>Ga0111538_10003823_pt1 | contig 21003 bp, 11 predicted proteins | sample SoiMethybrSBSTD1_FD_79669 | JGI IMG/M metagenome (GOLD analysis project Ga0111538, IMG submission 79669) | Bulk soil microbial communities from a Populus tree surrounding site in Tennessee, USA - Soil MetaG P. TD hybrid SBSTD1 (version 2)... | ecosystem: Environmental > Terrestrial > Soil >... | reverse complement strand
GGGATCAGCGCCACGTCGAACGCTCGAATGTAGGAGGGCACGTCCGCGGCGTGCACCGGCCCGGGAAAGACGACCCCCGGATTCGAACGCAGGCGCGCCACCGTGACCGCGCTCTCGCCGGAAACGTTCGTGGGTCCCACGAGTGCGAGCGTGCCAAGGCGGCCGCCGTCAAGCCGTCGAGCGAGCGACTCGAGGAGGCCCAGATCGAGTTTCTCGGTGATGCCACCGACGTATCCGTAGATCGGTCGGGTCGCCGCAGCGAGGGCCGCGGGGATCGGGCCGTCCGTCTTTTCACCCTCCTCGAGCGTGTGCTCGTCCACACCGTTACGCACGAGGACGACGTTCGAGCTCAAGCCGCGTTTCAGCTGGAGCAGGTGCTCGGACGTCACGATCACGAGGTCGGCGCGGCTTGCGATCGCACGCTCTTCGCGGTCCAGGCGCCGGCGGCCGTTCTCTGTCACGCCGGGGTAGCTGAGGTAGTCGTCCACGATCTGGTAGAGGAGCGCCTTCTCGTGCAGCTTGCCGGGGACATCCCAGCAGTCCGGCCGGACGAGCCAGAGGATCGGTCGGCTGATCCCGAGCTTCTGCAGCGCGGCCTGGAGAGAGCGGTCCCGCGCCCGATCGATGGCCGGTCCGACGAGCGCTTTGCGCGTGCGTGGCAGCAGCACCGGGTCGTGGTAAACGAAGAGATTCCGCTGCACCTCTTCGACGCGCGGAGCCCCGAGCGCTTTGCGGTCGAGCGTGCCGGACCGCACGCGCCGCCACAACGACCGCACCGTCGTGCGAGGTTCCACGTAGACGATGCGGTTGGTTCGCGCGAAAACGCTCAGCAGCCGGTGGCGATTGCGCCAGATGTCGCCCCACAGGTCGGGGGCGAAGCACACGATGGCCTCGCCGTGCATCATGCGCCGCGGCGCCTCCCGGCAGGGATTCTCACGGCGGGAGCTCCGGCGAAGCTGCGGGGGCCCAGGCGCCTAGCACTGCCCGGCTACTTAGCGATCCAGGCCTTTCCATTGCCCGGGGTGTCGCTCGGGCGCCCTTGGAGCTGCCCGACTCCGCCGAGCGTTTCCCAGCGGGGCTTGAGCGCGGTGTCCGCGGGCGCATCCAAAGGTCCAATGCCCGCGCCATTCCGCGGCGGCTGTAGTTCGGACGCGATCGGCGCGGCGAGAGGGTTCGCGGCGTCCGACGCCGCGGCATCCACCGGCAATGGCGTAGCCATCATCGGCACTGCCGCAGCCATCATCGGCACTGCCGTAGCCATCATCGGCACTGCCGGAGCCATCATTGGTACCGGCGGACCCATCATGGGCACTGCCGGAGCCATCATTGGCGTCGGAGAAGCCGCGATCGGCAGTGCAAGCGCCTCGGCGGAGGCGGAAGCGCTTGGGGCGAGCTCCGGAATTCGCGGGGCAATATTGACAGCGACGGGAGGCGCATAGACTCTCCCCGAAGCCGCGTCGACCTCGGCGCACTGGAGTAGCGCCGTGACCGAGACGCCATCTTTCGGGTAGGCGGCCATGCCGACTTTCACGTTCAGGTCCGAAGACTCTCCCTGCCGCATGCTCTCGAAGCGGTCCCAGATGCGGTGGCAGACGCTCGCGCCGAACTCCTTGTCGGTCTCAACGAGCAGGATCGCCAGCCGATCGTTCGAGAACCGGCACTTCACGTCCTCGCGGCGCAGCGCCCGCAGGATGTCCTCGAGCACTCTGGGGTTCTCGAGCGGGCTCGCCCCTGCGGCATTCGCGCGGCGCAGTGCGGCGTTGACGACGACCACTGTCAATCCGCTGCCGTGACGCTTGGCCCGAGCGAGCTCCTGCTCGAAGCGCTCTTTGAAGCTCGCGGGGTTCTCGTATCCCTCTGTCACATCCATGAAGTGCAGCAGTCGCCGGTTCAAGGCCAGCGTCACGAACCTGCGAGCACGGTACGAAGACTTGAGGAACCAGAGGAAGCCGTAGACAAGGAGGACGGCAATCCCCATGAGGAGGAACGGGCTCTGATTCGAGCGAACCAGGATCGCAGCGCCGAGCCCGAAAATTCCGACCGACAGGGATACGATGAAAAGCATCTGGTTGGCCGAGAGGCCAGCGCGATGCAGGAGGTGATGCAGGTGGCGGTTGTCCGGGCGAAGTGGACTCGAGCCGCGCGAGATGCGGCCGAAGGCGACGCGCAGTCCGTCGGCGATGGGCACGATCAGGATCAGCCACGGCACCGCGAAGAGGTTGTAGGAGAAATCGCCCTGCGCGACGAGCGGAGCGTTGTACTGCGCGGTCAGGATGCCGAGCACCGCGAGGATCAGCCCGAAGAACGTGCTCCCTGCGTCGCCGAGAAAGCAGCGGGCGGGCGCGAGGTTGTACAGGAGGAAGGGGAGCGCGCATCCAGCCCCGGCGAGGCCGAGTAGATTCACGGACCGGACGAGCTCCGTGGAGTTCTTGGCGTAGTCGGCCGGGAGGATTCTGCCGATCCCGACGAAGAGGAGCATGCACAGGCAGCTCAGCGTGGTGGCGAGGCCGTCCGAGCCGTCAATGAAGTTCACCGCGTTGACGACACCCACAATCCACAGCAGTGTGCAGGTCTGCTCGACGAGCGTTTGGTACTCTCCGAAGAGCGACGGCAGCGGGATCACCAAGCCCGAGATGATCAAGAGGATCGCGCTGCCGGCCTGGAAAAGCAGCTTCACGGACGCGCTGACGCCGTGGATGTCATCCAGGAACCCAACGAACACGAGCAGAGCAGTGCTCCAGAGCAGAGCCAAGAGCTGGCCGTTCTCTTCGAGCGGGGCATTCGGAGCGAAGATCCGGTACGTGAAGAGGATCCCGAGGAAGTTGAGCGCGACGATGATCCCGACGCCGCGTGGGATCGCGCGCGTGTGCGTGCTCCGGGCGTTCGGCCGATCGACGATCCCCAGCTTACGGAAAAACGGTAGCAAGAGCGGGATCAAGATCGACGAGCAGACGATTCCCCCCAGAAAGACGATGGACTCTTTGGTGATGTTGAAATCCATGAAGCTGTTCGCTGGAGCAGGAATCGTCCGGCAGGGGCCCCCATCCCTAACACTTCGGACCCCCACCCCGGGCCCTCAGGGTGAGCGAATCAATCAGGGCAGGCAGAGGCGGCTCCTCGGAACGAGGGCACAGTGGTTACGGGTAACCAACGTGCAAGTAGCGTACCCGCCTGCCGAGTTCTCCTCAGATGTCGGGATGAAATGACCAGAGCCTGCTGAAAACACGCCCATCTTAGTTGGGCTCTCTGCAAGTCTCAACAACTAACGCGCCGACGAAGTGCAACACTGGTTCCGATAATGGCAAATGCCAGAAAAGACTGCATTCGCGTCCCGTAACGTCCGATCATTCAGGTACGAGAGGCTTTCCATGGTTCTGATCCTAGCTCCCCGACGCCCCCTCCTCAGGCCCCCGCGCCGGATCGTGCTGCCGAGCGTCGCGTTCGCGGGCCTCCTGGCCGCTGGCTGCAGCCCGATCTCCCGCACGGAGTTCGACTCTTTACAGCGCATCCAGTCGGCGCTTTCGGAGGCGCGAAAAGACTACGTCGTTCAGCCGGGAGATACAGTCAACGTGACCGTATACCGCGGTGTGAACGTGGCGCCGGAGTACAAGCAGGAGATCACCGTCCAGCCGGACGGCAAAATCACCCTCATCAACATACTGAAGCCCGTGGACACAAAGGGCTTGTCGGTGGACCAGCTGCAGCGCGTCCTCACGGATATTTATGCACCTCTTTTCGTCATGGAAGGGGAGGTGCTGGACCGGTCCAAGTTCAGCGTGACCGTTCAGTTCTTGACGAGCCAAAAAACGGCGTGGCTCCCCGATCAAATCTTTGTGACGGGCCAAGTTCGGGCGCCGAAGTCCATGGCGTACCGAACGGGCCTCACCGTAATGAAGGCGGTGACCGACGCCGGGGGCTGGATTTACGCCGCCGACGAGACGGAAGTCGTGATCCTGCGGAAGAACGCCGAGGGAACGACCGTGGCGCGCGAAATAGACCTTGCGGCCGTGGCGCTGAACCAGGCGGAGGACATCGAACTCAGTCCGGGGGACGTGGTCTTCGTCCCGCTCAGCACCATCGCGCGGATCAACCTCTGGGTCGAGTACTACATCCGCGGCCTCATCCCGATCAACCCGAGCGTCATCCGGTCGTTCGTGTTCCTCTGATCGGAGCGCCGACCGGAGAGCCCGATCCTCGGGCGTGAAGCTTCCGTCCAGGAGCTGGACGATCTTCCCGATCCTCGCAGTTCATCGCGCCGAGCTCCCGCCGCGGAACCACGCGACGGCTTCCGCGAAGGCTTGCGGGAGGGGCGTCTGCGGCAATTCCAGCTCGGCGATGCTGGCGGACGGATCGCAGGCGAGCGAAGGAGCGGTGTCCCCAGCCCCTTCGCTGCGACCTCGCCACGCCCGGAGCCAGGCGAAGATCCCGCGGGCCCGGCGCGGCGGCGAGATCCCCGCCGCGCGGGCCACGAGGCTCACGAACTCGTCGCGCGTGAGGTTGCCCTCGCGGTGGGCGAGGATGTAGCTCCGCCCGGGGGCTCCTCGAGCGGCCGCGAGCACCAGCCCCCGCGCGACGTCGCCCACGTAAACATGGTTGACGCGCTCGGCGGGCCATCGGGGAAGCTTTCCCTCGAGGACTTCCATGATGCGCCGGCCCGTGAACGTCGGAGCACGATCCCAGGCGCCGACCGGCGCTGACGGATGGGCGAGCACCACCGGCGCTCCCCGGGCTGCGAGAGCGCGCGCGATCTCGTCCGCTGCGTGTTTCGAACGGACATACTCGCTGGCGCCGGGCGGCAAGCGCGCGTCCGCCTCGCGAGCCGGCGATCCGTCGGCGCGGCTGAGTGTGCCGATGGTGCTCGTGTGCACCACGACGGAGCATCCCGCGTCGAGCGCGCCCTCGAGCACTGCGCGCGAGCCATCGACATTGGTCCGCTGCAGGTCCGCGGCCTCCTTCGCAACGAGCTTCGCTGCGAGGTGGAAACAGGCGTCCGCGCCGGCAGCGTGCCTCCGCACGTCCGCAACTTGCATCAAATCGCCTTCGCAGAGCTCGACGTCGAGACCGGCCAGGCCGGCGGCGTCGGCGGAGGGCCGCACGAAGGCTTTGACCGAGACGCCGTCGTGGAGCAGCGCACGCACGAGATGCGCCCCGATGAACCCCGTCGCGCCGGTGACGAGCGCCTTGCCGATGCGGGCGCGGGCCGTCCTCAGGCAAGCACCTCGCGGACGACTTCACCGTGCACGTCCGTGAGCCGCCGGTTGGCGCCGTCGTGGAGGTAGGTCAGCTTGCGATGATCGATCCCGAGGAGGTGGAGCACCGTTGCGTGGAAGTCATACGTCGTCACGGCGTCTTGGGTCGCTTTCCAGGACCAGTCGTCGCTCTCTCCGTGCGCGGCTCCTCCGCGGACGCCAGCGCCCGCCATCCAGCCGACGAACGTCCCGCCGTTGTGGTCGCGGCCCGCTCCGCCCTGCGTGAAAGGCATGCGGCCGAATTCGGTGCTCCACACGACGAGCGTGTCCTCGAGCATCCCGCGGGACTTGAGGTCCTCGAGGAGACCAGCGACCGGTCGGTCCATCGAGGCCGCGGCCGGCGGAAGCTCCTTTTCGATGCTCGTATGGTTGTCCCAGTTGTTCGTCGGGCCGCCGGCGCCGCTCCAGATCTGGACAAAGCGCACGCCGCGCTCGAGCAGCCTGCGCGCGAGGAGGCACCGCCTCCCGAAGTCCTCGGTCTTGGTGTCGTCGAGCCCGTACAGCCGTCGAGTCGGCTCTGTCTCCCGGCGCAGGTCGAACGCCTCGGGGGCGCTGACTTGCAGGCGGGCCGCCAGCTCGTACGCGGCGATGCGCGCCTCGAGCCGGGAGTCCGCCGGGTTGGCGGCAAGATGAGCTTCGTTGATGTGGCGGAGCACGCTCAGCCCATCCGCGTCGGCGCTGGGAGTGATGAACTTCGCCGCCTCCGGCGCACGCAGGTGCGTGATCGGCTCGACCGCCGACGCACCCACGATCGTCCCCTGGTGCGTCACCGGCAGGAAGCCCGACGAGAAGTTGCCTTTCTGGTTGTACGGCAGCCCGCGCGGGTCGGGCAGGACGACGAACGTCGGGAGATTGTCAGTCAAGTTCCCGAGCGCATAGCTGATCCAGGCCCCCATGCACGGGAACCCGGGCAGCAGGAACCCCGTGTTCATGAGGTAGCTCGCAGGACCATGCACGTTCGTGCGCGAGGTCATGGCCATGAGGAAAGCCATATCGTCGACGTGGCGGCCGATGCAGGGCAGAACGGAGCTCACCCAGCGCCCGCACTGGCCCTGCCTCTGGAAGTCGAAAACAGGCCGTAGCAGGGCCCCGGGCACGCTCGTGGCCGCCTCGACGCGGACGCCTTCTCCCGGCTCGAACTTCTGGCCGTGGCGCTTGAGCAGCTCGGGTTTGTAGTCGAACTGATCGATCTGGCTCGCGCCCCCGTTCATGAAGAGCTGGATGACGCGCCGAGCTTTCGCACGGTGATGCAGCCCGCCGTTCAACTCGGGCGACGGCCCAGGCTGCGATCCGGCCAGGAGCTGCGATCGACCCAGGAGGTGAGCGAGCGCGATGCCGCCGAGGCCGCCGCCGTACCGCCAGAGGAACTCGCGGCGCGGCAGGACGCAAGAGCTGCGGTTGGTTGCGGGATGTGTCATACGATAACTTGGCCGCGCGGGCAGCCTCAGTTCACGAACGCGAACTCATTCATGTTGAAAATGAGGCGGCAGAAGTTGGCGAGGCCGTGGCGCTCGGCGAAAACGCGGAGCTCGGCGAGCTCGCCGGGCTCGGGGCGACGCGAGAAGCAGAGCTCGAACGCGAGGACGATGCGCTGTTCGGTCGTGGCGGCGGACGCAGCGAGCCTCTCGGCAAACCGCTCCGCGGAGTGGGCCGTGAATGCGCTGTTCCAGAGCGCGAGCGCCTGCCCCACCGTGACGCTCGCGTTGCGGACGGGCGTGAGTTGATCGCCGGCGGGACAGTCGAGAGCGTCCATGAGCGGGTCGGGAAGCGTGCGAAAGAGAAAGCGGTAGACGCTTCTCCGCCGACCCGAGGAGCTGCCGACATCGAAGCTCGAGTAGTCGACGATCGGTGTGACGTGGATGCCGGGCTTGCAGCCGAACTGTCGGTCCGAAGGGCCTCCCATCCGCTCGTCGAGATCGCCCGACACGGTGAGGATGGCGTCGCGCAGGCACTCGGCGTCGAGCCGCACGCGGCTCATCCGCCAGAGGAGCCGGTTGTCTGCGTCGGCCGCGGCCGCTCGAGGCGAGTAGCGTGCGGATTGCCGGTACGTCGCGCTCGTGACGATCCAGCGGTGGAGCTCTTTCAGCGAGCCTCCGCGGGACCGAAACCTCGCCGCGAGCCAGTCGAGGAGCTCGGGGTGCGAGGGCCTGCCCCCCATTTTCCCGAAGTCGTTCGGCGTGTCGACGAGGCCGCGGCCGAAATGATAGTGCCAGACGCGGTTGACGATCGAGCGCCAGGTCAATGGATTCTCCGGCGCGGTCAGCCAGCGCGCGAGCGCCGCCCGCCGGGAGCCATCGTCCGCGGGCGCGGCCAGCGCGAAGCGGGCCGGCAGAGCCGTCACCGCGCTCAACGCGCCGGGCAGCGCCTCGACCCCGGGCTGGTGGATGTCCCCACGGGCCAGCACATGCACCGGGCGCGGCGCCCCGGCCGGCCGGTGGCTGCCGTCGGGCTCGAAATCGCTCGCTGCGGCATAGACGAGCGCGGGAGCAGGAAGCGCCGCCAGTTCGCGCGCGATGGCCAAACGCTCGGCGAAACGCGTCAGGATTGCGCGCTCATCGTCGCTGCGCCGGTCCGCGGTCACGGCGAGAGCTTTGCGCACGTCCTGGGGCAGGCTCGCTGCGCGAGAAGGATCGTCCGCCGAGCTGGTGGATACGCGGAGCTTGCCGATCACGTGGCTGCCGCCATGGAGCTGCTGGATCACGAGCGCGAGCGTCGATCCGGGCGGCGGGACGACGCGCGCGGGCAGCTCGAAGACTGCCTGGTGGTCCTCGGACTCTTTGGGATGGATCCCCCACGCGGTGCTCTCTTTCCCGTCGAGAGCGTGCGCGATGGTCCAGCCCTCTTGCTCGAAGTCCGCGGTCGGCGCCTGGAGCGCGAGCGGCTGGCCCGCGGCGGCACCGGGGGCGAAAATCCGGAGCGAGACCTCCGAAAGGTGGAAGTTGCCGTTGTCCGCGCGCCCTGGCCCGCCGGCGGGAAGCGAGGAGTCCGCGAGCACCTCGATGCGCATTGCCGTGAGGCCCTCTGCAGGCGCAGGCCAGGTGAGCGTGTAAGTGTCGCGCTCGGGCCGGGCACCCCCCGCAAGGTAGGAGCCGTCGCTCTGCCGGCTCAGCGTCGCTCCGCCGGCCGAAGTGAACGTTGTGGCTTCGACGACGCGCCAGGCGACCTGCTCGGCGGCGAGGCCGCGCTCCCAGGCCGCCTCACGCTCGACGAGAGCGGCGGTGAGGACGTCGTCGCGGCTTGCCGTGTCCAGACGGCGGAGCCGGGCGGCGAGCTCACGGCGCTTCCGATGCACGCTGGGGTCCGGATCGTATCTGCGGTTCGCTTTGTCGACGCCCGCGAAGTCGGCTTGCAGCGAGTAGTAATCCTCCGTGGAGATCGGATCGAATTTGTGATCGTGGCAGCGCGCGCACTGAATCGTCACGCTCGCGAAAGTCTGCATGACCTCGCTCACGACGTCATCGCGGTCGATATAGCGCGCGATCTGCCGATCGATCGTGTCGTCCCGGATGTCGCGCAGGGAGCTTTCGTCCCAGGGTCCGCAGGCAAGGAACCCGAGTGCGACGACTGCGGCCGGATCGTCCGGGTAGAGCACGTCGCCGGCGATTTGGTCCTCGACGAACCGCGCGTAGGGCTTGTCGGAGTTGAATGCGTTGACGAGGTAGTCGCGGTACGGCCAGGCGTTCTCGCGGATGCGATCCTGATCGTGACCGTGCGTCTCGGCGAAATGCGCGACGTCCATCCAGTGGCGCGCCCAGCGCTCCCCGTAACGCGGAGAGCCGAGCATGCGATCGACCACGCGTTCGTAGGCGAGCGGGTCCCCGTCGTGGACGAACGCGTCCAGCTCGGCTGGCGAAGGCGGAAGGCCGAGAAGGTCGAAGGACAGCCGCCGGAGGAGCGTTGCCCGGTCGGCTTCGGGCGCGGGGTCGAGCCCTGCTGCCGCGAGGCGCGCCAGCACGAAGCGGTCGATCGGGTGAGACACCGGAGCGCCGGGTGGAGCCTCCGGGACTTCGACTTCCCGGATCGGCTCGAGCGCCCATCCCGCCCGACTCTCGCTCGCGGGCGGCGCTGCGCGGGCTAGTTGGAACGACGCCGCGAGTGCGAACGCGGACACCACGGTCCAGCGGCCGCTCGCGTAGCTTCTCCATTGGCCTCGCGCCTTGCGCCCTCGCATGGGCCATCAGTTTACGGCACAGCGAGCAGCGCGGGAATGCCGAGAAGTGGCAGCATCTGCCTGCCGCGGCGCTAACTCAGCGTGGATCTCCGCCCGGAGGCGCTGCGCTCGGGGTGGGGCGCGAAGCCAGGAGGGCGTCGATGACCGCCTCCGGCTCTCCGCCGGCAATCACCAGCCCGCGGTGGGCGGGGCGGACGAAACCCTCGGCCACCGCACGGTCGAGCAGCTCGAGGAACCCGTCGAAGTAGCCGGCGATGCTCACGAGCGCGCACGGCTTGGCGTGCAGGCCGAGCTGCGCCCACGTGACGACTTCACAGAACTCTTCGAAAGTCCCGAGGCCTCCCGGCAAGGCTACGAACGCGTCGGAGAGGTCCGCCATCAACGCTTTGCGCTCGTGCATCGACCCCACGACGCGCAAATCGCTCAGCCCCCAGTGCGCGAGCTCGCGGGTCGCCAGGGCTTTCGGGATCACTCCGATCACTTCGCCTCCCGACTCGAGCGCGGCGTCGGCGACGATGCCCATCAGGCCCACGCTCCCGCCGCCGTACACGAGACCGATGCCCCTTCGCGCGAGCGATCGGCCGACCGTCCTCGCGGCGTCCGCGTACTCGGCTCGGGCCCCGGAGCTCGAGCCGCAGAAGACGCAGATCCTGCGAAGGCTCGGAGAGTCCGCCACGCGCGCCTCCGTCACCCGCCGAGGATCACGCGCAGGAGGCCGCCGTCCGGCACGACTCGCGGGGCGATGCCGTTGACGACGATGCGGACGTCCGGCCAGGCCGCTTTGCGCAGCTCGAGAAAGGCTCCCGGCAGAGCGGGCCCCTGATGCGCGACGTCGAGACGCTCATCGGCCTTATCGATCGTGACGTGACCCGGCAGGCCGCCCGCGTCGAGCCGCAGAGCGGCTTCTCCGCGCCAGCGGATCTCGGTGCCGTGGAAGAGCGCGGCGGACTCGAGCGTCGCCCCCGAGTTCGATGACACGCAGGCGAAGGCCCCGTCGCTTTCCAGGTCCCCGGCGGGAAGCAGGCTGCGGGCGGCCAGGACGGAGCCCGCGCGCGGCTGCAACCGCCGGCAAAAAAAGTCCTCGCGCGTCCCATCCCGGTGGCGAAGCACGCCCGCGGTGGGAGTCTCCTTCGCGCCGCCTTCGGGGGCGATCGTCAAGGTGTCGAGCTCGGGAGGAACGTCAGCCCGGTCGAGCAGCGGCACGAGCACCGTGGCGAGGTGCAGTGGAGCGTCGCCTTCTCGCTGCAGCCAGACGACGGGGGCCGGCTCCTTCACGCCGGACTGGAAAGCCACCCACCCCTGAGGGGCGGCCGCGGCGTCTCCCTCAAAGCCGCCGGGCAGTAGAGCGGCGTCGAGCGCGTCCCGATCGAGCGGAAGAATCGCCAGACCGGAGCCGTCCGGCATCCTGCACTCGAGCGTCCCCGTAGCCGCGTTGCGCATCGCGACAGCTTGCGGATGGAAGTGGAAGAGCGCTCGCGCCTCGTGGCGGCCGCGCCCCTCGAGCCGGTCGACGACGAGCCACCAGCGTGGCTTGCGGAAAACGATCTCCCTGCGGTGCACCACGGGCTCGCGGAGTCGGCGGTATCCGGTGTGGTAGCCCGCCGCCACGTCCAGAGATCCGCAGCTCGTCCATTCGATGGGCCGGGCCGCTGCCGGCCGGTAGACGCCTCGCAGTCCTTGCAGCAGGCTCTGGTCTGTTCCGTCGACGAGGAGTGTGTTGTGCGCCGAGGTCCCGCGGAAAAAATTCCGCCAGCGCTCGCCCAGATGGGCGCTGTACATACCCGGGTCCACGAGGACGTGGCTGCCTCCGACCGCGATGTCAATGGAGAGGGCGTCGGCGTGTCCGTGGCCCGGCACGACGGAGTCGCCGAAGGGGCCGCAGTCGAAAACACAGTGGAGCGGGACAGCGCCCGGCGTCTCCGCCTCGAGCACGTAGTATCCGCCATTCGGAAAAGCGCGGGAATGACGCGTCCGCCGAGGCGCTGCGTTCCGGCAAGCTTCGAGCAGACCGCCCTCGAGGCCGAGCGATGCGAACAGCCACAGGAGGTTCTCGTCCGCCCGCGCAGGAGCATCGATCCCCGGAGCCGAGAGGAGCACGCGCGCGCCGAGCGGAGCGTCGTAGCGCTCGTGCCTGTCCCCGTTCGATGCATCGCCCAGGAGGGGCCGGGAGCCATCGGCCCGCGTGATCGCCGCCTGGAAGATGCACAGGCCCACGAGCCGCACCAGCGCGGTGCAGTAATCAGAGCTCCTTTCATCGCGTCCGGCCAGCCGGAGCACCACGAGGTGCTCGAGGAGCTCGCTCGCGACGATAGCGTGGTAGAGCGACGAGCGCTCCGAATGGACACCGTCGGGCAGCACCTGCCGCTCGAGTTCGCGGTGGAGCGTCTTCAGGCCATCGCGCTCCCACTCGCCGGCGCCGGGGAGGCCAGGGTAGAGCAGCCCGACCATCGCCAGCGCCCGGGCTTCGAGCAAGAGGTGGTTGTTCCAGGCGTGCCGCTCGAGGTGCTTCTTGAGGAAACGCGCGTGACCGAGCAGACCTCGGAGGAAGAGCTCATGTTGACTTGCAAGCAGGTTCGGGGATGCGGCGAAGTGCGCGTGCGCCCAGGCCCAGTTGGAGATTCGCACTCCGACCTCGAAGATGCTCCGCCACGACGGCGACTGAATCTGGGGCGGGTTCGCATCCATCCAATCGGCCAGCAGCTCGAGGAAGGCCCGCGCGTAGCGTTCGTCCCCCGTGTACCAGTACGCACGGCCCAGGACAGGGAAGAAGTGGTGGCGGTTGAGGTCCCAGGTCCAGTCCAGGTTGCCGCCGGGCCGGTGCTGCCAATCCACGGGCCCGTCGAAGCGCACTTCCTGCCCGCGGTAGCGGAATCGTCGATCGCAGGCAGCGTCCGCCTCGGCGATCGTCCGCAGCCGCTGCTCCTCCGGCACCGCGCGCACGATGGCGTCGCGGCGCGAAGCGTCGCAGAGCGGCCGGGCGACTCCATCTTGACCCGGCAGCGCGGAGGATGGCTTGATTGCGGCGCCCAGCTCGGCCGGCAGAGGCCAGCTCGATCCTCCCTGAAAGGTGGCGAGCAGCCGGCCGGCTCTCCACCTCGAGTACTCCCAGATGTAGCGCGGCCCCCGCGCCAGAAAGGCGGACGTCCGCATCCAGGGAGTTACTCGGTCGTGGGGCATGGGAAGTGTCTGCGAGGCGGCAGGGCCGCGAGATGGTAGGGTATTTCACGCAACCTCGCTGGCTCCTCCTACCGAAAAAACGCTCATGCATGGCGATCTCTCGGGCGGTCTCGTCTACATTATCGTCGCAATCGGGGGCGAAGATGAGGTGCCAGCGGCACGAGCGATCGGGCGCCGGCTGATCTCCGCCGCGAGGTCCGCCGCAATGTCCGCCGGTGGGCCCGGGGCGGCGGGCGGACCCGAAGCGCAAGGCGAAGCAAAGTCGCTTCCGGGAATCCTGTGGGGTTTCGTGCCGTTCCGGCCCGACGGGGCGGGACCCGGTGATCGTCTTTCGTACGCAGCGCGCGAAGGAAAAGAAGTCGTCCTGCGCGGAGATCCCGTCTGGCGCGAGGCGCTGAGCGGGCGGCCTTGCACGGCCGCTGTGCTCCTCGACGTGTGGGGATCGCAGGGGGCGGTCGGGGCGGCGCGAGCCCTCGACAACATGTCTCTCGCGCTCCTGTCCGACGCAAACACCGGCGAGCTCCACGTCCTCACGGACCGCATGGGCGGCATCAGCCTCTACCGCGCGAACGTGGACGGCTTCGACGTCTTCGCCTCATCGTATCTCGCGCTTTCGAAGCTTGTTCCGCGCCGCGAGATCGACGGCGACGCGCTCGCTTGCTTCTTTCACCTCGGCTATTTCCCGGACCGCCGCACCGCCCTCCGCGCGGTGTCGGTCCATCCCCATGCGACGGCCACGCGGATCCGGGCCGGGCGCGTCACGACGGAGCGCTACTGGCATCCGCACACTGACATCGGCTCCCGCGAAAAGCCCGACGCGCAGCTCGAAAGCGTGCTCGAGGCTTTCAACGGCACGGTGCGGGAGTACGCGGCCGGGCATCAGAACATGCTCCTCGCCATGACGGCGGGACTCGACTCGCGCACGGTGGTGTCGAGCCTCCTCCACCAGAGCATTCCTTTCCAGCTCTACACGCACGGCTTCCCGGACTGCTGGGAAGGGCGGCGGGTGCAGTCGATCGTACGGCGCCACGCCTTACCCCATAGGTTCCTCCCGCTCGCAGAGGAGTTCACTTCGCGGCTGGATGAGCTCTCTCGGGAGTCATTCCGGTGCACGGAGGGCACGATCTCTGCGATCGAGAAGAGCCACCTCATCCACGTGCAGTCGCTGCTGCGCGAGGCGACGGGGCCGCAGACGGCGCTGCTTCTCGGCGGCGGTGCGGGGATGCTCAAAGGCACGTTCTACCGGCTTCTCGCCGAGCGCGATCGCTACGCCCCGAGCGACGTGGCCGCCTACCTGCGGTGGAACTTCACGAAGAAGCTGCCGGCGATTTTTGCTCCGGAAGTTCCGGCCACGAGCTCCGCCCCTCTCGATGCCTTCGTGGTCGCAGCCCTCGAGGAGTGCGGGTCGGGAACTTTTTTCCAGCGGCTCGACTATCTCTACCTCGTGCGCTACCGGCGCTGGGCCGGCGGTGTGAAGCACATCTACCGCCACTTTTTCCCTACCCGCGAGCCCTTCATCAGCGCCCGCCTTCTCGAGGTGCTCTTCGCGCTCGACCCCGCGATCAAGAAGGCGCAGCAGCCGCATTACGAGATCCTCTCCGCGAATTTCCCGGCGCTGCAGTTCGACCTGACGAACAAAATGACTCCCGCGCTGCCGCTCAACTGGCGAACGGCGCACCGGTTCCTTCCGAGCCTCGGGTGGCGCGCGAAACAGGTGATGCGCGGTTTCAGCCGGCGCTTCCTGCCGTGGGAGCTCTTTCCGCTCGTGGACTACGTCGACTACTCCCGGTGGATCGGCCTCGCGAGCGGGCGAAGGCTCCTCGAAGAGCTGCTCGACCCTTCCCGCATGCAGAGCGCGGTCCTCTACGACGGGCCGAAGCTGCGGGCCTGGCTCGACCGTGAGCGAGAGCGAGGCTGGAGCTCTTTCCCGCTGCTCGACAAGATGTGCACGCTCGAGATGTACTTCCGGGAGATCTCGCCGCCATGAGTGACGTCCCAGCCAAGGGGCCGATCGCCTACATCTCCCATTACCTTCCCGCCCTCACGCAGACTTTCGTCTATCGGGAGATCCTCGCGCTGGAGAAGGCGGGCTGGAAAGTGCACCCTTTTTCGCTCCGGCGCCCGACCAAGGGCATCTCGGAGGAGGCGAAGGAGCTTGCCGGGCGGACCTTTTATCTCCTGCCTCCGCGATGGGCCCTCTTCCTCCTGCGGCAGGTGCAACTTTTCGCCGCGCACCCGCTCAAGTACTGCCGCATTCTGCTGGGGCTCGTGCTCGGCCGCGGCGAAACGCTCCGCGCGCGCGTCCATGGGCTGACGCACTTCTTCGGGGGCATGTACGTCGTGCCCGAGATGCGCCGCGCCGGTGTGCGTCACGTTCACGCGCATTTCGGTCAAAACCCGGCGACGATCGCCCTGGCCGCCGCCGAGTACCTCGGCATCCCGTTCAGCATGACGATCCATGCGCGCGACCTGTTTGTCGACACGCACCTCCTCCGGACGAAGCTCGCGAGAGCGCGCTTCGTCGTCACGATCTCGGAGTACAACCGCCGCATCCTCGAGGAGATCGCTCCGCGGCCTTCCGACACCGAGAAAATTCACGTGCTCCACTGCGGCATCGACCTGCGCCGGTTTCCTGAGCGCGAGCCGGAGAGCGCCGCGCCGGCCTCCGATGCGCGGCCGGCCACGTTCTTCGCCGTCGGCCGGCTGGTGGAGAAGAAAGGCTACGTTTACCTCGTCGAAGCGGCGCGCCTGCTCAAAGAGAGAGGCGTGAGCTTCGTCATCCGGATCATCGGCGGCGGGCCGGACCGCGACAGCCTCGCGGAGCGCATCGCGGCACTCGGCGTCGGCGACTGCGTCCGGCTCGAGGGGTCCATGCCGCAGGAGAGCCTCCTGCCGCTGCTCCGGCAGGCGGACGCATTCGTTCTGCCGTGCGTTCTCGCCCGCGACGGAGATCAGGACGGCATTCCCGTGAGCCTCATGGAGGCGATGGCCTACGGGATCCCATGCGTCTCGACCACGATCTCGGGCATCCCGGAGTTGATCGAGGACGGTCGCGAGGGCATTCTCGTCCCGGAAAAGGACCCCGCGGCGATCGCCGGAGCACTCGAGCGGCTCGCCCGGAGCCCGGGTCTACGGCGCGAGCTGGGGCGGGCGGGGCGCGCCAAGGTGGAGCGAGGCTTCACCCTCGAGGGGCTCGCCGAGGCGCTCGGCTCGCTTTATCAGAAGTCGATGGTCAGTGTACCCCCCGCCGGCGCCGCCACGAAGTGACGCCAGCTGCGCTCGTCCGGGCCGCGCAGCAGTTGAAAGTGGCGGCTGGCGGAGGGCGAGCTTATTCTCTTTTTTGAGCCGGAAGTTAACGCGGGCGCCAGACAAGTTTGGGTGGAAAGTCTGGCCACACTCGAAGGAGGCGTCATGCTAGCGAGAGTTCACGTCCTCAGAGCCATCGGGATCCTCGTGGCCGCCTGCGCCGCCGCCGGTGCCGTCGTCATTGCGACCCCGGCGAGGGCTCAGTCCTTCGACTGCACGGGGATACCGACGTCGGTGGGCGAGGAGCTCCGCGCCGAGCTCGTCCTGTCGAACTTGACGAAGCCCGTGGACGTTCAGGCGCCGCCCGGCGACACGGAGCGCCTTTTTATCGTCGAGCAGCGGGGCCTCATCCTGATCCTCCGTCTCGAAAATGACAGCCTCGTGTCGCAGCCTTTCCTCGACATCGTGGACAGGGTGGACGACGGAGGCGAGAAAGGCCTGCTGGGCCTCGCGTTTCACCCGAACTACGCGGAGAACGGCAATTTCTTCGTGAACTACACCCACACCGGCGGCCCGACCAGCTTGCAGACGACGATCGCCCGGTACCATGTCTCCGCGACCGACCCGAACGTCGCCTCCACGGACGAGACCCCGCTCCTCACGTTCGACCAGCCCTACTCGAATCACAACGGCGGACAGCTCGTATTCGGCCCCCTCGATGGGTATCTCTACGCCTCGACAGGGGACGGTGGCGATGCCGGCGACCCCGAGAACCGCGCGCAGAATCCACAGGTCTACCTGGGCAAGCTGCTGCGGTTCGACGTCGACGGAGGCTCGCCCTACGCCATCCCGTCAACGAACCCCTTTGCCGGCGACGACGGCATGCTGGACGAGATCTGGGCCCTCGGCCTCAGGAATCCGTGGCGTATCGCTTTCGATCCGCAGACGGGCGACCTCTACATCGCCGACGTCGGCCAGGACGACTGGGAAGAGCTCGATTTCCAGCCCGCCTCGAGCTCGGGCGCCGAGAACTACGAGTGGAAAGTCCGCGAAAGCAACCACGAGTTCCGCCCGACGGTCGACTACGGCCCGGGCTCTCGAGTCTCTCCGATCCTCGAGTACCCCCACAGCGGCGGCGCCTACAACGGCTGCTCGATCACGGGCGGCTTGGTCTACCGGGGTTGCAGCATGCCGGACCTGCGAGGAACATATTTCTTTGCCGATTACTGCAGCGATTTCATCCGTTCGTGCCGCGTCGTGGACGGCAAAGTGACGGCCCTCAAGAACCGCACCGCCGAGCTGAATGCAGGCCTGGGCAACGACCTGATCGACGACATTTCCACCTTTGGAGCGGACGGCCGGGGCGAGCTCTACATCTGCGACCTGCGCAACACCAAGGCCGGCGAGACCTCCGCGAAGCTGTTCCGGATCGTGTCGAAGAACCCTCCCGGCGAGGCGCCGAAATTCATCCGCGGCAATGCAAACAGCGACGATGGCTACGACCTTTCCGACGCGATCAACACGCTCGGATACCTGTTCCTGGGCTCGCCGCGCACCGTTCCGTGCCAGGACGCACTGGACGCCAACGACGATGGCCTCCTGGACCTCGCCGACCCCATCTGGACGCTGAACGCCCTCTTCCAGGGCAGCGCCATGCCGCCGGCCCCGCACGCCGAGTGCGGCGTCGACCCGACGGAGGACGAGCTGGGCTGCGAAACGTCCACTTGCGGGTGAGCCGAGAGCGGCTCCGCAGGCTCAATACTTACAATCGAGACGATCCTGCGTTGGGTCGGTAGCGGCCTTGTCGGTCGGCTCCGGCAGGACCTGCTCGTGCAGGTAGAGCACGCTCAAGAGGTTGATCGCGTCGGAGAGGTCGACCTCGCCATCGTCGTTCGTATCGGCGGCGTCGGAGCACGAGAGCCCGCGCAGACCGTAGAAGAGATAGCCGAGGATCGCGACCGGGTCGCCGATCGAGACCTCGCCGTCGCGGTTGGCGTCGCCCCGCACGAAGAGTCCGGGCGTTACGGGGGGCGGAGGCGCGCCGGCCGGCGTCGCATTCGGGTCGTCCGAGATCCAGAAACGGATGACTTCTCGATTCCGGTTGCCGGCGTTGTCCTCAACGGAAACGCCCAGCAGGTAGAGTCGATCCTTCTGCACGCCGGGGAGCGAGATCCACGCTACGGAGCTGGCCTCATCCGTCCGCGGCACGACGCCGAACACCGGGATCAGCTGCACGCCGTCGCTGAGGTCATCGTCGATCAGGACCTCGAGCGTGTCCCATTTGACGCCGCTTTCCGCGTCCGCGAGCCCCACGCGGACCACTCCGTCGAACGACGGGTTCCAACCGCGCACCGGCGTGCCGATGCTCACGACCGGCAGACCGTTGTCGTCCGTGTAGCGGTAGCCGGCGTGGATCGGCGATGTGAAGTCGAGAGGACAGCCCAGGTCGATCCACCGCGCGATCGTGCGCACTTCCTCCGGCGTAGCGCCGTGCGGCTTCGCGTGCGGGGTGAAGTCCAGGTCGTCGTCGCGGTCCCCGTTCTGGCGGCCGTCCAACCGCTGGCCAAAGAGCTTCCACACGAGAAAGCTCTGCCGCGCCTGGTTCGCGCGAACGTACTTCGAAAGCTGCGGATAGACGTAGCTGCCGCCGGGGGGCGGGCCGCCGTACCTGCCGTCGTCGTCCTTGACGAGCCGGAAATAGGGATCGTCGCTCTGGGTCCTTCCGTCGACAGCGAAATCCGTGAGCGAACGGTTGTCGGCCGTGGCGTGGCAGGTAACGCAGCGCGATCGGAAAATCGGCAGGATGTCGCGGTTGTACTCCACGTCGACCATGCCCGGAGGCAGCACTCTTACCGGCGGATTGCCCTGGTCGACAGCCTCGAGAATGGGAGTGCCCAACGTGAGGTCCCAGATGCCGTCTTGCACCATGGGGTGCACGGCGTCGATACCGACCGGGTGGAGCGGCAATCGCTTCCCCGCAGCGGTGCCTTCGAAGGCGAGAGGCGCCGTCGAGTGCGCGTGGCAGCCGCCGCAGTCAGCTCGGGCCTCGCCCGGCACGGCCGCGCGCCAGGTGAGCTCGCTGAACAGAGTCATGCCGTTCTTGTCGATGCCCTGGAAGAAAAACGGCGTGTTCGCCGGAATCTTCAAGAGGAAGGATGTGTCCGGATCGCCTTTCGGATCGAGCAGGACGCCGCCCTTGTCGTCGGTCTTGCGCACGGGCACCTCCCCCAGGATCTTCCATCGCTCGTGATGCACCGAGCGGAAACCCTCGACGAAGCGATCTTGCCGTGAGTCCGGCAGCAGGTGCACGACGGCTTTGTGCTCGATCGGATCCTCGAGCTTGTCGATGGGCTTACGAAAGGGCTTGGGCACGGCGCCCACGACGCGCACGGCGTAGATATCCGCGTTCTTGACGGCGCCGGCGTCGGTCCCCTGGATCTTCCAGGTGCCCGAGTGCTGCTCGCGGCCCTGGCTCGGCCGGAATGGGTCGCCGCCCACCGTCGACGACTCACGATTGTAGAGGGAGCTCGTGCCCACGAGCGCGTGCGCCTCGCCGACGGCCAGCCGGTCGTCGGACGGCGTTGTGGAGCTGGTCCACGGCAGCGTTTTCGGCTCGATCTCTCCGTGCACTTCGGAGTAGGTCACCACCGGGCGTGGCCAGATCGCGTTGTAGTCGGGGCTCGAAAGGACTTTGACGAGCTGCGACGCGTTCGTCGGGTCCGTCACATAGGCCGACTCCGCGTTGGGGATAAGGTAAATGCCCGAATGGAGCACCTGGTCGTCGCCTTGCGTGCACGTGTTGTTGTGGTTCACGCCGCCGGTCGAGTAGGCCACGAGGAGGGCTCCGTCGGGAGCCGCAGCCGGCATGCAGTACTTGCCGCTGCGGTGGGGCGCGAGGCAATCGTCGGGGAACGTGTGCAGCGTGACCGAGACCCAACCTTTGCGGTCGTAGTTGCGGTACGAGATCGAGTAGCCGTTGTAAGTATTCTTCGCGGGCGAAGGCGACCGTGTGTAGGCGGGGTCGGAAATCTCGAGTGGGAACCTCACGAGGTGCCCGAAGCCGAAGTTGTAGCTCGGATAGTACTGCGCGGTGACGATGGCGCCGTCCTCGAGCTGCGTGGCGAAGTGGTCCACGTTCTTGTGGTGGTCGTGCGGCTCGGTGATTGCGACGAGGCCGGATCCGTCCGGGTGCATCGCGTAGAGCGTGGTCATCGCGTACTGGAACTTGCCGCCCGCGTCGTCCCAGTTGGAGAAGAGCAGCCTGCCGTCTTTTAGCACAATCGGGTGCTGCACGAGGTGGAGGTTGCCATTCCCGACGCAGCGCATATTCGACAGTTCGTCGGTCGACAAGCTGCCGTCGTGGTCGTCCATGACGTAGATCTGGCAGATCGTCACGGACCAGGGGTTCGTCACGCTGAACGCCGTGCCCGGTCGCGCAGGGACCAGGGCGCCTCGGTTCGAAGTGAAAGCGATCTTGCCGCCTGGCAGGAGCGCCGGCCCCATGTCGCGGATCGAGAGGTATCTGCCGAGGTCGTCGGCCGCATCGTCATTCCCCTTGTGGTAGCGGCCCGTGAAGCCGTCGTCGAACGTCAGCTGGATTTCATGGCTGTCGGGGGCGTCTCCACCGATGCGCATCTTGAAGAGGTGACTTGGGCTGCGGACGTTCTTGGCGTCCAGCATCTTCGTGTAGTAGACCCATTCGCCGTCGAACGAGATCACGGGGTCCTGCACGCAGCAGTCCTCGCACTCGACGAGCAGCTCCTGGGATCCGTCGGGGTGGAGCAAAGCCAGGTCGGCGCCGGGCTCCGCGCGGAACGGATCCTCACCTTGCGGCAACATCACGACCGTGTCATCTCCCCGCCGCGGCCACCGGACGTAGACGATGTCGTAGTCCACATTCGCAGTGGCGGCGGTGGCGGCTTCGGTCCCCACGTAGCTAAGGATCAAAAAAGATCCCAAGAGAATGCGATGTGCATGCATAGTTCGAGGGGCACGCCCAGAATGCTGGCGCGTCGATTTCATTTTTTTCTCTCTCTCCGATCTGGGTGCGACAGACGCACTACCGCTCGAGGCGCATGGCCTCGAAGCCTCTCTCATCCGCCGGTGCCGCTCTCGCCAGAATCCCCACCGCTGGAATGGATGCTCGCCGACTAGGGCCTC
>Ga0111538_10003822_pt1 | contig 21013 bp, 17 predicted proteins | sample SoiMethybrSBSTD1_FD_79669 | JGI IMG/M metagenome (GOLD analysis project Ga0111538, IMG submission 79669) | Bulk soil microbial communities from a Populus tree surrounding site in Tennessee, USA - Soil MetaG P. TD hybrid SBSTD1 (version 2)... | ecosystem: Environmental > Terrestrial > Soil >... | reverse complement strand
TTCACGCCACCAATGCTTCAATGGCCGAGCTCGAGCGCATCGGTGAAGCGATCGCCGAGCTCTCGACACATTTCGACGCGGCCTCCGCACGCCTGCTCGATTTGATCCGGGACTTCGATGCCCGTGGCGGCTGGAACACCGGCTTTCGGTCCTGTGCCGAGTGGCTCTCCTGGCGCGTCGGCCTCGATCTCGGCGCGGCCCGGGAGAAGGTCCGCGTGGCCCGCGCCCTCGCCACGCTGCCGCGGCTCGCCCAGGCGCTTGCCCGCGGCGAGCTGTCTTACGCCAAGGTCCGCGCCCTCACGCGCGTGGCGATGCCGGACACCGAAGAGCGGTTGCTTGCCACCTGTCCCCCGAGCCCGGCGCGATCTTGTTGAAGGCGCTGACGGCGGCACGCGACGCCTTGTACTCGCAACAGCGAGCCAGCGCGCCCGACGGGCAGCCCACGGACCCCTCCGCGGACCCCCCCACGATGGCTCAACAACAGGCGGACGCGCTTCAGCTGCTCACCGAGACCGCGCTGCACCACGGGATCGATCCGGGCTCGCCGGCCGAGCACTACCAGGTGGTCGTGCACGTCGACGCCTCGGTTCTGACCGATCCAGAGCAGCCCGGCCAATCCGTTGTCGAAGACGGTGCGCGCGTTTCCGCGGAAACGTCCCAGCGCCTCGGTTGCGACGCGAGTCGCGTCGTGATGGAGTACGATGCCGAGGGGCGCATCTTCGACGTCGGCCCCAAGACGCGCACGATCCCGCCGGCGTTGCGACGCGCACTCCTCTATCGCGACCGCAGCTGTCGCTTCCCGGGCTGCCACGGGCGCTTCTGCCAGGCGCATCACATCCGTCACTGGGCCCACGGCGGCCCGACGACACTGTCGAATCTGGTGCTGCTCTGCCGGCGTCATCATCGCGCGGTCCACGAGGAAGGCTATCGCGTCGAGCGCATGGCCGATGGTGAGCTGAGATTTCGCGGCCCGGATGGTCGGGTCGTGCCCGATGTGCCGTGTCCGCCTCCGGCCCCATCCGACCCGGTGAGCGCGGTGAAGATTCACAACGAAGCGGCCGGTGTCGCGGTGGACCCACGAACCGCTACTCCAACATGGCAGGGCGAGCGTCTCGACGTTCGCTATGCGATGGATGTGCTCCATCCACTCGCCAACGAGAAACGGACCGCCGCGTGAGCGGGCCGACGTCAGCCGCCCCGCCTCCCTTGACAGCCTCGTAAGGCCGCGCCACGATCGGGCATCGCCAGACGAGCCTGCGAGCGTCCCCGGTTCGTCGGAGGGAGGCTTCATGTCGATCCTGGTCATTGGCGCGACGGGCTTCATCGGCCCACGGCTCATCCGGAGGCTCGTGGCGCGTGGCGAATCGGTGGTCGGCATGGATCTCAATCCGGCCGCGGCCCCCTTCGGTAACGTGCCGATCGGCGCGGCGGTGGTGCGCGGCGACGTCACGCAGTTCGAGGACGTGATGCGGACCATCCTCGATGCGAAGCCGGAGCGCGTCATCAACCTCGCCTACGGCCTCGGCATGGGCGAAGGCAATCCGCACCTGGCCATGCGCCTGGACATCCTCGGCATGGACAACGTCTTCGAGGCGTGCCGGCTGACCGGCGTCAAGCGCGTGGTGTACGCCAGCTCGATCGCGGTGAGCGGTCAGCAGAGCCACTTCGGCGACCGGCTGGCCACCGAGGACGATCCCCTCCACGGGACTAGTCAGTACGCGATGCACAAGATCTTCAACGAGTTCCAGGCGCGCAAGTACATCAAGAACTACGGCATGTCGATCGTCGGCGTGCGCCCGGCCAACGTCACCGGTCCCGACAAGGTGCGCGGCTCGGTCGATCACGTGCAGATCATGAGCGACGCCGCGCGCGGCAAGGCCGTGCACTTGCCCCAGAAGGGGCTGATGCGCCTGCTTGTGCACGTGGAGGATATGGCCGAGATCTTCATGCGGGTGCTGCTGGCCGAGGCGCCGCGCCACAGCATCTACAACTCGGGCGGCATCCCGGTCAGCCTCGGTGAGCTGGCGGACATGGTGAAGGGCTTCCTGCCCGACGCGAAGATCACGTTCGACAAGGAGGGCGGCCGCGAGGACTCCGGCAACTACCTGGTGGACTGGAGTCGCCTGGCCAAGGAGTTCGGGATCGAGTACCCCGGGTTGCACACGCGCGTGCTGGAGGTTATCAACGACGTACGACGCGTGGAGGGGCTGCCGCTGGTCGGTGGGCGATAAGCACTAGCCGAATGGAGGAACGAATGCGCTACAACCGGATCTCCGCGGACTGTCACCTCGACCTCATCTGGCTGCCGCCGGACCTGTTCGTCTCCGAGGCGCCCCAGGCGCTGAAGGAGCGGATGCCGTACGTCGTCGACGGGCCGGACGGCCCGCGGTGGGTAGCCAAGAACGGGGCGACGTTCGGTCTGGCGGGGGGCGTGGGCGCGTCCGGGACGAAGTACGTGCCGGGCAAGCAGCTCCGGGTCGACGTGATGGCCTCGACCGGTCTGTACGAGGACGGCAAGAAGGGGATCCGGCGGCCGGGCGATCCGCACCTGCGCGTCAAGGAGATGGATCGTGACGGCGTCGACGCCGAGGTGATCTACGGCATCCTGGCCGCCGCGGCCAAGCTGAAGGACATCGAGGCCTCCAACGCGATGCTCCGCATCTACAACACGTGGATGGCCGACTTCTGCCGCCAGTATCCCGACCGCCATATCGGGCTGGCGAACCTGCCGTACGGCGATATCGACGCCGCGGTGGCCGAGGTGCATCGGGTCGCCAAGATGGGCTTCAGGGGCATCGAGCTGTCGTGCTCGTGGGACATGGAGCCCATGTGGCATCCGCAGTGGGAGCCGCTGTGGGCCGCCATCAACGAGGTCGGCATCCCGCTGCACTTCCACACCTTCCCCTCGGTGTCCCCGGAGCTGCGCGAGAAATACACCGGCCTCACCCAGCGCGCGCTGATGTACAGCGGCCTCTGCCTGTTCCAGCTCACGCTGGCCAACATCCTCACCGCGCTGATGGGCCGGGCCGTGTTCGAGCGCTATCCGAATCTGAAGATTGCCTTCGGCGAGAGCGGCATCGGCTGGATCCCCTACGTGCTCGATCGCATGGACTTCGAGTACGAGGACCAGTACAAGGACCTTCCGCTCAAGCTCAAGCCCAGCGAGTACTGGAGGCGGCAGTGCAAGGCCACCTTCCAGTACGATCGCGTGGGCACCAAGCTCATCGACGAGATGGGCGTGGAAACGCTGATGTGGGGCTCCGACTACCCGCATCCCGACGGCGTGTGGCCCGAGTCGGAGAAGTACATCAGCGAGCAGTTCAAGCATCTGCCGGAGGACGTGACGAAGAAGATGACCTGCGAGAACGCCGGCCGATTCTACGGGCTGATCAAGTGAGCGGAGGCATGCCGGCGAAGACGCCGAGCACCACGCCGCGGACAGCGGCCGAGGTGACCCTGCTGGAGACCGCCGCCCGGCGCCTGCCGGGCGGCGTACTCGGGACGGGCCGCTTTGCCGACGATCTGGCGTTCGTGGTCCACCGCGCGCAGGGCTCGCATCTCTGGGACGTGAGCGGGCGCGAGTACATCGACTATCTGCTGGGATCGGGACCGATGTTCCTCGGCCACGCGCACCCAGCCGTCACCCGCGCCGTCACCGAGCAGCTCGCTTCCGGCTCGACCTACTTCCTGGTCAACGAGCCGGCTATTGCGCTCGCCGACGAGGTGTGTCGCGCCGTGCCGTGCGGCGAGCAGATCCGCTTCACCTCGACCGGCGCCGAGGCCACGTTCTTCGCGCTGCGGGCGGCCCGCGCGTTCCGCAAGCGCGACAAGATCCTGAAGTTCGAGGGCGGCTACCACGGTAGCCACGACTACGCGCTGATGTCGCAGACGCCGAAGTCGCCCAAGGCGTTCCCCGCGCCGATGCCCGATTCCGGGGGCATCCCGCACGCGATCCAGGATCAGGTGCTCGTGGCGCCGTACAACGACCTGGCGACTGTGGAAGCGCTGCTGGCCGAGCACGGCCACGAGCTGGCCGCGGTGATCGTGGAGCCGTTCCAGCGGCTGATCCCGCCCGTCGCGGGATTCCTCGCCGGCCTGCGCGCGATCACCCAGCGCCACGAGATCCCGCTCATCTTCGACGAGGTCGTCACCGGCTTCCGCTTCGCCTACGGCGGCGCCCAGGAGTACTACGGCGTCACGCCGGACCTGGCCGCCTACGGCAAGATCATCGGCGGCGGCTTCCCGCTGGCCGCGGTGGTCGGCCGCGAAGACATCATGCACGGCTTCGATCCGCGGATGGAAGGCACGCCCGAGTACGTCTCGCAGTCGGGCACGCTCAACGGCAATCCCATCGCCGCGGTGGCCGGGCTGGCCTCGCTGGCCGAGCTCCGCAAGCCCGGCGTCTACGAGCGCGTGCGGACGATCGGCGGAAGCCTCATGACCGGGCTCCGCGATCTGGTGAAGAAGATCGGCGTCGTCGCGCAGGTGGTGGGCGAGCCGAGCGTGTTCGACATCGTGTTCACCGACAAGCCGGTCATCGACTACCGCGCCGTCATGACCGCTGATGGCGGCAAGCTGAAGCGGTTCAACGAGGTGTGCCTGCGCAACGGCGTGCTGAAGGGCGGCAGCAAGATCTACGTCTCGATCGTGCACGACGAGGCCGACGTCGAGCGCACGCTGGCGATCTTCAAGCAAGCGCTGGAGGCCGCCGCGCGACGCTGACCGGCGCCGTGGCCGATGTCACGCGCCCAGATCGAGGCGCTGCTTCCGGTTCTCGGCCCGCAGCAAGGCATCACGCATCTGGCTCTCGGCGGTGAGCCGCGCGCCCAGCGAGCCGCGGACCGCCAGCCGCAGCCACGGCTCCCAGTCTCGCTTGAGGGTCTCGATCTTGCGTTGACTGACTTCGGCGGGAGAGGGCGGATCGTCGACGAGGTGCTCGCACCCGGCCTTCTTCGCGATCGCGCGCGCCGCGCGGCGCGCCGTGAGCACCGCGCCTTCCAGGCACACGATGTCGACCTCGGATCGGCAGAAGTCGCCGGCCAGGCCGAGATTCTGGAACTCGATCTTCTTGTGGCGCTCGTTGTCGCGCTCGCGGTAGAGTCCAGGCTCCGGGCGATACTGCCAGGTGCCCACGCTGTTGGTGAACAGCGGCTGCGTGTCGTTGAGCTGCAAGTCGCTGCGCTCCTGGTCGATCAGCTTCGGATCGAAGGCGAGGAATCGTGCGAGCTCGGTCTGGATCTCGAGGCGCGCGGACTCCTTGTCGAGCCCCGCCAGCTCGTCGAAATCCGCCGCCACGACGTTCAGCCACGTCTGCCTGGGCTTGCCCGGGTGCCAGGCCTGATAGTTGTCCACGAACGACAGCGCGAAGCGCGAGGACAGGCGGTTGCCGCGGGTCTCCAGGCTGTCCTCGCGGTCGCCACCGTCACGCCCGCTCTTGTCACGGAAGCTCCTGTCGTCGATCAGCGTCACGTGCTCACGCGGCATGTCCTCGATGGGCTCACGAAAGTAGAGATCGAGCGACGCCATCTGCTTGGCGGGGAGCTTGCGGAGACTCAGCAACCCGGGGGCCACCTGCCGGAGGTCGGGACTCCGTTCGACGATCGCGGCCAGATCGCCGTGGGGGATGGTGAGCAGCAGGAACGACCTCCGATGGAGCCGCATGGGCTCGTCCGCGCCCTTGAACCGGATGCCCGAGGCCCACCAGCCCTGGTCATTTTGCTCGAGATCGATACGGTCGACCTCCACCCCGGTGTGGATTACCGGCGCCGGAACGGGCTTGCCTCCGGGGCCGCGACACGTCTCGAGCGCCTTGGTGAACTGAGGCCAGAAGCGCTCGTTCACCGGCGATTTCAGGATGCGCCCGTCGAGATCGCGGCTGAAGAAGCGCGCGAACTGGCGGTACGATCGCGCCGAGGTCTCGTAGCTCGGGACGGCGAACGCCTTGACCATCGCTTCCTGGTGGAGCAGAGCGGCCAGGTCGGTCATGTACGGCAGCGAGCGCATGAAGCCATTGACGCTGATCCGGTTGAGGAATTCCTTCTCGTCCAGATCCTGTCCGTAGGTGATGAGGTCCAGGATGGAGTAGAACCAGATCATCAGGTCGTCGGGGGGAATCACGCCGCCCTCGAGGGTCCCCGTGAGATCCTTCCCGAGGCGGTTGAGCCGGAGCGTCGATAGACGCTCGGCGAAGGGTTTCCCCGACGCGATCGGCCGCAGGAACCTGACCCCCAGGCTCGAACGAAAGTCGTCCTTTTTGCTGAGGCCGATCTCCTCGACGAGCCCCCAGAAGTTGACGCACCAGTCTCCGAGGAAGTGATAGGCGTGCTCATGGACAGCGCCGGTGGGCCCCAGCACCGCGCCGAACTTGCCCCCGACGTGGTCGTTCCGCTCGAAGAGAGTGACCTGAAATCCGGCCCGGGCGAGCGAGAGGGCCGCCGTCATCCCGGCGATGCCGGCGCCCACGATGTAGACGTGCCGTCCCCGTCCGCTCTGCGTCGGCGCCATCACGCGAACCTCCCATGGGTGGCTCGGCCGCCGTCACTATAGCGCAGGCCCGCAGGGGCGCGCCGATTGGGCAGACGCCGCCGACCCGCGCTATAGTCTGCCGAGACACGCGCCCCGGGGCCCCGGCCGGCCTGTGAGGAGCAGACTGATGGCGGATGTCGCGGACTACGCCGATCGCCTCCGTGAAACTCTGCTGGCGACCGCCCTCGTGCCACTCGCGGGTTTCGCCACCGCCAGCTACTGGCTGCGGGAGTCGCTGGAGCGGACGACGAAGTTTGGCGGCGACGTGGTGGCTAGCACCGTGCTCGCGCGTTTCGCCGGCGCCCGCCCCGGCACGGACCGTGGCAAGCCGGATCCCGCCGTCGAGTTGCTCGCGCTCGATCTGCTCGAATCCGCCCAGAGCTTGGTGCGATCGATGGTGCGCCTGCCCGCCGACACCGGCGTGTATTTCACGGGCGAGCTGGAGGGTCGTTTCAACGCGTTGCTCGACCGGATCCAGCCGGAGGCCGAGAAGAACCTGATCGCCTACGCGGATACCCAGCTCCACCAACTCGGGCAGGAAGTGGATCGGCTCCTCGTCCTCGCCCGGGCCGAAGTCGGACGGCCCCTGCCCATCGTGCGGAGGGCCGCGTACAAGCGTGCGCCCAGCAAGCGCGCGCTCGAGCAGGCGAAGCAAGCGCGGGCCAACCGGCGCGCGGCGCAGAGGCTGGTGACGCGCGCCGCGAGTCTTCGCAAGCTGGTCAACAAGGCGCGCCCGAGCGAGGGCCAGAAGGTGCGCGCGGACTTGGCCCTCGACGCGTCGCTCCCCAAGCGATTCACCACCGCCCGGGCCCAGACCCCGAGGTTCGTGCGACTGCAGGAAGCGCTGCGCGAGCTGGAGAACGTGGCGACGCCGAGAGGGAAGAAAGAGATCGCGCGCGTGAAGGCACTGGTGAGCAAGCGGATTCCAGCACCGCAGATAACCACGTCGGCGGGGTAGCGCCGCAGGAGGGCCGATCACATGCCCAAAACTCCCAAGAAGCGGGCGGACGATATGAAGCGCTTGATCAACGACGGGGTGGCGCTCCAGATCGAGTTGCTGGGTGCCTCCGTGCAGGTGTGGAGCGCGATCTTCGAGTCGATGGCCTCCTACACCAAGACCGCGAGCGAGGAGCTTCTGCAGGCCTCGGCGAAGGGGGACGCCAACGCGGCCCTGGACAAGGTCATCGACCAGGCGCGCACCAAGCTCGACTCGCTCATGAAGCTGCCGGAGGATATCGGTAAGAACTTCCGGGACAAGGTGCGAGCGCGCGCCAAGAACTGATCAGCCGGCCGACAGGGTCCGCGTCTGCCGCACCAGCGTGATCAAGCCGCGAGGGTCCGCGGCGTGCCGGCGCGCCTCGGCGATCGCGTTGGTGGCGAGCCGGTCGAGATAGCGCTCTGCGTCGGGAAGCGCCGCCGCCAGTCGCGCCTGGAAGAGCTTGGCGTTGCCGTTGACCGGGGCGCGAAAGAGCGCCGCCGTCTTCGGGTCCCGCACGGCCAGGGCGGCAGGCAGCGTGAGAATCCCGTCGCGCAAGTCTTCCTTGCCGCCGCCGCCCAGCGCGGTGGTGCCCCGGACGTCGGCAACATCGTCGCAGCCGTGGTACAGCATACCGAGCAGACGCCCGAACGTCCCCAGCCGTCCGTCGCGGGTGCCGAGCCGGGCGCAGATCTCGAACATCGAGCCCGTGTCTTCGGACGCGATGGATTCCCAGTACTTCAGCCCGAGCGGCCGGCGCCGCAGTCGCCACTGCAGGCACTCCGCCACCGCCAGCCGCTGCATCAGCTCGCCGAGGAGCTGGCTCGCGTACGTATCGGCGGCCACGAGGTCGAAGCCCCCCGCCGTCAGATAGCCGGCGGCCATCCAGGCGGGCAGCGTCCCGAACCGGCAATGCAGCGTGAGACGTCCCCGGCGATACCGCGAGCGATCGAGGAGATCGTCCACCGCGAGCGACACATTGTGGAAGAGCTCCAGCGCGAGCGCGGAGAGCATGACGGGCGGCGACACCGGTCCCTTGGCGATCGCACGGTGGCAGGCGAAGATCGTTAGGGGGCGAAAGTATTTCGAGGAGCTCAGCAGCTGCCACTTCAAGATCGCGCGAATCTCAGGATGACCGTGCTCAGTCCAGGCCGTCACGTACCGACGCAGTACCGCGAGGTCGCCGTCCACGCCGAGACGACGGGAGAGCGTCTCCGGTGGAAGCGGCCGAGGCGCCCGGATCACGTCGCGTCGAGCGACGCCGGGGGGATTTCGAGCTCGGCGGCCAAACGACCGGCGCGATCCCGGTAGCTCGCCGCCGCGGCTGCGTTGCCGGCGCGCTCGTGAAGCCGCACGAGCCCGACCAGGCACCGGACGGTGAGGGGCCGCATCCCGCGAGATTCGGCGAGCTTGAGGGCCTCGGTGTAGTGCGCGTGCGCGTCCGGTACATCGGGTGGCTCGGAGGCGGCGAGGATACCGGCCACCACGTGCAGCGCCCACGGCTCGTAGCCGTGCTCCAGCCGCGCCCTGCACTCGCCCAGCGCGCGGCGCGTCTCCGACACCGCCTCGGCGATCCGGCCAGCCTTGAGATAGGCGTCTCCGAGATACGTGCGCCACAGAGACAGCGTGGCCACGATGCCGGTGTGGCGATTGAGGTCCACGGCGTGCTCGAGCAGGACGACGCCCTCTTCCACCCGCCCGGCAAGCACGTACGCGGTGCCGAGGGTGGCCTCGAGTGTCGGGATCCAGTTGGTAACGCTGTAGGTCCGCGATGCCTCGAGGCCCCGCTCGAGGAGGGGGATCGCCGTGTGAGCGTCCGCCTTTCGGACGTAGAGAACGCCCAGCCCGGCCAGGGCCGTGGCCAGCCCGAACGCCATGTTGGGCTCGGCCAGACGCAACGCCTCTTCGCCGTACGCGATCCCTTCCGTGAAGCGGCCGAGCTCGGCGAGCGCGCGGGTGAGGAACGAGAGCGCGAGCAGCCTGATCACCGTCGCGCGGTTGGTCGTGCCCGGCCGTTGTCCCGAGCGGCGATCGAGCTCTTGCAGCGAGTCCGACAGGAGGTCGGCTGCTCGCTGAGCGTCGCCCTGAGCCAGGAACACCAATGCCTGGTAGAGCTTCGTCTCGGCGAGGAGCAGCGCGTCGTTGAGCGCAACGGCAATGGCCAGGGCGTCCTCACCGGCCTCCAGCGCCGGGCCCAGCTCGCCGACGGACCACAAGTACTGACAGCGATAGGCGGCTACCCGCCCGAGCGCGGGCGCGTCGTCGAGCTGGCGGGCGACCAACTCCGCCTCCATCAGCTCGTCGCGTATCCGCTCGACCTCACCGAGCGACCACAGCGGATCCCGAAGATTCAGACGCAGCGTGATGGCGGTGCGCAGCGTGTCCGGCGTGGGGGGGAGCCGTCGCAGCGCGAGCAGCGCGCGTTCGAAATGCTCGACGGCCTCCCGCGTCGCCGACGCGAACAACGCCCGCCGCCCGGCGCTCAGGAGATAATCTACCGCCTTGCCCCACACCTCGCCGCGGAACGCGTGGTCGGCGAGCCGCTCGGTCTGCTCGCCCAGCCGATCGGCGTAGATCTGCTCGATCGCCATAACGATCCGGGCGTGCAGGGCCCGCTGTCGGGCATGCAGTAGACTGTCGTACGCGACGTCGTGCGTGAGCGAATGCCGGAAGGTGTATTCCTGGTCGGGGAAGCGGCGCGACTCGTAGAGGAATCCTGCGGCCTGCAGATGCGCCAGCTGCCCGTGCAGCTCACTCTCGGGTACGTCGGCGATCTCGCGTAGCAACCCGACGTCGACGTGTCGACCGATCACCGCGGCGCTCTGCAGAAGGCGTTCCTCTTCGAACGGCAGCCGATCGATGCGGGCGGCGAGCAGCGCCTTCACGCTCTCCGGCACCTGCACGGCCCGGACCGGCCGCACCAGGTGGTATGCGCCCGGCGTCCCGACGAGTGCCTCCGTCTCGACGAGGCTGCGCACCATCTCCTCGAGGAAGAACGGATTGCCTTCGGCGCGATCCAGCATGATCTGCTTCAAGGGGCGCAGCGTGGCGTCGGGCCCCACGAGCGTCTGAAGCAGTTCTGCCGCCAGGGGCGGCGTCAGCGGCGTTATCTTCAGATCCGTGACGTGGGCGGCCGACAGCCACGGATGCCGGTACTCCTGACGGTAGTTGAAGAGCAGCAGCAGTCGGTGGTGGGGCACCACCTCCGCGAGGCTCTCGATGAAGGCCTGCGTCTCCAGATCGATCCAGTGGAGGTTTTCCAGAATGAGGCACACCGGCCGGAGGCGACTCTCGCCGATCATGAAGCGCGTGAGTGCCTCGTGGATGCGGCCGCGCCGGTGGGGCGGATCGAGCTGCGCCCAGCGCGGGTCGGGATCGGACACCGGTACGCCGAGCAGCACCCCGAACGCGGGCAGCAAGGGCCTGAGCTCGGGGTCGAGCGCGACGACTCTGGCCGCCACCCGCTCGCGCACGCGAGCCGCCTCGTCGCGATCGTCGACGTCGAAGTAGGTGCGGAGCATCTCGGTGATGGGCAGATACGGCGTGCTCTTGCCGTACGACACCGCGCTGGTGGCCAGGACGAGCCAGCCTTCGGTCGAGGACTGGTGCATGAACTCGTAGAAAAGCCGCGTCTTGCCGACGCCGGCCTCGCCCATGACGCCGACAATCTGACCCTGGCCGGCCGCGGTCCGATCGCGGGCGCGACACAGCAGCTCGAGCTCGGCTTCGCGACCGACGAATCGGGTGAGCCCCCGGGCCGCGAAGGCCTTCATCCGCGATCGTGGCATGTCGATGCCGGTCAGCTCGTACACGTCGATGGCCGTCTTGAGCCCCTTGACGGACACTTGGCCGAGGGGCTTGGCCTGCACGTGACCTTCGGCGAGCTTCAGCGTCTCGGCGGTCACCAGCACCGAACCCGGTCGGGCGAGCTGCTCCATGCGCGCAGCCAGGTGCGTGGTCTGCCCCACCGCGGTGTAGTCCATGTGATAGTTGCTGCCGATCGCCCGCACCACGACCTCGCCGGAGTTCAGCCCGATCCGGATCAGCAGCGGCACGCCGAGGGATTGGCGCGTGGTGTCGCTGTGCTGGGTCAGCACCTCCTGCATGTGAAGGGCGGCATGACACGCGCGGACCGCGTGGTCCTCTTGCGCCACCGGCGCTCCGAAGAGCGCCATGATGCCATCCCCCATCACCTGATTGACGGTGCCCTCGTGCAGGCGCACTGCAGCCATCATGTGCTCGAGCACTGGGTCCAGGATCCTCCGGGCGTCCTCGGGATCCGTGTTGACGAGAAGGTCCATGGACCCTTTGAGATCCGCGAAGAGGACGGTGACCTGCTTGCGCTCGCCCTCGCGCGAGCTCTCGTTGAAGAGCGTCTCGACACGCAGCCTCGCGTCTCGTCGCGGGTCGAGCGAGGTCCCACACTGGTTGCAGAAGCTCGATTTGATCGGAGGACGGGCGCCGCACACCGGGCAGTCGTTCACGAGCACCCAGCCGCACCCCAGACACACTTCCGAGCCAGGAGGGTTGTCGTGCCGGCAAACGGGACACGCCATGTCAGGTCCCTCCGGGGGGAGCATAGTCCGTCCGGAGGATGTTTGCACGTGCAGTTACGTACGCGCGCTGAGGTGATGGGGGCCGCAAGGCCCCCCATCCAGCTATTCGCGGATGATCAACTCGGCGACTGGGACTCCGGACTGAAACTTCTCCACCAGCTTATCGGGATCGTACTCGACCCCGATCGGGTTGCGGTCGAACGCCGGCGAATGCATCCACGCCTGTCCTTCCTCGGCGGTCGCGAAGTTGTCGATCTGCAGCTCGATGCGGTTGCCGTCGGGGTCACGGTAGTACATCGAGGTCGTGGGCCCGTGGTTCACGCAGAAGAACGGACGGATGCCGCGATCCCGGAGCCGGACGTAGGTGTCCAGCAGCTCGCCCATCGATCCGTAGGTGAACGCGACGTGATGCAGACCGGGCTGCTCGACGGGCTTGGGGCCGAGCTCGACTTCCCCACCGGCGCGAGGTGACAGCGGACCGAAGTCGACGAAGGCGACGCGGTGATGCTCATCGTCATAGGTTACGAAGCAGAGGTGGGGGTTCTCGTACACCACGTGACCCCCGAGGACAGTCGCGTACCAGTCGCGCATCTCGGGCATGCGATTGGTCTGGTAGACGACGTGAGCCAGCTTGGTGGGCGGCATGGAATTCCTCCTTCCGATCGACTGAATACTACCGCTCGCGATCCCCGACGGGAAGGACCGACCGGATATTGGCATGGGCCATCACGACGTCCGGGGACTCCTGCAGCGCGTCACGGTATTTGTCCTGGAAGACGCCGCGCTCACCCGACGCGAGCAGTCGGTAGACGTCCCGGTAGGCCTGCTGCGCAACCTCTTCCGAGAGCGGGTCGTCCGAGTCCACGAGGCCGTCCATCTCGGCCGCCAGCCTCGACAGGGGCCGGAGCCAGGCGAACTGCTCATCTTGCAGCAGGAGTCGGAGGAGATCGGCAGCCGCGGCGGCGCCGTGACGGCTCTCGTAGACGCGGCGCTCGCGGTCCAGCAGCAGCTTGTGCAGCGCCAGCAATCGGAGACTGATCTCACGCAGGCGATCGCGATCCAGGTCCACGCGTCTCTTTATACCGTCCCCGAGGCCGTCGCGCGAGCGAAGCTACCGCTTCAGGCCGTCGAGGACCTCGAGCGCGAGCTCGTAGCGACCGAGCGGAGGCATGAGGTAGGCGCCTTGGACGCGGTCGCGCACCGCGAAGAGCATCTCGCGGGCGATCTTGACCCCTTCCTTGCGCGCGGCCTCGCCGCCCGGCGTCTTGCGCATCCGCTCGCGGATCTCGGCGGGGATCTGCATGCCGGGCACCTCGTTGTGGAGGAACTCGGCGTTCTTGTAGCTGACGAGCGGCAGCACGCCCACCATGACCGGGAGCTGGAGCGGCGCGATGCGCTGGAGCACCCGCTCGAGCAAGTCGACCTGGAAGATCGGCTGGGTCATCACGATCTCGGCGCCGGCGACCTTCTTGCGCTCCAGACGCCGGATCTCCTTGTCGAGGTCGGCGGCGCCGGGCTCCAGCCCGGTGGCGAGGAGGAACGAGGTCTGGCCGCCGGGCAGGGGCTTGCCGGCGGGGTCGATGCCGCGATTCATGTTGGCGGCCATCTGGAGCAGACCGATCGCGTCGAGGTCGTACACCGCGGTGGCCTCGGGATAGTCGCCGACCTTCGGCGGATCGCCGGTGATGATGACCAGGTTGCGGATGCCGATGGCGTGGGCGCCGAGCAGGTGCGCCATCTGGCCCAAGAGATTCCGGTCGCGCCCGCACACGTGCAGGATCGGCTGGATCCCGTAGCGCTCGAGTAGCAACGAGCAGAAGGCCAGGTTCGACATGCGCGCCACCGCGCGCGGCGCGTCGGCCACGTTGACGATATCCACGCCGCTGGCCAGGAGCATCTTGGCGCCTTCGAGCGCCTTCGACGGATCGAGCCCGGGCGCGGGATTGACCTCGACCGAGACGACGAACTTGCCGGCGGCGATCTTGGCCGCGAAGTCACTGCGCTCGGCCAGCGGCGTCGGCTCGAGGACCGGCACCACCTCGGCCGCTGTGACGGGCCGGTTCCGCACGACCTCGGTGTGCTTGTCCCCCAGCATGCGGCTGGACTTCGCCATCCAGCGCACGTGGTCGGGCGTGGTGCCGCAGCAGCCGCCGACCATGGTGGCGCCGAGCTGGATGGTGCGGCGCGCAAACACGTCGAGATATTCCGGCGTGGCCATATAGAGGAGGCGGCCGTCGACGGTGCGGGGCAGGCCGGCGTTGGGCTGCACCGAGAGCGGGAGACCGGGGCCGCGCAGGCGCTCGGCGATGGCCAGCGCGAGCTGGGGGCCGTCGCCACAGTTGACGCCGATGCCATCGGCGCCCCAGTCGCGCAGCGTGGTGGCGACCTGCTCCGGCGTCGATCCGTCGGCCACCGATTCGCTGGCGTCGAAGGTCATCGAGGCGATGATCGGCAGGCCGGGCGCGGCGCGCCGGGCCGCCTCGATGGCGATCCGGATCTCCTCGAGGTGGCGGAAGGTCTCGAGGACGAACAGGTCGACGCCGCCCTCGACCAGGGCGGTGGCCTGCTCGGCGAAGGTGGACGCCACGAGGTCGAGCTCGGCCCGCGTCGCCACGCCCGGGACCAGGCCGGTGGGCCCGATCGAGCCCGCCACCCAGACGTCCTCACCCGCCGCGGTCCGCGCCAGGCGAGCGCCGGCCAGGTTGTAGGCGCGGACCTGGTCGCCCAGCCCATGCCGGTCGAGGCAGAAAGTGTTGGCGCCAAAGGTGTTGGTCTCGACCACCTGCGCACCGGCGGCGATGTAGTCCTCGTGGATCTTCCGCACCACGTCGGGCCGGGTCACGTTGAGCTGCTCGAAGTTCTGCGTGACGAAGATGCCCCGCTCGTAGAGCAGGGAGCCCATCGCCCCGTCGAAGACGAGGAGCGAGCGCATGGCCTCCCGGAAGGGCGTATCCCGGCGCGTGGGGTTCATCACAGCTATGCTACATCCATCGAGTCTCCGGGAGTACACTCCGCCCAACGCACGGGCCAGGGAGGACAGCGAGCATGATCAAGACATTCGGCAGCCTGTTCGCGGGCCATGTCGATCTCGACAACGAGGGGCTGGCCGGGACACCGGTGAACGAGCGCTGGCTGTCCGACGAGTACCTGGCCTCGGTGTTCCCCAAGACCGAAGCCATCGCCAAGCTGATGGACCGCAGCGGCTACGACATCTACTGGCTCGCCGAGCACCATTTCCAGCGCGAAGGCTACGAGTGCATCCCGAACGTGCTCATGCTGGCGCTGCACCTCTGCCACATCACGAAGAACATCCGCATCGGCTGCGGCTTCAACATCGCGCCCATGTGGCATCCGATCCGGATGGCCGAGGACTACGCGACGGTCGACTGGCTCACCAACGGCCGTGTGGTGTTCGGCGTGGGGCGGGGCTACCACACCCGCGAGGTCGAGAGCTTCGGGGCGCCGATGCTCGACGGCGACGCCAACCGCGAGCTGTTCGAGGAGCAGGTCGAGATCATCTTCAAGTCGTTCAACCAGCGCGCCTTCTCGCATCATGGCAAGCACTACACGATCCCGCCGGCAGTGCCGTATCGCGGGTACGAGGTCCGCGAGGTCACGCTGGTGCCGCGCCCGAAGACGCTGCCGGTCGAGTGCTGGCAGCCGGTCGTGAGCGCCAGCCCGCGGGCGCTGGACTTCATGGCCAAGCACGGCATCAAGGGCATCATCGGCGGCGGCGCGGCGGCCGGCGGCGCCAGCGACAAGGTGATGCACGCCTTCCAGGAGGCCCGGGCCCGGGCCGGGCGGGAGACCGAGCTGGGTGGCGACCTGTGCATCGGCTACTCCGTCTACATCGCCGACAGCGTCGAGCAGGGCATCAAGGAGGCCACACCGTTCTTCGAGGAGAACATCAAGATGTTCGCCCCGCTCGGCTTCGTGTCCGGTCTCACGCCCGAGCAGATCGAGGCAACCGGCGACCGCAAGCGCGCGCTCACGGCCAACCTGCCGACGCTCCAGCACGCGCTCAAGGCCGGCACGTGGCTGATCGGGCCGCCGGAGCTGATCACCGAGCAGCTCATGGCGATCCAGCACCGGTACCCCGGACTGGAAGTCGTCAACGTCGGTATGCCGGTCGGCACGCCGCAGGCGGTGATCCTGGAGCAGCTCGAGCGCTTCAGCCAGCAGGTGATGCCCGCGTTCAGGAAGCAACAGGCGCGCTGAGGACTAGCGCCGCGCGGCCATCAGCAGAAACGGTGGGCGCTGACGCTCGTCGGCCCAGGCCGGGTGAGCCGTGATCTGTGCGTCGGTCGGCCCCCACTCCTCGACGTGGGAGATCGTGAAGCCGCAGCGCAGGAGCATGCCGACGTAGGTCCCGATGGTCCGGTGCTGCTTGATCACACCCTTGGTGAGCCAATCCGTCGAGCGCGCGCCTTCGGTCAGATAGCCATCGAGCGGCCATGTCTTGCGACCGGCGGGATCGACGGACCATCCGGGGGTGGTCGGCGCCGTGTAGATCGGATGCTCGACCGAGCACACCAGGCGCCCGCCCGGGACGAGCGCGCGATGCACGCCGGCCAGCAGCGCTTCCAGCCGTTCGATGTAGTGGAAGGCCAGCGAGCTGTAGACCAGGTCGAAGGAGGCCTCGGGCAGCTGCAGATGTTCCAGATCGGCGCGCGTGTAGGTGATGGCGGAGTCCTCGGTGGCGGCCCGGGCTCGCGCCAGCATGCGCTCCGACACGTCAAATCCCAGGACCTGCGCCGCACCCGCCGCTCGCGCCCAGCGGCAGAACCAGCCGAAGCCGCAGCCGAGATCGACCACTCTCAGCCCGCGCATCTCCGGCAACAGCGCCTGCAGCGAGGGCCACTCGGCGGCTCCGTCCAGGCCTTCGACCGAGCGGCTCAGCCGGCTGTAGCCCTCGAAGAACTCCTCGTTGTCGTAGACGTTCTGGGTCAGAGCTATCCCAGAAACTGCTCGAGGGCTTTCAGCACCGTCGGCTCCATCAGGGTCGGCGCGTGGCCCACGCCGGGCACGGCCACCAGCTGCCCCTTGGGCAGCGCTTCCACCATGCGCCGCGCTTGCGCTTCCAAAAGCACGTCGCTGTCCGTGCCCCAGACCACCAGCGTGGGACACGGCACGCGCTTGAGCACCGGCCACAGATCCGGCCGCCGCGGCGCGCCATGCTTCACGCGCTGCTGGATGTAGGCCGGATCCATCTTCCAGATCCAGCGCCCGTCCGGTCGCTGGCGAAGCACACCGAGGGCGAGCTCGTGCTGATCCTCGAGCTTCCGGCCGGCGGTGATGGGCGAGACCTGGCGGCGATATTCCATCGCCTCGTCGAGCGTCGCGAACTCCTCCGGTCGGCTCCCTACCGTCGCGGTGATCCGCTGGCTTCCGGTTTCGATGTCGGGGCCGATGTCGTTGAGGATCAGTCGTTGCAGCCGGTCCGGATGTGCACCGGCGTAGGCCATCGCGATGATCCCGCCCATCGAGGTTCCGATCAGGGTGAATCGTCCCAGCGCCAGCGCGTCCACGAGCGCAGCCAGATCGCCGACCTGATCCTGGTACTGGTAGGCGCCGGCCGGGGACCACGCACTCTCGCCATGGCCGCGCACGTCGGGGGCGACGAGACGGAACCGGTCCTGGAAGTGCCGGGCCGGCCCATTGAACGCCTGGGCGCTCGACGTGTAGCCGTGCACGCACACGATTGGCGGGGCACCGGCCACGCCCCAGTCGAGATAGTTTATACGCAGACCGTTGAGCTCGAGGATCTTGCCGGGCGGAGCGGGCATCGTCATGACGCTCTCAGCCCAGCCGCTTCAGGTACTGCGCCACGAAGTCGAAATCGACGAACCGGCAATACGCCTCGGTGATCTGCCGGGTCACCGGGCCCGGCACCCGCCCACCGCCGATGACGGCCTCGTTGATGCTGCGCACCGGGCAGACGCACAGACTGGTCGACGTCAGGAATACCTCGTCGGCGTTGTAGGCGTCGAACAGGTCCAGATCTTTCTCGACGACGGTGAGGCCGGCCTCGCGGGCCAGCGCCATCACGGTGTCACGGCTGATGCCGGCCAGCACGAACTGCTCGCGCGGCGTGTAGAGCGTGCCCTGCGATACCAGGAAGATGTTGCTGCCCAGCCCTTCGGCCAGATTGCCGTGCGTGTCGAGCAGAACCGCCCACGCCTCGGGATCGCGCCCGGCGATCTCGAGGTTGGCCGCGACCATGTTCAGGTAGTTGTGCGTCTTCACGCGCGGGCTCAGCGCCTCGGGCGGGGTGCGGCGGACCGAGGGCACCAGCACCCGGATACCGTCGCGGTACAGCGGCGCCCGATCGCGCAGCGGGAGCGGCACGCACTCGACGATCACGGTGGCGCCGGTCTGGGGCCAGATCTCACGGGCCGAGGCGTCGAGGCCCCGCGACACCCGCTGGGTCACCCAGTAGTCGTCGTCCGGCTCGAGCAGAGACAGGTTGCGCCGGAGCACCTCCTCGGTGATCTCGACCATCGCCGCCGGCGTGAGGCCGGGATCGATGCGCAGGTAGCGCAGCGAGCGGTAGAGGCGCTCCACGTGCTCGCGCAGCTTGAAGACGCGGTGCCCGAACGTCCGGGTGGTGTCGAAGACCGCGTCGCCGTACTTGAACCCGCGATCCCGGAAGGGCACCAGCACCTCGCGCTCGGGTACGAAGCTCCCGTTGTGATACGCAATCCGCTCGCTCGCTCGTGACATGACGGGCTCCTATTTTTCGTAGCTGCGCAGGATGCGGCCCGGCATCGCGCCCGTGTGCTTGCCGGCGTCATAGAGCTGGATGCCGGACACGAACGTCGCCTTGATGCCCTCGGACTCCGAGACCAGCCGCCGCCCATTGCAGGGCAGGTCGTACGCGTACTTCGGCGTCTTGGCGGTCACCGTGTCGGGATCGAACAGCACGAGATCGGCCACCTTGCCCTCGGCCAGCACGCCGCGGTTGGGGATGCCGAACACCCTCGCCGGGACTTGCGTCAGCTTGTGCACGGCCTTTTCCAGGCTCAGCACCTTGCGCTGGCGCACCCAGAGGTCGAGCAGCGCGGTGGCATAGCCCACGTCACAGATGAAGTCGACGTGCGCGCCGCCGTCGGAGAGGCCGATCAGGCAGCGATCGTCGGTGATGAGCCGCTCGATCCCGGCCGGGTCGAAGTTGAACGTGGATGACTGGAAGCGCGTGTTCAGATCGTCGGCGATGCCGAGATCGAAGTACGCATCCACGGGCCGCTTGCCCTGGCTGGCCGCGATCTCCTCCAGCGTGCGACCCACGTTGGCGGCGAGCTCCGGCTTGCCGACTTCCAGCACGCGCATCTGGCCCCACATGTGGCTGCGCTTGCGGCTGTCGAGCTCCTGGCGGAACGCCTCACGGAACTCGGGATCGCGGTAGAGCGCGATCTGCTCGGCCGCGGGCCGGTTGAACGCCTTCTGCCACGAGATGAACGAGCCGAACATCGTCGGGTTCTTGAGGTCGCCCTGGCTCATGATCGGCCTCGGCGTCACCTGAGGAATGGCCTGCTTCACCAGGTCGCCGAGCCGGGCAAACGTCTGGTCGTGGAAGTCCGGCTGGCCGGGGTGCGCGAAGAGCGCGAGCCACGTGACGGGCCGGCCGCTGGCCTTCGTGACCTGGCGCAGCAGCTCGATGTCCTCGTCGCTCACCGCGTACATGCCGCCGGAGTTCAGGATCATCTCGATCGCGCCCCGGCCGACGTCGTGCAGGCCGCGCACGACCCCGGTCAGCTCCTCACGGCTGGCGTTGCGGCAGGCCAGCGGACGGCCTTGGTAGCCGACGTGGTTGCGCGAGGTGGTGGTGGTGAAGCCGAAGGCGCCCGCCTCCATGGCCTCGCGGAGCAGCCGCCGCATGGTGGAGATCTCGTCGTCGGTGGCCGCGCGCTCGAAGGAGGCCTCACCCATCACGTAGTGACGCAGCGGCGTGAAGGCGACGAGGCCAGCGACGTTGATACCGAGACCGCGCCGGTCGATGGCGTCGAGATACTGGCCGTAGCTCTCCCACTGCCAGTCGATGCCGGCCTTCATGACGTCGTAGGGAATGGCCTCGACGTTGACGAGGTCCTGCATCAGGATCTCGCGCGTCGACGGCTTCACCGGCGCCACGCCCACGCCGCAGTTGCCCATGATGACCGTGGTCACGCCATGCCACGGCGAGCACGTCACCATCGGGTCCCACGCGATCTGCGCGTCGTAGTGCGTGTGCGGATCGACGAAGCCCGGCGCCAGCACCAGGCCGCCGGCGTCGATCACGCGCTCGGCCGTCAGGCCGTTGCTCCGGCTGACCGACCGGATGAGGCCGTCCTGCACTCCGAGGTCGCCCATAAAGCTGGGGCTGCCGGTCCCGTCGACGATCCGGGCGTTCTTGATCAGCAGGTCGAGCATGCTTGCTCCTTGTCTTCCAGCGATGTACTCGCAGTGTACTCGTCAGCGACGCGTTTGCCGAGCCCGTAGGGGCGCCGGTTGAGAGGGGTGGCGAGAAAAGCGTCTTCCTTTCCTGCGTGATCTTCGCTATACCGTTCCAGCGAGGACGCCGATGAATACCACGATCGTGTGGCGCGGGATCCGGAAGGTCCTGGCGAGATCTCTGCCGGTCACCCTTGCGATCTTGCTTGCGGGGCCACCGTTTCCGCGCGCCCAGCAGCCGGGCCCCGGCGCCGCGCCCTTCAAGCCCGAGGAGCTGGAGCAGATCGTCGCGCCGATCGCCCTGTATCCGGACCCGCTGGTGGCGCAGATCTTCATGGCGTCCACGTATCCGGTCGAGGTCATCCAGGCGGCACGGTTCGCCAAGGCGAACACGAATCTGAAGGACGCGGCCCTCAACGAAGAGCTCAAGAAGCAAACCTGGGACGACAGCGTCAAGGCGCTGGTGAGCTTTCCCCAGGTCCTCGAGATGCTGGACAGCCAGCTCGAGTGGATGCAAAAGCTCGGC
>Ga0111538_10003820_pt1 | contig 21016 bp, 17 predicted proteins | sample SoiMethybrSBSTD1_FD_79669 | JGI IMG/M metagenome (GOLD analysis project Ga0111538, IMG submission 79669) | Bulk soil microbial communities from a Populus tree surrounding site in Tennessee, USA - Soil MetaG P. TD hybrid SBSTD1 (version 2)... | ecosystem: Environmental > Terrestrial > Soil >... | reverse complement strand
CGCGCACGACCAGCGTTTCCTCGTAGTAGCTGCGGTTGAAGATGCCGATCCGGCCGCGCTCGGGCAGGCACTTCATGCAGCGCCACAGGTAGTCGTGATCGAGGTCTTCGGACGAGGGCGCCTTGAACGAGTAGACCTGGCACCCCTGCGGGTTGACGCCGGACATCACGTGCTTGATCGCGCCGTCCTTCCCGGCGGCGTCCATCGCCTGGAAGATCAGGAGCAGCGCCCAGCGGTTCTGCGCCGCGAGCACGTCCTGCAGCCGCGCCAGCGCGGCCACTCCCTGCGCCAGCGCCTTCTTCGCGCGCGGCTTGTCCTCGATCGAGTAAGTGAGCGTGTCGCCGGGGTCGGCGTCCTTCAATCGAAACGAGTGCCCGTTGGTCACCCGGAACCGCCTCGCCAGCTTCCGGGCCTGCTTGATCAGGGTTTTCGTTTTCATCGCGGTAAGTCTGCATCAATTCGTGACGGCGGGCACGCTTGGTCGCTGGCTCGCGGCACATAACCACGAAGCACACGAAGAAAACGAAGAACACGAAGAAGACCATCTTGGACTCCGGGTGCTCCGAGCGGCGCCGCTGCTCGATCGATGCATCTCCGGAGTCAGCCGGTTGCAGTGGCGTGGCAAGAAGAAAAAAAAGATTCTTCGTGGTCTTCGTAGTCTTCGTGTCCTTCGTGGTTTGCGTTGCGAGTCAGCGGCCGAGCCACTGAAAGCACTCCGTGCGCGACGTTCGACGTCGTCCCAGGTGTGCGCACGATCTGGGGCGATTGACACACGCCGGGCGCCCCCGGCCTCGCGCCCGGGGTACACTGTCGCGGGCCCCGGGACATGAAACGCAGCCGCACGGCGCCGCAGGACATCGATCAATACATCGCCGCCTTCCCGCCCGCGGTCCGCGCACAGCTGACCAGGGTCCGCGCCGCCATCCGCAAGGCCGCGCCGCAGGCGAAAGAAGCGATCAAGTACCAGATGCCGACCTTTACGCAGCACGGCAACCTGGTGCACTTCGCCGCCTACCAGCATCACATCGGCTTCTACCCGGCGCCGCGCGCGATCGAGCGGTTCCAGGAGGAGCTGTCGGCGTACGAAGGCTCGAAGGGCGCGGTGCGCTTCCCGCTCGACCAGCCGGTGCCGGTCGGCCTGATTGGCCGGATCGTCAAATTCAGGGTGCAGCAGGACCGCGAACGCGCGGCCGCGAGAAAGAAGAGGCGGTGAGACCGTGGTCCGATTTCACCTCAAAGGGCTGCTCGTCGTCGCCCTGTTCGCCGCGGTGGTGATGCTGGCCGTCGACGTGCGCCTCGGGATCGCGGCGATCGTCGCGGCGGCGGTGATCGATTGGCTCTCGCTCGCCCTGCCGCTCGGGCTGGGACAGGGGCGCGATCGCCGGTCGCGATAGCCGGAAGGCGGGCTCGACAACCTCGGGACGAAAAAGGGGGAGCGATGGCTCGAACCTCGGCGACGCTCCTGGCGCTGGCGCTCGTCACGGCCGGCGCCGACGCGCAGACCCGCCGCCCGAACACCCTCGACATCTACGTCGTCGACGTCGAAGGGGGCAACGCGACGCTCTTCGTGTCGCCGTCCGGCGAGTCGCTGCTCATCGACTCGGGCAACGCCGGCGCCGGCGCCGTGCGCGACGCGGAGCGCATCGTCGCCGCGGCGAGGGATGCCGGCCTGACGCAGATCGGCACCTTGATCACGACGCATTGGCACGGCGATCACTTTGGCGGCATGGCGGAGCTCGCGGCGCGGATTCCGATCCGGCACTTCATCGATCACGGACCGAACGTTCAACCCGGCGCGGCTGCCGACGAGTTTCTGCAGGCGACCTATCCGAAACTCTACGAGAAGGCGAAGCACACGGTCGCGAAGCCCGGCGACAAGATTGCGATTGCCGGCCTCAACGTCGTCGTCGTGACCGCCGCCGGCGAGACGATCAAGACGCCGCTGGCCGGCGCCGGAGCGCCGAACCCGTACTGCGCGCGCTTCAGGCCGGGCGAGAACAACGCCGAAGATCCGATGTCGGTCGGCGTGCACGTGACCTTCGGGCGCTTCCGCACCATCCACCTCGGCGACCTGACGAAGAACAAGGAATTCGAGCTGATGTGCCCGGCCAACCGCATCGGCACGGTGGATGTGTTCCTCGGCCTGCATCACGGCGTCGACACGTCGAACTCGGAGGTGATCGTGCACGCGCTGCGGCCGCGCGTGGCGATCATGAACAACGGCACGCGCAAGGGCGGACCGCCCGAGGTGATGAAGACGCTGTACTCCTCGCCCGGGCTCGAGGATCTGTGGCAGATGCATTTCTCCGAGCTGAGCGGGCAGGAGTACACCGCGCCCGGGATGTTCATCGCCAACCTCGTCGACGAGCCGGCGGCGGCGATGCCGGTGGCGCCGATGCCGCCTCCCTCGGGGCGCGGCGCGCCGCCGGCGCCGGCGCACAACGGGACGGCCTACTGGATCAAGCTGTCGGCACAGAGCGACGGCACGTTCACCGTCACCAACGCGCGCAACGGCTTCATTAAGAGATATGGAGAAGATCAGAAGAATTAGAAGATCAGAAGGAAATCCTTCTGATCTTCTTCTCTCCCTTTTGATCTTCTATTTCGGCAGCTCGCGGCAGGCATCGACCTCCGATCCCCAGTACTCGATGCACTTCGCGCGATCCATCGGTCCCTTGCCGATCGCTTTCGCGAAGAGGAACGTGGCGACGAGATCGATCTCGCGCGGCTGAAACGTCGCCGGCGGGTCGGGCATCGGCGACTTCAGATCGGCCTGCTTCATCCCGTAGCAGCGGCCGTCGCTGTAGGCGAGGCGATCGAACGCGGGCATGCCGGTGCCGGGGCGGCCGCATTTGATCGTCATGATCAACCGCGCGCGATCGAGGCGGGTTTCGCGGAGGTTCGAGCCGTCGGGCATCTGGCTGTCCATCTTGCGGCCGTCGGCCGCCCAGCCGTGGCACGCCTGGCAGTCGCCTTTCTGCAGGTAGAGGCGCATCCCTTCGGCGACGTCGGCCGGATCGGGCGCCGGCGCCTGTGCGTAAGCCACCGCTGCGAGAACCACGCCCACGGTCGTCACCAGCAATGTCGCGCGCATCTGTCTCCTTTGAGCCGCTCACATCTGCTCCGAGCGCCGGCGAACTCAGAAGATCAGAAGGTCAGAAGGCTTGGTGAGGACAAGCCTTGTAATCTTCTAATCTCCTGTGAAAATGCCCCGATGTCCCAATCGATCGCCGCAGCATCGAGCAAGCGACGCCGTGGGGTCTAGTTCAGCGCAAACACGAACAGATAACTCGAATTCTCCAGCTTGTCGAACTTGATCGGGTGGAGGTGCCGCCCGCCCGACTGCACCGCGAGATACTGCTTCGGCCCGATCGCGTAGGTGACCGGCGCGCCTTTCAGCGGCGTGCCGACGTTGAAACGCCACAGCTCCTCGAGCGTCTCGTCGTTGTAGGCGACGACGAACCCGTCCTGCAGCGCGGTGAACAGCAGCCCGCCGGCGGTCGCCGTCGCGCCGGAGCGCACTTCGATGTCGGTGACGGCCTTGGCCAGCACCTTGTGGTTGTGGGTGTCGAAGGCGGTGATCGAGCCGTAATAGAGGTCGCTGCTGTAGGTGCGCTTCTCGCTCTTCTTCTCGTCGATGCCGCCCTGCGGCGACAGGTACGCGACCGCCGCGCCGTTCTGCGAGAAGCATCCTTCGATGCCGACGCCGTAGGCGATGTTCTTCACCGGGTTGTAGGCGGTCGGCTGGTGCGCGATGCCGCCGTGCCAGGTCGGGCAGGTGCGCTTCTGCCCGTCGCCGCGCAGCGCCCGCGCCGCCGGGTTGTACACCTGCACGTCGAGCTTCGGATCGTAGTCGAGCGGCTTGCCGGTCTTCGCGTTCAGCCCCTTGGTCCAGTTCAGATCGTTGACGTACTGGCCGCCGAGCAGGAACTCGCCGTTGGTGCGATCGAGCGAGTAGTAGAAGCCGTTGCGCGCGAAGTGGCCGACGATCTTCCGCATCCGCCCGTTGAGCATCGTGTCGTAGAGCATGTGGACGCCGACTTCGTCGAAGTCCCACGAGTCGTTCGGCGTGTACTGGAAGTACCAGGCGAGCTTGCCGGTGTCGACGTTCAAGGCGATCACCGAGTTGGTGTAGAGGTTGTCGCCGGGGCGCGCCTGCGGATCGTAGATCGGCACCGGGTTGCCGGTGCCCCAGATGGTCAGCTTGGTGGACGGATCGTACGAGCCGGTCTGCCACAGGCCGCCGCCCCCGGTCTTCCACGCGTTGGTGCTGTCCTTCCAGGTCTCGCTGCCCGGATCGCCCGGCTTCGGCACGACGTACCAGCGCCACAGCTCGTTGCCGCTGCGCGCGTCGAGCGCCGCGACCCAGCCGCGCGTCTTCGCGTCGCCGGCGCCGTTGGCGATGATGATCTTGCCGTCGGCGGCGATCGGCGCGGCGTTGAAGCGCTCCTTCGCGCCGAACTCGTTGGCCGTCGCCACCATCTTGTCCCACACAATCTCGCCGTTGTTGCGGTTGATCGCGATCACGCGGCCGTCGGGAATGTTGGCAATCACCAGGTCTTCCCAGAGCGCGATGCCGCGCGTCCGCGGCGTGTTGCCCTGGTGCTTCACGCCGGGATCGGTCACCCACGCGAACTCGCCTTTCTCGCCCTTGCGGCCGTCGATCTTGTAAATCGTCCCCCAGCCGTCGCTGGTATAGAGGAAGCCGTTGTCGACGAGCGGGTTGATCTCGCTCTCGGGGCCGTTCTGGCCGACGTCCTGCATGCCGCCGAGCGCGAGCGCCCATGTCATGCGCAGGTTCTTCACGTTGTCGCGGTTGATCTGCGACAGCTTCGAGTAGCGGGTCGAGGCGTAATCGCCGTTGATCATCAGCCAGTTCTGCGGCTCGTTCTGCGCGTTGATCAGCCGATCGCGGTTGACCGTCATCGAGTACTGGCCCGACAGAGTCGCCACGGCCAGCACGGCGCACACGGCACCTGCCCTGAGCGAGCCGCTGCGGTTCCACCGGCGAGTCGAAGGGATCACATGAGGTGTGAGGGTGCGTCGCGCGCGATCTCGCATAGTGAACTCCCTGGTTCCGGGACGTTAGTGTGCGAACGGGACGACAGCCTGGGTCGCGGAGCGGGGAATTGTAGCGCACCTCAGCCTGCACCCCTCGCGGCACCGCGCGCGTTTTTGCCCCGCGCCCCGCATTGCCTGGGGCATACTGGTGCCGGACAGCCGCAATGCCGGATCGATCTCGCCTTCGGCTCGCCGCCCGGCTGCAGGCGTTTGCATGGAGACCTGCGCGGGCGCTGCCAGTGCTGCTGGCCTGGCTTGCCGTGTGTCTTCCCGGCGCCTCCGCGCCCGGCGTGCTCGCCCGGACGCCCCAGGCGCCCGCCGCCGCGCCGGCCTCCGCGCCTGCACCGGCGCGCGACCTCCTCGACACCTACTGCGTCGGCTGCCACAACCGCCGGTTGAAGACCGCAGGCCTCCAGATCGACGCGCTCGACCTGCGGCAGGTGGCCGCCAACCGCCCCGAGTGGGAGAAGATCGTCACCAAGCTGCGCACCGGCGAGATGCCGCCGCCAGGTCGGCCGCGTCCCGCGGCACCGGCATATGCGGGCGCCGCCGCCGCGCTCGAGCGCGAGCTCGACGCCGCCGATGCCGCGTCGCCGTCTCCTGGACGCGTCGCGGTGCACCGCCTGAACCGCACCGAGTACGCGAACGCCGTCCGCGATCTGCTCGGCGTCGCGATCGATGCCCGCGCGCTCCTGTCGTCGGACGAGGCGGATCAGGAAGGGTTCGACAACGTCGCCAGCGTGCTGTCGGTGTCGCCGGCGCTGCTCGAAAACTATCTCGCCGCGGCGCGAACCGTCAGCCGGCTCGCGGTTGGCGACCCGTCGCTGCATCCGGTCGTCGACACCTTCAAGATCTCGAAAGCGCTGGTCCAGGACGATCGCCTCGGGGACGAGCTGCCGTTCGGCTCCCAGGGCGGCGCGCTCATCCGCTATCACTTCCCGCTCGATGCCGAGTACACGATCAAGGTGCTGCTGCGCCGGCAGGAGTACGACTACATCATCGGCATGGGCGAGCCGCACCAGCTCGACATCCGCCTCGATGGCGTCCCGCTGAAGCGCTTCAAGGTCGGCGGCGAAGGCAAGGGGATGACGACGCCGGAGAATTTCGCCGGCAACACGCAGGGCGATCCCGAGTGGGAGAAATACATGCACACCGCCGACGCGCATCTGGAGCTGCGCGTCCCGGTCAAGGCCGGCTCCCACGACGTGGGCGTGTCGTTCGTCCGGCGATTCTGGGAACCGGAAGGCGTGCTGCAGCCGCCGCAGACCGGTTTCGGACGGACGACCAACGAGTACTACCACGGCAACCCCGCGGTGGAGCTGGTGATGGTTGGCGGCCCGTATGGCGCGGCGTCGCCCGGCGAATCATCGAGCCGCCGCCAGATCTTCACCTGCCGTCCGAAAGACGCGGCGTCGGCGGAGCCGTGCGCGAAGAAGATTCTCTCGACGCTCGCCGCGCGCGCGTATCGAAGGCCGGTCACCGACGCGGAAGTCGAGGTCCTGCTCGGCTTCTACAGGGACGGACAGAAGGGCGCGGACTTCGACGCCGGCATCCGCCGCGGCCTCGAGCGCATCCTCGCCGCGCCGAGCTTTCTCTTCCGCGTCGAGCGCGAGCCGTCCGATCTCGCCGCCGGGACGCCGTACCGGCTGACCGATCTCGATCTGGCGTCGCGCCTCTCCTTCTTTCTCTGGAGCAGCATCCCCGACGACCAGCTGCGGGACGCGGCGGCGCGCGGCCGCCTGGCCGATCGCGCGGCGCTCGAGCGCGAGGTGCAGCGCATGCTGCGCGATCCGCGATCGCGCGCGCTGGTCGACAACTTCGCCGCCCGCTGGCTCGAGCTGAACAAGCTGCCCGGCGTCGTGCCCGACACCGAGCTGTATCCCGAGTTCGACGAGAACCTGCGCGAGGCGATGGACCAGGAGACGCGCCTCTTCGTCGCCAGCCAGCTGCAGGGCAACCGCAGCGTCATGGAGCTGTTGACCGCCGACTACTCCTTCCTCAACGAGCGGCTGGCGAAGCATTACGGCGTGCGCAACGTCTACGGCAGCCACTTCAGGCGCGTCGCGTTCAGCGATGGGAAGCGCGGCGGGCTGCTCGGCCAGTCGAGCGTGCTGACCGTCACCTCGTATCCCAACCGCACGTCGGTGACGATGCGCGGGCGATGGCTGCTGGCGAACCTGATCGGCGCGCCGCCGCCGCCGCCGCCGCCCGACATCCCCGCGCTGAAGGAAGCCGGCGCCGATGGACAGCCGAAGTCGCTGCGCGAGCGGATGGAGCTGCACCGCAAGAACCCGGCGTGCGCGTCGTGCCACCAGCGGATGGATCCGCTCGGCTTCGCGCTCGAGAACTTCGATGCGGTCGGCAAATGGCGCAGCGTGAGCGACGGCGCGCCAATCGATCCGTCGGCGGTCTTTCCGGACGGCACGCGGTTCGAGGCCGTCGCCGGGCTGCGCACGCTCCTGGCAGCGCACCAGGACGACTTCGTCCGCACGCTCAGCGGCAAATTGCTGGCGTATGCGATCGGGCGGGGACTCGACTATCGCGATCAGCCGGCGATCCGCCGCATCGCGCGCGAGGCGGCGCCCACCTATTCCTGGTCCGCGCTCATCACCGCCATCGTCCGCAGCACGCCGTTCGCGATGGCGACACCAAGTTCGAAGTCAGAAGTAAGAAGTGGGGGTGATCCGCCCAGCCGGGATCTGCCCGACTTCGAACTTCAAACTTCAGACTTTCAGGCAGGCAGCGTCTTTCAGCAGCCTGCTGCAAAGGGACGACGATGATCTGCACGAAGAAGGCGATCCCACGGCGCACGGTGCTGCGCGGCCTCGGGTCGATGGTCGCGCTGCCGCTGCTCGACAGCATGGTGCCGGCGCTGTCGGCGCTGCAGAAGACGGCAGCCCGGCCGATCAACCGCTTCGGCGTCGTCTATGTGCCGAACGGCATGATCATGAAAAGCTATCTGCCGCTCACCGAGGGCGCGTCGTACGAGATGACGCCGACGCTGAGCGCGCTGGCGCCGTTCCGCGAACAGGTGCTGGTCCTGAGCGGCCTCGAATGCGTCCCGACGCCGGGGCGGCCTGGCGGCGCGCACGCGAAGGCGAGCACGCGCTTCCTGACCGACGTCTCGCCGCCGCTGAGCGAGACGTGGCTCGATGCCGGCATCTCGATGGATCAGATCCTCGCGCTCGAGACCGGCAAGGCGACGCAGCTGGCGTCGCTCGAGCTGGCGATCGAATCGGGCGAGACCGCCGGCGCGTGCGACACCGGGTTTGCCTGCCCCTACACCAACACGATCAGCTGGAAGAGCCAGAGCACGCCGCTGCCGACGCAGAACAACCCGCGCGTCGTTTTCGAGCGGCTGTTCGGCGACAGCACGAGCACCGATCCGGCGGTGCGGCTGGCGCGGCTGCGCGAGCAGCGCAGCGTGCTCGATTCGGTCACCGAGGAAGTGGCGCGGCTGCAGGGCGCGCTGCCGCAGAGCGATCGGCTGAAGCTGGTGGAGTATCTCGACGCGATTCGCGGCGTCGAGCAGCGCATCCAGATTGCCGAGCGGCAGAGCGACGACGAGCTGCCGCTGGTCGACCATCCGCCGGGCATCCCGTCGAACTGGGAAGATCACGTGAACCTGATGTTCGACCTCGAGGTGCTGGCGTTCCAGTGCGACCTGACGCGCGTGATCACGCTGATGGTCGGCCACGAGCACAGCGGCATGACCTATCCGCAGATTGGCGTGCCCGACGCGCACCACCCGATCTCGCATCACCAGCAGGAGCCGGAGAAGGTGGCGAAGGTGGCGAAGATCAACGCCTACCACGTCCAGATGTTCGCGAAGCTGCTCGGCAAGCTGAAGGCGGCGTCGGACGGCGACGGGACGCTGCTCGATCACGTCACGCTGATGTACGGGGCGGGGATGGCCGACAGCAACAGCCACTCGCCGATCGACATCCCGATGGTGCTGGCCGGCGGCGGCGCCGGTTCGATCAAGGGCGGACGCCACGTGCGGTTCAACCACATGCCGCTCGCCAACCTGCACCTGACGCTGCTCGACAACTTCGGCGTGCATCAGGATCGGATCGGCGACAGCACGGGCAGGGTCGATGGGCGGATTCTGTCGTTGTGATCGTGGGGCAGCCCTGAAGGGCTGCGCTACGGGCGCCGCCGTGGCGGCGCTGCTCGTCCTCGCGTCGGCGAGCATGTTTGCCGCGCCGTCTGATCTGCGGCTCATCGACGCGGTCAAGAACCGCGATGCCGCCGCGGTCCGGACGCTGCTGGCCGCGCGGCCGGCAATCGACGTCAACGCGGCGCAGGGCGACGGCGCCACGGCGCTGCACTGGGCGGCGCACCGCGACGATCTCGCGATCGCCGACATCCTTATCCGCGCCGGCGCGCGCGCGGGCGCGCCCACCGACACCGGGGCGACCCCTCTGCACCAGGCCTGCATCAACCGCAGCGCAGCGATGGTCGAGCGCCTGCTCGCCGCCGGCGCCGATGCCGGCGCGTCGCTGCTGAACGGCGAGACGGTGCTGATGACCTGCGCGCGCACGGGCAACCCGGCGGCGGTGAAAGCACTGCTGGCGCGCGGCGCTGACGTCAACGCGCGCGAGACGGAGCACCGCCAGACCGCGTTGATGTGGGCGGTCGCCCAGCGGCATCCCGACGTGGTTCGTCTCTTGATCGAGGCGCGTGCCGACGTGCGCGCGCGGTCGCTGACCTATCCGCAGACGGTGGTCGGCGAGCAGACCCAGCGGGCCGGCCGCGAAGAGCTGAACTACACGGTGCTGCGCGGCGGTGCGACGCCGCTGCTCTTCGCCGCGCGCGTGGGCGACGTCGAGTCGGCGGCGCTGCTGCTGAAGGCCGGCGCCGACGCCAACGACGCCCAGCCCGACGGCCTCAGCGCCCTCGTCCTCGCCGCGCACAGCGGCAACGGCGACGTCGCCGCCCTGCTGCTCGATCACGGCGCCGATGCGAACACGCTCGCCAGCGGCTACACGCCGCTCCACGCGGCGATCCTGCGCAGCGACCTGAAGCTGGTGAAGGCGCTGCTCGCCCACGGCGCCGATCCGAACCGGCGGATGACGCGCGGCACGCCGCTGCGGCGCGACACCACCGATTGGAACCTGCCGGCGACGCTCGTCGGCACGCCGCCGTACCTGCTCGCGGCGCGCTTCCTCGAGGCCGAAATCATGCCGGTGCTGGTCGGCGGCGGCGCCGACCCGCGCGCGACGATGGGCGACGGGGTCGATGCGGTGATGCTCGCGGCCGGCGCGGGGTCGAGTCGCAACGCCAGCCGCCGCGGCATCGAGACGATCGATTTCGGCAAGGTCGAGCCGGAGAGCCGCGTGCGCGAGGCCGTCGAAGCGGCGGTGCGCCTGCGCGGCGACGCCGGCGCGGCGAGCCAGGCCGGCGACACCGCGATGCATGTCGCCGCCGCGCTCGGCTACGACACCGTCGTCGAATTTCTCGCGAGCCGCGGCGCCACGCTCACCGCGGCGAACCGCCGCGGCATCACCCCCGTGCTTGCCGCGACGTATGGATCGACCAGCGGCCGTGCGAGGACGGCGGCGCCCGCCGGCGCCGATTCGCTCGGCTTCGAGCGGCCGATCGAGCTTGCGCATCCGACGACGGTGGCGTTGCTCAAACGACTCGGGGGATAGGTGCTGGTTGCTCGTTGCTGGTTGCTAGCTGCACTCGTAAGTAGGGCGGCCCTTCAGGGCCGCCTTCTCTTGGCCGTTGTTGCAGTCGCCGCGATCATCGGGGATGGCCCGCCCGCGGCCGCCCAGCGCGCGTTCACCGGCCGTCTCTCAGACAGCACCTGCGGCGCATCGCACCAGGCGCGCGCGGCGACCGCGTCGCTGACCGATCGGCAGTGTCTCCTCGCCTGCATCGACGCGCTGGCGAAATACGTGCTCGTCGACGAAGCGGGACACGTCGTGCCGATCGCGAACCAGGATGCGATGGGCCTGCCGTTGTATGCCGGCCGGCCGGTGAAGGTAACCGGCGATGCCGACGGCGGCGCGATCAATGTCGTCCGCCTCGAGGCGATTGCCGCGCACCTTCACCTGCTCCACGTGATGACCAACTGGCGCGACACGCCGGGCGCGCGCGGGTTCCTGCCGGTCGCGATCGATCAGGCGCGTGCCGCCGCGCTGCATGCCGGCCTCGCGGCCAAGGGTTCCAGCCTCGACGACATCAAGGCGCAGGCCGGCGAGGCGCTGCAGGCGCTCGATCCGGCGATCGAGTCGCGCGGCGCCGATACGAGCTACGGGGTCAGGAAAGCGGTGGCCGGCGCGCTGCAGCATCTCGAACAGGCGGTGAAGGGCGAGGGCGCGACGCCCAACATCATCACCCGCGCCGCTGCCGTGTCGTCGTCGCTGGCGGACGCGCAGCGGTTGGTGGACGAAGCGATCGCCGCCGCGCAGGGCGCGCGCGCCGCGACCGAGCGGCCCGACGCCGCCGCGCGAGCTCTTCAACTCGCCGCGATCACCACGCGCCTCGCCACCGGGAGCCTGACCGACGCGCAGACGCAGATGAACGCGATGCTCGAGGCAGAACATCTCCTCGGCGCGCCGCGCTAGCCCACAGTTGTGTAATCAATACGCACGAGCTACATCGTTTTGTGTGTGCAAACGCGTTTGACACCATAGCGCCGCGGCGGTAGCGTTTCCCCTTCGCTGCGCGTCCCCCTCGCAGCACGATCAACACACAATCGACGCGTTCGGTTGGCGAGTGCGCGTCCCCCCAAGGAGTCGCCGATGTCCTTCGTTTCCGACAAGGAATGGCATGAGCTTCCCGGCCCGGCCGCGGCCGTCAAGCTGGTTGAACTGCGCACCGAGCTGCGCGCGAAGAACCTGCACGACACCGAGGACCCGCCGCTCGAACAGACGTCGGCGCCGGCCGGCGAGCCGGTGAACGTGCGCACCAGCGACGGCCTGGGAAACGACTTGCGCTGTCCGCGGATGGGCAGCGCCGGCACGCGCTTCGGCCGCAACGTCCCGTTGAGCGAAACGTTTCCCGACGTCGCCAACCTGATGAACCCGAACCCGCGCCGGGTCAGCCTGGAGCTGCTGACGCGCACCACCTTCCAGCCGGCGAAGATCCTCAACGTCATCGCCGCGGCGTGGATCCAGTTCCAGGTGCACGACTGGTTCGTCCACAAGAAAGGCGTCTGGTCGCACACCCACGACATCCCGGTCGGCGCCGGCGACAACTGGCACGAGAACCCGATGCGGGTGCCGAAAACGCCGGCCGACCCGCCAAAGGTGCCGAACTCGAAGCGGCCGCCGGCCTACATCAACGAGAACACGCACTGGTGGGACGGCTCGCAGGTATACGGCAGCAGCGCTCCCGACCAGGCGCAGCTGCGCGTCGGCCGCGAAGGCAAGGTGCTGGTCAGCCCGCACGGCCGGCTCGGCGTCGATCCGGTGACCGGCCACGAGCTCACCGGCTTCACCGAGAACGGATGGGTGGGGCTGAGCCTGCTGCATTCGGTGTTCGCGCTCGAGCACAACGCGATCTGCGACGAGCTGAAGAAGCACAACGCGCACTGGGACGATGAGCGGCTGTTCCAGCAGGCGCGGCTGGTCAACGCGGCGCTGCTGGCGAAGATCCACACCGTCGAGTGGTCGACGGCGATCCTGCCGGCGGCCATCACCACCGCCGGCCTGCGCACCAACTGGTACGGCACGCTCGGCAAGCTGCAGAACGTGTTCAGCGCGATCAACGACAACGATCTGCTCGGCGGCATCCCCGGTTCGCCGACCGATCACCACGGCACGCCCTACTCGCTCACCGAGGAGTTCGTCTCGGTCTATCGCATGCACACGCTGATGCCCGACGACTTCGTCATCAAGTCGGCGAAGAACGGCGCCGAGCTCGGCCGCTACCAGCTGCCGCAGCTGTCGGGCCGGGCCGGGGTCGAGATGCAGCAGGGCATCGACCAGGCCGATCTGTTCTACTCGTTCGGCATCGCCTATCCCGGCGCGGTGCGGCTGCACAACTTCCCGAAGACGCTGCAGAACCTGGTCAAGGACAACGGCGAGCGCTTCGATCTCGGCACCGTCGACATCCTGCGCGATCGGGAGCGCGGCGTGCCGCGCTACAACCAGTTCCGCCGCCTGCTGCACAAGCCGGCGGTGAGGAGCTTCGACGAGATCACCGACAACCCGACGTGGGCCGGCGAGATCAAGCGCGTCTACGACAACGATCTCGAGAAGGTCGACACGATGGTGGGGCTGATGTGCGAGCCGCTGCCCGAGGGATTCGGGTTCAGCGACACCGCGTTCCGCATCTTCCTGCTGATGGCATCGCGCCGGCTGAAGAGCGATCGCTTCCTGTCGAAGGACTACCGTCCGGAGATTTACACCAAGGAAGGAATCGCCTGGGTCGAGAACACGTCGATGATCGACGTCATCTCGCGGCACTACCCGTCGCTGGCGCCGTTCATGAAAGGGCTCGACAGCGCGTTTCAGCCCTGGCGCCCGAAAGCCTGAGGTGCGGGCGCGATTGGACGCACGCGCCGACGTGCGTTATTGTCTCGGCACCTACGAGAAGGAGGGACGCATGTCGGCAGCGCGTGTGCTGATGGTTTCGATGTTCCTGATCGCGATCGCCGCGGCCGCCGCGGCACAGGCACCCGGCGGGCAGCGCGGCGGCGCGCCCGCGCCCCCGGCGATGACGCTGACGGTCACCGGTTTCCCGGACGGCGGGCAGATTCCCGTGAAGTTCAGCCAGGCCGCGCCGGGCGCGGCGCCGGGCGAAGGCACGTCACCCGCGATCAGCTGGGGCAACGTCCCGGCGGGGACGCAGTCCTTCGTGCTGAACATGCGCGACCTCGATGTCGCGCGCAACAAGGGCACCGACGATCAGGCGCACTGGGTGGTGTGGAACATCCCGGCGGCGACCACCAGCCTGCCGGAAGGGGTGGCGAAGGGATCGCAGCGGCCGGACGGCAGCTATCAGATCAGCGCGACCGGACCGGTCTATCGCGGACCCGGCGCGCCGGCCACCGGGCCGCAGCATCACTACATGTTCGAGATCTACGCCATCGACACGAAGATCGACGTTCAGCCGACGGCCGACGCGTTCGAGACCCGCGCCAACGTGATGAAGGCGATCCAGGGACACGTGCTCGGCAAGGCCGTCTATGGCGGCCTCTTCAAGCGTCCTTCCTAGCGTGAAATAGCGACGTGCGCGCAGGGCCCCGCTGACCGCAGCGGAGCCCTGCCGCCGCGGCAGCTCAGTCGCGCGCCAGCGTCGCGCCCCATTCGTGCGGCGCGACGTCGGCGATGTGCTGCGAGAACACCCAGCGGTGCCCTTCCAGATCTTCGGCTGTGTACTGCCGCTCGCCGAACGGCATGTCGTGCGGCGGCTGCACGATCCGGGCGCCGCCTTTGCGCGCTCTCTCGCAGTGCGCGTCGACGTCGTCGACGCTGACGTGCACGTACTGCTGAACCTCGCCGGGCCTCGGCGGGTGATATTCGGCGCCCTGCCGTCCCATCATGATCGCGCCATCGCCGACGACGAGCTGCGCGTGGCCGACGATGCCGTTGCGTTCGGCGCGGAGGCGCTCCTTGAATGCAAACGCCTGCGCCAGCCAGTCGATGGCCTTGCCGACGTCGGCATAGATGAGGATGGGGACGACGGTCGCGGCGGGTGCGGATTGGTTGACGGGCACGTGGCCTCCTTGGGCCGAGCAAGCTCGGCCCCTACGGGAGGGGGAATCCCGAGCGTTGTTACGAGCGCTCGGCCGCAATTCTCCGGCGTTGCGGCGCCCGTCGGCTTGTAGAAAAGTGACCGCGGCTGGTCGCCAACCGCGTTGCGACGATCTACAGTCAGCGTATGCACCCCAGCCGGGTCCGCCTGATCCGCCACGATGGCGCCGGGATGCAGTTCGAGGTCGCGTTTGCCGCGCCGGCCCGCGCCGTCGCGCCCTACGCGCGCGAGTACGTCGGCTGGATCGACCGTTCGACGCGCCCGGCGCGCCGGCGCGAGCTGCCGTCGGGCAACGTGCCGCTGATCATCAACTTCGGCGGCCGGGTTCGCGAGCGCAAGGCAGGCGCCGGGGCGTGGATCGAGCACGGCAGCTTCACCGCCGGGCTGCACGACGCCTACACCGTGGTCGAATCAGCGGGCGCCCACGAAGGGCTCCAGGTGAATTTCACCGCGCTCGGCGCGCGCCTCTTCTACGATCGGCCGCTCGCCGATCTGGCCAACCGGACGGTTGACGTCGCCGACGTCCTCGGACGCGCCGGCACTCGCCTGATCGAGCAGCTCCACGACGCGCCGTCGTGGGAGGCGCGCTTCGATCTCCTCGATCGCGAGATCGCGTCGCGGGTCGCGGCGGCGCGCCGCCCGGCGCGCGAGGTGATCTGGACGTGGCAGCGGCTGCGGGCGACGAGAGGGCAGGCGCGCATCGCCGATCTGGCGCGCGAGGCCGGGTGGAGCAGACGGCACCTCGCGGTGCAGTTCCGCGACGAGATCGGGGTGACGCCGAAGGCGTTCGCGCGCACGCTGCGTTTCTCGACCGCGGTCCGCATCCTCACCAGCCCTGACGGCGCCAGCCTCGCCGAGGTGGCGCAGGCGTGCGGCTACTTCGATCAGGCGCACTTCACCCACGACTTCCGCGCCTTCGCCGGCACGACGCCGATCGCGCTGCTCGAGAGCCGCTACCCGGCCGGCACCGGGTACCGCGCGTGAGCTGAGAGCCGCCGTGCCGGAGCTGCCCGAAGTCGAGGAGGTGCGCCGCGAGCTGGAGCCGGCGATGGCCGGGTCGCAGTTCGAGCGCGTGGTGCTGCGGCGAAAAAATCTGCGCCGGCCGTTTCCCCGCGGCTTCGCCGCGCGGTTGACGGGCCAGGCGGTCCGCGAGCTGCGGCGGCGGGGCAAGTACCTGGTCGCCGGGCTCTCGTCCGGCGAGTCGCTGCTGATGCATCTCGGGATGTCAGGCTGGTTTCGCGTCGAGCGCGACGGCAGCGCGGAGACGCAGGCGCTTCGACCAGGCTCGGGGCAGCCCCTTCGACCAGGCTCAGGGCAAGCCGATCCGCACGATCACGTCGTCTTTCACATGTCGTCGGGCGCCGCCGTGGTCTTCAACGACCCGCGGCGATTCGGGGTGATGGACTTGCTGTCGCCGGCGCGGCTCGCCCGTCACGCGGCGCTCGGCAGGATGGGGCCGGAGCCGCTCGGCGCGGAATTCGACGGCGCGGCGCTGGCGCGCGCCTGCGCCGGCCGGCGCACGTCGCTCAAGGCGGCGCTGCTCGACCAGCGGGTGGTGGCCGGGCTCGGCAACATCTATGCGAGCGAGGCGCTGCACCTCGCGGGTCTGTCGCCCAAGCGCCGGGCTTCGACGATCGCGACGCGGGACGGCCAGCCGAAAGAGAGCGCGCACCGGCTCGCGCACGCGATCAAAGAGGTACTCCGCCGCGCCATCGCGCGGTCCGAACGCCCGGCCGCCCGTGGATCGCGCTTTCGCGTCTATGATCGCGAGGGCGAGAGCTGCGCGAAATGCGGCGGATCGATCCAGCGGTTTGCCCAGGGCGGTAGATCCACTTTTCATTGTCCGCATTGCCAGAGGTGAGCGAGAAGCAAGGCGGGAAGGCTGGAAGGCGGGAAGGCGGGAAGGCGCAAGGCAGGAAGGTTAAAAGGCGAAGGCTGGAAGGTTGGAAGGTTGACATGATGTTTGAAACTGACCGCCGTCGATTCATGGGCGTGTCGCTGACGGGGCTCGCGGGGTTGTCGGCGTCTGCGGCGGCGGGGGGCATCGGCGACCTTCAGGAGCAGGCCTCGGCCGGCTCGATCACAGTCGGCGTCGACGTCACCCGCCGGCTCTCCGCTTACGTCGTCGGATCGAAGTACGACGACATCCCGCCGCCGGTCAGGAAGGAGGCGCGGCGGACGCTCGTCAACTGGATGGGCTGCGCCGTCGGCGGCTCGCGCCACGAAACGCTCGACGCGGCGATCGGGGCGCTGGCGCCGTTCGCCGGGCCGCCGCAGGCGACCATCGTCGGGCGGCGCGAGCGGATGGACGTGCTGCACGCGGCGCTGATGAACGGCATCAGCTCACACGTATTCGACTTCGACGACACGCACCTGAAGACCGTGATTCACCCGGCGGGGCCCGTCGTGTCGGCGATCCTGGCGCTGTCGGAGCACCGGCCGGCGACCGGGCGCGACTTCCTCAACGCGCTGGTGGTCGGCGTCGAAGTCGAATGCCGGATCGGCAACGCGGTGTACCCGGCGCACTACGATCGCGGCTGGCACATCACCGGAACGGCCGGCGTGTTCGGCGCGGCGGCGGCGTCGGGCCGGCTGCTCGGCCTGAGCGAGCAGCAGATGGTGTGGGCGCTCGGCCTGGCGGCGACCCAGCCGGTCGGCCTGCGCGAGATGTTCGGATCGATGACCAAGAGCTTCCACCCGGGACGCGCGGCGCAGAACGGGCTCACCGCGGCGCTGCTCGCGTCGAAGAACTTCACGAGCACCGACGTCGGCATCGAGGGAAAGAGCGGCTGGGCGAACGTGCTGAGCACGACGCGCGACTACGCGCAAATCACTGAGCGCCTCGGCAGCTCGTACGAGATCTCGCTGAATACCTACAAGCCGTACGCGTGCGGCGTGGTGATTCACCCCACGATCGACGCCTGCGTGCAGCTGCGCAAGGAGCACGCCCTCGACGCCGGAAAGATCGAGCGGATCGACCTCGCCGTCCACCCGCTGGTGCTGGAGCTGACCGGCAAGAAAACGCCGCGAACCGGGCTCGAAGCCAAGTTCAGCGTCTACTTCGCGGCGGCGCTGGCGATCGTCCGCGGGTCGGCGGGGATGCGCGACTTCAGCGACGAGAACGCGCGCGACCCGGTGATCGTGGCGCTGCGCGATCGGGTCACCGCGAAGGTCGACCCGTCGATCAAGGAGGAGCAGGTGCGCGCCAGGATCGTATTGAAGGACGGGCGGACGCTCGAGAAGCGGATCGATCACGTCCTCGGCAGCCTGGAGCGGCCGCTCAGCGACGCGGATCTCGAAGCGAAGTTCAAGGCGCTGGCTGAAGGCGTGCTGCCGGCGGCACAGGTGAAGACGCTCATCGATCGCTGCTGGAACGTCGACACGCTCGCGGGCGCTGGTGAGCTGGCCGTCGCCGCGCGGCTGGCCTGACCCGTGGCGCGTCATTCCCCCTAATCCTTGACCGCCAGGTAGTTCGGGTGTAAACACCAACCACCATCTCGTTTCTTTGTACACGCGCCGAACGAGCGAGGGCAGCATGAGGCGGACTCTGTGGGTGACGGGCGCAGCAGTGTCAATCACGCTCGGCCTTGCTTGCGCGACGAGCGCGTTCGCGCAGGACCGCGCCGCGCGCGCCGACCCGCGCCCGGCGAACAACCCGTACGAGGGCAAGGCGGAGGCGATCAGCAACGGCGGGGCGATGTTCCGCACCCGCTGCGCCGGCTGCCACGGGCCCGACGCGCGCGGCTACCTCGGGCCCGATCTCACCGGCTTCTGGGGAGCGGGAGGCACCGACGATCGGATGTTCGACATCGTCCGCAAGGGCATTCCCGGGACCGAGATGATCGCGGCCGATCCGACGCGCGTGCTCGACCGCGACATCTGGCAGGTGATGGCATACCTCCGGACGCTGAGCGCCGTGCCGGCCACGACGCCGAGCGGCGACGCCGCCAACGGCGCGCAGGTATTTCGCGCCAACTGCACCAGCTGCCACATGGTGAACGCGCGCGGCGGGCAGCTCGGGCCCGATCTGTCGCGCATCGGATCGGCGCGGCCGCGCGCCGGGCTGCACGCCAAGCTGCGCGGCACCGCGAACTTCATCCGGCCCGGCTACGAGCCGGTGACCATCGTCACCCGCGCCGGCGAGCGGATTCGCGGCGTGAGGAAGAACGAAGACGAGTTCTCGATTCAGATCATGGACATGCGCGAGCGGCTGCAGGGCTACCTGAAGGACAACCTGACGGAAGTGCGCGTCGAGAAACAGTCGGTGATGCCGGTGTACGGTCCCGATCGGTTGAGCGATCGCGATCTGAACGACCTGCTGCAGTATCTCGCCGGCCTGCGCGGCGCGGATACGGCATCGAGATGAAGCGAGTGCTACGACGTTTCAACCAGCGGAGGAGAACATGCGCGCAGTGAGTGTCCGCGTCCTTCAGGTGGCCATCGTCGCGGTCGCGGCGTCGTGGACGCTCGCCGCGCAGACGCCGCCGCCGACGCAGGTGACGGCGCAGGACCTGCGCGATGGGTTGAAGAACCCGACCCGCTGGCTGAACTACGGCGGCGACTACGGCAACCAGCGGTACAGCCCGCTGACGCAGATCACGCCGGCCAACGTCAACCGCCTGACCGCGCAGTGGCAGTTCCAGACCGACACGCTCGGCAAGTTCGAGGCGACGCCGCTGGTGCTCGACGGCGTCATCTACGTCACCGGCCCCCTCGACACCGGCTGGGCGATTGACGCGCGCACCGGCCGGCAGATCTGGCGCTACAAGCGCGACCTGCCGCCGGGTCTGATCGCGTGCTGCGGCCTGGTCAACCGCGGCTTCGCGGTTCTCGGCGATCGCCTGTTCAAGACGACGCTCGACGCGCACATCGTCGCCATCAGCCGCAAGACCGGCGCGATCGAGTGGGACACGCCGATGGTCAACTACCGCCACGGCTACAGCGGGACGACCGCGCCGCTGGTGGTGAAGGACAAGGTGATCGCCGGCGTCGCGGGCGCGGAGTACGGCATCCGCGGCTTCATCGACGCCTACGACGTCAACACCGGCAAGCAGGTGTGGCGCTTCTACACGACCGCCGGGCCGGGCGATCCGGGCCACGCCACCTGGCGCGGCACCGATCAGAAGGCGTGGGAAAACGGCGGCGGATCGATCTGGGTGCCCGGCGCCTACGATCCGGAGCTGAACCTCACCTACTGGGGCACCGGCAACGCCGGCCCCGACTACAACGGCTCGGCGCGGGAAGGCGACAACCTCTACACCGCGTCGCTGGTCGCGCTCGACGCCGACACCGGCGCGTTGAAGTGGCACTACCAGTTCACGCCGCACGACATCTGGGACTACGACTCGACGCAGATGCCGGTGCTCGCCGACCTCACGCTCGGCGGCCAGCTGCGCAAGGTGGTGCTGTTCGCCAACCGCAACGGCTTCTTCTACGTGCTCGATCGCGCGACCGGCAAGCTGATTCGGGCCAAGCCGTTCATCCAGACGACGTGGGCGAAGGAGATCCGGCCCGACGGCCGGCCGATGCTGGAGCCGAACAGCGTGCCGAGCGAGGACGGCACCAAGGTGTGCCCGGATCAGACGGGCGGCACCAACTGGATGCCGCCGTCGTTCAGCCCGTCGCTGAACCTCCTGTTCGTCACCGCGCGCGAATCGTGCGGCGTCTTCTTCTCGTGGAAGGAAGACTACGCGCCGGGCGACGCGTATCGCGGCGGCGCGGTGCAGCGGCTGGTCGACGAGCAGTACAGCATGCTGCGCGCGATCGACGCCCTGACCGGCGAGAAGCGCTGGGAGTTCCCCTACACGAATCAGTCGTTCGCGGGCGTGCTCTCCACCGCGTCCGGCCTGGTCTTCGCCGGCGGGTCGGGGAACGTGATTGCGTTCGACGGCAAGAGCGGCAAGCAGTTGTGGCACTTCCAGACCGGCTCGTCGCTCTACTCGGGCGCGATCACCTACATGGTCGACGATCGCCAGTACGTGCTGATGCCGTCGGGCACGACGCTGACGGCGTTCGCGCTAGCGGCGTTTTGATTTCTCCTCGTAGTGTCCGGCTTCAGCCGGACCCGTCACGGTCCGCCTGAAGGCGGACACTACAGGTGTCGAGGAAACAATGAGCAGGCTGTCGCTCAAGGTAAACGGCAAATCGCACACGGTCGACGTCGAGCCGTCGACGCCGCTGCTGTACATCCTGCGCAACGATCTCGGCCTGCAGGGGCCGCGCTTCGGATGCGGGCTCGGGCAAT
>Ga0111538_10003818_pt1 | contig 21023 bp, 14 predicted proteins | sample SoiMethybrSBSTD1_FD_79669 | JGI IMG/M metagenome (GOLD analysis project Ga0111538, IMG submission 79669) | Bulk soil microbial communities from a Populus tree surrounding site in Tennessee, USA - Soil MetaG P. TD hybrid SBSTD1 (version 2)... | ecosystem: Environmental > Terrestrial > Soil >... | reverse complement strand
GAACCCGCGGTTGCACCCGGACTGCCGGCCGAATTGCTGAGGCGCCGACCCGATGTGCTTGCGGCGGAGACCAGCCTGCAGGCGGCGCACGCCGACCTGGCTGCGGCGCGCGCGGCGATGTTCCCGAGCCTCAGTCTCACCGGCAGCGGCGGCGCGCAAAATCCGGCAGTGCAGGCTGCCGTCATCACGCTGGAAGGCAGCGGCTACACACTGTCGCTGGGTGCGTCGCTGGTGCAGACCATATTCGACGGCGGCCGCCGACGTGCGGCACGCGATGAGGCCCAGGCCAAGGAAGAAGAACTGCTCGCAAACTACCGGGCCGCCATCCTCAGCGCACTCTCCGATGTCGAGATCGCGCTCGCCGCGATCCGCCACCTCGATATGCAGCGCGCAGCCCAAACGGAAAACGTCGCGCAGAGCGAGCGTGCCTTCGAGGGGGCGCGTCTGCGCTATCGCGCGGGCGCAGGGGATTATCTGAGCATGCTCGACGCGCAGCGCACTTTGTACGCGGCGCGCGACCAATCGAGCCAATACAAGCTGGCGCGACTACAGGCTGCAGTCGGCTTGTTCAAAGCACTTGGAGGCGGCTGGCAGCAGCCATCAACATGAACGAACGTACTGTAGTACTGATGTGTCTGGCACTCGCTGTGCTGAGCGCCTGCCATCGCTCCGAGCCCGCGGCAGCGACCGACGCAGCAGCGGTGGCGCAGACGCCCGCAGAGCCTGAATCTGGAGTGCAACTCAGCGCGGCAGAGGCGCAGAAGATGGGCATCGTCAGCGCCCCCGCGACAGCAACGACAGTAGCAGCGGAGACCATGGGCTACGGAGTCGTGCTTACGCATGATGTGATCGCGCAGGCAGTCGCCGACGTCGCCACGGCCGAGGCGGCGGCACGCCAAAGCCGTGCGGCGCTTGCGCGCGCCGTGAACCTGCAAGGCACGCCCGGCGCGTTCTCGGCGGAGACGCAGGAGACGGCGCAACGTCAGGCCGCCGCGGATGAAACCGCACTCGTGCTGGCGCGGCGCAAGCTCTCGGCGACCTTTGGCCTGAGTCAACCGTGGAAAGACGACGAGCGCAGCAAGCTGCTCGATCGAGTCGCAAACGGCACGATCAAACTGGTTCGAGCAACCTTCCCGCTCGGCGCATTGAGCGGCGCTACGCCGCGCACCCTGCAGATCGCGCGCCCGGATGCGAGCGGCAAGGCCGAGCGCTGGAAGACGGGTACGGTATGGGCTGCACCCGCCGATGCAACGATCCCGGGCAGGAGCGTGTTTGCACTCCTGCAGAACGACGATGTCGGCGAGGGAGAACGACTGGATGTTTGGGCGGTGGTGGATCAGAAGGAGTCGGGTGTTCTGATCCCAGAGACCGCGATCGTCATCAGCGAGGGCCAGTACTGGTGCTACGTCGAGAAGCAGCCAGGTCTGTTTACGCGAACGCAGGTCGATGCCAGCCGACCGATCCCCGGCGGCTACTTCGTCAAGGAAGGCATTGCTTCCGGCGAATCTGTGGTGATTGCGGCTGCGGGCTTGTTGCTGGCGCGCGAGACCAATCCCAGCGCGGAAGCCGAATGACATGATGCGCTGGCTCGTTTCATTGTGCGTGCGTCACTACGGTGTAGTGACAGTCCTCAGTGCGCTCGCCCTGGTTCTGGGTTGCTGGGGCGCGCTGCGATCCTCGGTAGACGTGTTCCCGGAGTTCGTCCCCTCGCAGGTCGATATACAGACGGAGGCGCCGGGCTTCGCACCTCAACAAGTCGAGGAGCTGGTGACGCGTCCCATCGAGAACCTGGTCAACGGTGCCGCCGGCCTCGCAACGCTGCGGTCCGAATCGATTCCCGGCCTGTCGGTCATCAAGATCACCTTCGCAGACGGCGTTGACCTTTACACGGCCAGACAGGGAATCTCCGAACGCCTGTCCGAGCTCGGCAGCAGTTTGCCTGCAGGGGTCAGCACACCCAAGCTCTCGCCGCTGGTATCGAGCACCATGGATCTGCTGAAGGTCGGACTGGTTTCCGACAAGGTGGACGCATACACGTTGCGCGATACCGCTGACTGGATCATCAAGCCGCGCCTGCTTGCCGTCCCCGGCGTTGCGCACGCGATCGTGTTCGGCGGCGACGTGCGACAAATCCAGATTCTTCCGGACCCGAAGAAACTGGCCGGCTTCAACATCACGCTCACCGACATCTCGGGCGCTGCCAGCGCCGCGCTTGCGCTGCGCGGCGCTGGCTTCATCGACACTGCTGCACAGCGTGTGCTGCTCAAGTCGCCGACGCCTGAACCGGACCTCGAAGCGCTCGGCCAGGCGGTGGTCACGGTACGCAACTCGGTTCCCGTGCGTTTGCGCGATGTCGCCGAGTTGAAAATTGCGCCGGCGCTACGCTTCGGCGATGCGCTGATCCAGGGCAAGCCGGGCGTGCTGCTGTCACTGGCGAGTCAGTATGGCGCGAACACGCTGACAACCACGCTGGCGGTGGAGCAAGCGCTGACGGATCTCGAACCCGCGCTCAAAGCACAGGGCATCACGCTGTACCGGGGCCTGCATCGACCGGCCACCTTCATCGAGCTCGCGCTGCACGATCTCGAGCAGTCGCTGGCCATTGCGGCGCTCCTGATTCTTGCCGTGCTGTACCTTTTCCTGCGCGACGCGCGGGCCGCATTGATCGCATTCACGGCCATTCCACTGTCACTGCTTGCGGCAGTGCTGGTTCTCAACCGCATGGGGCAGACGCTGAACACCATGACGCTCGGCGGTTTCGCCGTCGCGCTCGGTGTGCTGGTCGACGACGCCATCATCGGTATCGAGAACATCCTGCGACGCCTGCGGATCAACTCGGCCCTCGATGAACCGCGGCCCCGCCTGGAAGTGATTCGCGAGGCGTCACTGGAAGTCCGTGGACCGGTGATCTACGCCACTGCGGTCGTGATTGCCGTGTTCCTTCCCGAGCTGTTCACCTCCAGCGTCCAGGGGCATTTCGTCGGCCCGCTGGCCCTCGCCTTCATGCTCGCAGTCGTGGCCTCTCTGCTCGTGGCGATGACTGCGACACCCGCGCTATGCGCGCTGTTCCTGCGCGAACACGACGCCAAACCCGAAGCGAGCTGGCTCACGCGCCTCAAGGAATTGCAAACGCGCGCCGTGCGCGCAGTCAGTGCGCACTTCAAGCTCGTCGCAACGGTTCTTATCGCCCTCGTGGCAGTTGCCGTGGTTGCCCTGCCCTTCCTCGGCGGCACGTTCATGCCGGACTTCCGCGAGGGGCACTTCGTCTTGCAGGTGTCGAGCTCCATTCCCGGCACCTCGCTGCGGGAGATGCTGGACATCGGCAAGCGCATCAGCGCCGATGTGCTGAGCCTCCCCTACGTGCAGACCATCGAGCAGCAGGTCGGCCGCGCGAAACTGAGCGAGGACACCTGGGGCCCGCATCGCAGCGAGTTTCATGTCGAGCTCAAGCCTGACGCCGCTGTCGACCAGGCCGCGGCACAAGAGGGACTGCGAGGCATCCTCGAGCAGTACCCCGGAACCCAGAGCGAGGTCATGACGTTCCTCGGCGATCGCATCGGCGAGAGTCTGAGCGGCGAAACGGCGCAGGTCGCCATCAAGGTCTTTGGCGACGATCTCGACAAGCTCGATCGCGTCGGCAACGAGATCTCTGCTGCGCTGGCATCGGTCAATGGCATCGTCGATCTGCAGTTCAAGCGGCAGAGCGGGACGCCGGCCATCTCCATCGAAGTCTCACCGCAGGCCGTGGCCGCTGCGGGGCTGAGAATTCAGGACGTGCTCGATACGATCGAGACTGCCTATGCAGGCGCCACCGTTGGCCAGACCTTTCATGGCGTCCGCACGATCGATACCGTGGTGCTGCTGCCGGATGTGCTGCGCGAGCAGCCCGCACAACTCGGCCAGCTGATGGTCTCCGGTCCCATGGGTCCGGTGCCGCTGTCGCAGGTCGCCAATCTGCGCATCGCACAGGACCGTTACAGCATCGAGCATGACGGCGGGCAGCGGCGCGTCAGCGTGACATTCAATGTGAGCGGTCGCTCGCTGCAGACCGTCGTACAGGAGGCCCGCAGCAAGATTTCGCAGGCAGTGACGCTGCCGGCAGGCGTGTTCCTGGAATTCACCGGCGCTGCAGCGGCGGAAAAGCAGACGCGCGATGAACTGATGCTGTATGCCGGGCTGGCCCTCGCTCTGATCGTCATGATTCTGTTCATCGCGTTTCACTGGCGCGCCAATACCTGGCTCGTCATGGCCAACCTTCCGTTCAGCCTGGTCGGCAGCGTCTTCATCATCGCGGTGACTGGCATCGGCATCTCGCTGGGTACAGTCGTCGGCCTCGTCACTGTGTTCGGCGTGAGCGCCCGCAATGCCATCCTGCAACTCGCGCACTACGAGCATCTCGTGGAGCGCGAGCGACTGCAGTGGAACCTCGACACCGTTCTGCGCGGGGCGCACGAGCGCCTGATTCCCATCCTGATGACGGCTGCAGTGACCGCCCTCGGACTGGCACCCCTCGCATTCGGCATCGATCACCCCGGTCAGGAGATCGAGGGGCCGATGGCGATCACGGTGCTCGGCGGCCTGGTGTCCTCGACTCTGCTGAACCTCGTGGTGCTGCCGGCCCTGTCGCATCGGTTCACCCGGCCAGCTTCGAATGCCCTTGCAACCTCTGAATTCGTGCCCGGCAAAGTGGGGATGTGACGCGCGGCTCCCCGAATTTTTGGAGCGCTGACGGCGGAACCGATCGCCTGCTCACGTCTAAGGTGCGTTGGGCATCAGCGCGAAGCTATCGCCACGTGAGGTAGATGTGGGTGGCCAGGCAAGCGCCGACAGCGAGGGCCACGATGGCCGCGACCAGCACAGCACCGGCTGCGCAGTCCTTGACGATGCGGATGTTGGGATGCGTTTCAGGGTGAAGGTGATCCGCCAGCAGCTCGATCGCGGTGTTGAAAAGCTCAGCGGTGATCACGGCGCCGCTCGCCAACAGCACGAGGCCCCACCAGATCGGCTCCGGCCGCAGGAGGGCAAGCGCGATGAGCATCGCGCCGCAGACCGCGACCTGGAACTTCAGGCTGTACTCGGTCGCGACGGCATGCAGCAAGCCGGCGCGGGCGAAGCGCAGGCGTGCGAGGAGCGTTTGATTTTTCGAGGTCGACATGTGGACTCCACTATGAGCTGCACGCGTACTTGTTCCGAAGCGATCGGCCGCGAAGCCGACGTTACCATCCGTCATCCAACGAGAGAACCGTTTCAGCGTCGCTCAGTGTGGCGTGCGGCGCTGGGTACCGTGTGCGCGCTCGCGGCGGCGCCGTGCGCCGCCGACCCCTCCTCGCTCCAGGGCGTGATCGAAGATACCCAGCTCTACTTCACCGCGCCCTTGCGCTGGGATACGCGCGACTGGCTGCAGTTCGGCGGGTCGCTCGCTGCAATCGGTATTGCACACGAGTACGACGATTCGGTCCGCGATCATTTCGTCTCCGACGCCGAGGCAGGCAAGAGGGAGTCGAACGACCTGCGCGATGCGGTCCCGCTGACGGCCATGGTCCTGGGAACGTGGGCCGCAGCCACGCTGTGGAACGATTCCGCCGGCTTCGAAGAAGGACGAGTCATGCTCGAGGCCGGCGCGTTGACCGCCGTCAGCACCACACTCTTTAAATTGGCGGCGGGGCGCAGCCGGCCGAATGAAACCACGCAGGTCGATGACTGGCGGAGCGGCGGCGACTCCTTTCCGTCCATGCACGTGAGCACCACCTTCGCCGTCGGGACTGTGCTCGCCGAATCGGGCAGCGACCGGTATCGCTGGCTGAGACGCGGGATCGGCTACGGATTTGCTGCCGCCACCGCCTATGGACGACTGGATAGCAACGCACACTGGCTATCCGACACCGTCGCCGGTGCCGCACTCGGTATCGCGACCGCGCAGTTCGCGATGCATCGGCGCAACCGCCACGGTCAGCGATGGGCCGTGATGGTGGCGCCGATAGAGGGCGGCGCAGTGCTCACGTACTCGCTGCAACTCGAATGACGGCCGCTGGCCGAGAGGGTCTATGAAACTGAACCACCTGATGGCCTCGCAGGCATTGGTCGCGATCTGCCTCGCCGGCGTGATGACGCCCGCAACTGCGTATCACCTCGCGCGGGAAGTGAAGCTTGCTGGAGCCGAAGGCTGGGACTATCTGACGTTCGACGCAGCGCGAGGCCAGCTCTTCGTTACCCACGGCACACACGTGGAAGTTCTCGATGGCGCAACGCTCGCGCACGCCGGCACCATTGGCAATACGCCCGGCGTGCATGGAGTCGCCATTTCCGATGCACTCGCGCACGGCTATGTGAGCGCGGGCGCCGCGTCCAGTATCGTCGTGTTCGATCTGACCTCGCTGGCTCGCCTCGCGGAGATCAAGACCACGGGCGACAATCCGGACGCGATCCTCTACGAGCCGACGACGCATCGCATATTTACGTTCAACGGACGGGGCCGCAACGCCACAGTGGTGGATACGGCGAAGAACACAGTGGTCGGCACGATCGCGCTGAATGCAAAACCGGAATTCGCGGTGCACGACGGCACCGGACGCGTATTCGTCAACCTGGAAGATCGCAACAGCCTCGCTGCAATCGATGCACGGACTCTCGTCGTCACCGCGACGTGGCCGCTGGTCGGATGCGAAGAACCGACAGGTCTTGCCATCGACCGCCAGCATCATCGGCTGTTCGCCGCATGCAGCAACAAGGTCATGGCTGTCGTCGACTCGACTACCGGCCACGGAGTGGCACAAGTGCCGATCGGCGACGGCGTCGATGGCGCCGCGTTCGACGCGACTAAGCAACTGGTATTCGCATCGGGTGGTGACGCGACATTAACCGTCATCCATGAGGAAACGCCGGACACGTTCACTGTCGTTGAAACTGTGACAACCAAGCCCGGCGCCCGCACGCTGACGCTCGACGAGCGTACTCATCGCATTTTTCTGGCGACGGCGCAGCGCAAGCCAGCTGCAGCCGCGACGCCGGACCAGCCGCATCCGCGCCCGATGGTGGTGCCGGACACGTTCGAGGTACTCGTCGTCGAGCCATGATCGATCGACGGATTGCAGCCGGAACCTCCGTGGCGCAAATTGCCTTTATTCAATAGCAAGCGGCGAGCGGAGGTGTGAACCGATGACACGCAGCGCAGCGACCTGGACCAGGCTCGAGTGCGACGGTGCGGACATCCTGTTTCGGGACCATTGGGCCGGGCTGGTGGAAGTCGCCTGCGGCGAATCTCGTGTGATGCTGTGCTACGGCGGCCGCGAGAGACTCGCAAAACTACCGCCGGACGCGCTGATCACCCTGCTCAGACAGATGCTGGAACTCGCGCGCACAGAGCGGAGAAATCGCGCCAGTGCTGAGCTCCTGTGTACCCGCCTCGATCGAAGGCTGCAGCACCGCGGCGGCGACTGACCCGCCGCGACATCGGCTCCGTCCAGTCCTCAGAAGCTCGTCGACAGCGTCAGCATGCCCGAACGTGGCACGCCGGGTGAGATGTTGGTGTTGCTGTCGGCGTTGACGAAGTAATCCTTGTCCAGGATGTTCTCGATGTTGAGCTGCAGATTGAGACGCTCATTGATCGAATAATAGAGAGCGGCATCGACGCGCGTGTAGCCAGGTAGCGTGACCGTATCATCGACGGTCGCGAACATGTCGGACCGATAGATAACGCCGACACCCGCCGCGAACGATGGCAGGAACTGGTACTTGTTCCAGAGCGAGAAGTTGTTGCGCGGTACCTGCCCCACCCGCGCGCCTTCGATTGCGGTAGCGGTCGTGCTGGTAATCTTCGCGTCCTGGTACGCATAGCCGCCCGCAACCAGCCATTTCTCGGTCACGTTGCCCGCCACACCGAACTCGAATCCTTCCGTGCGCTGGCTACCGGTCTGCACGGTCCGAGTCGGATCGTTGGGATCCGGCGCACGCGTGCGGGTGCGATCGAGCTGATACACAGCGGCCGTGAGCGACACGTCGCGCAGGTCCCACTTCGCGCCGAGCTCGTAGTTCCTGAACTTCTCGGGCTTCAACGTCTCGGTGATCGAGGTCAGCGAGGAAAACTGATCGCCGGAGCTCGGCAAATAGGAAATGCTGTAGCTCGCATACAGCGACAGCGGCTCGATCGGCTTGACCACGAGCCCGGCGCGCGGGGAGAACAGATTGTCCGTGCGGCTGAAGCGATCCGTATTGCGGTTGTTCGTGTAATCGAGGTCGAAGCGATCGAAGCGCGCGCCGGCGAGCAACTGCACGTGCCGGGTGAGCTCGACCTGGTCCTGGACGTAGGCGGCTGCAACGTTCGCAACGAGGTGATTGTCGGCGTCGGTCGCGCTCTGGCGATAGGTAATGGGCGCAACGATCGTCGGATCGCCGAACGGCACGAGGATCGACGTCGCCGTGTTGTCGAAGAACCCGGTATTGCGAAAATTGTCGGTCTCCTGGCGCCCGACCTCGACACCGCCGAGGAACGTGTGCCGCATACCTGCGAGCTGCGCCGTGTAGGTCAGGTCGGTCTGGCTGAAGATGTTCTGGCGCTGGGTCGCATTGTTGTAGGAGGTCAGCGTCACCTGTGTCTGGTCGGCGCTGACGGCTCCCGGCACGAAGTTCTGATAGGAACGGTCGTAGTCGCCGAACATCGTTCGATTGCGGATGCTCACCTCATTGTCGAATCGGTGCTCGATCGTAGCCGTCGCGATGTTGGCGACCGCCCGAACCCAGCTCTGCTTCGGATCGCCGTAGAACGTCGAAGGATCCACGTCGACAGGCCGGCCCTCGAACGAAGTGATACCGCGATCTGCGGTGCGATAGTCGTGCAGATACTCGTAGCTGAAAGTGATCCGCGTGGCATCGCTCGGCGCATATGTCAGGGTCGGATTGGCGGCATAACGCTCCAGCTCGACGAAGTCGCGGAAACTTTCCGCGTCCTGATAAACGCCGTTCAGCCGCACTGCGAACTCGTCGTTGATCGGTTGATTCCAGTCTGCCGCAATACGCTTGTTGTCGTATGAGCCGGCAAGCAGCGAGAACGACTGCAGCGGCTCGAAACCCGCCTCCTTGGTCACGCGATTGATGACGCCGCCACCGCCGCCGCGGCCGAAAATCATGGCGTTCGGGCCCTTGAGCACCTCGATTCGCTCGAGGTTGTAGAGGTCACGGTAGTACTGCACGTCGTCGCGCACGCCGTTCAAGAAGAAGTCTGCAGAGGAGCTGTTGCCTCGCAGGATGATCTGGTCGCGATTGTTCTCGCCCTGATGGGCCGTCACGCCCGGCACGTAACGCACGACATCGCCGATGCTCGCGAAGGACTGATCGCGCACTTGCTCTTCGGTGACGAGCGTGACCGACTGGGGAACATCGCGCACGGGTGTCTGGGTGCGTGTCGCGCTCGAGACGACCGCCGGTCGATAACGCGTACCGATCACCGTCACTGTCGAATTCGGACCGGGGTTCGCGAGTGGCGCGTCATCGGCGTGCGACGCCGGCACATGGCCCAGTGCGATGCTGACTGCGAGTGCCAGGCTGCTGCCGTGGACCAGAGTTCTTGATGACATGACGGCTCCCTCAATGGATCAACTGACGACCCCCGAGTTGCGAATATAAACGAGAATGAATCGCATTAGCAATGTTACTGGATGCCTAGCGGACTGAATCCGCGACCGAAACAGCCTCCTCCACCCGTCTAAGTGAGGTTTAGGTCTGACGGAGCCTGGCATGCCGAGTTTCTTCAGGGCCGGCCGCAACACGACCCGCGACATTCGACTCGACTACCTGTGGCTCCTCGGATTCACCGTGCTGCTGGTGGCGACCGGCATAGGTACACGCCAACCATGGCCCGCGGACGAGCCGCGATTCGCCCTCGTCGTGCGCGACATGGTGGCGAGCGGCGAATGGCTGCTGCCTCGTGTCGGAGGCGACATCTACGCCGACAAGCCGCCGCTGTTCTTCTGGATCATGGCCGTCTTCGTCTGGTTGACCGATTCTCTCCGCCTCGCCTTTCTGATCCCTTCGTTCCTCGCAACCGCGGGGAGCGTCCTGCTCATCTATGACCTCGCGCGCAGACTGTGGAATCGCGAGACGGGACTCGCGGCGGGTTTCGCACTGCTGCTCACCGTGCAGTTCGTCTGGCAGGGTCGGCAAGCTCAAATCGATGCGCTGCTGTGCTTCTGGTGCGTACTCAGCCTCTACGGCTTGCTGCGCCATCTGCTGCTCGGCCCCGCCTGGCGCGCATTCGCGATCGGCTGCGCGGCTGCAGGCTTCGGCGTCATCACGAAGGGCGTCGGCTTCCTGCCGCTTCTCGTCCTGATCCCTTTTGCGCTCTTCAGGGACGAGCGCTGGAAGCCGCGCCTTCGTAACAGCCGCGCGATGCCCTGGCTCGTTGGAGTCGCCGCCTTCCTCGCTGCGACTGCTGTCTGGCTGGTTCCGATGTTGATCGCCGCGAGCAATGACCCGCTGGTTGCCGCCTATCGCGATGAGATCCTGTTTCATCAAACCGTCGGCCGCTACACCGGTGCCTGGCATCACCAGAAACCGTTCTGGTATTTCCTCGTCTCGGTCATCCCGGTTCTGTGGCTGCCGCTGGTGTTGCTGGTCCCGTGGCTGGTGCCGAGGTGGCGACAAGCATGGCGGGAAGGCGACCTGCGCGTAGTGCTGCCGCTGTGCTGGGTGGCGATCGTGATCGCCTTCTTCAGTGCGAGCGCGGGCAAGCGCGGTGTCTACATCCTGCCAGCCTTGCCTGCGTTGGTAATCGCCTCTGCTCCGTATCTGGCCGAGATTTTGCAGCGACGCGTCGTGCAGCGACTGATCTTCGGTCTTGCAGTGTCAATTGCCGCTTTGTGTCTGGCGCTCGCGGTCTTTGCAGCAGTCCGCCCGGACCAGCGTGCCCGCATGCTCCAACAAGCTGAAATCGACGTCGCGTGGCCACTGCTCGTCATTGGCGCCGCGGCGCTGCTCGTGACTCTGCTTGCAGGGTCACGCCGAGCGGTCGCCGCGTACACTGGCGTACTCGCGGTGGTGCTCCTGACCTTGAGCTACTGGATCAACCCGGCGCTGGATGACGCACGCTCGGGGAAGGCGTTCATTGCCCGGGTCGAGAGGCTTGCCGATGCGAATGCTGAGATCGGGTTCGTGGCCTTCAAGGAACAGTATCTGCTGCAAGCGCAGCGCCCGCTCGTGCATTTCGGACACGCGCGCTGGCGTGAAGGCGATCAGGAAGCGGCCGACGCCGCGCTGTGGCTCAGCCAGGATCCGCGCCGACAGCTCGTGGTCAGCAGCCAGACCCGCGATCAATGCTTCGCCGAGGCTCAAAGCACGGCACTCGGCCAGGCAAACCGAGTGCAGTGGTTCATTGTCCGCGGGCGTGCGAACGCGGGCTGTGTGTCGCGCGGCAAGGAGATCACCGTCTACCGCTACAGCCCGCTGCGCCGATCTCACGATCGCTGATTCGCGGCGCTTTGCACGGTGTACGAGCGACCGCGGCAACCGTCGAAGATGTCGCGCTCGGGGCGGTACGCGGCGGTCCTGACATTCAGAAGCCCCAGCACCGAGTGGAACAGGTTGTCGTGCGAGTACGGCTCATCAGCCCGGTCGCGCACGCAGCCGGCGCGCACGTCGCCTGAGGACGTCAGGGCGGGCGAGAGCCACAGCACCATCGGCACGTGAGTCTGCTGCGACGGGGCGAAAGCATAAGGAATGCCGTGCAGATACAGACCCTTCTCACCGAGCGATTCACCGTGATCGGAGACGTACAGCATGGCGCTATCGATGCGGTCGGCAGAGCGCGCGAGCGATGTCACGAGCTGCGCGAGCACGTGGTCGGTGTAGAGAATGGCGTTGTCGTAGGCGTTGACGACTTCCGCGCGCGTGCAGTCGCGCAGCTGTGCCGTCGCGCAATCGGGCGTGAAGCGCCGGAACGGCGGCGGATATCGCTTGAAATACGCCGGGCCGTGGTTACCCATCATGTGCATGACGAGCACGGTGTCGCCACGAATCGACCTGAGCTCGGTATCGAGCGTACGGACCAGAATCTCGTCCAGGCATTCCTTGCCGTCGCACAGATCGGGCGCACTCGCGGCATCGAGCTGTGAGACCTCGATGTGGCTGCCGCTGCAGACACCCTTGCATCCGGACTGATTGTCGATCCACTTGACGCTGTAGCCTGCCCGCACGAGCACGTCGAGGAGGCCTTCCGAATTTCGGATGCGACGCTCGTCGTAGTCCGCGCGACCGAAAGGCGAGAACATGCAGGGGACTGACACTTCGGTCGAAGTGCCGCACGAGCTGACCTGGCTGAACGCGGTGACATCGAGCTTCTCGAGCTCCGGGTTCGTCTCGCGCGGATAGCCCAGGAGCGAGAAGTTCTCGGCGCGCGCAGTCTCGCCGACGACGAGCAGCAGCACGCGCGGCTTGCTTGCCATGGCGACATGGATCACCTCGGCATCCCGGCCGATCACGTCACGGGTCGTGCCTGTATCGGCAACGCGACGCATCGAGTTCAGGCCGAAGCCGTACAGGAAATTGCCGGGATTGATGAGATAGCGCGCTTCGTGCTGCGTTCGCATGAAAGAGGTGATGTCGCGTGACATGGTCAACACGGCGAGCACGGCGACGATCAGGGCACCGAGCACCGTGCCGGCGCGCACGAACAGCGCTCTCACGAGCGTGGTCCGCCTCACCTTCGCCCACCAGATGAACGCAACCGGAACCGCCGACCACAGCGCGACCCACGCGACCATGCCCCAGTTCAGCAGATCGCGCGCTTCGCGCGTGTCGGTGCGCAGCACGTTCTGAATCATCGAAGGATCCAGAATGATCGCGAAGGTTCGCATGTAGTAGGCAGCACCCGCCGCGGCAATCACCAGCGCAGTCAGCAGCGGTTTGACGATCCAGTGATGAGCGAATGTCGCGAGGACTGCAAAGTGCAGCGCGACGAGCGCGACGAAGCACGCAGCAACGAAGCTCCATGTTGCGGGACTGGACCACGAGCGCCCGGATAGCACGGCCTGCCACCAGGCGCCGTTCGCCGTCGCAATCAGGAACGTGACGACCAGGAGGACCAGGGTTTCCACGGGCAGCGTCGGGCGGAAGGAGACGCGGGAGCTGACGTGCGGCTTGTCTGGGGAGGCGAGGGTTTCATCCACCATCCCCTGTTGGACGTCACCTCATCGGCGCTTCCGTCGCGAGGGCTTCACTCGTTGCGCCAGCGGTAGACGAAACCCAGATTCACGATGATCGGCAGCCAGTTCTCGGTTTCGGCTGTCAGAGATTGCCCCGCCGCTGACTCTTCGAGCGCCGTGCAGCAAGGGTTCGCCCGATTGGTGGCGTTGGTCAGCTCCAGCGTCGCCTGCAAATCTCCTCGCGTGAAGCGCCAGGTCCAGGCGCCCCGCACATCGAGCGTGAAGTAGTTTTTCCAGCGATCCGAGTTTCGAGTCCCCAGCGCGATCGAAGTCGGCGAGGTGCCGCTCGGCTGCGTCAGCACATACGGCGTGCTCGGCCAGCCGCGATGCCATCCACCGAGAGCCGACAGACTCAACCTGGAGCCCTCCCAGGCGAACCCTGCGCTCATCGCCACCGACTGGTCCCAGCTGCGCAGGACATCGTGCCCCTGGAAGTCATCCGCGACGCGCGACCAGGAGAGGCTCCCCCAGCCGCTCGCGCGCTCGAACAGCGGCATGCGTCCGTTGATCTCGAGTCCCGTGGCCTCAGAAGCCGTCGGCGCGAGCCGCACGCGATCGGGCGCGAGATCCGGCAGGAGCGAGAGCGGATTCAGCGTGTTATCGAAGTACGGTGAGATGCGCGTCCAGCGCTTGCTGTACGCCTCGACCGACCAGCGAGCCGCGTGCGTAGTTTCGTGCGTCAGGCCGAGCACCGAGTGAATCGACGATTGCGCCGGATCGGCACGCGCCTGCCCCTCTTCCACGCGCCACTCTTCGATGTGCTGAGCCTGCGTGAAGCGCCCTGCCGACGCGTACAGACTCGTGCGCCGGCTCAAGTCATAACGCAGATTCAACCGCGGGCTGACTTGGGTGTGTTGGCCCAGGTCATCGAAATCCTGCGCATCCACGCGAACTCCGAACTCCGCTTCGAGATTGGCCCAGGCGCGGCGATTCGCCGCGTACACCGCATACGTGATCGCCTCGGGTCGGATCGCGGTCTGAAGCGCGTCATGGGCATCCCGATCGAAGGCGGCAGCGACCTCGGGGCTGAACGTGACCTCGCGCCGATACTGGTAGTCGGAGTGCGTCATCGACAGCTCTGCGCCGAAGGAGTAGCTCGAGCTCGCACTCGCTTCATAAGACCAGGCGTTGGTCAGCTCGAAGCGATCGAACTCTTGCGTCTCGTGCAGCGATCCCACCGCGACGTCGGGCGCATCGACCGTGCCGTCCCGCTCGCGCTCGGCCGTGGTGAGCACGGCGCTGAAGCGCGTCGTGAGCGCAGATCCGAAGCGATGATCGCGCGCGAGCCACAAGTACTCGTCGCGATAGCGTGCGTGCGCAAGCTCCTCGTCGTCTGCGGCGCCGAGGTCGAGCTCGTCGTCGAGCAGCAGCCACCCGGCCGTCCAGGCGCCCTTCGGGGTTTCCCAGCGCAGGCGGCCGAGCGAGTCGCTGAACTGCGGCTGGCCGAGGCTGTCCTCGACGGGCTCGAGCAGGTCGAGCGTGCTGCGACGAATCGCCCCGAACCATTCGAGCGGAAGCTTGTTCGTTCTGCCGAGCGTCGACGCTCCTGCAGAGATCGCACTAGCGCCGATTCGATTTTCGTAGCCCGATGCCAGCGACGGCGCCGTCATGCTGATGACGCCACCCGAGCGCGTGCCGTACTGGACCGGAAAGCCACTGCTGAAGACCTCGATCGCGTCGATCGCGGCGGGGTCGATGGCGCTGACGAGACTTTGAAAGTTCTTGAGATGATACGGATCGAGCAGCGTGATGCCGTCGTATCGAATCAGCACATCTTCACTCAGAGATCCGCGGATGTACGGGCGCGCAGACACATTGCTCGCCAGTCCGGGCAGCGCCTTGAGAGCACGCAGAGCGTCATCGTGAGTGCCGGGAACGAGATTGATCTCGGGCCCGGCCAGGACCATCGGTTCAGCCAGCGAGCGCCCGTCGATCGCAAAGCGGCTCGCGTACACCGACACCTCGGCGAGAATCGCGTCACGCGGCGGTGCCGCTCGCGGTGCTGCTGCGACCCTGACCACCACATAGTGGCGCGGCGCGATCTGGCGCAGATCCAATCCGTGCGCGCGGAGTGCTGCGCTGGCTGCACGCAGTGGATCGTCCGGCAGTTCGTCCACCGATGCCTGAAGTTCCGGCGGCACGATGGTCGAATTGTAGATGACCTCGATCCCGGCCGATTTCAGTTCCTGCAGGAGCGACTCGACCGAGCGCGTCGTCCCGGCGGCCTGGGCTGCCAGGGCGACACACGAGAGGGACAGAAAAAAAGAGAGTGCGGCGCGACTACTTGTGCGGGGTCGATTCACTCGCAAAGCTTACCCGTATCTGCCCATCAGGTAGATCGTAGCGCAGCTCCGTGGTCGCCATCACCGCCGACAGCGCCTGCATGGGAGTGAGGCCATGCACCGAACCGTGCATGCGGACGCTCGCCGCCTGCTTGCGCGTCGCATCGTCCACCAGCACGAGCTTGCGACCCGACTCGCGGGCCACCCACTCCAGAAAATCCCCGAGCGGACGATCGTCGATCTCGAAGTCAGGCGTCGTCTGCGCCGTCCAGTCCCACTCCTGGCCGCTGGTCCCGACCGGTCGCTCGGCCGCTTTCGTGCCCTTCGAGAACAAGACCTCGGTGCCCGCCTTCACGGTTGATTCGCCGTCGGCTGCCAGCCAGTGAACGCTGCCTTCGCGTACGCGCAGGCGCGTGTCGCCCTGCGTGACCGCGAGCGCAAACTGCGTGCCGACGTGGCTGAACTCACCCGCCTCGGTGCGGGCGATGAACGCCGAGTTCGCGCGCGTTCCGGGCGGAATGTCGACGTACATCTCGCCGCTCTCCAGGCGGACGTCGTCCTTGGCGAGGATCTCAAACTCAGATCCGCTCGCCAGCCGCAGGTTGCCGCCGCCCTCGAGATCGACGAGCGCTTGTCCGATGACTCGATAAGTACGACCTGAGCGCAGCAGCGCCCCTTCACCCAAGGCCGTGTCCGCACGCAGCAGATGCTCTTCGACGACGCCCGGATGTTCGAAACGCACGAGGTGGGCCGCCAACTCGCCGCCTTGCGGGCGTCCAGCAGGACTCATGAAATACAGGCCGCCGAGCACCGCCACCACGAAGAAGCTGGCTGCCGTCGCGTAGCGCACCCAGCGCCGCGGTGAGTGCTCGATGTTTGCAAGCCACTCTGCCTCGGCTGCAGCGCGAACGCGCGCCATGGCCTCCGGCGAGAGCGGATTCACCCTGAGACCTGTGCGCAACGCACGCTCCTCCTCACTCTCGCTTCGGGTATCGCCGCGCTTGACGCTCACAGCGCACCTCCACGATCCGGCGTCGCAACGGAATGGTTATCGCTCACATACGCCTGCCACGCAACCTTGAATGCCTGCCGCGCGCGCGTCAGCTGCGACTCGGCGGCATCCTCCGACATCCGCAGGGTCCTTGCGATCTCCTGACCCGAGAGCTCATCTCCGAAGCGCAGCTCCAGGATGCGTGCGTAGTGAGCCGGCAGAGAGTTGATCACTCGACGCACCGCCCCGCGGGTCGAGTCCGTCTCGCACTCGTACAGTGGATCGTGAAAATCGGTGAGCTCGACGACAGTCGCGAGCGGCCGCTCGGCGGCGAGCTCTTCGACGCTCTGCACACTGGGTTTGCGCGCCGCATTGCGCCGTGCATCGGCCAGCTGATTGCGGCAGATCTTGCACAGCCAGGTGAACAGCGCAGCGCGTCCCCGGTAGGAGCCCAAGTTGCGCATGGCATTGATCATCGTCATCTGCACCACATCCTCGATCGCCACCGCGTCGAGCGAGCTGCGGCGCGCGGCAAAGGAACTCAGTCTGGGCGCGAAGGCATCGAAAAACTCGTTGAATGCCCGCCGATCGCCCTGACGCATCCGGCTGACCAGCTCGCGTTCATCCACCACATCTCCACCTCGCGCTTACCGTCCGTCGCTGCCCTGGTCAGCGATCGGCGGATCATTTGCGTTAGACGGAGTCCGCTGGAGATTTCCGTCGCCGGGGCGGGTTTTCAGAAGCTGCGCTTGGTCTCGACGATCACTTGCATGCTGCTGATCGAGGCATCGCCGTCGAGCGGAAAAGCCAGGTCGATGTGCAGCACATTGCCGAGCGCCGACCGACTGTTGCCGAGCCGCAAGCCGACACCGACGTCCTTCAGCAGGCCTTGGGACTCGGTGCCCAATGGATCGCGTCCGACCGTACGTCCCATGTCGAAGAACACGGCGCCGCCGACATTAAAGAGCTGGAAGGGGAACCAGTTGGTGAAAACGCGTTGCTCTACCGTGAAGAGAAAGCGACCGGTCCCAGCCTGGTAACGCAGCGGATATCCGCGCAGACCGTTATCCCCTCCCAGCAAGACCTGCTCGTCGGCGTCGAGATTGCTCCCCGCCGTGGCCGACAAGCCCATGAAGAACAGTCGTCGCTGCGACTGACGGAAGTAGTAGCGCGCCTCGGCGCTCAGCAATCCATTGGCCAGACCGCCGTCCTCGTAGCGTCCGCCCGCAGTGGCGCTCAAGTTCAGCGACTGGCGCTCGGTGAGGTCATAGCCCGACGAGGCCATGCCTTCGAGCATGATGGCATTGCGATCCGAACCGAATGATGAGCTCGCGTAGCCTACCTGGGCACGCAGCCTCCAACCGAGCGAGTAGTCCTCGATCTTCTCGATCTGATCGCGATTGCGGGTCGTCGCGAAGCGGTCCTGCACCCACTCGGCGGCGATCCACGGATACACCAGCTTGCGGTCGTCCGGCAGCAGCTGCGCCGGATCCGCGCCGGGTGCATCGTTGAACTGATGCTCGTCGTAGGTGACGCCAACCGAGTAGCGCCGCGCCCAGTCGTTCGTCAGGCCGTTCGAGAACCCCCAGTAGGCGCTCGCCTGCTTCGCGTGCGTCTCGAACTTGTCGATCACCTTGCCCAGGTCGTAGCGCGAATCCACGCGCAGATCGTCATTGACCGACACGCCACCCGCCCGCTGCGTCTCGAGTGAGTAGAACGGGCGTTCGAGCGCGAAATCCGCGAGGCGTCCGTCGCTGTTGTCCGAGTAGGTGGCCGATAAATCCCACCACGAGGAACCGAGCTGGCGGTCGCGATAGAACACCTGCTTGGAATCGCGATCGACGCCGGATTTGAAGCCGACGCCCAGCTGCGTGCCTAGGCCGAGGAAATTCAGCTCCTCGAGCTCGAACCCCGCCGTGTTCTTGCCGCCGTGCCGACCGAAGGAAAGCCCCGGGTTCAATGTCCACACGTCCTGCGTCGTGACTTCGAGGTCCACGAGCCCGTCGTGATAGGCAACGGGCCGGATGCTCGCATCGCGCAGGTAGCGCGTCGAACGCAGGATTCGCGCGGACTCGCCGATCGCACTCGCGCTGTAAGGCTCGCCCTCGCGGAACAGCAGTTGATCGGCGATCGTCGCATCGCGCGTACGCAGGTGCAGGCGATTTGCGAGCCGAAACAGGGAGGTGTCCTGGTCCAGTCCGCCGATATCGAAGAGCTGCAGTGGCCGGAAGTAGATTTCGCCGATTCGGGCGCCGCTCGCCTCCAATGTCGCATCGTCGGGGACATCGGCCGGCCGTGAGGTATCGAGTCTCGTGCTGCGCGCCGTGACGCTCGGCAGCACGGGTGCCGTGTCGGCGGCCGCTGCGTTACTCGCGCCTGTCGCAGATAACAGTGCTATCGAAATGATTAAGCAAATTTCACGCGCCCCACTCTGCTGCATCCGATCTTAGACGTGGAAATGCGCACGCTTCCGTCGCACGCCCGGCGCACCGCGTGTAAGACGTCCACGCTGCCTGCAACGAAACTGCAACGAACGAGTTTTCTGCACACGGCCGCGACGGGAAGCGCATTCTTTCACCGTCTAACTTCGGATGCAGCGCACGCATCGAGTTCCGGCCTTGGCGTTCGCACTAGCATTCTCGAGCCAGGGCGCGCACGCGAAGGAGAGCATCGAGTTCGTCGCGGAGCATCTCGCGGAAATCGCCATGGACAACCGCTACGCAAGCCTGCCTCTATGGAACTCGTGTGCAGCGGGTCCGCAGGCGGACAACCTCTTCTGCTTCGGTGTCAACGCGGCGTACGGGAGCACGCACAGCGGGACGCTGTCGATCGACGGTCCGATGCTTGCGCTCAATGCCACACGTTGGTTGGGTGAGAAATATCGGCTGAGCGGTTTCGTATTTGTCGATGACTTCTCGCTCAGAGGCGGCGTCGAACACCGCCCGCTGCACACACTCTTTGCCGACGTGCCGATCGCCCAACCGGTCGCGGCGCAGTTCACAGGGCTCGACGGCAAGGCACGCGACGTCGGATTCGGCCTCGCGCTCAACGGCACGGCGGACATCCGCTGGCTCGGCTCGTTCGAGTGGAGCGCGGGCCTCATGTGGCAGCAGTTCAAGTTGAGCGACTATCGCTTGGACTATCTGATCACCGAGGGACCCGATATCGGCACTACGGGGACCGTCGACTACAGCGCGACCTACAACCACGTCTCGCCGTTCCTGGGCGCCGCGTGGAGGCGTACAAGAGGCGACTGGGAATTCACGCCGCACGTGCAGCTGGCGCTGCCGCGCCCACGACGCGGGATCGCCGGGCACATCACCGGTCCGGACTTCGATCTCACCGGCAACACCGCCGACAACGGCACCGGAACGCCCTTCGGCGACCCCTCGGTCACGATCGGATTCAACGTGACCTATCGACCCTGGAATCTCACCGTCGATCTCGGCAGCACGATCACTCAGGCATTGATCGAACCGCAGATCCACGAGGGCGTGCAGCACAACGTGCTGCTCACTGCGCACTGGACATTCTAGAGAGGACGACGATGACGCGCAGAGTAGTCATTCTCGGAGCCAACGGCTTCATCGGCAGCGCCTTGACGGCGGCGATCCTTCGCACGCGCGACTGGGAGGTCTACGGCATCGACCTCTCCGATCACAAGCTGGGAGACCTGTGCCGCTCGCCGCGATTCCGCTTCGTCGAGGGCGACATCACCATCAATCGCGAGTGGGTCGAGTACCACATCAAGAAATCCGATGTCGTCGTGCCGCTCGTCGCGATTGCCAATCCCGCGCAGTACGTCAGAGACCCGCTGCGCGTCTTCGAGCTCGACTTCGAGGCGAACCTCGAGGTCGTGCGCCAGTGCGTGAAGTATCGCAAGCGCCTGGTGTTCCCTTCCACGTCCGAGATCTACGGCATGTCCTCCGACGCAGTGCTCGATGAGGAATCGAGCCCGCTCGTCTACGGCCCGGTTAACAAGCAGCGCTGGATCTACGCCGCGTCCAAGCAACTGCTCGACCGCGTCATCTTCGCCTACGGCGAGCGCGACGGATTCGACTACACGCTGTTCCGGCCGTTCAACTTCATCGGCCCCAACCTCGACAACATCGACGAGCCGAAGGAAGGCAGCTCGCGGGTCTTCACGCAGTTCCTGTCGAACATCCTCTACAGCCGCCCGATCCTGCTCGTGGATGGCGGCGGACAGAAGCGCTCGTTCACCTTCATCGACGACGCGGTGGAGTGCCTGCTGGCAATCATCGAGAACCCGAACGGCGTCGCGACCCGGCGCATCTTCAACATCGGCAACCCCGCGAACTGTGCATCCATTCGCGAGCTCGCGCAGCTGATGATCGAAGTCGCCAGCGAGTTCCCGCAGCTGCGGGAGCGCGCACAGAGGGTACGGATCGAGACGGTGGGCTCCGACACCTACTATGGCAAGTACTACCAGGACATCCAGCTGCGCGTGCCGGCGATCGAGGCCGCTCGCAACGGTCTCGGGTGGTCGCCGCACACCGATCTGCGCGATGCAATTCGTCAGACCATCGCCTATTACGTGGG
>Ga0111538_10003817_pt1 | contig 21027 bp, 15 predicted proteins | sample SoiMethybrSBSTD1_FD_79669 | JGI IMG/M metagenome (GOLD analysis project Ga0111538, IMG submission 79669) | Bulk soil microbial communities from a Populus tree surrounding site in Tennessee, USA - Soil MetaG P. TD hybrid SBSTD1 (version 2)... | ecosystem: Environmental > Terrestrial > Soil >... | reverse complement strand
TGGTGCCTGCTCGCGGTCGTCGTGGCGGTCGCACGAGGAGCCGCGGCCGGCGAAGGGTTCCTCCTGCTGTTCCTCGGATCCGCCGCCTACGTCCTGTTCATGCTGTTCGTGGTGCGGCCCGCCCTGCGTCGCTGGCAGGCGCGGCGGCTGCGGGCGCGCGCCGTCTCGTCGGAGGCCGGGCTCTCCGCGGCCCAGGAGGAGCGGGCCGTGGCCGGAGCGGAGGCGATCGGCGCCGCGGTCCTCCTCGCGCTCGGATCCGGCCTCGTCACCGAGTGGCTCGGGGTGCACGCCCTGTTCGGCGCCTTCCTCGCCGGGGCGATCGTCCCGAGGGAAGGGGGGCTGGCGCGCGATCTCGCCGGACGGCTCGAGGGGATGGTGACGACGGTCCTCCTGCCGCTGTTCTTCGCGAGCACCGGCCTGCGGACGGAGATCGGGCTCGTGAGCGGCGCGCTCTGGGGGGTGGCGGCGGCGATCCTCCTGGCCGCGATGGCCGGAAAGCTGGGAGGCGCGGCGGCGGCCGCGCGCCTGGGCGGGATGAGCTGGCGCGATTCCCTCGCGGTCGGCGTCCTGATGAACACGCGCGGATTGATGGAGCTGGTGATCCTGACGATCGGGCTCGAAATCGGCGTCCTGAGCCCGACCCTCTTCGCCATGATGGTGCTCATGGCGCTGGTCACCACGGTCATGACCGCGCCGCTCCTGGGCGTCATCCTGCGACGGGGCTCGGAGGCGGAGGCGGCGCGCGCGACGCCGCGGGGTCTATGATGGCCGCGTTCCCGGGGAGGCCACGATGTCGATTCGCCCGATCAAGAGACTGATCCAGTCCAAGCCGACGATGGAAGGGGCCGGCGTCCACCTGCGGCGGGCCTTCGGCTTCGGCAACACCTCCGACTTCGATCCCTTCCTGCTGCTCGACGACTTCCGCAACGACCGGCCGGAGGACTACCTCGCCGGCTTCCCCTGGCACCCGCACCGCGGCATCGAGACGATCACCTACGTCCTGGCGGGAAACGTCGAGCACGGCGACAGCATGGGGAACAAGGGGGTGATCTCCGCCGGCGACGTGCAATGGATGACCGCGGGACGCGGCATCATCCACCAGGAGATGCCGAAGGGGGATCCCGACGGGCGCATGCACGGGTTCCAGCTCTGGGCCAACCTGCCGGCGTCGCTCAAGATGATGCCCCCGCGCTACCAGGAGCTGAAGGCGGGCGACGTGCCGGTCCTGAAGGAGGACGACGGCACCGCGATCCGCATCGTCGCCGGCGCGTACCGCGGGAAGAAAGGACCGGTCGAGGGCGTGGCCGCCGACCCGAACTACTTCGACGTGACGATCCCGGCGGGCGTGCGCAAGACCTTGCCTGTGGAAACGACCCGCCACGCCTTCGCGTACGTCTTCGGCGGGAGCGGCAAGGTGTGCAACGCCTCGGCCCCGCTCGACGTGCCGACCGAGGCGGCCGGCTGGTCCGACACCCACCCCCCGGCGGCGGCGGAGAACCGCTCGCTCGTGCTGTTCGACAGCGGCGACGAAGTGACCGTCGAGGCGGGAGAGAAGGGGATGCGCTTCCTGCTCGTCTCCGGCAAGCCGCTCCACGAGCCGGTGGCCTGGTATGGGCCGATCGTCATGAACACGCAGGCGCAGCTGCGGCAGGCGTTCGAAGAGCTGGAGCGCGGGACCTTCCTGAAGCCCTAGGTCACTGCGCAGGCGAGGCTGAGCAGCGTCTCCTGCTCGAGCTTGTGCGAGTCGGTGGATCCCGTCGCCGGGCTGGCGCTGGCGGAGCGGTGCACCGTGGAGACGTGCTGGCCGCCGACCACCTGCTGGATGCGGCGCCGCACGAAGAACTCGGCTCCCATGTTCGCCGGCTCCTCCTGCACCCAGACGATCTCCCCGCGCCCCTGGAACGGCTCGAGCGCGGCGCGCAGCTCCTCGTCGGGGAACGGGTAGAGCTGCTCCAGGGTGACGATCGCCACCCGATCGGACTTCTTCTTCTCGCGCCAGGCGCGCAGGTCGTGCGCCACCTTGCCGGAGCAGATGAGCAGGCGCTCGGCGTCCGCGGCCCGCGGGTCGCCGACCACCGGCTCGAACCGCCCCTCCGACAGCGCCGCGATGGGAGAGGTCGCCGCGTCGGCCCGCAGCAGGCTCTTCGGGGTCATCACGACGAGCGGCTTGCGCCAGCGCCGCAGCGCCTGCCGGCGCAGGAGGTGGAAGTACTGCCCCGCGTTCGCCGGCTGGCAGACCTGGATGTTGTCCTCGGCGCAGAGCTGCAGGAAGCGCTCCAGACGCGCGCTCGAGTGCTCCGGCCCCTGCCCCTCGTAGCCGTGCGGCAGGAGGAGGGTCACGCCGGACCAGAGAACCCACTTGTCCTCGGCGGCGCTGATGAACTGATCGAGGATCACCTGCGCGCCGTTGGCGAAGTCGCCGAACTGCGCCTCCCACAGCACCAGCGCCTCCGGCATGTCGCGCGAGTAGCCGTACTCAAAGCCGAGGACCGACCCCTCGGACAGCGGCGAGTCGTAGGCCTCGAAGCGGGCCTGCCCCTCCGCGAGGTGCTGCAGCGGCAGGTGCTCCGCCGCCGTCTCCATGTCGATCCAGGCGGAATGCCGCTGGTTGAAGGTGCCGCGGCGGCTGTCCTGGCCGGAGAGGCGCACCGGCGTCCCCTCGAGCAGGAGCGAGCCGAAGGCCAGCGCCTCCGCCATCCCGAAATCGACGGGCCGCTTCCCGGCCGCCATCTCGGCGCGCTGCTCGAGTCCCTTGCGCACTTTCGGATTGAGGTGGAAGCCCTCCGGCACCGCCGTGAGCCGCGCCGCGATCTCGCGGAGGCGATCCGCCGGCACGGCGGTCGGCACCTCGAGACGGCGATCGTAGGCGCCGCCGACGTAGTCCTTCCAGTACTCCGGCAGGGTGCGGAGCGAAGGGACCGCCCGCTTGCGCTCCGACACGTCCCGCGCCGCGGCGAAACCGGCGAGGATGTCGGCCTCGACCTGCTTGAGCGCCTCGGCGCCGGCGCCGATCCGCTCGCCGTACGCCTGCCACAGCATCGGTGTCTTCTCGATGCGGCGGTACAGGAGCGGCTGCGTCACCGTCGGGTCGTCCACCTCGCTGTGTCCGTAGCGCCGGAAGCCGATGACGTCCACGACGACGTCGGTGTGGAAGCGCTCGCGGTACTCCGAGGCGATCCGGCCGACCCGGGCGACCGCCTCCGGCTCGAGCCCGTTGACGTGGAAGATCGGCACGTCGAGGCGCCGCGCCGCGTCCGACGAGAAGCGCGTGCCGTGGAGCGACGCGGGGGCGGTGGTGAAGCCGATCAGGTTGTTGACGAGGACGTGCACCGTTCCGCCGACCTCATACCCCGGCAGGCCGTCGAGGTTCAGCGTCTCCGCGACGATCCCCTGCCCCGCGAAGGCGGCGTCGCCGTGCAGGCAGATCGGCAGGACCTTCTTCCGTCCCGTGTCGCCGATCCGATCCTGGCGCGCCCGGGCACGCCCCATCATCACCGGGTCGACCGCCTCGAGATGGCTCGGGTTCGACACCAGGTGCAGACGCAGGACGCGGTCCGAGGCGGTCCGGTACTCGCCGGTCGCCCCGAGGTGGTAGCGCACGTCCCCGCCTCCCAGGAAGGCGCGCGGATCCCCTTCCTCGAAGCGGGCGAAGACGTCTCCCGGGGCGCGGCCGACGATGTTGACCACGACATTGAGCCGGCCGCGATGGCTCATGGCGATGAGCGCGATTTCGGCCGAGGCGGCCTCGTCCAGCACGTTGTCGAGCGCCACCAGGACCGAGGCCGAGCCTTCGAGCGAGTAGCGCTTGCTCCCGACCCAGCGCCGGTGCATGAACTGCTCGAGGAGCTCCGCCTGGGCGAGACGCCTCAGGATCGCCGGGCGATCGGGCGCGCGCGGCTCCCGCTCCATCCGGGCGGCGACCCAGTCCGATACCTCGCGGCGGCGGACATGCATGAACTCGGCGCCGATCGGGCCACAGTAGATCTTGCGGTAGCGCTCCGCCGTCGCGGCGGCGGCCTTCCCCTGCGCCGCTTCCGTGAGATCGGGGTGCTCGACCGGCTGCAGCCGTCCGAGAGGGTCGAGATCGGCCTGGAGATACCCCCAGCGCCTGAAGGCATCGGCAATCGACTTCTCGTCGGACACCCGCGCTCCTCCGGAATGGAGCCCTATGGTATCAGCGCCCGCATGCGCGGTCTCCGCGCCCGCCGGCGACCGGACGCAGGAACCCCCTGCGGGGACGGTCGTCCACCGCAGGGGGCGGGGTCGGAGGCCACGGGCCTCCGTGAGGGAGCTTGTCTAGAACGACGCTAGAACGACCAGCGCGCCGCCAGACGCACCGTCCGCGGCGCCTGGTAGGTCAGCGGCGCCATGAAGTCCGGATCGGTGACGCCGGCGGTGAGCTCGACGTTGTCGTTGAAGTTCGTCACCGTGTCCTGATCGGTGACGTTGAAGACGTCGAACATGATCGCCAGGGAAGTCTTCCCGACGGCGATCGGGTAGTCGGCGTGCAGGTCGAGGGTCCAGAGATCCGGCAGCCGGCCGAGATTGCCGCGCTTCACCGGTGTGTAGGACCTCAGGAAGATGTTGCTCGCGGCGTTCGGATCGGCCAGCGCGCTCGACAGGTCGCTCGTCGTCGCCAGGCTCAGCGTCCCGGTCCCGTCGTCCTGCCAGTAGGCGTACACCGGGTCGATGCCCGGGATCTCGCCGGCGTTCTGGTAGATCGGGTGCGCCAGCATCGAGGTGCGCGGGAAGCCCGACGCCCAGGACACGTTCGCCCCGACCCGCAGCTTGGAGTCGAACTGATACGAGGGGAAGATGTGCACCACGTGGGTGGCGTCCGACGGCAGCGGCCCCTTGATGAACTGCCCCTCCATCAGCGGCGAGCTCGGGAAGTCGTAGAGCGAGGTGATGTTCGGATCGCTCTGCCCGTTGTCGTTGCGGAACAGCCCTTCGTAATTCCCCTCCAGACGCGAAAGACGATAGTTGGCGAACAGCGACCAGTGCTGGTCGAATCGCTTGGTGTAGATCGCCTCGAGCGCCTTGTAGGTGCGCTCCGGCTTGGGGAAGGTGATGCCCGGCTGCAGACCCTGCGGGATCTGCGGCGTCCCCGGGTTCGCCAGGGAGTAGGTGCCGAAAACGCGCGCCGGGAAGGCCGTGCTCGCCGGCGCCGCCGGACTGCCGCCGAACGGGTCGTACGGATACCCGTAGGCGGTGCCGTAGTAGAAGTTCTGGATCTGCTCCACCGCGTTGACCTGCGTGTCTTCGAGCACGCGCCCCTGGTCGCGGAAGATCGCCCGCACCTCGAGGGACGACGAGTTGTTGATCTCGAAGGCGTACCCGCCCGAGATCTCGTCCTCGTACGGCAGCTTCACGCCGCCGACGACGTTGGTTTGATCGACCCCCTGCGTGAACACCGGGAACGACGTCGCGCAGGTGGTGGTCGCCCCGCCGCCGTTGTCGACGCAGCCGCCGGTCCCGGCGGTGCGCGCCACGCTGAGGTCGCGTGTGTTGAACTCCTGCAGGCTGATGCCGACCTCGTTGCTGAAGGCGCGCACCGCGAGGTCGCTCGGGACCCGCTGGAAGTAGCGGGCGACGTTCACGTACAGGCGGCTGCGGCCGTTGCCGAGGACGTCCCACACGACCCCGAGGCGCGGCGCCCAGTTGCCGGAGAAGGTGTAGGAATTCGGCGTGTAGGTCGAGGTCCCGGGCGTGAAGATGCGGCTCTCGACGGTGTTGCCGGGGGTCACCTCCTGCTCCACCGTCGCGGTCGCGAACGGCAGCGTGAACTCGCCGGCGCCGTCGATCGTCTCCTGCGTGTAGCGAATGCCGGCCTTCAGCGTGACGCTCGAGGTGATCGACCAGGTGTCCTGGGCGAAACCGTTCCACTCGTTCGCGTTGGTGTACGGAAGGTCGGGTCCCATGCGGGCCCGGGTGACGCGGAAGCTGTTGGCGCTGTCGAACGCCACCGTCGGGTCGGCGCCGGCGCCGTTGCGCACCTGGACGATCGCCCCGCCGCGCGAGGCGACCGGCAGGAAGTCCTGCGTCCCGTCCGCATCGGCGTCCACCGGCGACACCGTCAGCGTGCCCGGATCGTAGAACGACACCGGCAGCTGGATATTGAACGATGGCCCGGTGTAGGACGCGTTCTCGCGGTAGCGGATCTTGTCGTACTCGATGCCGTACCTCAGCTCGTGCGCCTCGAAGGTGTTCGTCAGCTTGAGGATCGCCTGGGTCTGCTGGTCGTCCTGCGACGTGATGAACCCGACGCCCCCCTCGGTCGGCAGCGTCGCCGATGCGGTGAACGGCGTGGGTCCGAGGGCGGGATCGGTGTAGGTGGTCGCGCCCCGGCGGAACTCCAGGTTGTTCCGGTAGTCGATGTAGCGATACTGGTCCAGCCCTGGCGTCTCGCGGAAGAACCCGTCATGGCGCGCCACGATCCCCTCCAGGAAGAACCGCGGCGTGACGATCGCGTTCCACTTGAGCGCCAGGTTGTTGGACCCGTAGCGGACGCTGCTCTCCCCGCCGCCGTTCTCGAAGTCGCCGAACAGCGGCGCGGTGTCCCGCTGCGCCCCCATGTCGCCGGCCGCCGGATCGCCGAAGGCCGTCAGCTCGAGGTTCTGGTTCTCGGTCATCTGGAAGCTGATCTTGGCCGCGTAGTTGTTGGCCTGGCGCCGGCGCTCCAGGGTCCGGCCGGCGGACGGGAAGGCCAGCTCCGCCGGCACGCCGAAGCCGGTCGGATCCGTCTCGTCGAAGACGGCCACGCCGGCCTCCGCCGGGGCGAACATCGGATTCGCGAGCGTCTGCGCCTGCCGGCCCGTCGTCGTGATCACCGGGTTGTAGGCGAGGAAATAGAAGAGCTTGTCCTTCACGATGGGGCCGCCGACCTGGAAGGCGAAGTCGTTGACTCCCTCCTCCACGGTGCTCGCGGCGCCCGCCTGCAGCTCGGTCACGGTGTAGTCGGACTTCGCTCCCTGCGGGGTCGCGTACCAGGCGACGCTCCCCTTGAAGTCGTTGGTCCCCGACTTGACGATGGTGTTGATGATGCCGCCGAGGGCCTGGCCGTACTCCGCCTCGAAGCCGCCGGTCTTCACCTGCACCTCTTCGAGGAACTCGCTGGTGACGCCGGTGCCGAGCGATCCGTAGACGATGTTGTAGGCGCCGATGCCGCCGTAGCCGGTGTTGGTGACGTTGACGCCGTCGATGAGGTAGGTGTTCTCGAGCCCGGAGGCGCCGCCGATCGAGTAGTTCCCCTGGCCGGTGCCGCGCCCGCTGACGACGCCGCTGGCGACGGCGTAGGTGTCGGTGAACGACCGCCCGATCGGGACGGAGTTGGCGAACTCGTCGTAGCGGATGTTGGTGCCGCTGGCGGTCGAGGTGGAGTCCACGAGGGGCGAGGAGCTGACGGTCACCTCCTCCACCTTGCCGGGCTGCAGCGTGAAATCGAGCGGGACCCGCTGGCCGAGTCCGACGATCACGCCCTCACGCAGGCCGGTGGTGAACCCGGACGGCGCCTCGACCCGCACGTTGAAGGTGCCGGGGCGCAGGAACGGGAGCACGTAGTTTCCCTGGTCGTCGGTGGTGGCGGTGCGCGGGCCCGACTCGGACTCCGCGATGATGATGGCGCCGGCGATCGGTTTTCCGGCGGGGTCGATGACTTTGCCGGCGATCGTCCCGCTGGTGGTTTCCTGGCTGTGAAGAACTGCCGGACAAATCATCGCGCTGAGCAATAGCGCGACAAGGACTGCGCTCACCCTCATGGGGGCCTCCTCTGACGGTGCTACTGCCCCCCCTCTGCCTTTCGGTCCCCCCCGCCGAATTCATCCGCGGCGGCTTCGCATCAATGTTTGTAGGCCGAACCCCGACAGCCGACAAGGAGAAGTAACCCCGAGGATCCGGTCGGGGAAAGCCGTACCCCGCGCGGGGTGCGGAGGACGCCCCGCGTTGACTCCGGCCGAAGAGCCGCCGGATGATGGGTTTGCATGAGGAGCTCGGGGGGACAGTGGGGCGCGGCGCGCCGCGCGGCGCTGCTCGTGGTCGCCGCGTGGCTGGGCGTCGGGAGTTCCGCCGCCGCGCCGTCCGGCGCGGGCCCGGAGGGGGCCGGAGCGACGCGACGGACGGAGAACGTCGTCCTCCTGACGCTCGACGGTGTCCGCGTGCAGGAGGTGTTCGGCGGCATGGACCCGGTCGTCGCCTTCGCCCGCAACCGTCGATCGGGGATCTACGATCCGGACCGCGCGCGGCGCCTCTACTGGCGGGACGACGCGGACGGGCGGCGGCGAGCGCTGTGGCCTTACTTCTGGGGGACGCTGGCGCCGCAGGGGGTGGTCTTGGGTGACGCGGGCCGCGGCAGCCGGGTGACGCTCCGCAACCCGCACGCCTTCTCCGCCCCGGGATACATCGAGCTCCTGACCGGACGGTTCCATCCCGACGTGACCACCAACGACGCGCGGCGGTATCCGCACGCCACGGTCCTGCAGGCGATCCGGAAAGGACTCCGCCTGCGCCCGGAGGAGGTGGCGGTCTTCTCGACCTGGGACGCACTCGGGCTCTTCGCCGCGTCCGAGCCCGGCGCGATCTTCGTCAACGCCGGCTACGAGCGGGTGCCGGCCGCCCTGTCGAATCCGGTGATGGACGCGCTCGGGGACTACCAGGAGCACGTCATGGCGCTCTGGGAGGGGTACCGCACCGACATGCCGACCTTCCACCTGGCGCTCGAGTACCTCAGGGTGCACCGGCCGCGCGTGCTGTACCTGGCGCTGGGCGAGACCGACGACTGGGCGCACGCACGGCGCTATGACCGGCTGCTCGACTGTCTGCGGCTGGACGACGACTACATGCGCATCCTCTGGGAGACGCTGCAGTCGATCGATGCCTATCGCGACCGGACGACGCTCATCGTGACCACCGACCACGGGCGCGGCCGGCGCGCCAAGGACTGGGTGGACCACGGCGCGGGGATCGCCGGGTCGGAGGACATCTGGATCGCGATCGTCGGGCCGGACACGCCCGGTCGCGGCGCACTCGGCCCCTCCCCCACGATTTACCAGGCGGACGTCGCCGCCACGATGCTCGAGCTCCTCGGCCTCCCCCCGGATGCGCTTCCCCCCGGGGCCGGGCCGCCGATTCGCCTCCCCTAGACGCCGCGAGGGACGACCACTACCTCCCCGGGCGGCGCGGAGCGTAGGATGGGCGCCGTCTTGCCGGGACCCGCAACGATGACCCGTCTGCCGCAAGGATTCCCCTTCGCCGCCGCCTGGCTGCTGCTGGCGTTCCTGTTCGCCACCTGGCCACTGTCGCGCGCGTTCGCCGGCTACACCGGCGTGATGATCGACGCTCCGCCGTACGTGCGGCTCACGGGGCTCGGCGTCTTCGTGGCGTTGGCGCTCGTTTTTTCCTCCCTGTTGCGCCTGCGGCCGGCCGGGATCTGGCTGTCGATCGCGCTCGCGTCGATCTTCGCCGTCTCGGGGATCCTGCGGCTCCCCGCGCTCGTCGCGGGCGGCCAGGCGGAGCCGGCCATCTGGATCGCCGGCGTGTCGGCGATGCTGAACGCGCTCGCCGCCGTGTACCTGTCACGGCCCCGGGTCCTCGCGGCCCTCGAGCGCCGCCGCGCCGAGCGCACCGGGGCCGGGCCGGAGGCGGGCTCGTCCCCTCCTTAGAACGTCACGGCGCGCACCGCCTTCGGGTAAACTCCCCTCCATGCCGGGCTTCGCTCTCCCGGCCAAAACCAACGTACCGGCCCGACCCCAGCCTGAGGAGGAGACATGACCACACGCTCCGCGCTGGTCCTCGCCGTCGTGATGTGCGCCCTCCCGGCGTCCGCGCAGGAGCCCGCGCCGGAGCCGGAAAAAACCATGACCGCCGAGGAGTTCGAGGCGGGGCTCGGGTACCAGACCGGCACCATCCACCTGAAGGACGGGCTCGCCACGCTGAACCTGCCCGAGAGCTTCCGCTTCCTCCCGCCCGAGGGGGCCCGCCGGCTCCTGACCGAGGCCTGGGGCAATCCGCCGCAGGCGGCCGCGGGGGTGCTCGGGATGCTCGTACCGCACGACACCAGTCCGCTCGCCGAGGAGGGGTGGGGGATCGTGATCACCTTCGACGAGGACGGCTACGTCGACGACAAAGACGCCGCCTCGATCGACTACGACTCCCTCCTCAAGGACATGCAGAAAGGCCTCCAGGAGGAGAACGAGCGCCGCAAGAAGGCCGGCTTCGCGGCGATGACGCTCGTCGGCTGGGCCGAGCCGCCGCGCTACGACGCCGCGGCCCACAAGCTCTACTGGGCCAAGGACCTGACCTTCGACGGCAGCGACCGCCACACGCTGAACTACAACATCCGCATCCTCGGGCGGCGCGGCGTCCTGGTCCTCAACGCGGTTGCCGCGATGGGGCAGATCGCCGCGATCCGCGAGCAGGCCGGCGCGATCCTGACGGCGGTGGAGTTCAACGAGGGGCACCGCTACGCCGACTACCTGCCGGGCAAGGACAAGGCGGCCGCCTACGGCGTCGCCGGGCTCATCCTCGGCGCGACGGCGGTGAAAGCGGGGCTGTTCAAGGCGCTCTGGCTCGGGATCCTGGCGTTCAAGAAGTTCATCGTCGTCGGCCTCATGGCGCTGATCCCGGCCCTGAAGCGGCTGTTCGTGCGCAAGCCGGCCGGTGCAGCGGCGGGGACCGCGATCGAACCCTGATTCGTGGGTATCATGGCGCCGAACCTTTCAGGAGGTGCCATGCGCGCCGTGGTCGCCATGCTCGTGGGTCTGATGCTCGCCGTTCCCTCCGCCGCCTCCGCGGCCGCGCCGCGGCTCGGGATCGAGATCGCCTCCCCGGAGCACAAGGTCCTCGAAGGGCCGAACGAGGACGGCGACCTCGAGCTGAGCGTCAAGGTCATGGTGAAGAACACGCTGGACATGGACGAGTCGGTGCAGATCGTCGTGCAGGCCCTCGATCGGGACGACTACGAGGTCCTCGAGGTGGTGCTGTCCGGACCGATCCGCGCCGGCAAGGCGCGCCCGCTGACCCAGAGCGCGCTCCTCCAGAAGGAGGTCTACCGCACCATCACCGCCTGGCGGGTCGAAGAGGTGACGATCACGGCGCTTCCCGCGGACGGCGCGCCGGAGAGCAAGGCCAGCGACCGCCGCTGACGCGGGGGCCGGCCGCAGGAAGGAGCACACCATGCTGTCGAGCGATGCGAAATTCGCGGGCACGATCCCCGATCTGTACGAGGCGCACCTCGGACCGATGCTGTTCGAGCCGTACGCCGACGACCTGGCCGCGCGCCTCCGGCTTCCGGAAGGGACGTCGGCCCCGCGCGTGCTGGAGATCGCCGCCGGCACCGGCATCCTGACGCGGCGCCTGCGCCAGCGCCTTCCCCCCGCGGCGTCGCTGGTGGCGACCGACCTCAACGAAGGGATGCTGCAGGTGGCGCGCCGCCGCCTCGAGGGGATCGCCGGGATCGAATTCCGGCAGGCCGACGCCATGGCGCTGCCGTTCCCGGACGGCGCCTTCGAGGCCGTCGCCTGCCAGTTCGGCCTGATGTTCATGCCCGACAAACCGCAGGCGCTGCGCGAGGTGCACCGTGTCCTGAAGGCGGGCGGACAGTACCTCCTGAACACCTGGGGCGCGCTGCACGACAACCCGGCCAGCGGCCTCGCCCACGAGTTCCTCGCGAGCCTGTTCCCGGCCGATCCGCCGCCGTTCCTGAAGACCCCGTTCGGCGATCACGACCCGGAGACGCTCACGGCGCTCCTGTCGCAGGCCGGGTTCGCCGACGTGAGCATCACCCCGGTCCGGCTCGAGGGACAGGCCGTCTCGGCGGAGCACGCCGCCATCGGCCTCATCAAGGGGAGCCCGGTCTGGAACCAGATCGTCGAGCGCGGCTCCCCGACCCCCGACGAGATCGTCCCGCTGCTGGCGACGGAGCTCGCCCGCGCCTTCGGCGACCATCCGATGCGCGCGTCGATGCTGGCGCTGGCGATCGTCGCCCGCCGCCCCTAGACCTCAACGATTGACGCGGGCGACCACGACCCCGAGCACCATGCTGCCGAGCGTGTCGAAGGCGATCTGCTTGAGCGCCAGGCTCAGCGGGAACTGCGCCACCGCGTGGTAGACGAGGTACGTCGGGATGGTGGACAGGACCGCCACCGCGAGGCCGAACCGGACCCCCTGCCCGAGCCACGGCTTCGCCTCCTTCCCGCGCACGTAGATCCAGGTGTACCCGACGGCGATGAAGACGTGCGCCAGGATCATCCAGGGGAAGGTCGCCTGCGCCTCCTCCGGCGGGCGCATCACCGAGGTCAGCTGCGCGTAGTCGCCCGCGAGCAGGACGCCGTGCACGAGAAAGCCGAGCAGCATCGCCACCACGAAGACGACAACGACCGAGACGATCCTCGTTTTCATGGCCCGCCTCCTCCCGTGGCGGCGAAGCATGCGCGATCCGGCCCGGCGGCGCAATTCCCGGTGGTAGGATCCGCGGCGCCGCGAGGTGGCGCCGGGCTTCGTGGCCAGGAGCCCTCCGACTGAGCACCCCATCGCATTCGAAAGCGGCCGCCTCGTCGCTCGGCCTCCCCGCCCTGCTGGCCATCGCCGCGGCCGTGCTGCTCGGCGACGCGTTGCGGCTGCACGGCTACACGCGTCACGACCTGTGGCTCGACGAGGCGAACAGCGTGGCGATCGCCCGGCACGCCTTCACCGAGATCCCGGCCGTTCTGGCCCGCGACTCGAGCCCGCCGATCTACTACTGGCTCCTGCACTTGTGGATCCGGGTGATGGGAGAGAGCGAGGCGGCGGTCCGCCTGCCGTCGGTCATCCTCGGCGCCGTGGTCATCGCGGCGACGGCGGTCCTCGCTTTCCGGCTGGCGGGGGAGCGGGCCGCGGTCGCCTCCGCCTGGCTCGTCGCGGTGACCCCGATGGCCGTGCAATTCTCGCAGCAGACGCGCCAGTACATGCTCCTGCCGCTCTGCGCCGTCCTCGCCACCGAGCGCCTGCTCGTGTACCTGCGCGGCGGGAGGACCGGAGCGCTCGCCGCACACGCCCTCGCCCTCGTCGCCTGCTTCTACACGCACAACTGGGGGCTCCTCCTCTTCCCCGGATTCGTCGTCGCCGTGGTGCTCGGGCCGCGGGACCGCTGGCGCCCCTGGGGCATCGCCGCGGCGCTGGCGCTCCTCTCCTACCTGCCGTGGATTCCGGCGCTGCGGCAGCAGATGGCGGGCTCCTCGTACCGGTTCATCGAGGTGCTCGGCGAATCGCAGCACGTCTCTCTGCTGCCGATCCAGACGCTCCGGCTCTTCGCGAGCGGCGTGGGCAATCCGGGGGAGCAGGCGATGAGTCTCATGCCGGAGTTCGCCGGGTTCCTGGTCGCCGGCCTCTGGGTCGCTGTCGCCGCCACGGCCCTCGTGCGCCAACCCATCCTGAAGCCGGCCGCGCTCCAGGTGCTCGCCATCGCGCTGGCGCCGCTCTGCGCCGCGGCGGCGTGGCAGGCGATCGGCGGCCGGCCCATCTACTTCCTCGGGCGCTACGAGATCATGGTGCTGCCCCTGGTGATCGCGGTCGTGGCCTCCGGGGCGGTGCTGCTCTTCCCGTGGCGCTGGGCCACGGCGTTGATGGCGGGATGGGCGGTCGTCCTCGCGGTCCTCTCGTGGGATTACACGAGCGCGGTGCGGCGCACCTACCCCGAGCCCACCATGGCCCGCGCCCTCGCGCCGGCGCTGCATCCGGGCGATCGCGTCGTCTTCACCGGTCTTTTCCGCGCCACGACGGAGTATTACCTGCGCCGTTCCGGGGCCACACATTACGACGCAGCTTCGTTTCCGCCCGACGTCGCCGATCACCTGGGCTGGCACTTCGACGACCTCTATGACGTCGAGGCCCCGGCGCTCGCCGAAGCGGCGAGGAGGAACTGCCCGGCCCCGGGCCACCGGACCTGGGTCGTGGGGTCGAACGACCCGACGACCTTCCTCCTCCTGCGGATCCTCGGAACGTGCTCCAGCATGTCGAAGCCGTTCGCGGCGAGAGGACGGCCCGCGAGCAGCCTGTTCCTCGCGGAGCCGCTTCCCGGTTCGTCTTGAAGGGGCCTTCCCGCTCGCGGCGGCTCCCCATCTCGCCGCGACTCGCCGCCGGCGGCCTTCTGGGGATCGGCATCGTCCTGCGCGCCGCCGAGTATCTCGAGGGGCGCTCCCTCTGGCTGGACGAGACACTCCTGTCGCTGAACATCCTCGAAAAATCGTGGAGCGGGCTCGTCGGCCCCCTCGACTACCAGCAGGGGGCGCCGATCGGATTTCTGCTGCTGCAGAAACTGGCCGTGCTCGTCGCGGGTCCGGGGGAATATGGTCTGCGGCTCGTTCCGTTCCTCGCCGGAATCGCGACCCTCCTCTTCGGCTGGCTCCTGGCGCGGCGCTGGCTGGGGCCGGTCGGGGGCCTGGCCGCGCTCGCCCTCCTGGCGCTGTGTGATCCGCTGGTCTATTTCTCGGCGGAAGCGAAGCAGTACGGGCTCGATGCCTGTGTCGCGGTCGTCCTGCTCTGGGCGGGTGTCCGGGCTTTTCAGGACGGGGCCCGCCGCGATTTCGCGCGGCTCGGGTGTCTCGGTGCGTGCCTCCTCTGGTTCTCGCATCCGGCCGTCTTCGTCCTCGCCGGCGTCGGGGCGATGCTCGCCGTGCCGGCGTTTCGCGCGCGCGACCGCGGCGCGATCCTTCGTCTCGCGGTGGTCGCGGCCGTCTGGTCGGCCGGCTTCCTCTTCTGTTACGCGGTGAGCCTGCGCCGGCTCGCCGCCAACCCGTTCTTCCTCGAGTTCTGGGCGCCGTCGTTCGTCCCGCCGATCGCGGACCTCCCCTGGTTCGCCCGGCGGGTCGCGCTGCAGTGCGCCGAGGCTCTCGATCTGAGTCCGTCTCCCCTGCTGCTCCTGGCCTGGCTCGGGCTCGGCGCCGTCGCCTGCGCCGCGCTGCGGCCCGCGTTCTTCGTCGCGGCGGTCCTCCCCCTCCTGGCCGCCGCGGGCGCTTCGGCCGCTTCGCTCTATCCGCTCTCGGAGCGCTTCCTGATGTTCTTCGCGCCGATGGCGATCCTCCTCCTGGCGGAGGGAGTCCTGTTCGTCACGCGCGCGGCCGAACGCCGCCTGCCGTGGGCGGGGGCGATCGTCCTGAGCGCCGCCTTCGCCTTCCCCGCCTGGCGCGCCGTCCACGAGCTGAAGGCGCCGCGCGTGGTCCAGGACATCAAGCCGGTCCTCGCCTTCATGAAAGAGCGGGTCCGGCCGGACGATCGCATCTACGTCTTCCACCTCGCCGCGTACCCCTGGCGCTACTACGCGGCGCGCTACGGCTTCAACGGCGACGTGGAGGTGCCGCGCGACTACGCGGATCCGCATCTCGCTGCACCGGAGACGCCGCGGCGGCGGCTCTTCGAGACCCCGGGGCGCAACCCGGTCCTGCTCGGGTCGGTCTCCCACTTCACCTCGGACCGCGGGCGCGACGTCATCCGCGACCTCGCGCCGCTCCTCGGGGCGCCGCGCGCCTGGGTCCTGATCTGCCACGGCGCCGGCGGCAGGAACGCCGGGCGATCGATCCTCGCCGACCTCGACCGGGTCGGCCGGCGCCTCGACGAACTGCGGCGACCGGGCGCCTGGGGAGGCTGCGAGGCGGCGCTCTACGACCTGAGCGGCGCCGCCATCGCGCCGGACACCGCGGACGGGACGGCCGATCCGGCCGGCCTGTCGCGGGCGGCGCTCGACGCGCTGCGCGCCGGCGACGCCGGGCGGAGCCTGCGCCTGTTCGAGCTCCTCGAGGCCTCCGGCCCTCTCACCGCGGACGGGCTCTTCGCGAAGGGGCAGGCGCAGCAGCTCGACGGCGACGAGGAAGGGGCCATCGCGACCTACCGCGCCCTCCTCGCCATCGATCCCGGCCGCCTCCGGGCGCGCTTCTTCCTCGGCGAGGCGCTCGCCGCCCGCGATCGCTGCGCCGAGGCCACGGTCGAGCTGCGGCGGGTGCTCGCGGAGCGGCCGGACCTGGACGGGGCCCGCGACTCCCTGGCCCGCTGCCGGATGCGCTCGCGGCGCTGAGACGTCCCGATCCGCGGGGAGTCTGTCCGAATTTGCCGCTTGCGGAGGACCCGGACAGCCTCCTATGATGCGGGCTGCGCGGCTCCGGTGGTGGCCCCGGCGGACGCGTTCGGGTACGAACCGCATGTCCGCCCCGTCCTCGGGAGGAGGGCCACTGTCCGTGACGCGATCCGCCGTCCGCGCCACCATCCTCTTTTTGTCCCTGCCGGTCGCAGCACTCGCCGCCTCGGCGCCGAAACCCGCGCCGGCCGCGGCGCCGCCCGCTTCTCAAGGGGCTTCAGGAGGTGACCCGGCCCGGCGCTTCACGGTCACGCCGCTGGCGGAGGGCGTCTACGCCGTCATCCGCGACGATCGGCCCGGTTTCATGGTGGACGCGAACAACCTGTTCATCGTCAACGACGCGGACGTGGTGGTGGTGGACAGCAACGGCGCGCCGTCGATCACCCGGCAGGTGGTCGCGGCGCTCAAGCGCCTGACCGACAAGCCGGTCCGCTACGTGGTGAACACGCACTACCACGACGACCACATCCGCGGGAACCAGGTGTGGCGCGAGGCGTACCCCGGGGTCGAATTCATCGCGCACGAATTCGCGCGCGACTACCTGCCCGGCCAGGGCGCGACCAATCGGAAGAACTTCCTGACCGGCGCCCCGGCCTTCCTCCAGGATTTGCGGGGCCTGCTGAAGGACGGAAAGAATCTCGCCGGCGCCCCGCTGAGCGCGGAGGAGCGCGCCAGCCTCGAAAGCGACGTCTCCCTCGCCTCCCTCGTGCTCGGCGAAGGGGACCAGGCCGAGACGGTCCTTCCCACCATCACGGTGCGCGACCGGCTGACCCTCGTGCGCGGCGAGCGCGTCATCGACATCCTCCACCTCGGCCCCGGCCACACGGGAGCCGATCTCGTCGTGCACCTGCCAGCGGAGCGGATCGTCGCCACCGGCGATCTCGTCGCCTGGCCGGTGCCGCTCGTCGGCAACCCGCAATCGCACCCCGCCACCTGGAGCACGGCCCTCGAGCGGCTCCGCGAGCTCCACGCGGCGATCCTGGTCCCGGGACACGGGCCGGTGCTGCGCGACGACGCCTACGTGAAGCAGATCGGGGCGATGTTCGCGGCGATCGCGGCCCAGGCGGACGCGGCGGCGCGGCGCGGCGAGTCCGGCGAGGCGGCGCGCACGGCCGTCGACGTGGCGCCCTACCGGGCCGACCTCGCGGGGAGCTCTCCCGTCCGGCGGGCCCTCTTCGACATGTACGTGGCGCAGCCGGCGGTCGGGGCGGCGCTGCGCGACGCCTCCGCCACCGGCGCCGCCGCGCTCGCGGCGGACGTGCGGGCCGCCGAGACCGCCTTCGCCCGGACGATGGCGACGCGCGATCATGCCGCCTTCACCGCCATGCTCGCGGACGAGGCGGTGTTCTTCGGCTCGCAGCGAATCCTGCGCGGCCGGTCGGCCGTCTCGGAGGGATGGCGCCCGTTCTTCGACGGGAACCAGGCCCCTTTCGCGTGGGCCCCGGAGCGGATCGAGGTGCTCGACTCGGGAACCCTGGCGTTGAGCAGTGGACCGGTGTTCGACCCCGGCGGCGCCCGCACCGGCACCTTCAACTCCGTCTGGCGCCGCGGGGACGACGGCCGCTGGCGCATCGTCTTCGACAGCGGCTGTCCCCCCTGCGCCCCGCCGGCGCCGGCCAGGTGAGGTCCGCCATGAGGAACGCGATGAACCCCGGGAGATGCCGGCGCGTTGAGGCTTCGGGCGGGGGGCGTCCTTCGCCGCCGGTTCCTCGGAGATCGGGAGCGATGCGCAGGACCGACGCGACCCCGCCTATCGCCGCCACCGCGGTGCTCGCCGCCACCGCGGTGCTTGCGGCGTTTCCTTCACTTCCGGCCGCCGCCGCGGCCGATCCCGCCCCGGCGACGCGCCCGGCGCCGGCCGTCGATCCGCTCGCCGCCGAGATCGAGCGCCTCTCCGGGCTCCTGAAGGCGACGCCGGACGACGACTTCTGGAAACAGGTCAAGGGCGGCGGCGGGATGGTCCTCGGGCGCGCCGAGCAGGCCCTGAAGGACGGCCGGCGGCTCCTGGCGCTGCAGCGGCTGTTCGTCGCCCGGATGGAGGTGGCGTCGGCGCTCTGGACACAGGCACGCCCCGAGAAGGAACGGACCGACCTCGCCGCGTTCGAAGCGGCCTGGACGCGGCTCGGCGAGGAGCGCGCGAAGGAGTTCCGGATGCCCGCGCCGGCCGCCTTCGACGGGGTGCGGCCGGCGCTCGTGCGCGGGCTCGCCGAAGCGGCGGCGGCACAGGCCGGGACCCTGTATCGCGCCAGCCTCGACTACGGGCGCAGCACCGAGCCGCTCTACGGCCTGTTCTACGCCGGCACCGGCGAGGCGCAGATCGGGTTCGCCGCCTTCTGCCGCGGGCTCTCCGATCCGTCCGCTCCGAAGCCCCCGCCGCTGCGCTCGTTCGCTCCCGAGCTGGAGGCGCTCCAGGAGCGGCTTTTGAAGGTCTACACGCCGCCGGTCTCGATCGACCGCCACGGCGAGTTCATCACCGCCAACGCGGCGCTCAAGGAGGCGCGCGAGCTGGATGACGCGGGCCTGCGCTACGGCGCGCTCGTGAAGCTGCTCGATGCGACGATGCGGTCAGGGGTCCTGAGCCAGCCGCCGCCGGGCGACGCCGCCGCGCCGGCGCCTACCGCCGAGGAGATCCAGCGGATGCTCGCGCCGTTCAAGGAACGGCTGGCCGCCCGCGGCAAGGACCACACGATCGGCCGCACGTATCTCGAAGCGGCGGAGGCCAACACCCCCGGCGCAACCGGCGCCAATCCGGTGGTCGCGCTCGCCATCGCGCGCGACGTGCTGCCGCGCTATTTCGCCGCGCTCGAGCCCGCGCCGCCGCGTCCCCCGCGACCCGCTCCGGTCGTGACGGTGACGCTCGTCCGCTGGCCGTACACCTGAAACATCTCCGACCCAGCAGGTCTGCTGGCGCAGAGTGTCGTGCAGGACTTCGGAGGGCGGGCCCGGTTCGTCTCGGAGAACTACGGCGACTCGGATCTCGCGACCCGCTTCGGCATCACCCATTACCCGGCGATCTTCGTGGATGACGTGCTGGTGGCGACGCCGCGCGACTTCGGCTTCTTCGGCAAGGGGGAGAAGGAGGGGGACGGCCGCTACACGCCGCTCAAGAGCGCGGCGAGCCACGACCGCTTCCGCGCCGACCTCGCCCGGATGATCGATCTCATCCTCAGCGGCCGGAAGGATCTGGCGCAGAGCGCCGCCGCGCCGCCGGTGGCCGCGGCCCTCGCCGCGTTGCCGGACGTGCCGCTGACCGGGCTCGACGGCACCACCCGCGGTCGCGCCGATCTCCAGGGGAAGGTGGTGCTCGTGGAGTTCTGGGCCACCTGGTGCCCGCCGTGCCGCAGCACCCTCGCCTGGCTGGCCGAGCTCAAGAAGCGCCACGGCGACCGGCTCGAGGTGCTGGCGCTCGCCGTCGATTCGGAGGAGGAGGCGGTCCGGAAGATCGCCGCTGCGGTGTCCCCCGATCTCACCTGGGGCATGACGACCCCCGAGATCGGCCGCAGCTTCGGCGATGTGACCTCCGTGCCGACCCTGTTCCTCTTCGGCCCGGACGGGCGCGCCGCCGCGACCTTCTTCGGCGCCCCTCCCACGCTCCACGCCGACGCCGAGGGGCGCATCGACGCGCTTCTGCGCTCCGGCTCGCCGGCCGCCGCCGGCCGCTAGACCCGACCGTTTCGCGCCGGGGGCGCCTCCGCCCTGTCCGGCGCGCGCCGACCTGGGGCAGAATGCGTCGGGCGGCCGGCGTACCCGCGAGGACCCCATGGACCAGCGCATCATCGATCTCTACGACGAATACACGCACCGGCCGCTGCAGCGGCGGCTGTTCCTCGAGCGGCTGGCGATGCTCGCCGGCTCGGCCGCGGCGGCGCTCGCGCTCCTGCCGCTGCTCGAGAACGACTATGCCCTCGCGGCGCAGGTCGCGCCGGACGACCCGGCTCTCGACGCGAAGCGCGCCGAATTCCCGGGAGCCGTCGGCAAGATGAAGGGATACCTGGCGCGCCCGCGCAAGGGGGACAAGCGCCCCGCGGTGATCGTCCTCCACGAGAACCGCGGCCTCAACGCCCACATCGAGGACGTGACGCGCCGCGCCGCGAAGGCGGGATTCCTGGCGCTCGCTCCCGACTGTCTCTCCGCGGTCGGCGGGACGCCGGCCGACGAGGACCAGGCGCGCGAGAAGATCGGCGCGCTCGACAAGGACGCCGTCGTCGCCGACCTCGTCGCGGCGCGCCGCTGGCTCGCGGGACACAAGCACGCGAACGGCCGCGTCGGGGCGATCGGCTTCTGCTGGGGGGGCGGGATGGTCAACCTGCTCGCGGCGGGCGACCCCGACCTCGCCGCCGGCGTCGTCTTCTACGGCATGTCGCCGCCGCTCGACAAGGTGCCGGCCATCCGGGCGAAGATGCTCCTGCACTATGCGGGGCTGGACGAGCGGATCAACGCCGGCGTGCCGGCGTACGAAGAGGCGCTGAAGGCGGCCGGCGTGACCTACACCCTCCACCGGTACGACAACGTGCAGCACGCCTTCCACAACGACGCCAACACGGCGCGCTACGACGCCGCGGCGGCCGCCCTCGCCTGGAAGCGGACGGTGGAGTTCCTGAAAGCGGCCCTCGCCTGAGCGCCCGGGGCGCCGCGACTCCGGCGGCGTGACGTTCCTCCTCGCGGTCCTGGCGCTGGTCGCCTTCGCCGCCAACTCCATCCTCTGCCGCCTGGCGCTGGCGGGAGGGCACATCGATGCCGCCTCGTTCACGTCGCTGCGCCTGCTGTCCGGGGTCGCGGTCCTCGTGCCGCTCGCCATGGCGCGCCGCCCTGCCGCGCCGCCGGCACCCTCCGGCGCCTCCTTCGCGGCGGGGCTGGCGCTGGCGCTCTACGCCCTGCCGTTCTCTTTCGCCTACCTGAGCCTGACGGCCGGCACCGGCGCCCTCCTG
>Ga0111538_10003815_pt1 | contig 21032 bp, 18 predicted proteins | sample SoiMethybrSBSTD1_FD_79669 | JGI IMG/M metagenome (GOLD analysis project Ga0111538, IMG submission 79669) | Bulk soil microbial communities from a Populus tree surrounding site in Tennessee, USA - Soil MetaG P. TD hybrid SBSTD1 (version 2)... | ecosystem: Environmental > Terrestrial > Soil >... | reverse complement strand
TTCCTCTGAGGGGAGATCGGTCAATATTGTACCGGACTCAAAACTCCATTTTCCTATGGGAAAGATATCTTTTATCATTCCTTCAAATTTAATCATCTTAAAGTGACTTATATCACCTTTAAGTGTAACGAATTGTCACCGCAACCATTAAGCCAGATCTTTAGCTTTGTTCGATGCCTGAATTAACAGATTAAAATTGTTGAACACTCCAATCCAGGAAAAAGAACTAATAATTGCAATGCAAGAGGGCGATGAGCGTGCATTTGAAAAGATATACCTGCTATACAGTGCAAGGTTATTTGGCAGACTATTACGCCTGGTTAAATCAGAGGTTCATTCTAAAGAAATTCTACAAGACGTTTTTTTGAAATTATGGGAAAAGAGAACATCTATTGATCCTGAAAAATCCTTTCGTTCTTATCTCTTCAAAATTGCTGAAAATAAAGTGTACGACTTTTTCCGAAAAGTTGCACGCGACAGGAACATCCAGGCACAGCTGATTGCCATATCAACCAGCAACTACGAAATAATTGAAAACTTTAAGTCAGATAATGAGAAACTCGTAGCCCTCGAATCAACTATCCAGAACATTCCGCCGCAAAGACAACAGGTATTCCGGCTTTGTAAACTTGAAGGCAAAAGTTACAAAGAGGTAAGTGAATTACTGGGCATTAGTGTTTCAACTATAAGCGATCATATCGTAAATGCTACAAAGTTTATCCGCAGTAATTTTGAGAAACAACGAGACTTTGTATACTAATTGAAAGAAATTTACCGCACAAACAGAGGATATTTTATAAAAGATTCGTATTAGCTGTACGACGTTTTAAAATGTTGCGCGAAATATTTATCAAATATCTTAACAATCAATGTTCTCCTGCAGAAGTAGCCGAATTGTTTGCTTATTTCAATGTTCCTGAAAATGAAAAGGTACTAAGAGAGCTTATTATCGAAAGCCTGGAGAAAATTGATCCAAATAATGATTGGGAAGGATTAAACCTCAACATTACGCAGAAAACAAACAACTGAAGCCCTGACTGGAAGTTTTCCTATCCTCTGATGTGATTATACAAGATCCAAAAAAATCTTCAGCAATTTATTTATGCTGGTGCCCTTTTTTATAATGCTCGAGTAACTGGTCGCCGCCATAATCATGTAACAGATCTCTTACAACTGTATGCACATGATTGGCGTTGTTCTGCGTGTTGTCGTATTCAATAATAATGGTAGGCCCCACTATCCGGTAGTAATGCGGATGTCCGATTCCAGTTTCTGTATGCCCTGCCCATGCGAATCGCAGTTTATCATATCCTGCATCTTTAATTTCTTTGAGCATATTATCAGCAAAAGATTTTTTATACCTGTGTACATATAAATTCATAAGTTCAAGAAAACTTTCTCGCTGTCCGCTATTCATCTGATCGTAAGTAATTCCACCCGGATCTTTTATCATTGCTTTCCGGTCAATTCGGGTGATAATGTCACCGGGGGCATCCCCACCAATTATAGCAGTTTTCTTTTGTTCATCCGAAAGGGAATTGAGCAATTTAAGAGCAAGCACTTTTTCATCTTTCAATATTTCTTTTCCTTTTTGCGGCCCCTCGGGTACAATTGCCGGATTAGAGCCTAGAAACCCTGGAGTACCAGCGACCAGTGTATTGTTTTGTGCGGAGAAATGAAATGAAACGTGATGCCCTTCGAACCGCCATCCCCATATATTTTTTTCTCCCGGCTCACCGAAAATAGCAATGTGATATTTTCCCGGATCCCTGAAATGATCATCCGGTTTCCGGTTCTCCAGTACTTTCAGAATATTTTCAAGTTCAATGATGTCATTAATTTTCTTAACAGTATGATCTGTAAGGCAGAACGATAATAATTTCATCACCATGCTTTTCTGCTCCTCAGTCATTTTGTCCAATGGCAAACCTTTTCTGTCATCAATTGGAAAAAAATGGAAACTGTACCGTTCATCCGATTCAAAAGGAAATAATGTAAGCGGCTTTTGAGTTGTATCGAGTGTTGCAATAAAACCTTTCGAAATATCCGATATCGATTGTGCACTTGCATTAACCATCATTAAAAAGGAAGCAAGCGTTAAATAAAAAATGCGTGGCATATGTTTATTTTGAAAAATTAATCTCATTTTAATCCCTTACCCAAACTCCGTTCAGCATCACTTTTACTATTTTTCTTGCATCGCTGATGTCATTAAGCGGATTCCCTTTCACCAGCACAAGGTCAGCTATTTTTCCTTTCTCAATGCTTCCAAGTCTTTCGGCTATCCTGAAAAATCTTGCGTTTTCCATGGTGCAGGCAACAATAATCTGTGAATTGGTCAATCCGCTTTCAGCAAACAATTCCATTTCACGCTGGTATGCCCATCCTTTTTCTGCGTATTGTATCATCGAATGTGATCCCAGCACAATCTTCACACCTCCTTTTCTTAATCTGCCTGTAAACGTTTTCATATTATTGAAGCCGTTCCATTTCGTGGTGTCGGTTGTGGTATCTGCTGTTTTCTGGTATTCAAAAGCTCCAAGAGTAGGATCCACAAATGTTTTTTTCCTGACCAGGAATTTCAATAGCGAATCAGCCATTTTTCCATTAACATCAATTTTACTCCATACTTCATAACGCCCGTTTTTTCTTGCATTATTGTCAGCCAGCACGGCTTGCCTGAATTTTTCTCCTTCTCTTTTGGGAATAAGTGTCAAACCAAAAGATGTTACATGCTCAATTCCATCAAGGCCTGCTTCAATGGCTTCCATAGCTTCTGTTGTTTCAAGGTGTCCTGAAACTGGTAATCCCCGTTTATGGGCTGCAATACAAATCTCTTTTATGATAGAAGGAGGAAGACGGAAATAAACTTTTATCATACTCGCGCCCTGGTCTGCCGCCCTGTTAACCTGTGTTACAGCTTCATCTGCGTCCCGAACAATATATGCGTCTGAAGGATACGCAGGAGGGAACATATCTATATGCGGACCTGCCAGAAACATTCTTGGCTGCGGTTTAACCGATCTTCTTGCATTGCTATATGTTTCCATCCAGGCACCAGGATCGCGGATAGAGGTTACACCGTTTTGCAAAAACATGCCCGGTAGATCATCATCTCCGTCAATGTGAAAATGCGCATCAATAAATCCCGGAAGCAGACTCATTCCTGTTCCATCCACTACGGTCGCATCTGCAGGGATTTTTATTTTTTCCCTGGTACCCACTTCTGTGATCTTTCCATTGACCACGATCACGCAACCGTTCTCAACAGGTGTTCCACCATTACCATCTATGATCCTTGCTCCGCTAATTGCTATTGTTGCATTACCTTTTCTGATCTCACGCCCATTTACTTCTTTTAGCACAATTTGTGCTGATAGCTTCAAATACGCCGGGAAGAGTATTATAGCTATCATTGGAAGAATTTTCTGAAACATCATTGAGCACTTTTAATTGAAAGATAGTTGATGATTGATAAACCGGGTTGTTATTAAAAAAACTTTATTGCTAATCCCGCTCCTGCCGCCACCAGAATAATCACAGGTTCAGGCAATTTTTTGAACTTGACTAAAACGATAATGGTCAGCACCGCAATGACCACAGAAATCATATCCGATATCTGTCTTTTCGCCAATACAAATACTGCACCGATGATAGCTCCGATAGCAGCTGCGGTTATTCCATCCACAATTGCTTTTATACCCGGATGCTTCCCATATTTTTTAAAATAAGGAGCTGGAATTACAGTAAACAGGTAACAGGGAAGAAAGGTAGCCAGCGCAGCCACGCATGCTCCCGGAATTCCTGCAATCAGGTAACCGATAAATCCGACGGTGATCACAACTGGTCCCGGTGTGATCATTGCCACTGCAACCGCATCCAGGAATTGTTGTTCATTAAGCCACGCATATTCCTTTACAACACCACCATACAGAAAAGGAACTATTGCAAGGCCGCTTCCAAATACAAATGCACCTGCTTTGATAAAAAACCATGCGAGTTGTGCCAGCTTTCCGCTTACCATCATATCATTCGTAGCCTGCAGAAAAAAAGGAAAGAGAAAAATGTTATGGGATGAGATCCTGATTTTTGTTCTCCTTCTGTATAGCCAGACTATTAAACCGCCTGCCAGGATCAGCCAGATTATTTCTTTTTCTGTTATATAAGTCATCACCGCAAGTACCAGCGCTATTATCCACAATAAAATGTCTTTCCCTAAACTTTTTTTTGAAAGCTTATAACTGCTTACTGCGATGATACCTATTACGGCAGCCCCGATCCCGTAAAACAATGCCTGCATCCAGGGCAGTCCGCCAGCTTTGACATAAAAAAAACCGATAAGCAGTACAATGAGAAAAGATGGAATCACAAAAGCTATTCCTGCTATTGTAGCGCCGATGATCCTGTAATGAACATAACCGATGTAAATGGCAAGTTGAGCCGCTAACGGGCCGGGCGCCAATTGAGAAAGTGCCAGTCCTTCCCTGTAATCTTCCTCACTTATCCATTTCCTTTTTTCAACCAGATCCCGATGCATATACCCAACAAGCGCCACTGGCCCTCCGAATCCGATAGCACCCAATTTCAAAAAGTATAATGTGAGTTGCCTGAGGCTATAGGAGTGAGCATTCATTTTCTTAAGGTAAGAATTCACCGCAAAATCATATCAGTTTATTTATGATTGAATGGAATTCAATGTTGATCATGCAATAGCTGATAAACCGGAAAATTTCCTCAGGTAAATGCAGAAAAAAGGATAAGTAAAGTATTATAAAAAAACCGATGGCTCAGTATGCGCTTAGCGTTTCCTAACTAATAATTCCATCTTACGAATGCTTCCATTGCAGCATATTTTGTCATTCCCAACTGCGCATACGTATTAGCGGTATTACTGTTCCTGTCTTCAGCTCTTTGCCAGAATTCCCTGTTATCGGATCCCTGGAAGGGTACCATGTCTTTTTGTGATTGGTGAATGAAAATGCCAAACCTTTTTTTCATCACCTGGTCGGGGCTCATAGGTATCGCCATTTCGATCTCACTGATGTCCCATTCCTGCCATGCTCCTTTATACAACCACATATAGCAATCTTTCACCCACTCATCGCCATCTTCTTTGATACGGCGCAAAGCTTCGAAAACAATTTCAAGGCAAACCTTGTGTGTTCCATGTGGATCCGCCAGATCGCCGGCGCAAAAAACCTGGTGCGGTTTGATCTCTCTCAGGAGAACTACCGTAAGCTTTATATCTTCTTCTCCCATCGGTTTTTTCTCGATGGTTCCGGTTTCATAAAAGGGAAGGTTTTGAAAGTGGCTGTTTGAATCAGGTATACCCACATAACGGCAGGTTGCTTTCGCTTCGCAAACCCTTATCAGACCTTTTATGGAACGAATCTCGGGTGTATCCAGCTGGTTGGATTTTTTCTGGCCGAGGTATTCTCTGGCTTTGGTTAAAATCTCTTCGGATTTTTTGCTATCCATTCCGAACATATTCTCGAATCCTACCGCAAAATCAAGGAACCTCGTAACAAATTCATCTGTTACTGCAATGTTTCCCGAGGTCTGGTAAGCTACGTGAACATCATGTCCCTGGTCGTGAAGGCGCTGAAATGTTCCGCCCATTGAAATGATGTCATCATCCGGGTGAGGGGAGAAGATAATAACACGCTTGGGATAAGGATCCGAACGCTCCGGATGTTTAGGCAAGGTAACATTAGGTTTTCCACCAGGCCATCCTGTAATAGTGTCGCGAAGCATGTAATATACCTCGAGATTAATTTCATATGCATCGCCATGTTCAACAAGCAGGTCGCCGATACCGTTATCCAGATAATCTGTATTTGTGAGACTGAGAAGGGGCTTACCTATTTTCAATGCAGTACTGATCACTGCTTTTTTGATCATTTTTGGTGTCCATTCAAGCTCCCCGGTTAACCATGGAGTTTTGAATCTTGTTAGCTCTGCTGATGCCGCCTCATCCAGAACAAATATGCATTCATTATGCAACTGAAGCTGGGAAGCCGGTATTTGTTCGGTAACATGCCCTTCAACAGCTTTTTGCACTACCGGTGCCTTCGATTGGCCCCACGCCAGCAGGATAATTTTTTTTGCTTTTAGAATGGTACTGATGCCCATTGTGATGGCAAGACGCGGAACCTCTGAGATATTGGTAAACTCATATGAGTTCGCAATCCTTGTAGAGTTATCAAGCGCTACGAGTCGTGTTCTTGAATTCAGATTGGAACCAGGTTCGTTGAAACCGATATGTCCATTGTTTCCGATACCAAGTATCTGCAGATCTATACCCCCTGCATCATCTATTTTCTTTTCATATTCGGCACAATGAACTTTTACTTCTTCTTTAAGTATTTCACCGTTTGGAATGTTGATGTTCGCTTGATCAATATCTACCTGATCAAACAGATGAATCTTCATAAATCTGTTATAGCTCTGAAATGCATCCTTGTCGATAGGGTAGTATTCATCAAGATTGACGGTGATAACATTTTTAAAACTAAGACCTTCATTCCTATGCATTCTTACTAGCTCAGCATACAATGCCTTGGGAGTACTGCCTGTAGCAAGACCAAGAACACATTTTTCATTTTTTTTCTGTTTTTCCCTGATAAGTGCAGCGATCTGATTGGCTGCAAAAACAGAACCTTCTTTCAGGTCTGAGAAAATTTTTACCGGAATTTTCTCAAAAGAATCAACCATGCTCATAATTTATACAATTGCTTTTGGTGAAATTTCATAGTAAAGGATATATATTTTATTTTGATGCTATTTTCTTTTTTGGATCAAATTTTACACGGAGATCTGTAAATAAAGCTCTGCTATAATTCACGCCCCAAAGGTCATATCTTTTAAATTGTACAGCAAGACGCTTTTCAAATTCATTCCAGCTTCGGGATGCCGGCGGGCTCCATAATACCTCACTTAAGGCGCTGAGTCTCGGGAATAACATATATTCTACCTTTCGCGGGCTTTTCATGTATTCTGTCCAGACATTACCCTGTGCTCCGAGAACATGCTTCTTTTGTTTTACACTGAGCACGCCTGGAACGGGTTCGTAGCTGTAAACTTTCTGAACGCTGAGATAACCACCTATCGTAACAGAATCTTCTTTTTTGCTTTGTGAATGATCGAGGTAAACATGTGTTCCTGGAGTCATGATCACATCATGATCCTGTTTCGCAGCTTCGATACCGCCAGCTTCACCTCTCCAACTCATTACTGTTGCGTTCGGTGCCAGGCCACCTTCAAGTATCTCATCCCATCCGATCATCTTCTTACCCTTGCTGTTTACATACTTTTCCATCCGTTGTACGAAATAACTCTGCAATTCGTGCTCGTCTTTAAGATTGTGGTCCTTTATTCTTTTCTGGCACTTGGGACAAGTTTTCCATCTGCTTTTGGGGCATTCATCCCCACCAATATGCACATATTGTGAAGGGAAAAGCGGTATTACTTCATCAAGCACATTCTGAAGGAAAGTAAATACCGAATCATTGCCAGCGCAAAATACTTCTTCTTCTACGCCCCAGGTTTGTTTCACCTCATAGGGTCCGCCGCTGCAACCAAGGTTGCTGTAAGAGGCCAGAGCTGCCTTTGCATGACCGGGCATTTCTATTTCAGGAATTACCGCGATATGTCTTTTTGCGGCATAGGCTACCACTTCCTTAATTTGTTCCTGGGTATAAAAACCTCCATAATGGATATTATCATTTCCTGTTCCGGGGTAACGGCCGATGATCGTTCCGTTTCTGTAAGCTCCAATTTCAGTAAGCTTCGGATATTTCTTAATCTCGATTCTCCAGCCCTGATCATCTGTAAGGTGCCAGTGAAATTTGTTCATTTTATGTAACGCAATGAAGTCGATGTATTTTTTTACAAACTCAATGTCGAAGAAATGACGCGCTACATCAAGCATAAGACCTCTGTATTTAAGCCGCGGCTGGTCGGAGATACTTACCAGGGGCAGTTGTAATGATGAAGATTTCTTCACCGGAAGAAGCTGAATGAGACTCTGAGCTCCCAGAAAAGTTCCTGCATATGAGTCGCCTTCCAGAGCAATTGAATTTGAGGTTCCATTGAGGGTATAATGTTCATCATTTTCGGGAGCCTTTATAAATTTCTTTGTAGAAAAACTTATAAAATTATTGGTCGCTGCATCAGTGATGTTTAATGAAAACCCATAATATTTCTCCAGGTAATCATTGAAAAAATCGGCGGCATCCTTATCACCTTCATCTTTCACGACTATCGCGGTTTTCTTATCTAATTTAAAAATTCCCGATTTAACTTTCAGGCTTACTGGCTTTGGGATGATATTTACCTGGACAGAAGTTTGAGCGTACATATTCATGAAAAGCAAATTGACAAGGAACGCTGCAAAAACTTTTAACACCATTTTTTTAAAAAGGTTTAAGTTATAAATGTAATATATAATCGGCTACTTAATGACCCCATCCTCAAGAACCACAATATTATCGCAAATTTTCAGAGTTGAATCACTGTGAGCTATTATTATGACTGTATTCCCAATGTTTTTATACCACTCAATCGTTTGCATTATTTTTTCTTCCGATACTTTATCAATAGCAGAAGTTGCCTCATCGAGAATGAGCACGGGACTGTTACGGAAAAGAGCACGGGCAATGGAGATCCGTTGCTTTTGCCCTCCTGATAAATTATTGCCCTGTTCAGCAATCACAGTATCCATACCTTCAGGAAAAAGAGACGCAAAACTGAATATCCCCAAACGTTCACAGATATCTTCAAGCTTTCGCTCATCATATTCCCGCCCTATCATAATGTTCTCTTTAATGGTAGCTGAAATCAAATCTGTTTTCTGGGAAACCATAGTAATGATTTCAGTAAGATTTTCCCTTTCTATTTCATTGATATCAATTCCATTTACAGTTATTATCCCAGCAGCAGGTGTATACATTCGTAAAAGGAGAGAGGCCAGTGTAGATTTACCACTACCACTTTTTCCCCTTATTCCTGTAATTGTTCCACCAGTTATTGATAAGTTGATACCTTTCAGCAGGGATTCATTGTAACCGTAACAAAACTCAACATTTTTAAATTCAATCCGCAGGTCCTGGTTTGCATGAATTTTTTTCCATCCATTTTCCGCCTGCTGGAGGCCCATGATTTCAAAGAGCCTTTCTGACGCAATTTTTGCGTCAGTGAAACTTTTATTCGCACCCAGTAAATAAAGTACAGGTACGCAGAACCAGGTAAGAAGGGTATAAAATGAAATCAACTCACCCGTGGTCAGGGTATTTCCTATAACGTAGTAACTGCCTACCCATAACAGAAGGATCGTAAAGATTTTTGATAAGGCATCTGCCGTATGCTGAATATATAATTGCTTTACTGAAGAGGCATATACATTATTTAATAACCTGTCGAGCTTAATAGCTATTTTATCGCTGAAGAATTTTTCAATGGCCAGCTGTTTTATCGTTGGCGCAATACCGAGACTTTCAACAAGCGATGCATCAAGTTCAGCGCCAGCGACTGCTATTCTGCGCTGCCAGTGTTTATTGATCCTGTTGCTTATATAATACAGAAGCCCGTAGAACGGAACAATTGATAAAATTAAAAGAGCGATTCTCCAATTGTAATAAAACATCATTGCCAGCGAAAATATAACGATCAGTATATCAACTATAATATTCACAGCTAAATCATGAATGAAAGTTGTAATTTTTACTGCGTCATTTATTCTGCTCAGGATTTCCCCTACCTGCATTCTGTTGAAGAATGATTGCGAAAGCTTTAACACATGCCTGTAATATGCCATAATCAACGAAGAATTGATCGACCTGCCAGTCTTCAATACAAGTAAATTCCTCGTTATACCTACCAGGAATTGGATTAACACTAGGATGATCGCCATCGCAGAGATAATTTCAAGCAATAGTTTATCCTTTTTAACTAGTATCTCATCAACAATCTCTTTTACATAAACAGACATTGATATTCCAAGGAAACTTACTATTGCTGCACACACTGACGCAAGGATCAGTAATTTTTTGAAAGGACTTACTAATTCCTTTATCCTTGTGAAATCTGAAATTTTTTCATTCGGAAAAAACTTATCGCCCGGCAACATCATTATCATTACCCCAGTCCATATTTTCCGGAATTCCTCTTCCGCTAAATTCTTTAATCTTCCTTCAGCAGGATCCATTACTATTACTCCCTTTGCATTCACCTTTACCAAAACCATGTAATGGCTTATCTTTTCGTCGATAATTACATGAACTATTGCAGGAAGTGTAGTAAGACCGAGTGATCCATATTCAATTCTTATCCCTTTTGCATCCAATCCTAATACAATCGCAGCCTCCACAATTCCCAGCACGCTTGTTCCATTCTGATCGGTCAGCGCCAGATGTCGAATCGAAGACACTGTTACATGTAATCCATAGAAACCGCAAACCGATGCCAGGCAGGCAGGACCGCAATCAGATTTATCGCGCTGCCGGATTAACGAGAGGTGCAATTTCCTTTGCTTCATTAAAGCCATACATATAAAACATGTAAACAGTTATTATTACAACTATCATAATGATGATTGCAATTACTATAACCTGTTTTTTCATTTCACGATCTTTGTTAATTAAAAATGCAGGAACATCCTTGTGAGATGTTCCTGTTTTTTTACAGGCCTGAACTGCCAACCATCACTCCTAACATCCTGGCCATACCGAAAATAGTAACACCGAGCACGAAGGATCTTAATCCCCCACCACCACCTGTGAGAGTGGCAGAAACACATTCAAAATATGTTGTGATTTCCCCGCCACCTGTAATATCCTTCGATTCTTCTCGGCTGATTTCTTTCAGCGCCTCATTTGTAACATGTAGTTTTTTCATAGTTAGAATATTTTAATAATTAATAATTCAGTTATCGCAACGATTTCATGTGTTTGGCTCTCCCCGACTGGGCATAATGTGGCCCTTGGGATCAACCTTTAATTTTTTTTCCATATAATTCAAAAAGAATGAGGTACCCTTCTTATGGAACTGATCAGGATCGCAGGCATACGGTACAATTCTCCCAAATGATCATTTTCTTTTATTGTTATATAAAAGTAAAGAGAGTGAGATCCGTTTGCAAAGTGTAATCCTCCTTTTGTTGTGGGATTTTTCTTATAGATTAGCGAGGCTTTCGCGTATCACCCTGATCTTCGTTTCAGCATCGGCCCTTTTCTTTCTTTCAAGCGCAACGACTTCCGGCCTTGCATTCTGCATGAAACGTTCGTTCGATAACTTCTTATCAACTGCAGACAAAAAGCCTTCGAGGTGATTAAGTTCCTTGATCATTCCCTCACGTTGTTCAGAAGAGTCGATCGGCCCTGCAGTCTCAATAAAGAATTTATCCTTTCCAATTACAACAGAAATATTGTGACCTATCGCTTCTGAATTGAATGCAATAGTATTTGCGTTCACCTGTTTGGTGAGAATGTGGTAAAAAGATTTATACAAATCCGGATCTTCAGTTATAACATACAGTTTAACCTCATCCTTTTGCTTTAGCCTGCTCTTGTTGCGCGCATCCCGCAAGCCAGTAACCACTTCCTTCAGAATATTTCCTGCTTTTAATATGCGGGTATCCGGGAAATTTAATGGAGTTGACTGCCTTACACAAAGATCATTCTTCCTGTTATCGAGCAGATGATAGATTTCTTCAGTTACAAATGGCATGAAAGGATGCAGCATATGCATCAGTTCGGTAAAGAATTTTACCGTTTGACGGTATATGCCTTTATCCATTTTCTGGTCGTGCTGTGGCTTCACCCATTCAAGGTACCAGCTGCAGAAATCATCCCATATTAACGAATAAATGGTTTTCAGTGCCTCACTTAATTTGAAATCGTCATACTGCTTTTTCACTTCTGCACGAACTTCAGCAAGCCTGGAATCGAACCATTTTACCGCAAAATCATTCCTCGATATCTGCGAATGATCATCATCGTTATCTTCTATATCAACAGTGCCTGCAAAACCGGAAACATCCATAATCACCAGCGCTTCCTGTGCGCTTGGTTCTGCGGATTCATGTCCGGGTTCATTAAATTTTTGCTCCCACATTTTAAGGAGCTTCAATGCATTCCATATCTTATTGTTGAAAAAACGTCCCTGTTCTGGTGATGTTTCATCAAAAAGAAGGTCGTTACCAGCAGGAGCTGAGATCATAATACCGAACCTTACTGCATCTGCGCCATATTTATTGATCAATTCAAGCAGGTCGGGGGAGTTACCCAGACTTTTACTCATCTTTCTGCCCAGTTTATCACGAACCATCCCGGTAAAATACACATGCTTAAACGGAATTTCATTTGTATACTCCATCCCTGCCATGATCATTCTCGCCACCCAGAAAAAAATAATATCCTGGCCTGTTACCAAAACAGAAGTAGGGTAGTAGTATTTGAAATCTTTATTGCCGGGCCTGGTTATTCCATTAAATACCTGAATTGGCCACAACCATGAAGATGCCCATGTGTCGAGAACATCTTCATCCTGTTTCAGAATAGCATCTTTAGCGCCATACTTTTCGCTGTAAATTTTCTTGGCATCATTCTCATTCTCCGCCACTACATACCTGCCGTCGGCATCGTACCATGCAGGAATACGCTGACCCCACCATAACTGGCGGCTGATGCACCAGTCCCTTATATTTCCTAACCAGTATTTATATGTATTTAAAAATCTTTCTTCAGGATGAATTTTAATTCTTCCATCCAGCACGGGTTGCAATGCTTTTTCGGCCAATGCCGGCATCGATACAAACCACTGGGTGGATATCCTTGGTTCCACAACACAATTAGTTCGCTGACTGAATCCGGCTCTGGTCTGGTATTCCTCATCCTTTAGCAACCATCCCTTTTCTTTTAAAGCGGCAACAACTTTTTTGCGTGCTTCAAATCTTTCGAGTCCCGCAAATTCACCAGCTGCTTCCGTTAGTGTGCCATCTTCATTCAGCGTATCTATAACCGGGAGGTTATGTTTCAGCCCGATATTGTAATCATTGATATCATGGGCAGGGGTAACTTTCAATACACCGGTACCAAATTCCGGATCAATATAATCGTCGGTAATAACAGGCACTATCCTGTTTACAAAGGGAATCACGGCATATTTACCATGCAGAGGTTTATAACGCTCATCATTGGGATTAACGGCAACAGCTGTATCACCCATGATTGTTTCAGGTCTTTGTGTGGCAATTGTAATAAATGGAGTGTCATTACTGAGCTTATCCAGGTTGGCATCCGCACTTTCAACAACAAAATATTTTACATGGTATAGCCTGCCATGAATGTCTTTATGTTCAACTTCTTCGTCGCTTAGGGCAGTTTTAGCTACAGGATCCCAGTTGATCATTCTTGCGCCACGATAAATAAGTCCTTTGTTAAACAGGTCAACAAAAACCCTGATCACTGCCCGGTAATAATCAGCATCCATCGTGAAAGCAACCCTGTTCCAATCGACGCTGCAACCAAGTTTTTCGATCTGGTGATAGATAATGTTGCCATATTTCTCTTTCCATTCAAATGCATAAGCGAGAAATTCTTTTCTCGATAATTGGGACTTATCTATATTTTTTTCCCTCTTCAGCATGTCCACCACCCGGGCTTCGGTGGCAATGGAAGCATGGTCGCTACCTGGTACCCAGCACGCATTAAAGCCATTCATGCGGGCATTTCGAATAAGGATGTCCTGCACTGTTTCGTTCAGGGTATGTCCCATGTGCAGTACACCGGTAACATTGGGGGGTGGAATTACAATCGTAAACGGTGGGCGGGAATCGGGTACGCTATTAAAATATTCTTTTTCTTTCCATTGCCTGCTCCATTTATCTTCTATTGAAGCGGGGTCGTAATTTTTTGTCAACTCCATACGAGCGCAAATATACAAATGGGGAGATGAGTACCATATAAAAGCGGGAATCAGGTACGTATGAACACAAAAATGTACCGGCACATGTGACTATACCAGTACATATATCATTTTATTGGTTGATTACGCGAACCAATAGAGGTAAGACAACAGCATTATAAGAGCCAGAAAACCACCAGCCCATAGTGCTATTTCGGCTTTCTCGCTTAAATGATGATGTTCGTGATCCTTTTTCATAATGTTACGAGTTTTTGTGTTTGATGTAATCGCACAATTATTTACCTGTAAGGGTCAACAATGTTTTCAAAAAAAGGATAACGGAAGAGGGTTACCTGAGGACAAAAGGTCAGGCATTAAAACAAAAGTAGTACTTCAGTATCAAATAGTCAAGGTATTTTTCCAGAAATAAATCTGAAAAATTACAGACATTTTTACCTTTATACTTCATGTACGCCATTGTAGATATAGAGACCACAGGTGGATATGCATCCGCGAATGACATTACTGAAATAGCAATTGTACTGCACGATGGAGTAAAGGTGACGGAAGTATTTGAAACACTTCTAAGACCTTCAGTAGCAATACCTTATTTTATCCAGTCGCTTACCGGCATTAACCATTCTATGGTAGAAGATGCTCCGTTATTCAGTGATGTGGCTCCGACCATATATGAAAAGCTTAAAGGAAGGATCTTTGTGGCACACAATGTAAACTTCGATTATTCCTTTATCAAACACCACCTCGGAGTAAATGGTTTTGACCTGGTCAGCCAGAAGATTTGTACTGTCAGGCTCACCAGAAAAGTATTCCCGGCACTTGGATCTTACAGCCTTGGGAACCTCTGCCGCCATTTTAATATACATATCGAGAACCGCCATCGTGCTGGAGGTGATGCAACAGCAACAGCCCGCCTTTTTGACCATATCCTAAATAATAACGGACTTGAACACATCCTTCAATTCCTAAAAAGAAATTCACGCGAACAATCCCTTCCACCGAATCTTCCGAAAGAACAGGTTGAGCAGCTTCCGTATACTCCCGGTGTTTATTATTTCCACGATCAAAAAGGCCGGGTCATCTATGTTGGCAAAGCGCGAAACATCAGGTACCGTGTATGCAGCCATTTTTCACATAATGGCACTGGCCGCCAGCGCCAGGAATTTCTAAGGAACATTTACAGCATCAGCTATCAGAATTGCGGAACCGAATTGATGGCTTTCATACTGGAGAATATTGAGATCAGGAAATACTGGCCTCAGTACAATTCCAGCCAGAAAACATTTACACCAAGTTTTGGTTTGTATATGTATGAAGACCAGAATGGTTTCAGCAGGCTGGTGATTGAAAAGAAGAGGATCAACCTTAAATCATTTTATACTTTCAATACGATGAATGAAGGTGTAAAATTATTAAACCGTCTTACGCACCAATTTTCGTTAACCATTGATAATGGTGAAAAGGCGAACACGTATAATAACAGAGTGTTTGAAGCAGTGGATCATCTGGAAAAAATGTTGCCGACATTTGCGGTGATGGATGAACGTTCGGATGTTGCCGAGGGGCTTTCATGCATTCTGATCGAAAAGGGACGTTTTTACGGAATGGGTTACCTGCCCGACGACGCCGCTGTTTACTCTTTTGATGAATTGAAAACCTACCTGCAGCCCTACCCTGAAAACGATTACATTCGGGGACTTGTGTACCAGTATGTTCAACAGAGACCTGAAAAAAAGCTGGTGTTTCAATAAAATATGGAAAGAAGGATCACCTCATGGCATAGTCCCTGTTTACAGAAAGAAATGCCTGTAGCAGTTTATGGACATTATGGATTTGCGTTGTTATTGGTTCCAACTGCCGCAGCAGATTTCCTCGAGTATGAAAGATTCGGTTTGATAGAAGCCTTACGTCCTTTTATTGACGGGGGAAAAATCAAAGTATATTCTATTGATAGCATCAACAACGACAGCTGGATGAATTTCGGCGCTCACGCGCTGCACAAAACGTACATGCATAAGCAATGGAATTATTATGTGTATGATGAAGTGATTCCATTCATCAAAAAAAATACAAGCTGGAACAACCAGGTATATTCATGTGGAGCATCATTCGGCGCACTTCATAGCGCAAACCTGTTTTTTAAAAGACCTGACCTGCTGAATGGATGCATTGCCATGAGCGGAGTGTATGATCTTACTGAGTATTCACGCGGATTCTATGACGAAGATGTGTATTTCAACAGTCCCATGCATTACGTTCCCAACCTTGACGATCATGCGATACTGGAGGAAATAAGAAAAAGCTATCATATACATCTTTTATCAGGAAGCGGGGAATATGAGGACCCTGATTCTGCAAGAAGATTTGCTGGTATTCTTTATAATAAAGGCATCAGCTACGAACTGGATATTTGGGGGAGTGAATGGAAACACGACTGGAATACCTGGCGTGCGATGCTGCCGCATTACATAGGAACCAGGTTCTGATGGAGTATTTCAATAAATTTCTTCCTGGGGATCATCTTAGCGCCAAGACTTTCGAGATGTTCGGTATACACCTGGCAGTCTATAAGTTTCACACCTTCTTTTTGAAGTTGCTGTACGTATGAAATAAAAGCAAATTTGCTGGCATTGCTCTCGTTGCTGAACATGCTCTCGCCAAAGAAAATATTTCCCAGTCTCACACCATATAATCCGCCGGCCAGTTTTCCATTTTGCCACGCTTCGGCACTGTGAGTAATCCCTTTTTTGTGCATTTCTATATAGGCATTTATAACTTCATCCGTAATCCATGTACTGTTTTGGTCTTTTCTAGGTATCCGTTTGCACTGGCTGATAACATCTGTAAACGCGTAGTTGGTAGTGAAGGTGAAAGTATTTTTTTTGATGACCGAGCGCATGCTTTTACTGACTATGAGATCATCGGGATATAATACGAACCGTGGATCAGGGCACCACCAGAGAATATGTTCTCCTTCGTACCATGGAAAAATTCCCGAGCTGTAGGCGAGGACAAGACGTTCAATGGACAGGTCGCCGCCAATTGCCAGCAATCCATCCGGCTCTGCTAATTCAACAGGAGGGAAAATAATCTCTTTATTAATGGAAAAAAGTGGCATTGATATTATGCGGTCACCTCCACAGTTGCTCCTATACCTCTTTCCGTGATGGCATCGCAATCCTGTTTGAGATCGTCATAGGTACCGTTTTTAACGGCATATTTACCTTTGAAGTGAATAAGATAAGCGCATTGTTCCGCCTGCACGTTACTATGGCCGCAAACCTGTATGAGCGTTTCAATTACCCATTCAAAAGTGTTGACCTCATCATTCCAGACGATGAGGCTGAAAGGTTCCTCATTTAATGTGAGGACATCAGTTTCAACAAATTGTTGTGGCCGGCTGGTTCCTTCAAATCCCATTTACGCTCGGTTTTATACTGCAAAAATAATTATTATGGTTCTGAGTTACAAACTTCTTATAATATGATCATTCATAATAAATTGAAAAAAAATTTGTGTGTGGTTTATCAAAACTTATCTTTGCACTCCCCAATAAAAAAGGGAGCATAGCTCAGCTGGTTTAGAGCATCTGCCTTACAAGCAGAGGGTCCGCGGTTCGAACCCGTGTGCTCCCACAACGGTCTGATAAAGGTTTCACGAAAGTGGAGCCTTTTTTCATTTATAGTGTTTGCATACTTCCCTTATACAAATCACTTTTTGTACGTTTCATCATCACATTTCATATGTACTCTAAGACCTCATAAAAGGAATCTAACAAGGACCCGGTAGAGACCTGGTAGAGACCTGGTAGGGACCTAACATGGTTAAATAGCCTGTATAAACCCTGTTGATTTCCTGTTGGGTTCCCGGGAAGTTGAGTAATGAAGTAATTAGTAATACCTACAACCAATGATTCCATGGTATGGGTATGTAAATGCAGTTTCATGTACCGCGTAACGGGGATGATCGGGAAACAGATAGGGTATAAGAATGGAAAGGAAAGCGTAATGACTTATTTGACTGTTTCAATAGGTTCAAATGTAACGAAGGTTAGTTAATAAGACGTTGACCATTGGGAAGTTCGTAGAAGAACAAGTGGATAGTTCATTTCTTAAAAAACGAAACAAATGGTGATATTTCGAGAGGGGTTTACAAATAAAAGAAAAGGCTCCTTGAAAAAGGAGCCTTTATTCTGTTATTAAATGTTGTTATAATTATTATTATTTACGGTTAAGGAGCTTGAATGTTTCAGGAATAAGGATGATTTCAGTTCTCCTGTTCTGAGCCCTTCCTTCTTCAGTTGAGTTGTCAGCAACTGGATTGTATTCGCCCTGTCCGGCTACTGTGAAACGGGCAGGATCGATCTTGTTATCCTTAAGCGCTCTAACTACGCTGTTAGCCCTTTCTGTGCTCAAAGTCCAGTTGTCTCTGCCGCGGCCAGCCCTGTCATCAGTATGGCCAACTACAACAACCCCCATTTTTGGGTTTTCATTTATCACTGATGATAAAGTTCCGAGAACAGTTTCACCATCTTTGCTGATCTTGCTGCTTCCGCTTTTGTAAAGAAGTTTGTCATCGAGGGTCAGGTAAACCCAGCCGTTCTTGTACTCAACATTCGCACCTCTGTCGGCATAATCAGCCATTGCATCTTTCAATTTCTTTTCCACTTCGTCCATGTTGGTCATATATTCATTAACTGCAGAAGTATAACCTTCAAGTTCTTTACGGGAATCTTCGCTTTCCTTTTGAAACTTGTCGCGTTCGCTGGTAAGCATCTTATTGCTGGAAATGGCGTCATTCAGTTGAGACTGCAATTCGCTGTTCTTCCTTAAAAGCGAATCAACGCTCATTTGTTTATTATGAGCATCAATTACTGCTGCCTGGTATTTCTTTTTCGAAACACAGGAAGTAACCATAAGCGTGAACAACAATAACCAAGCGAGTGAAATTTTCTGTAACATATTGAATTGATTTTAGTTTAATTAAATTATGATCAAATCTGCAATAAATATACCTGTTAATAATATTCCGTAACTAATTTGTTTAAATTTATTCTTGATAGTGAACAATTTTGTTTGAAATCATTATTCATTTTTCTTTTCATCAATGTCTCTGACTATAGCATTTTTAAATAATTGTTTTCACACTTTCCAAAAACAATTTCTCTTTCCCCATCAAAAATTTTGTGCAAAAGAATAGAAAAAACATGATGATTAGTATCAATCGCCCATTAAATTTTTTAGCGATTATACTATCGTAGATCTACGATGTTTTTGAGGTCATTTTCTTTTTTCAAATTTTTATACATTCAAGATATATTTTATTTATAAGCTTTTGATGATTTTTACTCTGATTTTTTTATGTGTATAAATCTTGTTGATAATTAATTTCTTACTTCTTTTTCGCTTATAAGCATTGAAATTACAACACTTTACTAACAAATTGTTAAATGCCCAAATAGTCCCAACGATTCATCAGATTTTTCTGGCACTATTTCTGTTACGCAAACCACGATTTATAGAAGTTTTTTTAATCCGAAAAGTGTTCCTGTTTATGAAAAATCTAACCGCTTATGGCCTAGCCGCCTTACTGTTTGTTTTCTCATCATGCCAAAAAGACTACGTATCCGAACCCTCATCAGTAAATGGTGATGTTACTTCAAGTAATACCGCTGCTGATGATGTGCTTGAAACTGCATTGCCTGTCCACACGCCGCGACAGATTGCAATCAATTCTAATGTATCCGGTTTTTATGAAACATTACCGGCGCGATACAGCCTGACTACTAAAAAGTACCCGCTGATCGTTTTCATTCATGGTATCGGTGAACTCGGTACCGGACTTTCCAGGTTAAATTGCTGCGGACTTCCATACCATATTAAAGGTGGAACGTTTCCCGCAAAATTTCTAGTGAACGGAGTTTACTTTTCTTATATAGTGATCTCTCCGCAATTCCGTGTTCGTCCAAGCGCAGCCCAGATACAATCTGTGGTTGATTACGCAAAAAGCAAATACAGGGTAGACCCAACAAGAGTTTTTGTTACAGGATTGAGCATGGGTGGTGGATCTACCTGGGACTGGGCAGTCGTTTATGGTCAGAACGCAGCTGCGATCGGACCTATCTGCGCTGGTTCTAAACCAACAACTACACTGGCAGCAAATGTTGCATCCAAGAATTTAGCCATCTGGTCAATGAATTCAAGTACCGACGCCGTTGTTCCTATTCAGTGGGGTAAAGACTGGATCAACTGGATCGACGCAAGAAACACCTCAATGGCTTCACAAACCAAGCTCACTATCTGGAATAATCTCAGCCATAATGGTACATGGGGTAAAGCTTTCAATCCTATAACCAAAGTTGACGGATATAATTTATATGAGTGGTTACTGCTTCATAAAAGATCAGGCGCTACATCTACAAGTTCTCCCACGCCTACTGAGCCTTCCCCAACAACAACTCCAACTCCTACGACATCAGGAAATTTAGCTCCTGTGGCCAATGCTGGTGCAGACCAGTCAATCCCTGTGTCATGGAATTATTACCCATTCCTTAATGCTACTCCTTCAACTGATGGAGATGGATGGATAGTAAGCTGGAAATGGACAAAAATCAGCGGACCTTCACAGTATTCTTTCAGCAGCCCGAATTCAGCACAGACCAAAGCGAACGGACTTGTTGCAGGAACTTACGTCTTCAGGATAACAATAACAGATAATAAAGGTGGAACTGATTATGACGATGTACAGGTAACCATGACTGGTACTGGAGGCGGAACGACAACCCCAACTCCAACAACCAGCTTAACAGCACCAAAAGCATATGCAGGTGCCGACCAGACCATCCCGATTTCATGGAGATATTTCCCATACCTGAATGCTACCACATCAACAGATGCTAACGGATGGATAAAATCTTTCAAATGGACAAAAGTGAGCGGACCTGCTCCTTACCTGATCGCCTATCCTAACTCAGGAAAGACAAAAGTAACAGGACTTATTGCAGGTACTTATGTATTCAGGATAACAGTAACAGATAATGATGGAGAAACATCTACTGATGATGTAACGGTAAAAATGACCAATTAATTAGTTCTTATATCTTAATCACGAAC
>Ga0111538_10003813_pt1 | contig 21043 bp, 15 predicted proteins | sample SoiMethybrSBSTD1_FD_79669 | JGI IMG/M metagenome (GOLD analysis project Ga0111538, IMG submission 79669) | Bulk soil microbial communities from a Populus tree surrounding site in Tennessee, USA - Soil MetaG P. TD hybrid SBSTD1 (version 2)... | ecosystem: Environmental > Terrestrial > Soil >... | reverse complement strand
TTCAATTTCCGGCCTCAAAGGTAGCTCAGCGCTCGATTTCCTCAAATTGCGCTCCTTCGATGCGCGAAACTCATGTGACAGAATCAGGCAAGCCGTGGCGAGGTGTAGGACTATTGAGTATGTCTCCAGTTGGGGTATCGTAAAGGCTGCGATCGAATAAGAACGTTTAGGGGATGCCATGAAATTCGTAGCCGGCCGCCATTGCCGCGCGGTCCGCATTCTTACCGGGCTCATGCACGCATTCGCCAAAAGCGCCGGCATGGCGAATGCCATTTACCACCTCGACCTGAGGCGGTCGCCGTGAATCTAGACAGAAATAGCCGGGTATATATCGCGGGTTGCGGCGGAATGCTCGGTGATGCCGTCTATCGCCTTTTTTCCGCGCACACAATCGTCAAGGCGACTGATATCGAACTGAATGCCAGCTGGTTGGAGTACGCGGACGTACGCGACTACGATGACATGCTGGAATCAATAACCGCGTTTCAGCCTGATCTCGTGATAAACCTTGCCGCGCTGACGGATCTCGAGTACTGCGAACGTAACCAGGAAGATGCGTGGCTTACCAACGCGCTGGGCGCCGAAAACCTGGCGTTAATCGCCAGCACGCTGTACATCCCGCTTGTATACATCAGTACCGCCGGAATCTTTGGTGGGGAGCAGGATCTCTACAACGATTTCGACGCTCCAAATCCGTTGAGCATATACGCGAAATCAAAATATCACGGCGAGCTTGCCGTGCAAAGATGCCTGCAACAGCACTTTGTTTTCCGCGCCGGTTGGATGATGGGTGGCGGAGAGGCCAAGGACAAGAAGTTCGTAAACAAGATCTATCAGCAGCTCAAGGCTGGCAAGCGGCAGCTATTTGTCGTGGACGACAAGCTGGGCACGCCTACGTTCACGGAGAGCTTTGCCCAGGGGATCCTCAACGTCGTCCAGAACGGGCCATTCGGTCTCTATAATCAAGTCTGCGAAGGCAACTGCAGCAGATATGATGTAGCTATCGAATTCATCCGCTTGCTGGGCATGAGCGATCGTGTACGAGTAACGAAAGTATCCTCGGACTATTTCAAGACGGACTATTTCGCACCGCGGCCGGCGTCGGAGATGCTCGTAAATCTGAAATTGAATGCCAGGAAACTGAACGTCATGCCGCACTGGAAAGACGCTCTGAAAGAGTACGCGAAGCAGTTTGCGCCCATAGAAACGGGATGCACTGCTTCGTCCGACGTGGTTTCTGATTTGGAAGTATAGAATCGGGACCGAAGTCCCTTTCTGGATCTGTCTTACGAATGTCCTGGGCGGACCATACGCGCACGGTTACGCGCGACATCGTGTGACACAGGGACGTACAGAATGAAGCGCAAGATATTCCGGGTTCGCGACAGGACCTTGAAATTCGCATTCCTGCTGGCTGGATTGCTTTTGGCGGATGCATCGAGCGCCGCTGCCGATTTCTTCAAGGCCCTTCATCCGTATGCCGAGCTCGGAATTGCCCACGACTCGAACGTATTCAGAGTGGAAGAGCCGGCGCAGGCAGGCGGACTCATTGACGGGACGCAAACCTCCGACACGTATTGGATCGCCGAGGCCGGCTTTGACGGGGAATTGACGCACAAGAAACAGCTGTTTCTGCTGAATGGGCGGGTATTTCACAATGACTATGAGCAATTCAACGAGGTTGACTTTACAGGCGGCGAGGCGAGGGTCGCCTGGGACTGGGTAGCGGGCAGCCACTGGAACGGGGAGGTCGGTTACGAATTCAAGCGGGCTCTCCGTGATTTCGCAAACCAGCTCACGCCCCACATCGACGTGAGCTCGAGCAACGCTTTCAATGGCGCTGTCACGCGCCAGTTGAGCAACCGCTGGCGCCTCACGGTGGACGGCAAGCTGACCGACACGTCATTTTCGGAAAACCCGAACCTGGATCTGCAGCGCATCGGGTCCGGCCTGTCGATCGCCTATGTCAGCCGGCAGAACAATACGCTCAGCCTGGATGCGACTTATTCGACGAAGGAGTCCAACGGCACGGCCAACCTTGACTACACCGAGCTCGTGATCGGGCCCGTCATGGATTGGCGTCCACGCGAGGAGTCGCACATTCGAGCGACCTTTGGATACGCGCAACGGGATCAGGATAACCCGGCAATTGACGATTTCTCGGGATTCGTCGGTCGTATGACGGGTACCTGGGACACGGAAGGTGCCTCCAACATTCGCTTCTCGCTTTGGCGCGAGATAAGCACTTTCGGTGACGAAATCGCCACGTATGCGATCGTCGACGGAGTGCGCCTTGATCCCACGTTCCGATTCGGCAATCACGCATACGTGAGTCTCGGCATTGGCTACGAACAACGTGATTTCAGGGGCGAACCCGAGGGCCCGCCGTTGCCAGGGCCGGGGCTTGCGCCGCGAGACGACGACGTGCTGTTCGGCACCGTTCGGCTGGAGTGGAAGTTCACCGAAAATAGCCACATCGCGTGTGAATTCCGCACCGAGGACCGGCAGTCAACTAGGGCCGGTAAGGACTACGACTTCGACAGCATCGGGCTGAGCTTTCGGGTCGGCCTGTGAGTCAATAGCGGTTCAGCACGCAGCCGACGATTTCCGCGCGCGACTTGACGCGCCCCAGAAAAGCTTTCGTATCGGCAAATTCCGTGCGATTCCGGCGCACCACGATCAGAGCCTTCCTGCATCTGTTTGCAACCCAGTCTGCACCCGTACTTGTCTCGCCCGGCGGCGTATCGAACAGCACGACGTCGTTCTGATTCTTCAGCGTGTTGCAGACCTCGGCAAATCCGTCCCGCGCCAGCAGGTCGTCGGCATTGGGCGGCCGCGGACCGCCGGGCACCAGCCATAAATTCCTGAGTTGCCTCACGGCGACAGCTTTCAAAGTGCCGGGCGTCTGGCTTCCAAGAATCGATGACAGTCCGGCTGCATTGCCGATGTCGAAAATTTCGTGCAGTCGGGGTTCCTGCAAATGAGCATCGATCAGCAAAGTGCGCTGGCCGAGCTGGGAAAATACGACGGCAAGATTCGCCGCGACGAAGCTTCGGCCATCACCTGAAGACGGGCTGACGATAGCCAGCGCATTCCCGGTCGCGCTGAACGTGCCGAGCATGAGCTGCATCGCCAGGGATCTGAAGGCGGCTGCTTGCGGTACCGACGGAGTGTGGCAGGCGACCAGCTCGCGGCCCAGTCTGCTCAGGTCTTTGGCCGCGAGCGAGTCGTCAAATTGCTCTCGCCTGGCGTCTTTGTCAGCAACCATAGTTGAAGTTTCCGGATAGCCGTCATTGTGAATGGCTTTCAAGGGTATTCCTGGGTTAGAGCTTCACAAGCACCGGCACGCCGAGGTTTTCCGACAGGTCCTCGGGTATCCGAATGCGCCTGTCCAGCGCTTCCAGAACAAACGCCGCGCCGAATCCGAGCACGAGACCCAGCACCACCGCCAATACCATATTGACGAAAAAATTCGGACTTGAGGGCCGGCTTGGTATTGCTGCCCTGCTCAGAACGGCGATATTCGTGCCGGTGAACTGGCTTTGCATCGTGCTTTGATAGAACTGCTGCAATGCCTGGTCGTACATGGTCTTCGAGCTTTCGACCTCGCGAGAGAGCAGGCTGAGCTCGTCCATCTGCTGCTGGATTTGCTGGACTTTGAACTTCTGCCTGCCCAGCGAATCCTGCGCCGCGCGCTCGCGCTCAACGGCGCGCCTGTACTCCGGGTGCTGACTGCCAAGCTGACGCGACTCGACGTCGTACTTGTTGGTCTGTGCTTCGACCAGCGCCGTTGACAGCTCCTGAAGCCTGCGGCTTTCGACGTCCAGCCGCTCGTCGATGCTGACAAGCCCCTTTTCGCGTTGATACGCCGTCAGCTCGCGTTGCTTCTCTTCGTGGCGCGCGCGCATTTCCTTGAGCTGGCCGTCGAACCACTTCGCGTTGCGCTTGGCGGGCTCGACCTGCAGTTCCAGCGAAAGGTTGATGTATGCCTCCGCGAAATCATCCGCGATCGCCGCCGAGAGGTTCGGATCAGGCGACGCGAACTCCAGCGTGACGACTTGGCTCTCGCCCGAAGGCCGAACTGCCAGGTCGTCGAGGAGCGCACCGACGAGATTTGCGCGGACCACGCTGGGAGCGCCGGTCCTGTCGTCGGGCTCCAGCAGCTTCGCAATCGCCTCGGCCTTCAATTCCGGCGAAAGGGAATCCACCACCTTCAGTGCGACGGTTCGGCTGCGAATGATGTCGACTTGCGTCGCCATGTAACCCGAGGCCATTTGCTTGGCCACGCCAAGCTGGTCAAACGGACCCTTGCTCTGGAAGTCGACTACGACGCTCGTCGGCGCGGTGTACTTCTTTGGCGTATTTATCGTCACCACGGCCGCCATTGCTATGGTCGCAAACAGGATGAGCAGGATGATCCACAGGCGCGCCTTGCAGACTTGCAGGATGAGTTTCAGGTTCACGCGTCTTGCCCCCGTCGGGAAACCAGCACTTTCAGAAGATGCCTTCTTTCACGTAAAGGACGTCGTCAGGCTTCAGCACCTCGGTGAGCTGCACGCTGCGGGACTCGATCTTGTCTCCGTTGCGTCGCTTTAGCGTGAGGTCTTTCTCGCTTGCCCGCGGCGTCAGTCCGCCGCTGACGGCGATCGCCTGCATCACCGTCATATCGCGCTCCAGCCGGAATCGGCCGGGATTATGAACTTCGCCGTAGACATAGAACACGTCCATGCGCGGAACGAAGACCACGTCTCCCGCAATCAGGCTGTAATTCTGCGCAAGGTCGCCGTCTTCCAGCAGCGCAACGAGATCGACGTCGTATTTCTTCTGCTCGCCCCCTTCTTTCCTCGTTACGATCAGATGGTCGGCAGCCGAGTCGCTGACACCCCCGGCAAGCGCGAGCAAGCCGACAATGGTCGCGGCGCCGCCTTCGGACAGCGTCTCCGAGGCAAACCTGCCCGGCAGCTTGACCTGGCCAAGGATTGTCACCGAGTCTCTCTCCGCACTGTGGCGTTGTTCGACGAACAGCGTGACCTGCGGATCCTTGACGATATTGCGCTGCGCGAGCAGGCCTGCAATGGCGTTCTCCGCCTCCCGGGTGCTGAGGCCGCCGATCTTCACCTCGCCGATGAGCGGAAACGTGATCTCGCCGCCATTGCCGATGCGCGCGGTGGTACCGAGGTCGTTCTGGCCATACACTGAAATCCGGACGACGTCGCCTGCCCCCAATCGCGTCTCCTCGGCAGCCAGGCCGCCGCGCCAGACGAGCGTCAGGCTCAACGCCAGACTGATCCATGCCAGTATGCGTTTCGGCGAAATCACGGGGCCTCCGGCGATCACGTTGCGGCAGCGAAAAGCGCTGTTCAGCCAATCATAGCGAAATCGGTTCTGTTCCAACGGGCGATCGATCCCGAAGCCACGCCGGCACCGGCCCAAATATGTGAACTGGCTCAACCACGCGGCCGGCAGGCGACATTGGTTTCCCCCAGAGGCGGAAGCCCACGATAGCAGGGTCGCCATGTGAGTCAGCATGTAGTCCGCCCTTTGTTGATTGCGTGCGGCGGCGGGGCAGGCGGCTCCAAGCCACCCGACCATCGCGAACCAGTACCGCCCGTGCCCGGAGCGTCGCCCACCTGACTTTCAGTCATTGGGACGTGGCAGCGGAATCGATGGAGCCGGAGTGGTTCAACGCCACATCGTCCGGAACGATAGCCGACTTTGTGTTCGACGATATTTCGATCAGCGGCGCTCCGCCGAACGATTCCAAAATTCTGCCGATTGTCAACCGATCGGCCCAGCGCGCGAACGCAACAGAGCCGCTGTTCCCTTGCGTCATTTGCCACAGAGCCGCATGCTGCCTGTACTGACACTCCTGCGTTGCGGAACGCGTCAGTTGTGGAAATTTCCTTATCGGGGATTACAGATGGCGGCGAACATTCCGACACGAAAAGGAATCATCCTTGCCGGCGGCTCCGGCACGCGGCTCTACCCGGCGACACTGACAGTGAGCAAGCAGCTAGTCCCGGTCTATGACAAGCCCATGATCTACTATCCGCTTGCGACCCTCATGCTTGCGGGTATTCGCGACTATCTGATCATCACCACGCCACGCGACCAGGGATCCTTCGCGGCGTTGCTCGGCGACGGTTCGGCCTGGGGCCTCGATTTCCAGTATGCCCAGCAACCCAATCCCGAGGGTCTGGCTCAAGCTTTTCTGATTGGCGCTGAGTTCATCGGCCAGGATCCGGTGGCCTTGATACTCGGGGACAATATCTTTTACGGACATTCCCTTTCGGAGTCCCTGCAGCGGAGCTCCGCGAGGGTCTCCGGCGCGACCGTCTTTGGCTACTATGTGAAGGATCCCGAGCGTTACGGGGTAGCGCAGTTCGACGCGGAGGGACGTCTCGTCGCCCTCGTCGAGAAGCCGCGGGAGCCCCCGTCAAACTATGCGATCACGGGCATTTATTTCTACGATTCCCAGGTCGTGGAACTGGCACGATCATTGCGGCCGTCGCCGCGGGGCGAGCTGGAAATCACGGATCTCAACAATCTGTATTTGGAGCGCGGCGCATTGACGCTGGAGCGCCTGGGGCGAGGCAATGCCTGGCTGGACACCGGCACGCACGACGCGCTGGTCAGTGCAAGCAACTTCGTGCGCATCGTCGAGGAGCGCCAGGGACTCAAGGTCGCCTGTGTCGAGGAAATCGCCTATCGCATGGGATTTATCGGCGCGGAGCAGCTAGCCCGCCTGGCGGCTCCGCTGCGCAGGAGCGGTTACGGCGAGTACTTGTTGAAAGTGCTGGCCGAATCGGGGCCAGCATGAGGTTCACGCCCACGCGCATTCCGGATGTGGTGCACATCGAGCCTACCGTGTTCGGCGACGATCGCGGATTTCTCATGGAGACCTGGCAATCGGCTAAATTCGAAGCAGCGGGGATTGCGGCGAACTTCGTGCAGGACAATCACAGCAGGTCTCGCAGGGGAACGTTGCGCGGCCTGCACTATCAGTTGAACCATCCCCAGGGGAAGCTCGTCCGGTGCGTGATGGGAAGCGTATTTGACGTCGCCGTCGATCTGCGGCGCGGCTCGCCGTCGTTCGGACAATGGGTGGGTCTTGAGCTCTCGGCGGAAAACCGGCACGAGCTGTGGGTCCCCGCCGGCTTCGCGCATGGCTTCCTGGTCCTGAGTGATTCGGCGGATTTCGTTTACAAGTGCTCTGACTACTATGACCCTGGGTCCGAAAGGACGCTCGCATGGAACGATCCGACGGTTGGCATCCGATGGCCGATACCGCCGGGCGTGGAGATCCTCTTGTCCGCAAGAGACCAGGCGGGCGTGCATCTTCGTGACGCCGAGTGCTATGCGTGAAAGCGCTGATCACGGGCTCGCGTGGCCAGTTGGGACGTGCGCTTCTGCAGTCCGTGCCCGACGGAATCGTGCCGACGCCGCTCGACCGCTGGAGCTGCGATCTTACCGACCATGCACGGTGCCGCAAGGTCGTTTTGACCCATCGACCCGACGTATTGATCAATGCCGCCGCATATACGCAGGTCGACGCTGCGGAAACCGAGCGAGACATGGCATTTCAGGTCAATGCCGAGGGGCCGCGGGCTCTGGCGGATGCCGTCGCGGAAACAGGCGGCCGGCTTGTCCAGATTTCAACCGATTTCGTGTTCAACGGCAACCAGAGTCGTCCCTATCTCCCGGATGCTCCCACCGATCCGCTTAGTGTGTACGGAGCCAGCAAGCGTGCCGGCGAGGAGCTCGTCCTCGAGCGGCTCAAGGGTGCCGCGGTCGTCCTGCGCACCGCCTGGGTTTACGCGAGTCAGGGGAGCAATTTCGTGCGCACTATGCTGCGGCTGATGTGCACGCGGGATTCAGTATCGGTTGTCAGCGATCAGATCGGATCGCCCACCTGGGCCGGGTCGCTGGCGAAGGCCGTCTGGGCAGCGGCGATGAAGCCGCGAATCAGCGGCATCCTTCACTGGACCGATGGGGGTGTCGCAAGCTGGTACGACTTCGCGGTCGCCATCCAGGAGGAAGCCCTCGTTCGCCGGTTGTTGTCTCGGTCCGTTCCGATCAAGCCCATTTCTGCAGCGGACTACGCCCGACAGTCGCCCGCTGCGGCGGCCAGGCCCCGGTTCAGCGTTCTCGACCTGCGCTCGACGAAGGAAATGCTGGGAATCGAGCCGACCCACTGGCGGAGCAACCTGAGGGCCATGCTTGACGAACTCGCCGCGAGCTCGCCTACTGCCGGTTCTTCGGACTGATGTATCCCGTAGCCGCCGCGATTTGCCGCGGATCAGGCTGCAGCCCAAGGAAATCGATGATGCGGCCGATCTCGCGCCGCGGATCTTCCATCATTGCGCTGAAATCGATGCGCAAGTGCGATTGGTGCTGGAAGAATTCCGTCACTGCGTGCCAGAGCGCCTGCTGCATTTCCTCTTCCTTGCCGGGAAACCAGCGCAGGCTCACGAGTGATTTGATGGAATTCTCGAGGGGGCGGTGTGTCCAGATGAATCGAATCGAGCTGCCCCAGGCCTCCAGCAAGTCATGAGCCGACAGGCACAACAGCGGTTGCTTGGCGCCCGTGCACGGAGCGCGTGCCTGCTCGTGTTTCTCGATCCACTGTCGGAGCGTGGCAATGCGCTCCGTAGCGGGAGCCGACTCCTGGAAGCGTGGCTCATTGAGCCACACCGCAGTCTCGCCGCGCAGCTCTGCTTCCTTGCGCTCACCCCGACTGGCGGTCAGCTTGCGCCGGGGTTCGTTCCACCACACGCGCAGGCTGCGCGACAGGTCCTCGGGCTCGTAGCAGCCCTGCCAGTACGGCGGCCCCATGTTGGCGCCTAGGTGGTGAAGGACGCCGGCCGTCGCCGTAGATCCGGAGCGGTACAACCCGAGAACGGCGACGCGCATACCCACGTCAGGGCCGGGGAGCCGTCGAGTGCACGGAGCCGATGGGCTTAGCCGTCATTGTATTAATAAATCCGCAGCGGAATATGCAACAGGTGCTTATTGGCGGATCGTTGTGAGTGGAATCAAACCCGTAACCCTTCCCTTCAGCGCGAAGCGTATAGGAATTTCAAGGCCCATGCTCCGGCGAATATGACTTGCAGCGCGCGAGCCTGAGAATTATGTAGCACAAGCCCGCCTCGGGGCCGCTGATTCATGCTGGTTGATCGTGCTCTCGCGCGTCGCGACGCCAGACCTCGATCATTCCTACGTTTCAACGTCCCGCTTTTCAAATCGAGCGGTAATGACGCAGCGCGCGCGCCTCGTGCGCGGCGAAAGCCGTTCGGCTCGCTCGCGCGAGCGACTGTGAGCTGCGTCACGCATCGTGAAATGTCGCAATTGTGCGACGTTGCCACGCCTCATTTTGGCGATTCCCACGTTGCATACTTGCGACCGCTGTCAATCCTGACGTGCTTCCACTGGCTTCTTAGTCACGCGACGCACTGTCTTACAGCGGGTGCCCACAGGGCATTGCAGATGCAATTGGTCTTCAGCCACGGATGGGGGGAACGATGTCAACGAGCCGCAGCGGAACGGGTTCACGCGCATCACTGAAGTGCGTATTGCTTGCCACGATCGCAATTTGTGGCCTGCATACACAGTCCTGGGCGGCACAGCCGTACATGGATGACTCGAATCACAGGGTGCCCGCACCGGATGGCGCGCCTTCCACCCAGGAGCATCTGTACCCCCGGATATACGCGCACGAGAACATGGGAGGACTGTCTCCGCAGGCTCTCTCGAAGTACCAATTCATGGATGTGCACGGCATCAGTCTCGACTCGGTCGAAGGCGTCGGCGCTGAGACGATGGTGTTGCGCCATATTTCCGGGCGAGAGTATCAGGGACATGCGCAGACCGATCCGTGCGCCATCAGCATGGGCGTGGCATTCGCCGACACCGGGCCTGTGAGTCAAGGCGGCCCGAAGTCAGCGGGTTGCGACATATTCGCCGGGCATTGGCTCTACAAAGCGGGATCGCGGCTCACGGCATCGGCAACATCGAGCGCGCTGACTCTGGAAGTCGAGGATGCCGGCAACTTCGAGGTTGGCCAGTATGTCGTGATCTATGACGGCCCCGCGGGCTCGTTCGGCGGTGCGGAACACGCGCAGGTGACCGCGCGAAACGTCTCCGCCCATACCCTCACGTTGAAGTCGCGCGGTTACAAGTCGACTCCGAAGTCGCACGCCGCGGGATCCATCGTCGCGCAACACGTCCTCGGGCAAGGTGTCCAGGGGGTCACCAATCCCCTCAACTGGGCTTTCAATTTCAGCTCCAGATCGCCGGCCGATGCGAATGGCAAGACCTGGGGCGAGTTCTATGCCGAATGGCTCTCGAGAAACTACAAGCGGTACAAGGACGGCGTGCTGACGACGGCCAACGTCGTCGGCATCCTGTTCGACACGGATTTCTACTTCGAACTGGTCTCGAAGGCCTCCGATGAAAACAACGACCTTGTCACGGACAACGGTGTGAGCAGTGGCGGAGTCAACTGGCTCGGGGAAGGCCTCGACCAGTTCTACCTGCTGCTGGCCAACAGGCTTCCGAGCGCGTACATCCTGACCGGCGTACACGACTCCCGTGGCTTCATTTCGGCGCAGGGCAACGAGATGGAGAATTGGCTCGACTACGGCAACGGCGACTTCAAGGCGAACCCGAAATACGCGCAGCTCAGTTCAATGTTCGCCACGTACCTGTTCAACACCGGCGCCAGACAGAGGGGCCCCGTTCTCGAGCACAACCTGACCAAGACGCCGACCCGGCTGTACCCCGCCATGACGTCGCCGGCGCCGCCCGATAACCGGCCGTTCCGGCTCGAGTTGGCGCTGACGTTGATGGAAAGCGGGTATTTCGGCACGCATTCCCGATACACGCCGGATCCCTGGTGGGACGAATTCGCCGTCGACGTCAAAGCGAATTCTCCGAACTTCGGCGAGGCAATCGTGAAGTCGGACGTCGCGGGAATACTTGCGCATCGTGGCTGGCTCGGCCGGCCGGTCGGAAACTTCAAGCGCATCTACAGCGACGCCGAATTCGCCGCCAGCCAGTCGTTGGTTCCGAATGGCACGTTCGACGTCAATGTGAACGGCTGGATTGCCGACGATGTCAGCGTGACACGCACGGTATCGGGAACCAGGGATGGCACCGGTGCACTGTGGGTGTCGCCGATGCTGTCGTATAAGTCGAACCAGTACGATGCGAGCGTGCGGAGCGGAAATTTCAACGTTACGGGGGGCACGGATTACACCATCGCGTTTTCCGCGCGCGCCGACAAATACCGGAACATCTTCGTTGCGGTCGGATCGGAACCGGGGGTCAGGATCCCGGTCGGCCCGGACTGGCGGCGTTACGTGATCCCATTCCAGCAAGGCAAATCGCAGTCGACCAGCCTGCGTTTTCTGCTCGGCAAAGAGAACTGCGACGTCTGGCTGGACTCCGTCTACCTGTTCCGGGGCAATGCCAACGTGTTCAGGCGAGACTTCGAGCACGGGGTCGTGCTGGCGAACGCAACGCCCGACACCACGACGATCGCGGTCGGGTCGGGGCTGCGCCGGATCAAAGGCACGCAGGACTCGGCCGTGAACAACGGGCAAGCCGTGACGTCCGTTACCCTCGCGCCCTATGACGGGATTCTGCTGGTTCGTTCGGACCCTGCCGGCGTCACCACCGATCCGGGCACCGATCCCGGCACCGATCCCGGCACCGATCCCGGCACCGATCCGGGCACCGATCCGGGCACCGATCCGGGCACCGATCCCGGCACGGGCGGTGGCACCGGCAAGATCGGCGACTTCGTCTGGATGGACTCGAACATGAATGGAATCCAGGACTCCGACGAGTCCGGACTGGATGGAGTCGTGATGCAGTTGCAGAGTTGCGACGGTACCTTGATTGCCACCCAGACAACTTCCGCCGGTGGTTTCTACTCCTTTACGAATCTGGATCCGGGGAGTTACCAGATAAAAGTTGTGCCTCCCGCCGGCATGGCGCTCAGTCCGGCCTTTAGCGGGAGCGCGCGATCCAAGGACAGCAACGTAACCCCTGAGACTCTCACCACGGGTTGCCTGGCGATGAGCTCAGGTCAGACCCGCGCGTGGGTAGATGTCGGCATCATTTATTGACCGCTGGTGATGGCGGTGTACCGCCGAGGTACACCGCCATTCATTCGTCGGCATACCCCGGTGAATTCGACGTCTAGTTACACGGACCGATCGTGCCCAAGTTGAACGGCCCGGTCATGAGCGTTCGATCTGCACCCAGGTATACGGGTACCCCTGCCGGAGCAGTGGCATTGAAGCACACCGTCGCCGACGCTGGGAAAGCGAAATCAAATCCGTCCTCGCCGCTCCCGCTGACGCTCAAGGCATAGACGACGTTGCTCGGATCGCTGACGTTCAGCGTGTCGTTGGTCTCAATGCTGTACCCAGTGACCGACGTGAAATTCTGACTGGACTGCGCGTTGCCTCGATAGACGATCGAGGAACCGCCTCCAGCAGTCATCCGGGCTTGCCAGGTCCCGGCCGCGCAATTCTTCCAGATGAACAGGCCCCGTTCCGTGGCCTTGTTGTACGTCGGTGGACCGCAGGGCGAAGGCGCCGGCGAGCCGCCGGGATTGATGATCGTCAGTTGACCCCGCTCTTCAGCGCGGTAAAGGCGATCCGCCGCCGTCGCGTTGAACACGTCGACGGCGCCGCTCGGCCATTCGATGCGCAGGTCGACGGACGTATTGCTTCCGAGTCCGAAGTGGATGCGGCTGTGATTCTGCGCCCATCGATGGTATCCGCCGTTCTGCTCCCGCAACTGAGTGGTGGTGCCTCCGCCGGTCGTCGCGAAGGCCTTGGCACCGATTCCATCCCGGTTCGAGAGCGTGCCTCTGAGGTCGAGTTCGATCCAATGATTGCCGTGGCCCAGGTTGTGAAACAGCTTGTCCGGGCCTCCCGCCCGGAAATTCGACTCGTTGACGCCGTTGGTCACGAACAGGTCGAGGTACCCGTCGGTGTCGTAATCTGCGGTAACCACCGTCTCGCCGGTTCCCGCGCCATCGCCTATTGAGGCACCCAGAGGACCCGCTGCGCCGCCCGCATTCGCAATCTCGACAAAGCTCCCCTTGCCCTGATTCGCGAACAGCCGGTCGGGGATGTTGCGCACTGCCTCGCGGCATACCAGGAACAGATCCAGGTCCATGTCGTTGTCGAAGTCGCCGGCGACGGCATCTACACACGACATCGCCTGATTCAAGCCTGCAGCAACCAGATCCTGTTTGAATCCAGCCAGCGTGTTCATGAACAACGCCGGCTTTTGCGGCTGGTCGAGAGCCTCCAGCTTGCTGATCACCAGGTTGGATACCGTGCTCGTGCTGCCCACCACGAAGGTGGCCAGTTGCCACGAGCCGCCCGGTGACAGTCTGAACTGCCAGGACTGCGCGCCGGTGTCGTAGCCGATATAGATGCCCACGTCGGAGGACGACCCCGGATTGTGCGGCTTGATGCCCCAGTTGTTCGAATCCGAAGGTTCGAGCGTGAACTGGAACGTCGCCGGACGATTGCCGCGCGAGCCGATGTATATCTGGCTGGTCGTCTTGACGGTCTCCCAGGAGGAGTCGACAGAAAGAACCCCGGTCGAGACGAAACTGAGGGTCTTCTCCGCCGACCCTTGAGCGATCACCTGGGCCTCGACGCTCGTGCCGTCGATCTGCGTCGCGCCGCTGATGCGCTTGCCGCCGCGCACGTGAAACATGTCCGGCCGCGAATCATTGTTGAAATCCGCAAAGACGGTGTCCTGCACCAGCGAAGTGAACGGGACGAGTGACGTCTCGTTGATGAAAGGGGCGGGATAGGTCGAGGAGTCGAAGATCTTGTCCGGAAAGGCGTCCTTCTTCGGGCAGACAATCTCCACGCGACCGTCCGCGTCGATGTCGCTGATCAACATCACATGATTGGCGCGGCAGGAATGAATCTGGCTGCCGGTGTTGTCAAATCCGCCGGAAGCATTCTGAATGTACAGCTGGGCGTAGGCGCGGTGATTCATGGTGAGCAAATCGAGCTTCCCGTCCTTATTGACGTCGATCCAGCCCGGAAACCGGCCGCCCTTGCCGCCAGGAATGATGCTGAATCCGTACTGGCTCGTGCGGTCGAAGAGCATCCCGCCCTGATTCACGAAGAAACGCCAGCCGTAGCCCGCGCTGCCGCTTGCGCCATCGAAGCCATTCGCCACCATCAGGTCCTGGTCTCCGTCGTTGTCGAAGTCCGCCCAGGCGGCCCCGTGCGTATCGGAACTTCCCTCTTTCGCCCAGGTTCCTTCGACATCGATCTGCGCGGCGACTTCCGTGAACGTGCCATCGCCGTTGTTGCGGTAGACGCTCTCGAACGTGCGATGGTTGTTGGTGAAGATATCCGGGCGCCCGTCGCCGTTGTAGTCACCCCACGACGCTCCCCAGGACTCCCCCGAATAGGTGAAGCCCGCGTTGGACGTCACGTCCTCAAAGCTGATCGATTGAGCGCTTGATATTCCGGGCGCACCGGCCAACAACGCGGCCAGCACCTGGACTGGAGTCCAGGAAGCAAAGCGGATTGACCGATTCAGCGGAGGTCCCCTTTTTTGAGAGAAAGCAGGGCAACCAGACGCGCCAATGTCCCTATGGACATAATGATATCGCAACCTGCGATCAGTCTTCGCTGGCGAGGGCGATCGGGCGGCCTGTAGACTTAAATCCGATCAAGCAGCTTGCGTTCTCGGGGTATTAATCGTGCGAATTGCACTGACACACAGGGGGATCGCAACGCTCCTGGTGGTCTTCGCCGCAACGGCGCTGGCGGCATTAGGGGGCGTCATCGCAGGGCGGGGTGACGCAACGCTCACCGTCCTCGCGGCGGGCTGCGCAATTGGCGCGTTTCTCCTCGGCAAGCCGACCCTCGCGCTCTGGTTCGTCATTTTCGGCGGCCTGGTGTTGACGGGCCTCACCCAGCTCTACTTGCCGCAATTCCAGTTCATTCGATGGGCGTTCGCCCTGCTCGCGTGCGCGATTGGCGGCATCGCCATCTTGCGGTTCCTGCTTGCGGCGCCGGGAGCCCGAGCCGAAAAGCTGCCGGGCGTCTGGTGGTGGCTGCTGGCATTTGCCGGGGTTGCGGCAGTGTCCAGCGCGTTGAGCTACAGCGACACGGCAACCCTGCTGTTCGGATTGAAGGGGCATTTTCAGGATTGGGGGCTCTTCATCGCCATCGTCTTGATGCGTTGGCCCGAAAAAGTGATCGACCGGTTGCCGCGCATTCTCGTTGGCATCGCGCTGATCCAGCTCCCTTTCGTGCTGCATCAATTCCTGGTCCTGGTCCCGGCCAGGGCCGGGCTGGGCGGCTTGGTGGTGGCGGAGGACATCGTTTCGGGAACGCTGGGAGCGACGACTACCGGCGGCGGGGCAAACGCGGTTCTCTCTTTGCTCCTGATCATTGCAGCCGCGATCCTGTTGGCGGAGTTCAAGCGCGGATTGATATCGGGACCCCGGCTGTGCCTCTGCATGGTCATATTGATGCTTCCGATCGTGCTCAATTCCAACCGGGTCGCGCTCGTCTATCTTGTGCTCGTGTATCTCATGCTCTTTTCCGGCGAGATACTCAAGGCTCCGCTGAAGGCCCTGCTCGTGGCCGGCGTCTTCGGGCTGATTCTGGCGACGGTTCTATGGTCCAACATGAAGTTGGCCTCCAGGGCCGATACGTCGCTCGATCTGGAGGGCGCCGTGACGCTCGCCATCGAACAGAACACCCGAGAGGATTACGGATATGGTGCCTACGAGCTCAACCGCTATACCAGCCTGACGTTCTGGGTACAGGAGCACCGGAACGCGAACTGGGAAAAGATTCTTCTCGGTCACGGCGTCGCCGCATCGAGAGAAGCCGAAGGCGGAACGATTTCACCCAAGACGCTCGCCCAGCGGGCCTATCCAGGCGTCGGGATCGGCCTCACGACGGTGTCTGCAATCCTGTGGGACACGGGAATCGTCGGCCTGGCCTGCTGGCTTGCAGTGCTCGTATCCGCCTACCGTGCAGCCGGGCGACTAGCACGGCACTACGACGCGGTTCCGGCGAGGGCTGCTGCGCTGCGTGGCTTCCAGGTGGCAATCCCGATCTTGTTCATAAGCTTTTTTCACAAGGCCTTCCTGACTTTTCACCTGCCTTACCAGACGCTGCTGCTGCTCGTGCTGGCATATATCGGGTACTGGCAGGTGAAGGCATGGGAGGAAACCGCCCTCGTTGCGCCGCACAGCCGCTCAGGGCGCTGACGAAGTCGTCTTGCCGCGCACCGGCGCAGAAATAAGGAAGCTCGAGACCGACGACGGCGGCAGGTGCAGCTTGAGAGTGCCTGTCGCGGAAAATGAAGCCGATGTGGCCGCAGGCGAGAGCTCCATTTCGGTCTTGACGTCCGGATCGTCGGGATCAACGCCCGCCTCGCCGGAAAAATGGAAATGCCTCACTTCGACCGGGCGATTTTTCCACGTTGCGACATTCAGCTCCAACTCAGTCGCCTTCGCGGAGCGATTGACCGCCCAGAGCCCGAGTTGGCTCTGGTCTTCGCTCGCAAAACCGACCGTGCGAACGTCATAACCCCCTGCGTAACCGCTTACGTTCGGGCTCGTCGTCACGGTGGCCAATACGACCGGCAGCGTGAGGGCGCGCAAGATACGCAACCCCCAGTACACGGGCCGCGGCCGCAGATCGTTGTAACGAATTGACGCGTCGAACAGCTGCCACGCATTGCCGTTGAGAGCGTGCCACGCCGCGCCGCGCACTTCGGGCACCTGCGCCAGCGCGATAAGGAAATCCGCAGTGCTGAGCGCGGCCGAAAGATTGCTCGTCAAAGGAGCTTGCTGCATCACCTTGCCGGCTTGCTGGTTCACGCCCCGCGCGTGCTCGGTAATCCAGACCTCCGGAGCCCGTCCCTGCCGGGCCTGTCGCGCCACGTCGATCGCGCGCCGGAACTGATCAAGCCGCCACGGGAGCTGCGTGGATTTCTTCGACTCTCCCGGCTGGTCGTAATAGAAATGCATCGAGAACGCCTGCACCGACGGCAGCCCCGTGAAGACGTCCGTTATGAACGCCTGAGAGCGGCTGACCTCGCCCTTGCGTTCGTCGCCGCGATAGCGCCAGTCGAATTCACGAAGAAACGCGACGAATCGGGCGTCCCGATCGACTTCGCGGATCGCTTCGATCGTTCCCCGAGCGCGCTCGATGTACTTTTCGTGGGGCCACTGGTACTCCGACCGATCGAGCTCATTGCCAAGCTCGTAGTACCGTGGCTGTCCGGACGCCTCCGTGCGCTTCTTGAGCAATGCCGCCAGCTCGGCGTTGCTGCCATCGATCTGCTTGGCCGGTAGCTCGTTGATCATGCGCTCCTCGTCCCAGCCGACCAGATTCAGGACGTAAAAAGGCTGGCCATTCACGGAACGCACAAAGTCCAGATATTCCTCCGGACCGAACATCACGGGTCTCGCGGCAGCGCTGGCCACGATCTTCTGGGGTCGCCGTGCCTTTGGAGGGCCGACCGCTTCCTGCCACGAGAACCGGTTTGCCACCAGGCCGCCGGGATAACGATACAGCGCCCCCGGAAAGAACTTCAGCGCCTCGATCACGCGGGGATCAGTCTTGCTCTGCTCTTTGATCCAGAGGTCGTCCTCAAAATTTAGATGCTGGACGTTGAAGCCGAACATCGTGTCGGGCAACTGTTCCCTGACGCGTGTCGCCGTATCGATCGAGGAGACGGCAGCTGGTGCATGTCGGACTTCGAGCGCGTTCGTTGCTGCGCCGCCAGCCTGGGAGTCATGGGATGCCAGCAATGTGCAGCCGAACAAGGCCAGCGTCGCGACTTCGCGAGCGCCGAAGCTGCCGATCATGACCACTCCTCAGCTTGCTCAAACGGTTGTCTTGTCGATACGGCGGACACTGATGAATCCGGAATCCATTCAGGCAGGCGCGTGGCCGGATACGTCCTGCGCAGCAACTCGCCCAGGGCCCGATTGTGATCGGCAAAGTAAGCGCGCAACTGTTTCGACCCCTCGGGTGCGCTAGCGGTGGCTGCGTTGCGTTCCTCGTTGACAAGATTGTAGACATCACGCAACCGCCGCCGTAGAGCAGGGATGCGGTTCAGCCATCGTTCGGAGCGCATGTAAATGTAATGCGCAAATCTCTGCAGCCTCTTGGACCTGTACGTGCGAGTCTTGTTCTCGACGTGAAATTGATACGAATCGTAGAACGACGGGTCGATTCCCAGGAACGCGCAGGCGGATTTCGCGAACTCCAGCGCATTCCGGGCAAGGTCGTCGTAGAACAGGATCTTGATCTGGTCGCTCGCAAACTCAGCCAGGTACTGGCTGAGCAAATCAGCATAGCTGACCGACTTGAGTTCCATAGTGAATGGATTATAGGGACCCGAACCGTCGCGACATTCTGCCGCCGACAACAATGATTTGATGTAGTCATCCGGACTGACATTGCTGACCTTTTCGTGCAGGCGTTCCTTCGTGCGACGGTAGTTGGACAGCAATCTGCTGACCGGCTCGCGAAGAATGAAAATGAGCCTGACTTCGGGTAGACACTCCCGTATCAACCTGGCGACGCGAGCGCCGCCGGTCAAGTAATTGGCGCTGGCCTCCAGCCGTATTCTGGCTTCCGGCGGGCAATGAGCGAAGTGTGAGGCGTAACGTGACAGCGCCTGGGGCGTAAGTTCGCCCTGCAGGCCGGAGAAAAAGCTGATCTCCTTGATGTTCGAAGCGCAGACTTCGGGATGATCCGACAGGTACCTGAATAGCGACGTCGTGCCGGCCTTGTTGGTCCCCGCGATGATCGCGTTGGCCAATACCATCGGGTGTTTCATCGTTCGTTACCGGAAGCGACTACGTGGAGGCTCCTGGGATCGACTTGATCCCGAGTGGACGGGACGCAGCCATGCTGCGGAAGTCTATCAGGCGCCGCGCCGAGTTCATGAGCGGTGAAAAGGCCTCTTGGATCATGCGCATGGAACGCCAAGCTCAACTTTAGCTGCCGCGGGCCGCCGACTTCGCCCATCGAATCTTCCATAAGGGATCGGTGCAAATGGCGGGAACGCGGAGCGGGATTTCGCCTCGGAGACTCGAAATCGCACGTTGCACGAATATGTCAAAGTTTGCGGAAAACACCGGGTTTGAAGTCGGTTTTGGCGGTTGATTACTGTGCTAGAGTTCAGTTGCAGTCAGCTGCACGCGCAGCCTGCAAAGTGGGTCGTAAGAATCCGCTGACACGACAAGAATTTGATAGCGCGTATTATCGCGCGGGGGATCGAGTCCTTTGGCGAATATTTCAAGTTCATTTCGAATTCAGCGTGATGACAAGGAATTCCCGCCGGCGTTGCCAGCGGGAAATATGGCAGTTCAGTCATCCTGCCGGCACGAACGATGGTGAAGGGACGGATCATGAATCAGAAAACGTCACAGGGGTTGCTAACCGGCTTGGCTGCGATGCTCGTCACGGCAAGTGCATCAGCCGACATACGGTTCCAGGATGTGTCCAGCCAGGCCGGCGTGACCGGATTCACCGAAAGCTGGGGCTCTTCCTGGGGCGATCTGAACGGTGACAATTGGCCGGACCTCTATGTTCAGGGCCACAACGGTTTTCAGCGCATCTATCGCAACACCGGGGACGCCAGCATTTTCGAGAACATCGCCTATGAGCTCGATCCCGGTGGTCTCTGGTTCGCTCAACAGGAAGACAAGCACGGCGCGTCCTGGGCGGACTTCGACAACGACGGGGATATGGACATTCTGCAGGGCGTCAGCGCGACGGGACCGGCCCAGCTGTTGGTCAACAACAACAGCAAGTTTACCGAGAGTGCCGTGGACGCGGATCTGTCTTCCGATGGCGCGGCTCGACAGCCCGTCTGGTTCGACTACACCGGAGACGGATTCCTCGATGTGGCGCAGCTGGCTTTCAGCAGCTACGCCCTGCGTCGCCAGGATTTCGCCCAGTTCCTGGACTTCGACGACGACGCGACGGGCGCCGGGTTCAGCTGCCAGGCCCAGCTCAACTACGGGCAGATGATCGACTTGAACAACGACGGCAAGCTGGAATTCATCTGCGCGAAGGAAGGCAACTTTCCGTTCAAGGTCTATGACGTCTCCAAGCGCCCGTTCGTCAACGTGACGAGCCTCATACCCGTGGGTTCGCAGGTGACCGACACCGCTATCGGGGATTTCAACCGCGATCTGCGTAACGACTTCATCATGACCCGCGGCTCGTTGCGCGGCAGCGGCGCCACCCAGATCAACAGCCAGCGCATCGAAGGCTGGATCCGCAAGGGCCCGGGCTCGCAGCAGCCGGGATTCTCGTTTGCCGCACAAGGCCAGGTCACGTTCACGATCGATCATAAGCACTTTAGCCAGACCGAGGCCTCGCACGTGTACGTGCTGAACACCGCGGGACCGACCTCGCTGACGGACGAGTTTGTGCAGGCGAGTTACGACGCCGGCACCCAGCGCTGGAGCGTCAGGCTCGTCACTTCAACCGAGTACCAGGCGTATGTCGACGTCGACACCGTCCAGCCAGCGACGGGCCTCACCGAAGACAACCTCGACGGCAGCGAATCGACGAAACCCACCTTCTACCTCGAGAGCTTGGTAGGATCACCGCCGAACAACACCACGACTTGGAGCTACCGTCAGAGCTCCGTCGGACTCCAGGCGAACGTGTCGTGCGTGAGCGCCGTAGCCGGCGATTTCGACAACGACATGGACATGGATTTCTTCCTCGTCTGCCGGGACGGCGTGAACAATCTCCCGGATCGCCTGTACGAAAATCTGGGCAACGGCACGTTTGCGCTGGTGCAGAACAGTGGCGCGGAAGGCGTCGTCGGCGCGGGCCATACGATCGGCGTGGGCGAATCGGTCACGATGGCCGACTACGACGTCGACGGTTGGCTGGACCTGTTCGTGATGAACGGCCTGTTGTTCTTCCCGATCGGACGCGGCGGCCCGGAAGTGCTGCTGCACAACACAACCAGTGTCAACGGCGGCGGT
>Ga0111538_10003812_pt1 | contig 21043 bp, 15 predicted proteins | sample SoiMethybrSBSTD1_FD_79669 | JGI IMG/M metagenome (GOLD analysis project Ga0111538, IMG submission 79669) | Bulk soil microbial communities from a Populus tree surrounding site in Tennessee, USA - Soil MetaG P. TD hybrid SBSTD1 (version 2)... | ecosystem: Environmental > Terrestrial > Soil >... | reverse complement strand
GCGGCGTCGCGCTGCTGATTTCACTGGCCGTCGCGTGCGGCTCCGATTCCGAACCGGCAGGGCCCGCCCCAGGCGGCAGGGGAGGATCCGCGGGTGCCGCGGCGGGTGGCGCCGCGGGATCCGGCACGGGCGGAGCCGGCGCGAGCGGGGGCGTGGGCGGAAGCGGAGGCGCGAGCGGCAGCGCAGGTGTAAGCGGAAGCGCGGGCGTGAGCGGAAGCGCGGGCGTGGGCGGCAGCGCGGGCGTGGGCGGCAGCGCGGGCGGAAGCGGAGGCGCGGGCGGAACAGGAGATCCGCCGCTCGGAACCAGCGTCACGGTTCATCTGATTCCGGGGCAAGGCGTCTCCGGCGCGCAGCGCGTCAATCTCGGGCTTCCGTTGCAAGCCGGACAACTCCGCGATCCGGAGCAGGTGCGGGTGGTGCGCGGTTCCGAGGAGCTCGCCGCGGCGCGCCGCGCGCTCGCCAAGTACGGCGACGGCAGCCTGCGCAGCGTGCAGATTCAGTTCGACGTCACCATAAGCGCGGAAGCGGACATCGAGCTGCGCGTCGGCGAAGCGCCGACCACGCAGGCGCTGACGATGGCGTCAGTCGACACGACGCTCGTGAATCCGAACGGCGAGCAGGGCCCGCGCGTCTGGGCGCTCTTGCCCGCTGCGTGGCTCAGCGCGAGCGGATTCGCGGGACCCCTGGTGCCGGAGGCCGAGGTCGCGAGCACGCCTTCCGCGGGCTGGGCCTCGCTCTGCGACTACGAGCGTTACGACACCGACGCGTTCCTCGCCTCCGGCTACGAGACCGATCGCGCGGTCTGGCTCTTCGACCGGGGAACCGCGCTGTACCGTGGCTACGCGCGGCGGGGCACCCTGAGTCCCCTGCGATCGGCCTACATCGAGACCGCGATGTACCGCAATCGGATTACGGGGACCGGAACCGCCACGCGCAACGGGCTCCCGGCTGGCGGAGCGGACGACGTGAAGTACGCCTACTCGCAGAACCTGGCGCTTCATTACCTCCTGACGGGCGACGATCGCTATCGCGAGAGCGCCGAGGGCATGGCGCTCGGCATGTCGGTGCTGTGGGCCAGCCCCGGCTACTCGGGCGGTGACGACTTCTGGACCGAGCGCCACGCCGGCTTCGGCCTGCTCGCCTACGTATGGGCGATGATCGTCAGCGACGACAAGAGCGCAGACTTTCGCCGCCTCGCCGACGAGGCCGTCGACGCTTATCTCTCGCTGCAGGAGACGTACCCGCCCGGCTATACCGATACCGCAGCGCGCTGCTTCGCCCACACCGCCAACGCCCACGGCGAGAGCGGCGCCTACTTCGGCTGCAGTCCCTGGATGAGCGCGATCCTCGGCGACGGGCTCGAGCAGTACGCGCGCGAGTCCGATGCTACGCGCGCCGGCAAGGTGCGCGCTTCGCTGGTGAAGCTCGGGCGCATCATCGCGAAGAGCGGCATCCAGTCCGACGGACGGCCCTACTACTTCATGGGCGTCGGTACGACCGAGAACATGCCGGAGGAGTACAACGAGCACCTCGGCGAAAGCGCCTATCTGCTCGCGATGGCGTGGTTCTACTCCGGAAAAAACGATGCCGCCTTGCGCACCGCCGCCGATACGCTGGTGGCGAAGGTCGGCAGCGACGGTGAGGTTCCGCACGTCCGGAGCTTCAACTGGCAGTGCCGGAGCGCCGTCGCCGGCCCGTGGTTCTTGCGCTGAGCCGTTGCCAGAGTGCTACAACCGGGCGTCCGAATGACTCTTTCGGACGAACAGGCTCATCGCAACGCGGCGGTTCGCGAGCGGCGCGCGCTGTACGCGTCGCACCGGGCAAAGCTCTCCGCGCTGATCCTGCGCGACGAGCTCCCACGAGGCTCCGTGTGCCTGCTCGGAGCCGGCAATGCCAACGACGTGGAGCTCTCGGCGATCGCGCGCGCCTACGATCGCGTCCACCTGGTGGATCTCGACGCCGCCGCGCTCGGCTTCGCCGCCGAGAAGCTCGCTCCGGACGAGCGGAACAAGGTCACGCTCCACGGCGGCACCGATGTAACGAGCATCCTGCCCGAGCTCGAACGCTGGACGCACGCGCCACCCGCTGCCGGCGAGCTCGCCAAGATTCTGGCACGGGCCACCGAGCCGGCGATCGAGCTCCCCCAGAGCGATCTGGTCGTCTCGTGCACGCTCCTGTCACAGCTGGTCGAGCTCGCCAAGCTCGCGCTGGGTGAAGCCGATCCGCGCTTGCTCGAGCTCGTGCTCGCGCTCCGGCTCGGGCACCTCCGGCTGCTGGCGCGAACGGCACGGCCAGGAGGACGATCGATTCTGGTGACCGACGTGGTAGCGAGCGATACCGTGCCCGGGCTCGATCGCACGCCCGAGCCGGAACTCGGCGAATTGTTGGTGCGCCTGGTCCGGGAAAGGAACTTTTTTACCGGCGCGAACCCGTTCGCGATCGCCGAAGTGTGCAAGACGGATTCCGACTTGAAGTCGGCGCTTGCGACGCTGCGCTTACACCGTCCGTGGCGCTGGCAATTCGCAGCGGAACGGAGCTACCTGGTGAGCGCAATCGAGCTGCGGAGAAACCCCTGACCACCGGGTAATCGCAACGATAACGGGCATTTGCCTCGAATGCGGTGAAGTTTCTGCTGGTGCGGCGCGACGGAAGCACCCTACTGTGCCCGCCATGGCGGACGGCGAGGACAAGAAGGCTGGGGAGCGGGACGCGGACGACGAGCGGGAGGAAGCGAAGAAGCGCGAAGAAGCGAAGAAGCGCGAAGAAGCGAAGAAGCGCGAAGAGGACGACGAGGACGAAGACGAGGACGAAGAAGAAGAGGAGGAGCGCGCCCCCGAACCTCCGGTCAAGGCTCGCAAGAAAAGCGAGGCTTCCAAGCCGGCAACGTCGAACAAGTCACGCGGGGAAGCAAAAGCGAAGGACCGCGGCGTTCGAGCCGTGTCAGCCGCCGCACCGGCCTCGGGGAACCCCGCGACGCGCGCGATCGTGGTGGGAGCGCTCGCGCTGGCCGCCGGTGTCGCCGTCGGATGGTTCATCCATGACTATCGCGCCAAGGCCAAGCTGCGCAGCGAATCGGCGGCTGCTCCGGCCCCGAGCGGCAGCGCGGGAGCTACCGGCCCCTGCGGTGACTGGGAGCGAAAGATCTGCGCTGACACGGGCGATCATTCGGCCGCCTGCCAGCAGGCCAAGGGCGCGACCGAACTCTTGACGCCGTCGACGTGCGAGACCGCGCTCTTGAACGTGCCGGCAACGCTCGAGAAGGTCAAAGCGGCACGCGTTGCTTGCGATTCGCTGGTCACGAAGTTGTGCAACGATCTGCCCAAGGATTCCAAGGCGTGCGAGATGGTCAAGATGCGCACGCCGAGCTTCCCGCCCGATCGCTGCAAGGCGATGCTCGAACAGTACGATCAGGTCCTCGGCCAGCTGAAAATGATGGACCAAAGCCCGCCGATGGGCCATCCGGGAGGGCCGGGCGGACCGCCGCCGGGAATGCCGCACGGATCGCCCGGTGGGCCGCCCGGATCGATGCCGCCCGGCGCACCGGGGACGGCTCCGCGCATGCCGCCGCCGCCAGCCAAGCCGTAGCTTCGTGCCATGCTGCGCATCGGGGTCGGGATCTGCGGATGCGCGTGCGCGCTCGCTCTGGTGAAATCGGCCGCTGCGGCCGAGCCGGAACGGGAGCGCGGCTTCTCGCTGCGACTGCGCACGGCCGTGGCTTTTCCGGCGGGAGAGCAGGACAACGATCACGACCTGGCGGACACCTTCGGCGTGCTCGTCCCGGTCGAACTCGAAGCGGGCTACTGGGTCCTGCCCCGTTTGTTGATCGGTGCGCGCGGCGCGGTCGGCTTGCTCACGGTTGCCGACGAATCCTGCGCTCCGCCGCTCGAATGTGGCGGCACGAGCTATCGTTTCGGTGCGGTCGTGGAGTACGCGTTCGATCGCGGCGGCAAGTTCCGCAAGTGGGGCAGCGCAGGGGTGGGCTATGAAATCGCCCGCTTGGCGATTCACCGCGATTCGTCGAGCGCATCGCGCGTCGACAGCGGCCCCGAATACCTGCATGCTGAGCTCGGTGGTGACTTCGCTCTGGGAGGAAGCTTTGCCGTGGGGCCATTCCTCGGCGCGAGCATCGCCGAATTCCGAACTGCGACCTTGCGTCAGGGCGACGGCAGCGAAGCGAGCTACTCGATCCAAGAATCCAAGCTGCACGAGTGGTACTTCATCGGCGTACGCGGGACGTGGGATCCGTGAATAAGCTGCTCGGCTACTTGTGGCTCGGTCTCGCCGTCGCGAGCTGCGGTGGCGAGGACAAGCCGATTCCCCCGCTCTGGGTCGGTCCGTCGTCGCAATCGACACCGGCCGAGTTCGCGGACGCCTACTTCGTGAAAACGCGAGCCGACGATTCCCGACCGGCGTGGACGGTGCTGGATACCGGCGCACCGTTCTCGCTCCTCAACGGGGACGCGTTCGACCGCGGCGTGCCGTCGGGAATCGGTGAGGTCACCGCGCTTTCGCTCGGGGACGCCACGCTCTGGCGGGTTCAGGTGATCGGAGGAGCGGGCGAACCCACGCCGCTTTCGGACGGCTTTCCGTTCGGGGGGATTGTCGGCTACAGCGCGTTCCGCCCGCTGCGCCTCTCGTTCGATCCGCGTGCGCGCGCGGTCGGAATCGGCGACGTGCCACTTCCGGAAGGAGTCGATGCGGGCGTCTCGGTCCCGCTCGAGCTCCGCGGTGGAGGCAAGATCTCGTCCGGGAGCATCCGGTTCGAGTACCAGCCCTCCCGGATCATTTTCGACGCCGACGTCGAGGGTCGCACGCTCCGCATGTTGTTCGATACCGGAGCGAGCTCGGTGGTGCTCTCGAGCGAGATTTTTTCGCAGATCGTCGCCGACGGGCGCCCGACCGCCGAAACCGATCTTTCGACCGCTTCCAGCAGCGGAACCGGGAGCTCGGCCCGACTGCGCTCGATGACGGTGCTGGGCCAGACCGTCACCGATGTCGTGTGCGTCTCGTCGTCCGTGATCGCGCCGAACCTGCAAGCGATCAGCGAGGAGCTGGGGGAGCCGATCAGCGGCTTGATCGGCCACGCCTTTCTCCGAGAGTTCTTCACCGTCGTGGATTATCCGGGCGCGCGCCTCTCCCTGCATCGCTTCGTGAACCGCGACTACGTGCTCGACGACTACCGGCGCGTCGGTTTCACGCTCCAACCGAGCGGGTCGAGGTTTTTGGTCCACCGCGTCTACGCCGGGACCGCGGCGGCGCAGCAGGTCGCGACCGGCACGGAAGTGCTGGCGATCGCTGGCCGATCGGTCGCGACGCTCGGTGTGCTGCGCGCCGAGCTCGCGCTGCGCGGGGTCGTGGGCTCGACCCGCGAAATCCAGTTCGACTTCGGCACGCTGGTCTTGCCGGTGGAAGAGATCCTGCCGACGACGACGCCGCCATAGCGGCGTTCTTCCGTGCTTTGAGCCCTCCCCTGCACTTTTTTTGAGCCAAAGGGTGAGCGAGCCGCGCCTATGCTTGCCATGCGCGGTTTCCATCCCCTTCCACTGCGAGCTCAAAGTTTCAGTCGCCCGCGGGTTCCCGCGGCGGCTCTGGCGCTGCTGTTGGTCGTGCAAGCTTGTGAAGCCGGCGACGACGGTGGTCAGCCCCCGCCGGTGTGCCGCGGCGCAGCGTGCAAGGCGGATGGCGGCGGCAGCGGCGGTCAGGGCGGCGGCAACGGCGGAAGCGGATCTGGACGCGGCGGTCAATCGGGCGCCGGCGGCAACAACGCGGGAACCGGGGGCGCGCTCGGTGAAGGCGGCGGCGACGGAGCCGGTGGTTCGTCGAGCGGCACCGGCGGTAACGACGGTTCCGGCGGAACTTCGACCGGGACCGGTGGCTCATCGGGGTCGAGCGGTTCATCGGGCTCGAGCGGTTCGTCGGGCTCGAGCGGTTCAGCGGGCTCGAGTGGCTCGTCGGGCTCGAGCGGCAGCGCGGGATCGGGCGGGAGCGCGGGCTCGAGCGGTTCGGCAGGGACCGGCGGCAGCGCGGGCACGCAATCGACACCGACGTACACACTCGCCGTCGATGCGCCCGCGAATCAAGCGTCGGTTCAGGGCACGGTCACGGTGCGCGGGCGCGCGCCGGGCTTTTTGAACGTCGAGGTCTGGGACAGCACGCACCAGAATCCGCCGCTCGCCCGGGTCACGCCGGCGGCCGACGGAGCGTTCAGCACCACGGTCAACGCGGCCGCACTCACGCCGGGCGCGACGGCGTGGACCGTCTACGCCTGGGACAGCCCCGCGGGTCAGCCGTTCAACCACACGGCACAGGTCGCGCTCAATCTGACGATCACCGGAACTCCCGTGGACAACTGCGCCGGACAGACCTGTTCCGGACACGGCACCTGCGTCGTCAACGGCGGACAGGCCTCCTGCAACTGCAGCTCGGGGTATCACGCGGTCGGGCTCACCTGCGTTCCCGATTCGACCGGCGGAGGAACGCCCGACCCGGGGACCACCTACGTTCCCCAGGGCTACCGGCTGATCTTCAGCGACGAGTTCACCGCCAGCTCACTCGACACCGGAAAGTGGAACACGCTCGCTCCATGGGGCGTCCAGTTCTTTGCTGACTCGCACCAGAAACAGGCGTTCATTCCGCAAGCGGTCAGTCTCGCCAACGGCATCGTGACGTTCACGGCGAATCGTTCGACGGGCAACACCAACGGACAACCGTATTCGTCCGGCAGCCTCACCACCAACCGGACGTTCACTTACGGCTACTTCGAGGCGCGGGTCCGAGTGCCGGCGGGCAAAGGCTTCTGGCCGGCGTACTGGCTCACGAGCTCGTCGCGCTGGCCGCCCGAGTGGGACATCTTCGAGATCATCGACGGCGTGATTTTCGGGTACACGCACCCGGTCTCGGGAGGCAAATGCACCTTCGTCGAAGGCGCTGCCGGCAGCGATTCGACGTACACCATCCAGAACCTGTACGGAATCTGGCACGTGTACGGCTTCCGCTGGACCGCGACCGATCTCTGGTGGTGGGTCGACGGCGTGTTGACCGAGCACTACTCGATCAACGCGGCCGCCGGCGCGGGCGATCCCTTCTGGCTGAATGTCTCGCTCCAGGTCGGCGGCGACTGGCCCGGGGATCCCAACTCCTCGACGCCTTTCCCGGGGAAAATGGACGTGGACTACGTCCGCGTTTACCAGCAGTAGCCGAGAACGCTCGCCCGGGGGCAGGCCCAGTATCGTTCAATCGCGCCGATGCGCCATCGCTGCTTGCTTCTCCGGGTCAGTGTGCGGCTTGCCTTTGACCGACACGGTCACCCTTTCGACGACGCCGCCGCGGAACGTTTCGGGTGAAACGTAGTCGTCCGACGCGGGTCGGCCCGTGTCGCGGCCCACGGTAACGACGCCCTCGAGCCCGAAGAACCCGGGTTGCGTCTTGATGGTATCGGAAGCGACTTCCTTGCCGTCGATGAACAGCTTGGCCGGGCCGGTCGGGCTCCGGGTCTCGTCGTGCCCCTGCACTTCGAAGCTGACGCCGAGCCGATGCTTGCCGGCGGGGAGGGGTTCCTTGGCGGAGAGCTTCTGCTGGTCCTCGCCGAGCCAGTTGTAGACGTAGTGCAGCTTGCCGTTCTTTACGTACAGCGTGTGCCCGCCGATGTCGCTGCCTTGGGCGAACACGACGCCCTCGGGCTCGCCGTCGTGGACGTCGACGTCGGCCGCGATCTCGAACGAACGCTGCGTCGTACTCACGGCTACGCCCTGCGGCACTGGCTCGCAGCCTGGATAGTAAACGTAGCGGGTGCGTGGCTTGCCCGGCTTCGGCCGCGCGTCGGCCATGATCTCGACCGGGGTGCGATCGTCGAGCGGGAGCGCCTGGTACTTGCCGGCGAAGAACGCCCAAAGGTTTTTCAACTGCTCGAGCTTGTCCGGATGCTTGTCAGAAAGATCGTTGGTCTGGCTGCGGTCTTCCTCCAGATTGAAGAGCTCCCAGCGATCTTTGTCGAAACCGCTCCAACCGCTGGTGGCGGGGTGAACCGCCGCGGCGTGCCAGCCGTCGCACCAGACGCCCCGGGTGCCGAGCATGCTGTAGAACTGGGCGCGCTTCTTGGTCGGTGCGTTCGAATCGTCGAAGGTGTGGGCAATGCTCACGCCCTCGATTTCCGACTGCACGTACCCGTGCACTTCGTCGGGCGGCTCGATGCCGAGACATTCATACAAGGTGGGGACGATGTCGACGGCGTGGCAATACTGATGGCGAATCGCACCGGCCGACTTGATCTTGTTCGGCCACGCGATGATCAGCGGATCCGCGGTGCCGCCCTCGTAGTTCGAGTAGCGCTTGAACATCTTGAACGGCGCACAGAACGCCTGTGCCCAACCCGTGTTGTAGTGATTGTACGTCTTCGGCGAACCCAGCTCGTCGAGAGACTTGAGGTTCTCTTTGACCGTGTCGATCACGCCGTTGAAGAACTTCATCTCGTTGACGGTGCCATTGGGTCCGCCCTCGCCGCTCGCACCGTTGTCGGACACCACCACGATCAGGGTGTTGTCGAGCTGGCCGGTCTCGTCGAGGTAGTCGAGCAGCCTGCCGATCTGGTCGTCGCAGTGGGAGACGAAGCCCGCGAACACTTCTGCCATGCGACTGAAGAGCTTCTTTTCGTCGTCATTGAGCGAGTCCCAGGGGCGCACGACGTCGTTCTGCGGCCAGGGTTGCCCGTTCGGGCCCTTCTGGTCGACGTACTCGTTGAGCGGCGGGAGCTTCGTTCCCTTCGGCAGAAGCCCGAGCTCGATCTGCCGGGCGAGCACGATTTCCCGGTACTTCTCGTAGCCCATGTCGAACTTGCCCTTGTACTTGTCCGCCCACTCCTTGGGCACGTGGTGCGGCGCGTGCCCGCAGCCCGGGGCGAAGTACAGAAACCACGGTTTCTCCGGGTCTGAGGCCTTCCCGTCACGGATGTACTGGAGCGCCTTGTCCGCGATGTCACGGCTGAAGTGATAACCCTGTTCCGGCAGATAGGGCTGGTCGGCGGCCTGGTTGTCCTGGATCAGCAGCGGGTACCACTGGTTGGTTTCGCCGCCCAAGAAGCCGTAGAAGCGCTCGAAGCCGCGGCCGAGCGGCCACTGGCGGCGCGAGCCGGCCGCATGGTTGTCGTAGTCCGGCGTCAGATGCCACTTCCCGAGGCAGTAAGCGCTGTAGCCGTGTTCGACCAGCACCGCCGGGATCATCGCGTTCTCGAACGGAATGCGTCCATTGGACGCCGGATAGCCCGTGGCGAACTCCGAGATGCAGGCCATGCCGTTCGAGGTGGCGTTGCGGCCGGTCAAAAGACAGGCGCGCGTCGGCGAGCACAACGCGGTGGTGTGAAACTGCGTAAAACGCAGGCCCATCTCGGCGATACGCGTCATGTTCGGTGTTTCGATGAGCCCGCCGTAGCAGTCCAACGCACCGAAGCCGACGTCATCCCAGACGATGTAAAGGACGTTCGGTGCTCCCTCCCGCGCTCTGGGCGGTTCGTACGCCGACCAATCCTCCTTCGCGTTTCTCACGTCCAGTGCCAGGTGCCCTTGAAAACGCTTTGCCATCTTGATTCTCCAATGTCCTCACTTCGCGGGGTTTCTTGTCTGCTTCTTCACGCACCGACGTTCTCTCTTCCGCTGGCTGCGTGTGCGCCGCTCGCGCGCGATCAGGGTCATGACCTCGGCCGGGTCGCGCCCCTGCCGCAGCAGGTCGGCAAGGATCCGCATCGGGCGGTCGATGTGGGTGAAGAAAGCCTTGTAGCCTTCGCACAGATAGTTGAGCCCGGGCTCGCCGTCCGGAGTGCGAAGGAATCGATTGCGCGGGCATTCCCCGTTGCACGCGAAGCGCACCTCGCAGCGCCGGCAGTAGGCCGGCAGGGTGTCCCGCTTGGCCCGCCCGAAGGAGCGCTGTTTCTCCGAGGCGACCATTTCGATCAGGTGCTGGTCGCGAATATTGCCGAGCAGATATTCGGGTTCCACGAAGTGGTCGCACGAGTAGAGATCGCCGTTGTGTTCGAGCGCGAGCGCATCGCCGCAGGTTTCGGCGAAGACGCACATCGCTTGCGGCAGGTGCATGAAGCTCGCGAGCGCGCTCTCGAACAGCGGCAAAAAAACCTTGCCGACGTCGCGGCGCACCCATTCGTCGAAGGCGGCGCACAGGAAAGCGCCCCATTTTTTCGACGGCACCGTGCGTTCGGTGACGAGGTCGCCGGACTGCGTGTACAGCGGGCGGCCCGCGCCCCAGCCGTCGTTCGCCGCCGCACGCATGTCCGCCGTGACGCGCTCGACGATCGGAATGAACTGAATGAATTCGGCTCCGGCCTCGTCGCGGAGAAAGCGATAGACTTCGAGGGGATGATCGGCGTTTGCCGCGTGCACGGTGCACAAGACGTTGAAGTCGACGCCGTGTGCGCGGAGTAGCTTCGCTGCGCCGAATACCTTGTCGAACGTCCCGTGCCCGCCCTTGTCGACCCGGTAGACGTCGTGCATCGCCCGCGGCCCGTCCAGAGAGAGGCCGACGAGGAAACGATGGCGCTTGAAGAGCGCGCACCAAGCTGCGTCGAGCCGCGTGCCATTGGTCTGGATCGTGTGCTCCACGGTCGTCCCTGGCCGCCGGTACTTGTTTGTCAAAGCCACGGCGCGCTCGAAGAACTGGACGCCCATCAGCGTCGGCTCGCCGCCCTGCCACGCGATCGTCACGCTTGGAGCACGCTGCGACTCGATGAGCTGCCGGATATAGAGCTCCAACAGATCACCCTCCATCTGGAACGAGCTATTGGGATAGAGGGCCTCTTTGGACAAAAAGAAACAGTATTTGCAATCGAGATTGCAGACGGCGCCAGTGGGCTTCGCCATCAAGTGGAAGTTCGGAGGCGCGCCTTTGGGCCATGTCCGAGGGCGCGCAGGGCCAGCATCAGGCCTTCCACATCCCAAATCCAGCGGGCCACGCTGCTGATCGACCGCACTCATGATCGGGAGGTGACGCTCGCCTGGCATGGCATCGATTCCTCGAACACGTGAATCCATTGCAATGCGCATACCCTCACCGTGGAGGACCTCTGCGGGTTGCACCTGGTGTTGCGAGTCACCCCGGCTGCCTAAGCACGACACGGGGCACTCTTGCGAAAGGGCTACTGAGGTCGATAGCGCGCGGGACGAGGCCGCGGACCGAGATCGCCGGCACCTGGGCTCGGCCCGAGGTTGATTCAGTCGCAGCTCCGCGAGCGCGTGGGAGAGCCAGGATTCACTCGCGAACAGGCGAACGTGGGTCTTGCCCGCGCTTCGCTCGACGCCGACGTCCATCAATCCGCCGCGAGCAAGAACGCGCCGCGTTCGGCGCCCGGACTCATGCGCCACTTACCGTGTCCGCTCACGGCGTGCGTCCACGCGCGTTCGAGATCGACCTCCGTGCTTTCGCCGGCGTGGGCGATGGCCGCCTGGACCTTGAGCTCGGACAGGTTCAAGTGCCTGGCGAGCGCACCGGGCACGCCTTCGAGCCGCACTCCGAACGCGGACAGTACCGGCAGCGCGGCCGGAAAACCGGCCTGAACTCGCGCGTCCACGCTCTGTGGAACGTAGCCGCGAAACGGGATCGTGCTCGCAACGGCGCGCACCCAGCCGCGCCCGGTGTCGCCGGTGCGCGTCACGAGCCGAGTGCGATCGACGCTTAGCGAAACGCGTTCGAACCAACCGCCGTCGCGGCGCACGTCCGGCTGGCGCAGCCCAAGCTCGACGCGGCCGCTTCCGGACACCGTACTCTTACCGAAACTGACCCAGGTCTTCCCGAAGTCGAGTCCGAGCTCGCCCGAAAGCGCACCGCTCGCGTCGAGGTTGGCGCGCGCGGAGGCCTGCACGGGGCCCCGTCCACCGCGAGCTTCGGGCCGACGAGCGCGTTCACTCGGTCCAAGTCGTCCGCGCGGATATCCGGGAGCTCGATGAACGCGTCGGGCATGTGCCACGACTCGTGCAGCCCGTGCATCCGTGCGCCGATCCAGAGCTTGGCTCGACGCACCTGCACCGTTGCGGAGCCGCCGGTTGCGCCGAAAGCGTCACACTCGCGCTCAAAAACGCTTTCAAAAACGATGCACGCTGGTCGTGCAAACTGCGGACCGAGCTCAGCGCGCCTGTCGAACGCAGCGCGCCGCCGCCAGATCGGTCATCCTGCGCTGGATCGAAACGCCGAGGGCCGCCTGCAGCGCCACGGCCCAGCCGTCGGCGGTAGCCGTGAAGACCGGAGTCGACGACAGTAGTACGTCGCACTGCTGGCGCCGAAACCTGCCAGGTTATACGAGAGCGGACTCGCCAAGCGTCCCACATGTCACAGCGGCTCGGACATCAGGTCGACCCCCCCGCGCGCCCACGCAGGCCGAACGCGGCGCCCGCTGGATCTTCGCAGGCAGCGAACACGCCGCCGTTCAACGCCTGCCCTGACTCCGCCACTCTGCCGCCGCGCTCGCGCACCGTGGCGAGACGACCCTCGAGATCCTCGACCGCGAAAAAGAACAGCCAGTGCGGGTGGATGTGAGGCAAGCGCGCCGTGTTGGCGACGCTCCCCGCGCTGCGCCCCGTGGCATCCCAGGCAAACAGCTGGTGTTCGCCCTGCACCGAACCGAGGTCGACGAGCCCGTTGGCCGTCCAACCGAACAGGGTTTCATAGAACGAAAACGCCCGAACGTGATCCCGAGTGTGCAAAAGGTGCCACGCCACGGTATCGCCCGGGGGCGCGGCGTCCTCGGCGCACAGACCGACGACTGAACCGAACGGATCGCGCAGCACTTCCGGCGAAAGCTGCTGGCCGCCCATCTCGACCAAGCGAGCGATGGTTCCGTCGACGTCGCTCACTCCCACCTGTCCGAGCCAGTGAGCGGGTGCCCCCCGCGCGGCAGCCCGCTCCGGGAGCGGCGCGAGAGCCACCTGCGAGCTCCAGAAGGTCGCACCGAGGAGGTCGGCATAGAAGGCCCGTGCCGCCTGCACGTCCGTGGTTCGGAGCTCGTAGCGACAGAACCTCGCCATGGGTCGCGTGGACGTAGGCTCGACGCATCGCGACCGCAAGCAGTTGCGGCGATCGCGCGCCATGATTATCTGGCTCGCGTGCGCGCATGCGCCGCGAAATGCTTCTTGCCGCTATTTCTCTTCGCGTCGACGGCAAACGCTGGACCAAAAGTGGAGTGGCAGCCGTACTGGCCCAAGGTCAGTCCCGCGGAATACGTGCTCACCGGAGCCGCGATCGCCGGCACGGTGTCGCTGGTGCTGCTGCTCGACTACTCCGACGACGGCTACGAGCACGGCGTGCTCTACGACGACGCCGTGCGCGAGCAGCTCCGGGGGACCAGCCGCGAAGATCGCAACATCGCCCGAACCGTCGGGGACTTCGGTTACCGGAGCATGCTGATCTTCCCCGTCGCCGACGTGGCGATCAGCGCGCTCGCGGTGCACGGTAACGGCGAGGTCGCGTGGCAGATGTTCTCGATCAGCGCCGAAGCCATGGCGCTCGCGGGCCTAGCGGGCATCGCCACGGATCACCTGGTCGGCCGCGGGCGACCGAGCAACATTCCCTGCAAAGACAATCCGGAGTACGAGCGGTTCTGCGGCGAGGTGGACCAGTTCGGCAGCTTCATCAGCGGTCACACGGCGATCGCCTCGGCCGGTGCGGGTGTCACCTGCGCTCATCACTTGAACATGCCGCTCTACGGCGGCGGCGCACCCGACGTGCTGGTCTGCGTCGGTGCATCCGCACTGGCGATCACCACCGGCGTCGCTCGGATCATCAACGACCGCCACTGGGCAACGGACGTGACCTTCGCTTGGGGCGTCGGCGCGGTCACCGGTTACGTATGGCCGACCCTGCTCCACTATCGCTCCGCTCCCAAGTCGAACGACGAGAGCCGCTCCCGGCCGGCGTTTCGCCATGCATTCGTGCCGTCGGTCGCGCCGGGAGCGGTGGGGCTCGGCTGGTACGCGATGTTCTAAGGCGTCGCCGCCGCGCCGCCGCCGTCCGCGGCGAAGTCGAGGTAGCGATAGACGCCGCGCGACGCCGCGACAAGCGGCTGCGTGTGTGCGAGGTACTCCTCGAGCGTCGGCAGCTTGCCCAGGACGGCGACCACCGCCGCGAGCTCGGCCGACCCGAGGAACACCTTGGCCCCCTCGCCCATGCGGTTCGGAAAGTTGCGTGTCGAGGTGGAAAACACGGTCGCGTTCGGTCGCACACGAGCCTGATTGCCCATGCACAGCGAGCAGCCGGGCACTTCGGTGCGCGCTCCGGCTTGCGCGAACGAGCTGTAGCGCCCTTCCCGCATCAGCTGCGCGCGGTCCATCCTGGTCGGCGGGGCCACCCACAGACGCGCCGGCACCGGGCCGCCGTGAGCGTCGAGCACGCTCGCCGCCGCCCGGAAGTGACCGACATTGGTCATGCACGATCCGAGGAACACCTCGTCCACGACCGTGCCGGCCACCGCGCTCAGCGGCCTCACGTCGTCGGGGTCGTTGGGGCACGCGACCAGGGGCTCCTCGATGCTCGCGAGATCGATCTCGAACACCCTGGCGTACGAGGCGTCCGGATCCGGCTCGAGCAGCTCCGGATCGGCGATCCACGCCTCCATCGCCCTGGCGCGCCGCTCGAGCGCCGTCGCGTCGCCGTAGCCGCGCGCGATCAGGCCGCGCAGCAGCGCGACGTTGCTCTTCAGGTACTCGAGGACCGGCTCGCGCCCGAGGCGAATCGTGCACGCTGCCGCGGAGCGTTCTGCGCTGGCATCGCTGAGCTCGAACGCCTGCTCCACCTTCAGGTCGGGCAAGCCCTCGATCTCGAGAATGCGACCGTTGAACACGTTCGTCTTGCCCTGCTTGGCCAGGGTCAGGTCGCCGCTCTTCAGCGCGACCCAGGGAATCGCGTTCACGAGATCGCGCAAGGTGATAAAGGGGCGCATTTCACCCTTGAAGCGCACCAGCACCGACTCGGGAACGTCGAGCGGCATCACGCCCAGGGCGGCCGCGAACGCCACCAGACCCGAACCCGCGGGAAACGAGATCCCGAGCGGAAACCGCGTGTGTGAATCGGCGCCGGTGCCCACCTGATCCGGCAAGAGCATGCGATTGAGCCACGAGTGAATGATGCCGTCGCCCGGGCGCAGCGCGACCCCGCCACGCTCGACGAAAAAGTCGGGCAAGCTTTGCTGGGTCTCGATGTCTGCGGGTCTGGGGTAGGCCACTGTGTGGCAAAAGGTCTGCAGCACGAGCTCGGCCTCGAAGCGCAGACACGCGAGCTCCTTCAGCTCGTCGCGAGTCATCGGCCCGGTCGTGTCCTGCGAGCCGACGCTGCTGACCCGGGGCTCGCAGTATTGTCCGGGGCGAACACCGGGCAGGCCGCATGCGCGGCCGATGATCTTCTGAGCCAGCGTGTAGCCGCCGCTCGCGATCGGAGCCGGCGCAGAGCTCCGAAACAGCGGGGACGGACCGAGCCCCAGCACCTGCCGCGCCCGTGCAGTCAGGTTGCGACCGATGATCAGCGGGATCCGCCCGCCGGCCCGCACCGCGTCGAGCAAGGCTTCCCTGGGTGCGAAGCGCGCGACGATTGCGCCGCGCTCGTCCTCGATCACGCCGGCGCGCGGGTAAACGTGGATCAGATCGCCCATCGCGAGCCGGCTCACGTCGCACTCGATCGGCAGCGCACCCGAGTCCAAGAGCGTGTTGAAAAAGATCGGAGCGATCTTGCCCCCGAGCACGACGCCTCCGCTGCGCTTGTTCGGCACGTGCGGGATGTCGGAACCGATGTGGAAGAGCAGGCTGTTCACCGCGCTCTTGCGCGAGGAGCCCGTGCCCACGACATCGCCCGCGTAAGCAACGGGATATCCCTGTTTTCGCAGCTCCGCGAGCTCCCGCAGCCCGAGCGCGTGGCGCGGGATGTCCGGGCGCGACCAGGCCTCCTGCGCGGGCGACAGGTCGTCAGTGGTCGTCTCACCCGGTGCCTTGAACACGCGCAGCGTGATCCGGTCTGAAACCGCGGGTCGCGATTCGAACCACTCGCCGGCGGCCCAGGTGTCGAGCACGCGTCTTGCGTTCACGTTGCCGCCCTGGGCTAGCTGCACCACGCGCTCGAACGCCGAAAAAACCAGGAGCACCCTGCCCAGCTGTTCGGCAGCCAGCGGCCCGAGCCGATCGTGCTCGAGCAGCTCGACCAGCGGGCTCACGTTGTAGCCCCCGAGCATCGTGCCCAGGATCGCGACCGCGTGCTCTGGTCCGAGCAGCGGACTTTTGATCACACCCCTGGCCACCAGGGCGAGGCATTCGGCCTTGACGCGCGCTGCACCATCGACCCCGGGCGGCACGCGCTCGCGCAAAAGCTCGAGCAGAAACGCCGCTTCCCCGGCGGGCGGATCGCACAAAAGCTTGCACAACTCGCGGGTCTGGCGTTCGCTGAGCGGCAGCGGGGGAAGCCCCTGGGCCGCGCGTTCGGCGACGTGTTCTCGGTAACTCGTGAGCATGAACGGAACCTAGCGATCACGAACTCATGCGTCCAACGAGTAATTTGCATGGAATTGATGCATAATTCGCATCAATGGATCTGCTGCTGATGCGCTCGCTCTTGGCCGTCTCCGAGCACGGCGGCGTCACCGGCGCGGCGCGCGCGATCGGCGTTTCCCAGTCCGCCCTGTCGCGGCGTCTCGCTCAGCTGGAAGAGGGACTCGGCGTCCCGCTGCTGGAGCGCTCCGGCCGCGGCGTCGCGTTCACCGCTCTCGGCCAGATCGTGTTGACGGAGGGCGCGGAGCTCGTGCAGCGCTTCGACCGGCTCAAGTCGCGCCTCGACGAACATCTGAAGCTCGGCGCCGGCGTAGTGCGCGTCGGCGGCGGCGCCACCGCGGTCGCGTTCGTGCTGCCGAGCGCGATCGCGGCCTTTCGCAAGCGGTATCCGCGCATCGTGTTCCAGGTTCGCGAAGCCGGCAGCCTCGACGTGGAAGCCGCCGTCGTCAGCGACGAGCTCGAGCTCGGCATCGTCACCTTGCCGATCCGCGGCCGCGAGGTCGACGCCTCGCCGCTGCGCCGCGATCGGATCGTGCTCGTGGCCGCCAAGGATCACCCGCTGTCGCGCCGGCGCCGCGTCCCGGCTTCCGCGCTGAACGGCCAGAACCTGGTCGGGTTCGAGGCCGGCACCGCCGTGCGCCGCCTGATCGACGCGGCGCTGGAGCAGGCCGGGGTGGAAGTCAACGTGGTGATGGAGCTTCGCAGCGTCGCAGCGATTTTGCAGATGGTGGAAACGACCGGAAGCCTTGCCTTCGTGAGCGAGCTCGCCGTCGCCGCCGGCTCCGTTCGAAAGCGCCGCTCGGTCGTGCCGGTCCGCCTCCAGGGCCTTCAAATCGAACGCGAGCTTTCGCTGATCAAGAAGCAGGGCCGCTCGCTTTCACCCGCGGCACGCGAGTTCGCGAGCATGTTGTGCTAGGAGGCTGAAATGACTCAGCCGCACACTTGCGAAGGATGTCTCGGATCCGGTGAGTGGCCGACCGACTTCGGCCTCGTCGATTGCCCCGAGTGCGGAGGCTCCGGGATCTTGCCGAGCCGCAACGTGCTCGTCGACTGGCGCTCGCGCGACATCGAGCGCGCGGTCGGGGCGGGGCGCAGCGCGTCGCCAGAGGACGTCCGGTGGCTGCTGGCGGAGCTTCGCACGGCGCGCGCGGCGCTCACCGAGATCATCGCGCTCGCGCACGACACCGACGATCGGGACGGCATCGGCGTGCGGATCCGCTTCGCGGCCAACCGCGCGCTCGGGCTCTACGACACGAGCGCGGCCGCGGCTGCCGAGGCGCCGGCTCCTTAAGCAAGTTCGGATCGAGCCGCTTTCGAATGTCAGCGCCGGGATGGATATGGTTCCTCGCCGGCGCACTCGGCGGCGCGTGCGCGCCGAGCGCGAATCGTGCCGTGCAGTGCGAGCCCGCGCCCGCGCTTTCGGCGACACCCGCTCGCTCGGATGCCGCAAGGAGCGCGCCCGAACGCCCGCCGGCGATCGTGCCTCCCCGCGACATCGCTTGCACGCTGAGTGCGCCCGCATGGCCGAGCGAAAACCTGGACGAGGGCGGAGGGCGACACTACCTGCGCTTCGCTCCGGGCGGCCGTCCCTTTGCGCGGCTCTACCACGGCCGCAACGCCGAGCTCGTGGTGCCGGCAGCGCTGCCCAGCGCCGGCGGCCACGTGCGCATCGACTCGTTCGGCGTGGTGCTCGAGGCACACCTTGAAGCCGCCGAGATGCCGCTCTACGCCGCGGCGCCGCTCGTGCTCTCGGGCGTGTTCGTCCCCGACAACGACCGCCGCCTGGTCTGGCGATCGGCCAAACCTGGAAGCATCGACGTCACCGTCGACGCGGGCCCGAGGGTGCGTCCGTTCGGAGAAGATCCGCTCGGCGGCGAGCTCGCGTGCGTTCAGATCTCGCTCGGCTGGGAATTGATCGACCGCGCCGCGATCGACGCGCTGATCAAAGCCCCGCCCGACGACCGCGACCCCAATGGTCCGTTGCTCTGGCTGAAGCCCGGCAGAGTCGGGCTTTCCGCGGTCCCGGGTGGCGATCCGGTCGTGGAGATCGACGTGGTCGAGCCGCCCGACGACACGGTGCTGGTGCAACCGCTGCGTGTCCTTGCCAAAGCCAAGGGCCATACGCGAATTGCCATGGTTCCCTTCGGCGGAACGTTGTTCGGCTGGGTGCGAAACGACGAGATCCAGCGTCACAAGGCGCGGTACATGGACCTTTCGCACGACGTGGACAGCCGCCTCGTTCTGAAGCGGGAGATGGGAGGACCCTTCGTTGTCTGTGATCGAGAGCTACCCCTGTTCGCCGAGGTCGGCGGCGAGCAGCGCAAGGTCGGCCAGGTCAGCGCGGGCACGCCGTTCGCGCCGGCTCGAACCCAGGGAACATGGACGGTCGTCGACTTCCCGAGCGCCGGCTTCGCACCCGAGCGCGACGCGTCTCTGCTCGTCGAGACTTCGGCGCTTGCTAGCTGTAAACACAGCGTGGTCAAAGAACCGGTTAGGCGTAGCATCTCCGGACAATGAGCGACCTCGCCTCCTCGGATCCCGCGCACCGCGTCCTGATCGATGATGGCCGCTATTTCGAAGGCCCGCGCTGGTACGGCGGTCGCCTCTGGGTGTCGGACGCCATCCGGCGCAGCGTGTTCAGCGTGGACCTTTTCGGCAATCGCAGCCGCGTCTGCAAGCTCGACGACGTTCCTTGCGGCCTCGGACATCTTCCGAACGGCGATCTGATCGTGCTCGGAATGTTCCAGAAGCGCCTCTGGCGCGTGGTGAGTGACTCGCTCGAAGCGCACGCCGATCTGTCGTCGATCGCCGCCGGAACGATCGACGACATGATCGTCGACGGGCGCGGCAACGCCTACGTGGGTGACGTCGGGTTCGACCTGCTCAGCGGCCCGAAGCCGGGAGGGCTCGGGCGGATCTTGTTCGTCGATCCGGCGGGCTCGAGCCGCGTAGTCGCCGAAGGTCTGGATTTTCCGAACGGGATTGCGATCTCCGGGGATGGAAAGCGGCTCGTCGTCGCGGAGAGCATGGGTGACCGGCTTCGCGAGTTCAGGATCGAAGCGGACGGGGCGCTCTCCGCGCCGCGCACCTTCGGCCAGTTCGACGAGCCGGACGGCGTGTGCCTGGACGAGAGCGGGCACGCCTGGGTAGGGCTGTTCTCGGAGGACAGCTTCGTTCGCGTGGCACCCGACGGCGCGATCGCGCAGCGCATCGCGACGCCGGGCCGCCGCGCAGTCGCCTGCTGCCTGGGAGGTCCCGAGCGACGCACTCTATTGACCATCACCGCGGTGACGACTCACGAGGACCTGATGCAGGGACGCTCTCTGTCGCGCATCGAAGCGATGGATGTCGACGTCGGGGGCACCGGAAGGCCCTGATCAGCGTCCCAGGTAGTTCATCAGCCACGTCATCGCCGGGCGCGGCTGGCCGTCCCTGATGAGGCCACTGTTCGTGACCCAGGTCGCGCCGTAGATGTAGCCCCAGAGCGTGATGCCTTTGATCTGCGGAGTTTCGTAGAACAAGGTGAACTGCTGCCGCATGACGTTCAGCTGCTGCGTGTCGTCCGCGATGTTCACGTCGTATTCCGAGATGTAGATCGGCACGCCAATCCCGATGATCTTCTGCAGGTTCGCGCTGAGGCTTCCGCCGTTGGGATTCCCGGTCATCTGCTGTGTCTCGAGGCCGTGCGCCTGACAGCCCACCGCGTCGAGCAGGCTCCGGCCTCCCACGGGCGCCGCGTTCTTCACCTTGTTCGCAATGCTGACGAAGTTGTCCGTGTCCCAGCGCAGCTCGTTGTAGTCGTTCAGGATCAGCGTTGCGTTCGGACAGTACTGGCGCGCCAACTGAAAAGCCCGGATCACCCAGTCGTGGCCGGTCGCGCCGTTGCCGCCGAGCGCGTTGTAAAAGTTCGCGCGGCCGTTGCCACCGTCGGGTTTGGTGTGATCCGGCTCGTTGACCACGTCGATCAGCTCGACGTTCGGATAGCGCTCGCAGAAAGCCCGGATCCACTCCTCGATCTCGGCAGCCTGCTCGCTCTGCGAGAGCCCGTTGATCCAGCTCGGCGCCTGCGCGCCCCAGACGAAGGTGTGCTGCTTGAAGGGGATGTGATTGGTGCGCGTGAATTGGTAGTACTGATCGAGCTTCGACCAGTTCATGTTGTCGCGCGTGGGCTCGACCGACGCCCACTTGCCCTCGTTCTCGGGGGTGAGCTGGTTCCAATACATGAGGAAGTCCGATCGGAGATTGTTCGACGTCGTGATATTGCCGACGAACTTGCCGGTCGGCGCACCGCCCGCTCCCGCGGCACCGCTCGCTCCCGCTGCGCCCGCCGCACCGCTCGCTCCCGCTGCGCCCGCCGCTCCACCCGTGCCGCTGTTGCCGGCATTGCCACCGGTCCCACCCGCACTGCCCGCCGCTCCGCCCGTGCCGCCGCCGGAATCGCCCGCGCCTCCCGCTGCGCCTCCGGACCCGCCACTCGAACTGCCGCTTGCACCCGAGCCGCCGCCGGTACCGCTCGATCCATT
>Ga0111538_10003810_pt1 | contig 21045 bp, 21 predicted proteins | sample SoiMethybrSBSTD1_FD_79669 | JGI IMG/M metagenome (GOLD analysis project Ga0111538, IMG submission 79669) | Bulk soil microbial communities from a Populus tree surrounding site in Tennessee, USA - Soil MetaG P. TD hybrid SBSTD1 (version 2)... | ecosystem: Environmental > Terrestrial > Soil >... | reverse complement strand
TTTGAGCGGATCGGTCAGATAGTCGCTCGTCGGTGTTGAGTCCCAAACCATTGCAACCTTTACGCGCTGCCCGGCATTGACCCAACCAATATCGATCGTGATGTTGCGACTGGCGTCGAAGCTCGACGGCACGACGTAACGCCACGTGTAACGATTGTTGACGACGCTCGTGTAAGAGGTCAGCGCGTTGACGCCGCCGGCGCCGTCTTTTTCGCTGAGACCCGCTGCGCCTTCAACGTTGTCAGTTGCTCCCGCCAGAATCAATGCCTTCATCGACTCGGGATAAACTCGCAGGCTTGGTCTCACCTGAATCAGATCCGCGGCAAGCCCCGCCACCATCGGCGCTGAGAAACTCGTACCAGATCCGATTTCATCGTTGTTGCAGTTGAAGTTCGGAGCCATGATGGTGGTCTTGATGTTGGCGCCCGGAGCTGCGACTTCCGGTTTCTCGCGGTCGTTGTGCAACGAGAGTGGATCCTCCCAGCTCGAAGTGGGCCACATCACGTTGTCGCTGGATTCGATCGTGCCTAAGTCGTCGTAATTGCCAACGGCAATCGTGTTGAAACCAGAGCCCACGCTATTCACATAACCCTTTGCCGTGCACAGGCCGTTGTTACCGGCAGACGCGGTAACCGTGTCCCAGATGTAGCGGACGATATAGTCCGCCTGGCGGCCCCAGACATTTACTGAACCGTCGTAACCGCAATTGTCGAGTCCCCAACTGTTGTTAGAGACATCAGTGTTCCACGCGGCGGCGTCCATAGCTGCGGTAATGTTGGCGAAGTTAGCGTAGCTCACGATGTTCGAGCTGTAGATCTTCGCGCCCGGAGCAATGCCACCGAAGTTATTGTGAGTGCTGGCAACTATGCCGGCGCAGGCCGTTGCGTGATCGTCGACGTTGGGATCGTTCGGCACGCGCGTGCCGAGATTGTTGGCGGCCAGACAACTATTGTTGAAGTCCACGCGGCTGTCCTCGATTATGGCGACGCGAGCGCCGGTCCCGGTGATGCCGAGGTTCCAGAGCTGGTCCGCCTTGATCGATGGTCCAGCGACGTTCATGTGGTCTTTGTACTCTTCGTCCTGCGCCAGGTACACAACTTCCACATCGGCGCGATCGGCAAACTGTTTGACCATGCCGGCGGGCATGGTGGCGAAGACCATCGGTGCGCCTTCACTACGTCGATCGACAGCATAACCGGCTGCTGCCAGCGCGCGCGTGAGTCCGTCGGTGGCGCGCGATGTATCAGCCTTCACCTGGTCCATGCGGCGAGCAAGTAACTCGTCGACTTCTTCACTTTTAAGATCGCTGCGACCGTCACGCGGATCTTTCGCCTCGAGATCTTCGGAGGGATTGAGCCAGAAAGCGACCTTGATGTCGCTCCAGTGCGGCCTGGGATCTTTAAGACTCGATTCACCACCAAGGTCCTCGATCTTTTGGTGCAGCTTCGGGTGCAGCTTCCCGTACTTGGCCCGGTAAGCGCTCAGCTCTTCGGCCTTCAGTGTGGCGAATTCGACTTCCTGTCCGCGATCGTCGATCGAGGCATCAAACGACTGACCGTTGTCCGGATTTAGGATCTTAGCCGTTTGAACTTTGCGTCCAGTCAGTGGAAATGCAACAGTTGTGCTCTTGAGCAGTTGGAGTCGACTTGCGTCGAGTCCTTCCGATCTTGCCGCGACTTGCAATAGTGTTTGATCTTCCGTCGAAAGACTCTGTTCTTTCTGCGCGCTGGCGCGTGGCAATGACGTGAGTGCGATGGCAACGATTAAGATGAGAACGCTGCCAACTAAAACTTTTACTTTCATGTAACGCATAACTTCTCCTTGAAACTCGCATCCAAGCAAACTGCTACCTTGAAAAAAGTTGCTGAACTCTCGAATTTATTACCCTCGGTATGAAATATTTTTTCGTGAGGTTTGTTACTCGTAGAGTTTTCCCGACTTGCTTCTTGGGGGCAGCTCCTCGCGCGATGAAAATCGGTTAATGAGGTGTCCCGGTAACAACAACATCGTCGGGCCTTCGTCTAAAGGCAAGGTTTCGCTAAGTAGCCGCGAGCCATCGAGGCGACAGAACCTGAGATCGTCGTTGCCAAACAATTGCCGACATTTGGGACACTGTTTCATAAGCAGTACCTACTTCCACTGCAATCTATTCCTTAAACGCGTAAAGCGATCGGCGGCAGTTCTGAGATTTTTATGAAATTTTGGAGAGCTGAGATGAAAAGAGTCTTCTTGCTGTTTCTTCGTCGACCGCGCGAATTGGCTGCAAAAATATATTGGCATGCGACCGATCGCTCCGATCCTGCAGAAAGCTTCGAACCCGTAATTCGTGATAGCATCACGACCGTAACTCAACCTTACCCATCGGAGGACCTTTCTCATGACAGCATCCACACGTATCTACGTCAGCGGCGCGTTCACTTTCGGTGGTCAACCCGCAGTTAACGATCTCATCAATGCCGGCTACAACACGGTGATCATTTGGTCCGTGCACGTAGCACCTGACGGCACTGTTTTTCTCAACGACACTCAAATCGTTTCTGGTGGCGTTTACAGGGAAGCCACGCCGATGGATCTTCCTGCTCGAGTTGCAAAGTTGCGCAAGGCTGGTATCGAGATCATTTTCTCAGTGGGCGCCGGCGGGGTTTGTGACTTCACCAGCATCGGCAATCTGCTCGGCGGACAAACCGGTGCAGCAGGCAACGTGGTCTACGACAACTTCAAGGCACTCAAAGACGCAATGAAGGCGGCGGGTGGTGATATCGACGCAATAGATTTCGACAACGAAGACAATCTTGACTCGGGTGTAATGATTAACTTCGCCAACACGCTGCAGAGTATTGGCTACACTCACGTCACTTTTTGCCCGTATAGCGATCACCAAGTCTGGTACGACACGATGTCGCAACTTGTTAAGTCGTACGGCACCAGTTTTGTTAACGCGATTCACTTGCAGTGTTATTCAGGTGGCAGCGGCAACCAGAACAGAGTCAGCACCTGGGTTACCGGATTCAAGAACGCGGGTGGTAAAGCGCTGATGATTCCGGGTCTCGCGACTAATCAGGCCGTGTACCCGTGGTATGACTGCGGGCCCAGCCAGGGCGTGACGATGGTTCCAAACGTAGCGATGTACGAAGGCGCCGACTGGAGCAACTACCTTTACACTCAAAACTTCATCACCCTTCAGGCGGCGGTATGGAAAGCGCCGACCTGTGCGACCTTTTTCTTTTATTGCCGCCAACCGATGATCCTGAAAAATGGCCGTTCTTTTAAGAAGGGCGATGCGGCTTACTTCATGGGTGTGCCGTGGTGGGGTTCGGCGCCTCAATGCGACGCTTACTATCTAAGTGGACCCGTACAGAACCTCTACAATCAACCTTTGGGAGCCTGTCCGTTGGACCTTCAGAATCAATACAAGAGTTGGGGCAGCAGTCTGATTGATGGCGGCTTCATCTGGCTTTACGACTCGATTGTCGCTTGTCTGCTCACAGGCTGTTGCAATGGTTCGGAAAAGCAACCGGTCGCAACCACGCTCGCGTATCGGCAGGCGATTACAAACGGACTCAGCTAGGCGCCGAACTTTGCTTACGGCAAAAATCTATAGAGCGTGACATCCTGAACTGTATAGACGGGCCTCATCGTCTGTTGAATCTCTGGCAGCAACTCATCCCGGTGTTGTGAACCGCCGAAGTGTTTGAAGAAGTCGTAAGCATTTTTACTCACGAGCACGCACGCTTGCGGCTGCTGACGAAGCTTGCTCAACTCGTTGTTCTTAACTTCGTCCGGCCACAGGAAGGGCCAGCTATTGATTCGTTTTTCTTCCAACGGAGGAACGCCGCTCCACAACGAGAAGCTGTACAGACCGGGAATCATTAGTACGGTCTGACAGTTCTGGGTGAGCCCGTTGACGGTGAGGTTCAACCGGTCTTTCTCTTTAGCCGGAAGACGTAACCAGTGCGTACCTTGAAGATTGACTGGCTGAGAATTGCGCCACAGCCGCATGCGTTTGATCGCATCTCCGGCAACATATGAGAACAGGTAACTCGTGATGAGGATGGCGATGGCCCCTGTGACTGGTCCGATCAGTCGTGGCAGTGCAACCCGCGAGCTTTCGCGCGCGATGTAGTTCAAACCATCGCCGAGCAGCACGCCGGCGGCGGTCATTGGCAGCAGCGTTGCCCACGCGACTTGTTCGCCCGCCATCGGGAAGAGCTGAAGGCTAAGGAGCGGCGACAACAAAGCAAGCAACAGACGGTTTGAATACGCTCGCCCCGACAGCGGTGGCACATCGATAACAAGAAGCCATAAGAACGTTAGCGACCCAGGCAAGGCCAGCCGGTAGTTGTAGAAGAGTGCACACAATAACCCCGCGCCTGCTGTCACCTTCAATAATCCAAGCCATGCAGGTCGTGCCTCAACTTGTGCACGCCACCGGAACACCGCAACCGCTGCAGCGAGACCGATCGTCGAAATCAGTATCGAACCTTTTCGCGCCGCATCGCCGTATGGACCATGATAGTTCCTCGCCAGCAGGGCGGGCATTGTGACGTATGCGCCGTAGAGGGCTCGGGTTGTCGTTCCACCGGCGAGCGTCGCACCTAATACGATGCACGCGCATACCAGTACACCGGCTACCAGCCAGTTCAGGCTCGCCAGCGATGTTTGTCCTTTTACACGACGCGAGATCGCGATGACGATCGTCGCCGCAAGTGAGGCCAGGTAGACGAGGGGAAAATATTTTTCGGACGCCGTCGGACTCAAGAAAAAGAGCGCGATACCCACTGCGCCAGCCGCGACAATCAGGAGCGCGCACACCAAATTTCCCGGGAATCCCCGCACACGAAAGCTCAGTGCCAGTGCGAACCCGATAAACACGAGTACGCCGATATTCACTTTGAAGAGAAGGATCGCAGCGATGATGACCCCAGCCCAGAATGTGCGGTGGTAGTTAACGGCCTGAGATCCGGATTCAAGTCCCAGCCACAGCAGCACTGCAACCGCCAAAATGATCCAGACTTGCGGATGGCCCACTGACTTCGCGAGACCCACCAGATGAACGCCGACCAGCAACAGCGTCGCTATCGCTGGAGTGAAGCGACGTGTCCAACGCCACACGAGACCGCCAAGTAGTGCAGCGATTGCGATCCAAACGGGTAACAGTATCCATCGAAACGTATCGTGAGTGACGTTGGCGGGATTGATGCGTGCAACTAACGCGGCGCTGAAAAACGTCAGTGGACCATAAATCGCGAACACCTGGTCATACAGAACGCGGCCGGAGAGGAAGTCTCGATACGCCTGTAGAAAATACCCTTCGTCGTCCCAAAGCGCGAACGTGGTAAACAAATTGGCGAACGCGAAGACTCCAACCGTCCCGGCAGCGACCAGCGCGACGGCGCCACGCCAGATCCGGACATATCGAGCGCTGAGGCTCCGCTCTCTCCAATTCATTATTGTTTCCGTGGGTCGATATTTTTACGGTTGGAAAGATTGCTGAATCGCTTCGCCTTTGATGTAGAACTTAAACAATCCCGTCTGCTGAACGCCAAACACGAATCGGACCTTGATATTCTCGAGTCCGGTTGCGGGTCCGTTGAGTCTAAGCGAAGCGTTGAATCCACCGCCGTTCGGTTGTGACGGTGGCATTTCGAGAGTAGTTCCTCTAACCGTGATCGTGCATGGCGGTGGTGGAGATCCGAATCCGCCACAGGTTATCGGGTCGGTAATGCCACTGATTTCAATGTCTGCGGAAGTTAAGGCCCGGAGATCTGCAATACCCGCGGGCGCCGGAGAGGTAGTTAGATCAATGATCCGGAACCGGAGCTCGAGTATCGGCAGTCCGCTGCCGTTGCCCATCAGGCGACGGAACTCCAGCGTTCCGAAGGTCGAATTGTTTGCCGGATTGGGAGTCAGGTCACGCACGCGGTTTGGTGGGCCAGTCGCGGGGAAGTTTCTGTCTAACATAAGCGCAGGAAAACTCCCTGGAAACGACCGCGGACTACTCAGGTTTTGTGGACCAGGTGCGCCGAGACGCTGTCCTGCACCTACCGACTCCGCGTTTGTGGAAACGAAGATAAAGTTCGTGGCATTGTTATCCGTGTCGACTGGATGAGCGTCCGACGGACATGGACCAAAAGTCGCAATGGATCCCTCTTTGCCACACTCGTCGCGAACGAACGAGTATTCGATCGAAAAGGGTGTCAGTGCCGGATACCCCGTTCCTTCTTTGTACAACGTGTTCGTCTCAGCGGTGGATCCCACTGCATCGAGACGATTCGCCAACGAATAATTGGCGCCGCCAGTGTTGTTGTTGAAAAGCGCGATGCCGGCGTTATCGGGGATGTCGATGGTGTAGGTAGCATCGCCGGTAGCCGTCGTTGCGGTCGGAGTGTTTCTCGAAGGATAGGCAGCAAGCGAATACCCGACCGAGTTCACGCACAAAAACGTCCCACCAACGTTAATAACGGTGCCATTGGGTATTGTGCATCGCGTCACTCCGTCGGATGCTGCTATTCCAAAGCCTGTACCTGATGTTGCCGACACGACAAAGGCCCCACTTCCCGGCGGTGTGTTGTTGTAAATCTCAATGAATTCGTCGTTGGCCCCATTGGGTCCGCGTAGACGAAATTCACTGATAACTAATTTGCCGGTCGGCGTTTGGGCCTGAGCTGCGGCGGGCGAAATCAGTTGCATCGCGAGGACAATTGACACTAACAAGCCAAACCGGATCGACGACACGCGCTGAAAAGCATCGGGCATTCACAGTTCTCTCTTTCGTTCGCTAGTGGGATTGCAAACTAACATGGGGTTTTTGGGCCGTCAATAATCTCTTGGAACTACTTCTAACCCGGGTTTGTGACGGAACCCATGAAGAGCACCACTCCACTCGTACTATCACGAATGGCGAAGAAAAATGGACGATCTACTTTCATCGAGAATGGCGGTGGCGGCACTGAGGTGACGCCGATGCCCACGGAAGTTGCCGCCGCCGCGACCGTGCCCTCTTCGTTCACTTCGCACCAACTCTTGTGCTTGACCTCAGAGATATAGAGCCGGTTCCCGGAGTTCAGTGGAGCCATTTCAGAAAAGTTCGCGCGCCCATCGAAAGCTTCAGCCATTCCTAACGTCTTCAACGCCTCGTTCAGACTCGACTCCCATTCGACCTTAAAGCGCGGTAATTTTATGTCACCACGGATTAGACGGAAGCTGTTCATCCACGCGTCCCAGTTTTCAGGTGTAAGGTCCTTCTCAAACTGGTCCAGGCTTGTCTGCTCGTCAGGCAGGAAGACAAACATGTTCACGTCGCCCTTGCCGTACGGCAGCGCCACCGCTTGAAAATTGTTGCCTTTGTAATAAAGGTAGTTTCCGGATTGCGACATCATCGGGAGCTGCTTTGGCTCGCCGCCGGCAACTCGAAACATGTCCGGCTTTGTATTCTCTTTCTTGAATTCAACTTGCCATTGGCCCTTGAAGTAAATGGCGTTGATTAGAAACAGAACGTGCTCGTCGCGAATCTGTTCGACGATCTTCTCAATCTTGCCGCCCGTGTTTTTCTTCACCCAGGCGTTGATTGTGTCGGCTGCTGACGGGTTGGAAAAATCGAGATTCGTTATTTCAGCGCCGTAGTGCTCTTTGTTGCGTTCGACAAAAGCGGGCTTCATCTTGAAACCGTTTCGCGCCCAGAGAGAATTCGCGATCGTGAGTTGTACTTTGGGATCGTTTGGAGTAAGCGCGGATTTCAGATCGGCAAACGCGCGGTTCACTTCTTCGAGGCTCATGCCGTCAACCTCCAGCGTTCGAGCCATCGCCTGGCGAGTCGTTCCGGCGGCGCCGTTATAAGTCATCGCCAGAGCTACCATCACGCTCGCGGGCGAAACGAACGTGTTTCCGCTACGGGGGTCTCGGATCTGCTTGTACAGCTTGAATGAGAACCTCGTGGTCGCCGCAGTCAGTCGACTATCAACCTGACTCTGCGAACCTTCGCTCTCGGAGCGCGAACTGGTAGGAGCGAGACTTGAGCACAGGATCAAAGCAATAACACTCGCCAGAAAAGCTTTCATGGTCTTAATTCCTTTCCGCACTTTTGGGAGGATTCAGAGAAAGAACGCAACGGCCGGGCGGCTCTTGCAAAAAAGTCGCTGAGACGCTTCGATCTGAGGCTGAGATTATGGAAGTCGACTACGTCATCGATCAAATGGATGCCGGTGATTGGGAGCAAGTTCGCTCGATTTATCTTGAGGGCATTGCAACTGGGCACACCACTTTCGAAAACGACGCTCCGTCGTGGGAGAAATGGGACGCGGGGCATCTCGAAATCGCGCGACTCGTCGCACGGCAGGGAGACAGAGTTTTGGGTTGGGCGGCGCTGAGTCCCGTGTCTAAGAGAGAAGCCTATCGAGGTGTTGCGGAACTGACTATTTCTGTCGGTGAGGAAAGCAGAGGTCGGGGGATCGGGCGTGCTTTGCTCGAGGCCCTGATTGAGACGTCGGAGAGAAACGAGATTTGGACTCTGCAGGCAGCGATATTTCCTGAGAACACGGCGAGTGTGAAATTACATCTGCGCTGCGGCTTCAGAGAAGTCGGCCGGCGTGAGCGGATCGGAAAGCTCAACGGCGCCTGGCGTGACACTCTACTCTTTGAGCGTCGCAGCAAGATCGTCGGATTAGCTTAACCTCCCATTTTCTTGTTGCGGAAGTCGTTGATCCAATAGACTCAGACGGATCTTGAAGGGTTAGTTGGACCACGCGACCTTGAACGCTTCACACAAAAACCCTTGGCTATGGGCGGTGATACTGTTTGGTGTGGTCTACCTTGTCGTCGGCGTCGCGTTCCCCAATCCCTCTGCTGCAAACAAGGCGCAGTTTATGTGGCGGCTCGGTGCGTGGTTGATCTGCCTCGTCGCGTTTGCGATTCACATCGGGCTTGAACACTTTCGATTTCGCAATTCGGCAAAGCGAACAGGACTCCACGTTGCTTTGTCTGTTGCGCTGGGAGCATTTGGACTTGCCGCTGCCGCCAACATCCACGCGCTACGGGTAGGAACAGGGAATCAGCGTTTACTCGCGTTGGCGCTCGTGATCTGGCCGATCATTACAGGCGTGCCCGCTTTTATCGTCGCGTACTTAATCAACCTGGTGTTGCGCTTCTTAGTACGTGCTCAATCCGTCGATCCGGTATGAGCCATAGCAGCGCGACCACCACATAGATCGCCAGTGAGGCCCATTCCCACAAGAAGGCTGTAGCAATAGCAACGGCGTACAGCACCGCTGACAATTTGCCTTTCCAATCGCCGCGAATCGCCTTTTTGAGAATCGAGTCGGGGCCCTGCGATGCGATGATCCGTTGTTGCAGTATCAGATACGCGACGCCGGCCATCAGAAGCACAACACCGTAGAGTGCTGATGGTGCAGGCGCGAAGTGGTTCTCACCCATCCAGCCTGTCGCGAAAGGTATGAGAGATAACCAGAACAGGAGATGAAGATTGGCCCAAAGGATCCCTCCAGTGCCTGTTTGGACCGCATGCAGCATGTGATGGTGATTATTCCAGTAGATACCAAGGTAGACGAAGCTCAGAACGTAGCTCAGGAACACGGGGATCAACGGCACCAGAGTCTGGACGCCCTCGCCGTGTGGCACCTTCAGCTCCAATACCATGATGGTGATGATGATGGCGAGCACGCCATCACTGAACGCTTCAAGCCTGTTCGTTCGCATGGCCCGTGATAATACCCAAGATCCACTCCGACCTAATAGCAGTGGATACGATCACGAGGAATACGGGCCGGTCAACGCTTGAAATAGTAATCTATCCTAATCTCTTTAGAGTCGGCGTTGGGAAAATTCCCTGAGCGAACGGCCACTAACTCCCACCCCTGAGCTCCGGCATTATTCAACTGCAGAGTATTCGGAGGAGGCGTCGTCGCAGACGGTCCATAGACCGAGATCACTGTGTACTCCCAGGTTACTTTTGCGGACGGCTTTGCGCCGGTCCAACGAGTCAGTGTTAAGAACGCAACAACTACAAGGATCAGCATCCACCACCAGCGATTTCTCATGATTATTCTCCTTCAAGAACAGGCTGGTGATCACACGGGCGGATTGTTGAGAAGTTCCCCGAAAACCTTCGGATGAGCCTGTGATTTACGGGCTGGAATTCGCTTTGTCGGTTTCGTTCTTGCCTCTGAGAACCAGATTCAAACCAACGACGAGTAATCCTGTTCCTATGATTAGTTGTACAACTACGATAACGCGCACGGACGTACTATTGGGAACAATGTCGCCATAACCAACGGTCGTCTGCGTGACGGTGCTGAAGTACACAAAATCCCAGTACGACCACACCTCGGGGTATTCGTCGCCTAAAGATTCAAAACGCTTTTGCGTTTGTCCGAGGTCCTGTTCAAAGGCACTAAGAAGCTTGTTCGAAAATAGTCTTGCTTCCTCTAATGCCGCGGGACACTGAAGCCCGGCAGGTACATCAAACGTTTCGATCTCTTGTCCATTCGTTGTTCTAATGATGAATACCGGGATACTTTGAGGAGGGGGGCCGGGAGGACCGCCGCCGACGACTCGCTCGGTGCACTCATAGTGATATTGATCAGCGTATATCTTTAATCTGTAACTGTCGTACCATTTTGGAAACTGCAAGTTGGGTGTTTTCGACTCTGCCAGATAAGTTGATAGATGGCGGAGCTGTTCCACCAGACGTTTTCCGTGTTCGATCTCCTGTTGGGTCGATGCCTTAACTATTTGCTGCTGTGCGCGAGCTATATCTTGATTGAATGCAAAACGCCGCCGGTCGGCACGGTACAGGACCGTATAAACGACAGCAAAGCACGGGATCAGAACTACATAAACAACAAAGAGAATTAGCAGATAGTTGTTGCGGTTTGTGAGATAGCCTTCCGCACGGGCAAGACTCGTTTCCCACAACCGAACGATCCATGCCTTCACTAATTGTCCCCACTCCTGAGAGACTTGGCCATGAGGTTTGAGCGTGCAATTACCTGGCTAGTACTAAATCAAGGCGATAGTATCACTGGAACACCGAACGCGCGCGTTTGGAGCCGGTGAAGTACCTGAACCAGACGAACGTGAGCAGAACAGAAATCAAGCATAAATAAGGAATCGATTCAATCTGATTCGCCGCCAATTCTGCTGCCGGAACGTGTTTCTCGCGCAGCTCTGTGTTCATACTGAGAATCAGCCCTCCCTGCGCGACGCCATACGCAAAATCCGCGATGAGATAAATCACGACGAACCTGAGAAAAGACTTGGCTTTTGCGAACAGCAGCAGGAGCAGTAGTACTGAGGTAATCAGAAAGAAAACAGCCCCTGCGAACGCCAGGTTATACAGGGTGTCGAAAGACGGCAGGTAGAGGTTAGTCTTAGGGTCTGACACCAACTTCCATAACTCAATTGTAGGACGAGAATTCAGATAACCGAGTGTGCCAATCATCATCGCCGCCGTTATCGCCAGGTAGACCGCGAAGAGAATGTTGCCGAATGGGTGACTGCCGTCCCCATAGTCCTCAAGATTCCCAATTTCGACGTCGACCGCGGGAACGGTCTGCAACTTTGACCAGTCCGGCTTTCGCGGTTCAGTGGGGCCGCCGCCTTTGTCGTTCCAATAAGGATAGGCAGGGGCTTCCAAGCTTTCCTTACAGCGCTTGCATTCAGTGCTCGACGCAAAGTTGGTCAACCCACAATGGGGACATTTGATGCTGCTCATGTTTGTAAGATCTCCGATTTGTCGGCCTTTTTTTGGAGGTTTTACCGTAAGGTAAAGACCGAGGAGGTTAGGTTGGACCGGCGTGTTGGATACGCCGGACGCTATTATACGGATTCGGTTGGCACTTGTGGGGAGTTTTCTTAGACTGCCTTCCAGGAGACAAATAGACGAATGGGTTTCGAAGCGCTGATCGGCGTGCTTGGTTTCGTGGGTACTCTGCTGCTCGTGACGGTAGGCTTGTTGAACTTTTCGATCTTCCGAAAACAGCTTCGGATTGCGAAGGACCAGATCGATACTGCCGTGCGCCAGCTCGAGATCGCCCAGAAGCAGCCCGACCTTTACCTGATTCAACGGTCGGTCACTGAGACCTCAAACCATCTCCGGCTCTTCGTCGAACGACCGCAACTCCGACAATATTTTTACAGCGAAGCTGAGTGGCGTCCCGGCGACGAAGTCTCGTTGGATGAGATCAAAGCGATGGCGGAACTGATCCTCAATAATTTCGCGTCCGCATTGATGCACTCGGCGGCCTTTCCCGAATACCCGGTTCGCGGCGTCGATCGAATCATCATGTTTCACCTGCGTCGCAGCCCCGCGCTGCGCGAATTTCTTCTCGAGAACTTCGAGCGCTTCCCGTTCACAGGTTTGACGCTCCTGTGCCTCAAGAACGAAACGAGAGATGAGATCGAAGCGGATTTCAAGCGCATCATCGAAGCACCTGATGTGGACGATTCTGAGATCGAGCGGCGCAAGGGGTTATTACAACTTTACCGGAGTAGCCCGGCGCGTGAGCCGATCGAGTTCACGTCGTACAGCATGAAGCGGCGACGGTAATATTTAAATCATAATCACCGCCGATCCGCGGATTATGTCAGTCTGCTATACTGATGTCGGCTGTTCACGCTGCTTGCCCTCCTCCTTACCAATAAAACGAATGCTTATTTCGAGAAAGGAGACTCAAAATGTCGCCGGCACGAGCAATGCTATTGATTCTTCTTCTTGTCACTTTCTCAGGTTGCAACCACCTATCCCGTGCACGACAGTCGAAAGCGTTGCTGAGCGAGGCTGCCGACTTGATGAAACAGGACAACGACGTTACGCAGCAGTGGACTTATGAATTCGTAACGACGTTTACGCCGGAAAACCGGGCACAGTTTCCGGCGAATCGCGATTTCCTGCGTACCCACGCTGCAAAAATCATCAAGTTAGTTGAGGAAAGCTCTCGTTTGAATAACAACGTAGCCGCTAAGTATGAACAGGCCGCGAGGCTTTCAGGTTACGATCAGCGACAGAAAGGCATGACTTCCTTTGCCGCGGGCTTCCGAAAAAATGTGGAAATGAATGAGATCTTAAAATCGCAAATGCAAATGGTGTCAGATCAGAGGATCGTGGACCCCAGGATCTTCAACGAAAAGTTTTTACATTCGGGGAACCTGATGCGGCAAAAGCAAAACGAAAGTCAGCGTGATTTCGCTGAGGGGAAACGATTGTTAGGTTTGTAGAGAGTCGAGTATCATCAACTTTGCGTCTCATCTCATTTCTCGCAGCTCTCCTTTTCTTTGTAGCGACAATCGCTACCACTGCTCAGGAACCCACCTTCAAGGTTTCTACGCCCGAAGAGATCAAAGAAGACTTCAGCACGGTCCCGTGTGAAGACAAGAAACGGCTGGAAGCCGTCAGGTCTCTTTTCGAGCGGGCCGGCATTCCGTCTTCTGAGATCACGATTGAGAAGTACAAAGACGTGCAGAATCTTGTCTGGACCAGGAAGGGTAGCTCTTCCGAGAAGATCGTTCTCGGCGCCCATTATGACAAGTCAGCGGAAGGTTGTGGCGCGGTTGATAATTGGACCGGCGTCGTTACTCTGGCGCACCTGTACCGAACGCTCAAGGACATTCCGCTCAAAAAGACTTTGGTGATTGTCGCCTTCGGTAAGGAAGAGCAGGGAATGATTGGGTCGCGAGCGATGACGAAGGCTATCGACAATAACAAGGCCGCTGAGTACTGTGCGATGATCAATATCGATAGTTTGGGGTTAAGCCCGCCGCAGGTTGCCGATAATATGTCGAGCAAGAAGTTGGCTCAGTTCACGGAGGAGTTGGCAAAAGAGATGCAGATGCCGTTCTCGCGTGCCAGCATCCCAGACGCTTCTGCAGACTCGATTCCGTTCGTTGAGAAGAACATACCAGCCGTGACGATCCATGGCCTGAGTAACGACTGGCCGAAGATCCTCCACAGTGGCAACGATCAGACTTCCAAGATCAACGCGTTGAGTGTGTACCTGGGATATAGACTTGCGTTGGCGATGGTGGTGAGTCTCGACCAATCACCTTGTGGGGCGTACAAGTGACTGGTCGAGACGAATTGGAGGATTCAGCGTTCTAAGCTTCACGCGCCTTATTGCTTCGAGTATTTCAAGAAGGCGGCGGCCAGCTTAGTGTCGTACTGATTGATCTTGAAGTCCTCGCCGTTGTAGCCCTGGGCCACTGTGGCCCATTTGTGGTTGCGCAGCGCTCCGGCCAGATTGTTGGCCGAAATGAACTTGCAAAACGCTTTCAGGTGTTCGCCCTCGCTCTTCAACATCGCGGCGTGGAAATCCTCGAGAGTCGCAAATCCACAGGATTCGAAGTTGAAGCCCATCACTTGAAACTTGCCCCACGAGCACGCTTTGATCGCGGCCGTCTTATTAAGAGCGGCAGCTTCGTTGAAGCGGTCCCATTGATGCGCGCCGCCGGCACCGTAACCGCCCGCTTCTTTGTTTGAAATGCCGGGATGCGACGCATCGAAAGCACCGTTGGTGAACTTGCGAAACTTATGACGCTCGAACAGGATTTTCGGCCTTCCGTCAGGCAGGAAACCCTCGCCACGGCTTTCAACTTCGGCGACGGCTTTGATCGCCGCAACGTCGCAGTTGAGCATTTCAGCCGCTTGCTTGTAGTCGTCTTCGTTCAACACTCTCGAAGCGCTGGTTCCTACCGACCCGCCGCCGCCGGCTGCAGTCGTGGTTGCCGCGGTTGACGCCGAGGCAGAGGCGCTGGCTGCGGCTCCGTTGAGACCGAGTGCGGCCGCCGTGCCTGGGCCGACCTTTCCGTCAGGCTCGAGCTGGTTGGCGTTTTGAAACGCGATTACGGCGAGGCGAGTCCCGGGTCCGAAATTCCCGTCAACACCGTTAGGATCGAAGCCGAGCTCTTTTAGCCGCTTTTGCAGGTTTGTTACATCTGGCCCAGACGAGCCTAGTGTTAGTACAGGCATTGCTATCTCCTATCTTGGGGGCTGGAGCGGTCCGAGTTCGAACCACTCGAATTTCACATCTACGCGGCTGGCTCCGGCCAGCCTTCTTCAACTAATAATGGTTGGGCGCTTCAAAACGTTTCGCGTTCCGCCGCTCTGGCGAGGTCGTCTTGCAATCCGACGGTATCATGAGACTCCTGCAGCCAGATCCGTAGTTCATCGTCGAGATCGGCATCGGATCTGACGTCGACGAAATGTCCTTGCCATCGCGGACCGTAATCCGTGATCTTGACGATCCGGTGGCTGTTTAGACGTCGGCGTAAAGCAAAAGCAACCTGGAATCCGCTCTTGCGCGGATACAAACCGGCAAACCGCACTCGGGCCACGCACACGAGCCGCGTCTTTTGTGGGATGACCTGGACATCGCCCAGTGCCCGAAGCATCCGAACGTACTTGCGAGCGAGTCGCAGAACGCCAGGTTGAGCGCCATCGAAAAGCGCCTCGAGCGTGAATCGTCCACACGAATGCGACAAGTTGCGGCTAACGAGTCTCGCTCCACACTTGGGGCAGACCCAAAGCGGCGGCAGTTTACTTGAAGCTCGTGGCGAACGCACAATGTCCTCCGACATTTGGCTTCGAGAGCATTTCACAAAAACACGGATTCTCAAACTCTAACAATGACGCCGCACGAGATGATTCTTGTATTTCGACGCACTGGTCAGCGAAGGTATTCAGTAGAAGCACAACGCACAGGGTTTCCTCATGTGGTGATGAATCCAGCTCCGGGCTACGACAGTCTCATTCCGCACGACCTAATGCACTTAGTAGTCGAGGCTCAACTCGGACTCACTCGCGGCGTATTCGGACAACTTGCATGTGGCGGAGATGCCGGCACTTTTCATATTCCTGACACGCCCGACAAAAGCGTGCGCGAGACAGCGCGAGCCAGAACTCGTTTAAAGACTCGAGGCGCGAAATTGTTGAGGGAAGGGCGAGACGAATCGGCGCTCTCTGAGCGAGCGACCTTCATCTGTTGGCACGAATGGCTCGCCCGATCTTCATCAAGCGAACTAAAGAAACGAGCGTCTGCGATGGCTAAGAATGCAGTGCAGGTTTGTAACACCGCCGGTACAGCCGAACTGCGTGCCCTGAATGAAAAGAAGCTGACCGAAATATGCAGCCATTTGGACCAACTAAGCTCTCAATGGTCGAGGCTGGACGTTGGCCAGAGTATTGCAGTTCGTTGGCCCGATTTAGCGATCGTAAACGAACCCTGTTCTACAAATTGATCGGTTGCTGACGCCAAGTTAACCGGATCATTCGACATCGAAGATGACTTGATTCGTCGCACTGGCGTTTGCGTTGCGATCCGTCACCGTGACTTTCAGAACGTACCGGCCCGGAGCGAGCGTCTTTAGTCCAACGTTCGCGCCGTACGGTATGCGAGCCAGATCGGCATTCGCTTCCACCACCACCGGCAGCACCGGACTCATGACCACACGCTGCCCGCCTCCGCGTTGAATTTCAATCTGCGCATCTAGTCTTGGCGCGGCCGCTGTGCCTGCGTTGTAGATGATCGTAAAGAACGTCAGTGTCGATTCGCGTGCGAAGCGATGGTCAACGCTGAACAGCACCTCGTCGCCGCCCGCTTTCTTGTCCTGGATGGAGTTCGAGATGTGTCCGCCGAGCAGCAAAGAACTCAGTGTCAGTTTTTTCGAACTCAGATCCGGAATGTCGATCCACTGCGCCGCGCTCCCGACGCTGCCGGTCTTGTCGTCGCGCACGGCAACACGCACCTGATAGATGCCTGGTTTCAGCGGCAGTTTGTGGCTATACACAACTGACGGATCTTTAATTGCCGTCGACGTCAACGGATTCACATTAAGTCGCGTTTTGAAACTACCTGCCTGTTTGCCTTGATCGTTGAGCACGAGTCCCGCGAGATCGATGGCCGCCGGTTGTTTGCCGTCGGCGCCGTACCCCAAGCCGTCGGTCGACATCTGCGTCGCTGCCGTCAACACCGGACCCGAGCCCGGCACGTCGACAAAACTGACCGAGAGTTTGGTAGGAAGACCGGTACGCGCGGAAGGAGCAGCGAGCGCGGACATCAATGCGCCACCCACGGTTGAAGAAGCGTCGGTGGCGACAGGATCCGTTGCCGGTTTCGTCGCTTCGGCCGCTACTTCTTCCGGCTTTGGTTCGCTCGAAAAGAAACCCCGCGCAATGCGCACCGACAAGTCAGGCCGGTTCGGGATACTGACTTCGAGGCGTTTGAAGTTTGGCGATTTCTGGTCTTCGCTGTTCGGCCGCCACGCGAGCAGGTAGTAGTTAGAGGCTTCGCGCAGAGACTCCTTGATAGCAGCGTTCACAGCTCCTCTGTTGAAGAATGCTTTTCCACCCGTATCCACCGCCAGCGCGTTCAGGCCGTCTTGAGAGGCTACTGTTTCACCCACATTCGCTCGCGATAGTTGCCCGTTCGGATCGGCTCGATTGCTACTCACATCAATGGACGAGCCCATGTCGCGCGCGTCGATGGAGTAGATCACTAGATTGCCACGCACGGCTGCGTCAGCAATGCGACTTACTTTGTTGCTGTATCCCGTGCTTTTGTCGTTCAGGAAGAATCCGTCAGAAACGAAGAATACGAGTTTACGACCGGGCAGGTAACCAGCGGAACGCATGAGGCTCTCGAGTCCGGTCAGGGTGCCCGACGTAATCGACTCACTCTGCCTCATAAGCAGGTGCGCGCGATCCTTAACCATGCGTTGCGCTGACTCACCGGTCAATCCTGTGGTCGTTTTTCCCCCGCGCACGCGTGCCGCCACGGGACCACCGCTTGGCGGCCCGATGCCCTGCGGAACCGTGATGTTGTTGGCCTTCATCAACTCCGAAACGAAGTATTGCGTGGCGGACTGATCGCCTTGTTCGATGCGCAGGGCCTGGTATTCAGTCATCGGAATCTGTTCATTGTCACGAACCGTGTACGGCCTGTGGTTCAGGCGATTCACGGCGGCGCGCACGACCGACTTGTGATCTGAAAACCTTTGCAGGAAACCGAGTTGACCGCTCGGCGTGGCGACGGCGACCTGATCCTCGATCGACATGTCATTCTCGACAAAGTCCAGGAGTGCTTTACGAGTTCGCTGAACACTCGCGGCGCTCAGGTGCAGATCGTCGATGAAGAAGATGATCGTGCGACCACGATAGATCGCGCCGGTTGGCGTCGCTGGCACGGCGGCTTTGGCAGCAGACTTCTCCAGTCTTTCCTCACGAACAGTTCCGGTAATCACGCGTTCGAAGAACGAGGGCGTGACGGTGCGGCCGTCAACCTTGAGTAAAAAATCCTCCGGCTTTAGTCCCTCGACGAATCGGCCTTGTTTGTCGAGAACCACGACGCCGGTTTGAACGAGTTCGGTGGTGATGCGGACGGGGTCGTCATGAGCTGGGTCCTGCCCCAAAGCGGCAGTGATAACCAGCGAAATAGTTACGACAGTGATAATGATTTTGTGAGTGTTCATCAAACTCCCCCGGGACCAAAGCCTTTCGAAACGCCTGCACTTTACCATGACCGGCGCCTGGATCTCTCCCCTGCGGCCTTTGCGCAACCCTGGGTTCGTAAGCGAATCTCATAGGCTTGAGAATTATTATTCTGAGTTCAATTGATTCTCAAAATCACCCCTATGCCATTGACGTTCCTTAGGGACAAGCGTATACGTCGCTCGTGGACCCATTAGACGTACTCTTCACCGACTCGTCACCATCGCTTTTTCCACTTTTGCTTTAGGAAGGAGAGGAGGATGTCCATAAGCAAAACCACATGGTTTGTTTTTGTTTGTGTCGTGACGATTATGACACTCTCGGTAACTGCGTTTGAGAAACCGCGGAACTCTGAACAACCTAATCACCAAAGCGTTGGTAGAGTAAAACCGTGGCGTCACGACGAAGCAATCAAACGCTACCCAGTCGCGGAGTTTGAAGAATCGGAGCCAACTGATCCCGCAAAGCAAATGGCGTTAAAGGAGAGAAAAGTTAGAAACAATGAACACGAATTCTCACAGCCTTCCGCTGACGATGGCGCGATTGGGTGGTTCCCGGAAAAGAACTTAGATTTTCCAGCGCTACCAATCGATCAAAGTGATGTGATTCTGATCGGACAGATCTTGAGCGCACAAGCTCACCGCTCCGAAAACAAACGCGGCATTTTTTCGGAGTTCGAGGTCAGAGTGGATGAGGTTCTGAAAGGACCCGATCCTACAGTAACTGCGCAGGCAGTGATTATAGTTGAGCGGACTGGTGGGTTCCTGAAATATCCGAACGGGCGTCAAGTGCTCTTTTTCGTGGACGGTTATGGAATGCCCGAGGTGGGCGCGCGCAACGTCTTGTTTCTAAGAATCGTTGGCCACGGATTTAAGATCGTCACCGTTTACGAGTTGAGTCGGAATGGGGTCTTACCGTTGGATCGAGGAAACCAATTCCGGCGATTTGAGGGTGAATCCGAACGTGTCTTTGTTAATACCTTACGGGAGTCAATTGTCAATGCTCGCCCTCAATAGGAGTTCTCATGCCTCACGCATTACGTCAACTTGCAATTCAACTGGGACTCGTCGTGTTCTGCGTCGCATTCCTCGTCTTCACTAATGGTCGCGTCTCTGTTAGCTCACAGATAACTACGTGCGTCGTGCCGCCACACGTTGGGGGATATCCACCGCCAAAGATTTCCTGGCCACAGGGTTCGACAGTCACCGTAAAGATAGACGACACGTGGAATGTGAGCGACAGAAATGCATTTCGAGCAGGGATTGAAAAGTGGAATGAGGCACTCAACTGCTCTGGGGTTACGTTTATCGACTTTTCAGCAACACACTTTGATAATTATAAAGGTCCAATTCCAACAGACACCGTGTATTGGCAGAGAAAATCACCTGTCGGCATAGAGATTTTTTTCCGTGATACTTCTCAGTTGCGGATCCGAGCCGCGAAAGTTCCGATTCTTCCGAACTGAGTAAATGATTTTAACAATACCTTTTTTGTTTATCTGGGAACACATGAATTAGGTCATACCTTTGGATTGAACGATTGTCTCTGTTCAAACTGTAGTTGCGTTTCTGGCATGTCGATTATGGGTGGACACGTTCCCTCGAATCCCGCTTTTAATTCTGGTGGACCCACGGTTTGCGACAACAATGCTGTGGATCGGAATTATTGTGGTGGCCCGTGTCAGGAGTACTGCGAAGAAGAACTTGAGGATCTTGACTGTATTCCGGGTGACAACTGCACTTACCCCGGAAATAACGGTTGTCCGGACGGATTTGCTCGCCTCTATCGTGACAGTTGTTGTTGCACTCCGAGTTCACCAATCTTAATCGATGTCGAGGGTGATGGATTCAGGCTAACCGATGCCGATCAAGGAGTAATATTTGACATCTTCGGCAATGGGACACCGAGACACTTCGGATGGACGGCTGGAGATTCAGATGATGCATGGTTAGTTCTTGACCGCAACAGCAATGGTGTAATTGATAACGGCACTGAGCTGTTCGGTAACTTTACTCCCCAACCGATACCGCCTAACGGTCAGTCAAGAAATGGATTTCTTGCCCTCGCAGAATATGACAAACGAGTCAACGGTGGCGATGATGATGGAATTATCTCGCGAAACGATTCCATCTTCTTTTCATTGCGTTTGTGGCGAGATACGAATCATAACGGTATGTCGGAGCCGGATGAACTTTATCGGTTGGGGGACTTGGGGTTGGAGTCCATCGGATTAGCCTATAAGGAATCCAGGAAAACAGACGATCGTGGAAACCAGTTTCGCTATCGGGCCAAGGTCACAGACTCTCACGGCGCGAAACTTGCACGTTGGGCATGGGACGTCTTCTTGGTAAACGCGCCTTGAATCTTTCCCTGCCAAATAGAGCGATGGACTCGCCATGCGGTATGACTGAACTGAACGGTAGCTTCAGAGCTATCGTCGATTCTCACAATAAGTCTTAAAGCGTTTGCGCCACCGTCTCGTCATGGCGGGCGTCGTTGTTAATAACGAAGACAGCGACTCGTTTAATGAGTTGAGCCCAACACCCGCTTAC
>Ga0111538_10003808_pt1 | contig 21052 bp, 20 predicted proteins | sample SoiMethybrSBSTD1_FD_79669 | JGI IMG/M metagenome (GOLD analysis project Ga0111538, IMG submission 79669) | Bulk soil microbial communities from a Populus tree surrounding site in Tennessee, USA - Soil MetaG P. TD hybrid SBSTD1 (version 2)... | ecosystem: Environmental > Terrestrial > Soil >... | reverse complement strand
GAAAGCCATGGGGTGGTTCTCGGCGACGTTGCTGCCCTCCACGAGGATCGTCTTGCAGTGCTGCAAGTCGACCCAGTGGTTGGTCATCGCTCCCCGACCGAACGAGGCCCCCAGACCGGGGACCGTAGGGCTATGTCAAAGCCGGGCCTGGTGCTCGATGTACGCCAGGCCGAGCAGCCGGGCCGACTTCTGAAAGAGGTAACACTCCTCGTTCGTGTTCTGCGCGCCGCCCATGAAGCCGATCGCGTCGGTCCGATTGACGGGCACCTCCTTGTCGCCGACCTTCTCGGTGGCGATCCACGTCGCGTCGCGCGTTTTCCGGATTTTCTGGGCGATCCGCGTGATCGCGTCGTCCCAGGAGATGTCCTCCCAGCGGTCACTGCCCGGCGCCCGGTAGCGGGGCGTCGTCAGCCGGTTCGGGGAGGCGTGCGTCGCGTGCATCGAAATGCCTTTGACGCACAACGACCCGCGATTCACGATGTGGTCGTAGTCGCCCTCCATCGTCAGGAGCTTGCCGTCGCGAACCGCCGCGATCATCCCGCATCCGCACGAGCAGAAGTTGCAGGAAGTCGTGAACTCGCTGACGTTCGAAAGCTTGAGCGCACGGGAGGCGGCCTGCACCGCAGGTACATCGAGCAGACCATGGAGGGCGAGTCCGGCGCCGCCGCCAATCGTCGCCTTCAACCAGGCCCGGCGTCCGAGTCCCGTCGAGGCCGCGGTTTTTCCGAGGGCATGGCTGGACGATCGGTCACGTTCTTCCATTGGACATCGCCTCCAGGCCGGTACGTGCTTCCCGCGGCCTCGGCAAGCAAGGAGTGTTCCGACGATGCGCTGCGGGAAATGCCGCACTTTGGATTCCACGGCCGGGAAAAACCCCGCGACATGTCGCGGAGGATCGAAAGGCCGCCGCGGTTCTCTCCAACTCCGGGTCATGCCTGCATTCGGTACTACATGTGCATGGTCGACATCACTAGTCGGGAGTATGCTCGACATTGGCGTTGATCCAGGGCGAAGCGCGCGTTATCTTGCAGCGTCTCCTCAAGTCGATCCTTTCGCAGGGAGCGGATGTGAAGTGGCCTAAGTTCTTTATTGGACTCGCGCTGCTCGCCTGGATTGGCCTGCTCACGGGCAGCCTCGTCAATGCGCGGCAGCCCGAAGCACAGCAGGCGCCCCCGAAACCGACGCCCGCGCAGCAGCCGGCCCCGCAGGCGCCGCCTGCCGGCTTACCGCCGGGCTACGCCGGCACGGCGAGCTGTATCCAATGTCATGACGAAGCGGCGAAGAGCTTTGACCGGTCGCGGCACGGGCAGGTCAAGGATCCCCGCTCGCCCGCCGGCACGCTCGGCTGCGAGAGCTGCCACGGTCCAGGCCAGGCGCACAATGACGACGAAGCGAAGGGAAAGATCAAGATAATCAAGAAGCTGAAGCCGGCCGAGATTAACGAGACCTGTCTCAGCTGCCACAACCGCGGGACCCACGCCGGTTGGGAGGGCAGCGCGCACGACAAGCGCGACCTGTCGTGCGCGACGTGTCACAGCGTGCACAGCCCGAAGTCGCCGGAGCGGCAGCTGGTGAAGGCGACCGAAACGCAGCTCTGCGCGACGTGCCACCGGCTGCAGGTGGCCAAGACTGAACGCGCCGTCGCGCACATGCCGGTGCGCGAAGGGAAGATGTCCTGCAGCTCGTGCCACAACCCGCACGGCTCGATCACCAACGTCAAGAATCTCAAGACGGGTAGCTCAGTTGCCGAGCTGTGCACGACCTGTCATACCGAGATGCGCGGCCCGATGATCTTCGAGCACGCGCCGGTGCGCGAGAACTGCGCGACGTGCCACGACCCGCACGGGTCCTCAAACGACCGGATGCTCGTGGTCCGCATGCCGATGCTCTGCCAGCGCTGCCACATCGCGAGCAAGCACCCGGCGACGCTCTACGACAAGGACCAGATCACCACCAACAAGAGCAACCGGATGTTCGGCAGATCGTGCGTGAACTGCCACTCGATGATCCACGGATCGAACCACCCGTCCGGTCAGTTCTTCATGCGGTAACGGGAGACACGATCATGCGACGCCTCTCGTTCGTTTCGCTGATCCTGGTCGTTGGCGCCGCCGCCGCGCCGCAGCGGGCGCTGGCCCAGGCAGGAACGCCGCCGCCGACGCAGAAACCGGCGCCGACTCAGACGCCGGCACAGCCGGCCGCAGCTCCAGCCGCGACCGACGACACGTCGCGCAGCCTGTTCGCACTGGCCGACCGGGAGCTCTTCATCGGCGGCCGCGCGACCAGTATCGACGGCGACCCGGCACGCTTTCAGCGCTACCAGGACGTCCGCGACGGGCTGCTCTTCTCCGGCTTCCGCTATGCATTCGCACAGCCTGGCGGCGCCTACGACTTCAACTCGCGCGCGAACAACGTGGGCTGGCGCGATCAGGAGTACTTCGCCAACTACAACCGCTTTGGGAAGCTGTCGGTCACCGGGAGCTACCAGGGAATCCCGCAGTTCTACAGCGTGGACACGATGACGCCTTATACAGGCACCGGCGGCACCCTGGTGCTCGACGACGCGACGCAGCGCGCGATCCAGAACGGCCAGGCCAATCTCAACGCCTACGTCCCGCTCGCGCCGAAGTTCGAGCTGCACGAGCGGCGCGACATCGGTCGCGTCGAAGTGGTCGCGACGCCGAAGACGAACCTCGACGTCACGGCCAGCTTCACCACGCAGAAACACGCCGGCGAGCTGCCGTGGGGGGCCAGCTTCGGGTTCAGCAACGACGTCGAGGTGGCGCTTCCCTACGAGTCGCGCGCGAACGACATCACCATCGGCACCGAGTGGAGGAACCCGCGCAACATGCTGCGCGTCGCCTACAGCGGGTCGTGGTTCGAGAACCTCGCGCCGACGCTGGTCTGGGACAGCCCGCTCCGCCTCGACGACCTCGCTGGCAACTCCGGGCGCGGACGCATGTCCCTCTGGCCGTCGAACTCGGCGCAGACGATCAGCTTCGGCGGCTACACCAAGCTGGCGCACAAGACCCAGGTGACGGGTTCCTTCTCCTACGGAACGAGGAGCAACGACGAGCCGCTGGAGCCGTTCACCATTAATTCGACGGTGGCGCCGATCGCGCTGCCGCGCGCCACCGCCGACGCCAAGGCGAGCGTGTTCTCGACGAACCTGAGCCTGACATCGCGCCCCAGCACCGACTGGCGGTTCGGCGCGCGCTTCCGCAACTACACCTACGCCAACCACATGCCGGTGACGAGCATCACGCAGTACGTCGCCTACGACGGGAACGTGTCGACGACGCCCACGGGCGGTCCGGACCTCTACGCGCACAGCCGGACGACCTTCGACGGCGACGCCACCTGGACGAAGCTGATGCCGTTCGCGCTCACGTTCGGCTACTCGCACAACGGAAGCGGCTACGATGCCCGGATCTTCGAGTCGAGCGGCGAGAACGTGTTCCGCGTGTCGGCCGATGCCGTCGGAACCTCGTGGCTCACCTTCCGGACGCAATACGAGTTCGGCGATCGCACCGGTTCAGGGCTCGACGAAACGCTGCTGACGGGGATTGACGAGCATCCCGAGATGCGCCACTACGACGTTGCCGATCGGACAAGGAATCGCTTCACGGTCCAGGCCGATATCGTGCCTTCAGACGTCTGGACGTTCAGCGTGTCGACCGGCATCCTCAAGGACAAGTTCAGCAACAGCTTCTACGGCCTGCAGGATTCCAGCGGCCGTACCTTCTCGCTCGGGGCTGATTTCCAGCAGCCGGACGGCTTGGGCGCGGGCGCGACCTACAACTACGAGCGCTACGCCGGGCTGCAGCGCTCGCACGAGGGGGATTCGTCCACGGCCCAGTTCAACGATCCGCTGCGCGACTGGACCGCCGATTCGACCGAGAGGGTGCACTACTTCTCGATCTACGCCAGCCCTCCACGCATCGGGCAGAACACTGAAATCCGGTTCTCGTACGACTTCAGCCACGCCGAAGGTAACTATCTCTATACGACCCCGCCGGGCAGCCCCATACCGCCGCCCAATCAGCTGCCCAACGTGTTCAACAAGCTGCAGCAGTTGCACATCGACGTGCGGTACCGGCTCTCCAGCCGCCTCACCGCGTCGTTCTCGTACCTGTACGAGCCGCTGAGCATCTACGACTTCGCGTTCGACCCGAGCGTGGTCAACGGCATCGTGCAGCCGAGCTCGCTGGTCATGGGCTACGTGTATCGGCCCTACACGGCGCACTCGACGATGTTCGGCGTTCGTTATCGCTGGTAGGTACTCACGGGATTCGACGCGCCCCCCCGGTAAGCTCGCGCCTGCCCGCACCCGGTGTCCTTCCTTCGGTTCGGTAAGTCACGATGACTCTGCCCGACTCGGTCGACTTCGCCTGGACGAGATCGAGCGAGAGCCGCTTGCTGACGCCGCCGAAGAGCGCCTGTCCCCTGCCCAGCACTGTCGGGTGAACAATCAGCCGCACTTCATCGATCAAGTCCTCGTTCAGAAGGCTGGCGACGAGGGTCGCCCCGCCGACGACATACATGTTCTTCCCCGGCTGGGCCTTGAGGGTTCGGAGCTCGGCGACGTCCCGGATGATCTGCGCTGCGGGCCACGAGACGCTCTTGAGGGTCCTGGATAAGACAACGTGGGGCGTCCTGGCCGCCAGCCGTGCGTACGCGATTTCACTCTTCGAGGGAATTCGCTCCTGGAACGGCGGGACACGCCCGGCATTGGCGAAGATCGATTCCCAATACTCGCCGTAGTCCGGGTACATGCGTCCTCCCAGGACGAACGTGTCAACGTCCGGAATCAACTCGATCGCGTCGGCCCACGAATCGACCCAGTCCTTTTCTCCGTTTGGTCCCTGGGTGAAGCCATCCAGGGAGACCTGAAGCGCAGCGATCATTGTTCTGAATGTGTTGGATGCCATGTTGGCTCCTCTGCAAACCTCTGGGTGGGTCTAGTTCCAGTTGTCGATCTTGATGTCGTTCGGCTCGGGAGCCCCTTTTCCCGTTTCGACGAGCGACTTCAGGCTCAAGAGAAAAGCGGCCCACTTGGTGCTGCAGTGGTGCATGAACTCCACCGGCTCCTTCCAGCCCTGGTGCTTGAAGAGAACGACGGTGTAGCCGTCATCCTGTTTGAGATCGAAGCTCACCTTCGTGCCGATCCATTCCGCTGGCCCGTCGACCACCTGCCAGAGCACGCGCCTGGCGGGTTGAAGCTCCAGGACCTTCATGTCGAAGCCACCGGCCTTGAAGCGGAACTGGAGCGTTCCGCCGACCGTGCTCTCTCCTTGCGTGTTGTTCGTCCACCAGGCGGCAAGGCCTTCGCGCGTGGCCAACGCCTTGTAGGTCTCGTCCGGCGACGACGATCTGATTCCGACTCGATGAAGAATGTCGACCATTTCGATTTCTCCTCCTGAGATAGATTTACCGCCGGGTCTCGGAACGGAGGGAGTGACAAGTGTGACGGGATTTCGTGACGAGTCGGGCTGCGAGCGAGCGGCGCGAGCGAGCCACGCGCGCGGAGCGAGGTGTCAGGGGCCCCGCGAGCAAGCGTGTAAGGGGGTCCGGGGGACGCAGTCCCCCGGTGAAGAATGGACTCACTGATTACGGCCGCGGCGCGTGCGCTGGCGGCGGGTGATCCACTCGGCGCATTGAAGCGGGTCGCGTTGCGCGACGATGCGCCGGCGCTCGCGCTTCGAGGCGTCGCGATGGCGCAGCTCGGCGATCTCGTTCGAGCCAGGGCCCTCCTGCGACGGGCGGCGCGCGCTTTCGGTCCGAACGAGGCCGTGGCGCGCGCGCGGTGCGTCGTCGCGGAGGCCGAGGTCGCGCTCGTCTCGCGCGATCTGGGCTGGACGGCGAAGACACTCGACGCGGCTCGGGCGACCCTCGAGGACCACGGCGACCGGGTGAACGCCGCGCACGCGCGGTATCTCGAAGTCCGGCGCCTCCTGCTGATCGGACGCGTCGACGAGGCCGAGCGGGCGCTCGCCGGGCTCGACCCCGCGTCATTCCCACCGGCGTCGAGAACCGTCCACGAGCTGGTCGCCGCGGGGATCGCCATCCGTCGCCTCCGGACGAAGGTGGCGCGCGCGGCGCTGGCTCGCGCCGGGCGTGCAGCGCGCCAGGCGCGTATCCCTGCGCTCTCGGCTGAAGTCGAAAGCGCCTTCCTCGTTTTGAACACGCCTGCGGCGCGCCTGATTGCGAATGGCCAGGAGCGACCGCTGCTGCTCGAGGAGGTCGAAGCCTTACAGGCGTCGAACGCCTTCATCGTGGACGCGTGCCGTCATGTCGTGCGCGACCAGACCACGGTGGTCTCGCTCGCCAGGCGTCCAGTGCTGTTTGCGCTCGCACGTGCGCTGGGCGACGCGTGGCCGGGAGACGTCGCGAGAGAGACGCTCATCGCGCGCGCCTTCGGATCGAAGCTCGCCGACGAATCGCATCGCGCGCGGCTGCGCGTCGAAGCCGGGCGGCTTCGCGCGGCGCTTCGGCCGCTGGCCCGCGTGAGCGCGACGAAGCGAGGATTTGTGCTGGCGGCTCGCCGGGCACGCAAGGTCGTCGTGCTGGCCCGGCCAGTGGACGATGAGCATGCCGCGGTGCTCGCCTTCCTCGCCGACGGTGAATCGTGGTCGAGCTCGGCCCTGGCGATGGCCCTCGGAACGGGCCAGCGCACCGTACAACGGGCGCTTGACTCGCTGGCGACCGAAGGTAAGGTGCAATCGTTCGGCCGCGGCCGAGCTCGTCGCTGGATGACGCCGCCCATACCGGGATTCACGACGACGTTGTTACTCCCGGCGCCCTTACCGATTGACTAGGATTGACGCGTGAACGAGCGCTCCGCGAGTGAGCCACGCGAACGGAGCGGGCATCAATGGGGCCCCGCGAGTGAGCGTGTCGGGGAGTCCGAGGGGCGCAGCCCCTCGGCTAAGGAAGACACATGCGCCGATCAACCGCCGAGATCATCCATGAATACGGACCGTTTCCGAACGCCGACCACGTGCATGGCGTCACGTACGACGGTCAGCACGTCTGGTTTGCGGCTGGAGAAAAACTGTACGCCTTGGATCCGGCGAGCGGGAAGACGGTGCGCTCGATCGATGTCGTCGCGCATGCCGGCACGGCCTTCGACGGCCGGCACCTCTTTCAACTCGCCGAGGATCGCATCCAGAAGATCGATCCCGGCACCGGCCGGGTGCTCGCCACGATCCCGGCGCCCGGCGGCGGCGGTGACTCAGGGCTCACGTGGGCCGAAGGGACGCTCTGGGTGGGACACTATCGGGACCGGAAGATCCATCAAATCGATCCCGATACCGGGGCGATTCTTCGCACGATCGAGTCCAACCGCTTCGTCACCGGTGTCACCTGGGTGGACGGAGAGCTCTGGCACGGTACCTGGGAAGGTGACGAGAGCGATCTGAGGCGCGTCGATCCCCGGACGGGAGAGGTGCTGGAAAGGCTCGAGATGCCGCCCGGCGTGGGAGTGTCGGGGCTCGAGTCGGACGGAGGCGATCGGTTCTTCTGCGGAGGGGGACGGAGCGGGAAAATCAGGACGGTCCGCCGGCCCACGCGCGGCTCCGCAACGAGTGTGCCGTGACGATCGACGCCGGCGGCCGGGACCCGATCTTCTCCTTGGCGCAAGCCTACGAGCGCTTCATGGGCCGGTGGAGCCGCAGGCTGGCTCCGCTCTTTGTCCGATTTGCCGGAGTACATGACGGCGACACGGTGCTCGACGTCGGGTCGGGCACCGGCGCGCTCACGGCGGCCATTGCGAAGATGGCGCCATCGAGCCGCATCTTCGGCATCGATCCGGCCGCGCCGTACGTGGCGCTCGCGCAGTCGCAGCCTGGCAGTATGCTCATTCGCCTGGAGGTCGGCGACGCGCAGCAGATGCGTTTCGACACCGCGACGTTTGACCGGACGTTGTCGATGCTGGCCGTCAACTTCATCCCGGACGTACGCAAGGCACTGAGCGAGATGACGCGGGTGACGAAGCCTGACGGCACGGTCGCCGCCGCGGTGTGGGACTACGGCGAAGGCATGGAAATGCTGCGCGCGTTCTGGGACGAGGCGGTGGCGCTCACGCCGGCGGCCGCCGCGAAGGACGAGCGCAGCATGCCGCTCTGCCGCCGCAATGATCTGGCGGCGCTGTGGCGCGAGCACGGCCTGCGGGACGTCGTCGAAGAGGGGCTGACGATCGAGACCCGCTTCGCGTCGTTCGACGACTTCTGGACGCCATTTCTCGAGAAACAGGGGCCCGCCGGCGCCTACGCGTCGTCGCTGCCGGCGGCGGATCGCGAAGCGCTGCGGTTGCGTCTGCGGCAGCGGCTCCTCGGCGATGGTCCCGACAGGATCATCGTCATGCACGCACGCAGCTGGGCCGTGCGCGGCACCATCCCGTGATCGGCCCCGACGCCCGCGAAGGAAGATGGTCTAGCTGCGCGTGGCGATGACCTCGAGGTACTCGGATTCCACCTGCGTCGTGCCGCCGGTCGCGCGATTGCTCCTCGTCCAGAGTTGTTCGAGGTCCCGGCGCAGCGCTTCCTGTTTGTCGGGATCGGCGTTCAGGGCCTCGAAGGCACGGTGGGTCGGACCGTAATACAGGCGCCAGTGCTCCACCAGTTCCGCCCCGGCAAACGGGAACGTGAAGGTGATCATCCTCGGGATGAGCTCCAGGCTGGACACCCGATCGCCGAACCGCTCGCGGATCCTGGCCGGCTCGCCCCATTGGATCGGAGACGGGACACCGGCGGCCGGCGGCACGTGCCCGGCGATGGTCTTGAACATGTGTCCGATGAAACCGGTGGGCGTCCAGTTCGCCAGGGCGATCTTCCCGCCGCGCCGGCACACACGGGTGAGCTCGGCGGCCGCCAACTCCGGACGAGGCGCAAACATGACGCCAAACATGCTGACCACCGTGTCGAAGGTGCCGTCGGCATAAGGGAGCTGCTCGGCGTCGGCTTCGTCGAATTGCACCATCACGCTTTCGGCGTCGGCGCGCGCCCTCGCCTGTTCCAGCAGATTGGTCGCGATGTCGGCGCCGGTCACGATCGCCCCGGCTTGCGCGGCCGGAATCGCGAGATTGCCGTTACCGCAGGCAACATCGAGCACGGTGGAACCCGGCGGGGGTGCGAGACGGGCGATGAATTCCCTGGCGCCTGGTGCGTACGACCTGGCAATCCGGCCGAAGTCACCCGCCATCCAGGTGCCCTTGAGTCTCGCCTTGAGCGCGTCGAGTTCGGATGGGGCGGTCGCCATGTGTGCCTCCGGACAGCCCTGCGGCCGTTGCGGCAGCGACGTCGATCAGATAGGTCGTTTTGAGCGGGTTTCCGTCAACGCAGCTTGGCGACCACGCGCGTCACCTGGGAGATCGAGAAGGTTGCCGCCGGCTTCTGCAGGCTCACCGTGGTCCCTGAGCTCGAAGGCGCGCCGATCATGGCCGGGATGGTGGCCAGCAAGTTCTCCGAGCAGGGCACGGGTGGCTGGGCCTGGATTCTCAGCGACATGAAGTCGCTGCTCGAGACCGGGAGCTCGATGTAGACCTGAGAGCACGTTTCACTCAAGAGGAGGGGAGGGCTTCAGCCCGCCTGTGCTGCGACAGAGAACGACGCCGCGCGTCCTATCGTGACGTGGAGTGTTTTCATCGGAGGCACTCATGTCTACGATCAAGGATGTCAGCGGCACCGCATTCGTCGTCGCTGAATACCGGGCAGAAGAAAATCGGGAGCCGGCCCCCATCTACACGGATCCGGTGGTCGGTCTCTTCCTCAGCGACGCGAGCCGCCAGGCTGCCGAGCGCGTCTCTTCGCGCTTTGCGGCTGTGAAGGACATGGTCAAGACGCGGACTCGCTACTTCGACGACGTGCTCGACGCGCAGATCGAGGCCGGGATCGGCCAGGTCGTGATCCTCGGCGCCGGGCTCGATACGCGAGCTGTCCGCAAGGCGTCACCGGGCGTTCGCTACTTCGAGATCGACGATCCGGCAACGATGGATTTGAAGCGGCGCTGTTATGCGGACGCGCCCTGGCTGTCCGGCATCGACGATATCCACGACCTCGCTCGCGAGCTGGGCCTGCGGATCGTCGAGAACTTTACGACCGGCGAGCTGTATCAGAAGTATCGCGGCCGGCCGGGCTCTTCACCAATCTTCGACCACTACTCGATCTGCACACTCGAACCCCTGGAGTGAGCGAACTGCCATAAAGTGTCTGCGATGCGCATCACCGGCGTGTTCGCTCATCGCGTCGACCTCCCCTTGAAAGAAGGCCGCTATTCCTGGTCGGGCGGCAAGTTCGTCGAGGTCTTCGACAGCACGATCGTCGGCATCGAAACTGACGCCGGCATCAGCGGTTACGGGGAGGTCTGTCCGCTCGGTCCGTTCTATCTGCCGGCGTACGCCGAAGGCGTCCGCGCCGGGCTGCGCGAACTGGCGCCACACGTGATCGGCCTCGACCCGCGCGAACTCGGGGCGCTGAACCACGCGATGGATGCGGCGCTGAAGGGCCACGCCTTCGTGAAGTCCGGCATCGATACGGCGTGCTGGGACATTCTCGGCAAGGCGACCAGCCTCCCGGTCTCTGTGCTGCTCGGCGGCCGTTTCGGCGAGAGCGTCCGGCTTTACCGCGCGATCTCGCAGCAATCGCCCGAGGCGATGGCGACGAAAGTCGCCGGCTACAAAGCCGAAGGCTACACGCGGTTCCAATTGAAGGTCGGCGGCGATCCCGACGACGACATCGCGCGCATTCGCGCGGTCAGAAAAATGCTCGACACGCGCGACGTTCTCGTCGCCGACGCCAACACCGGCTGGACCCAGCACGAAGCGATTCGCGTCGCCCGCGCGGTGCGCGATCTCGACGTCTACATCGAGCAGCCGTGTCTGACCTATGAAGAATGCGTCGCGGTGCGCCGGCAGATCGACCAGCCGTTCGTCCTCGACGAGAACGTCGACGACATCCACATGCTGCTCCGCGCCCGCGCCGATCTCGCGATGGACGTCGTCAATCTGAAGATCAGCAAGCTCGGCGGCCTGACAAGAACGAAGCAGGCGCGCGATCTGTGCGTGTCGATGGGGATCGCGATGACGCTCGAAGACAGCTGGGGCGGCGACATCACCACCGCCGCGATCGCGCACCTGGCGCACAGCACGCCCGAGCGGTATCGCTTCACGGCGACCGATTTCAACAGCTACGTCACGGTGAGCACCGCCGATGGCGCGCCGCAGCGTGAGCACGGATTCATGCGCGCCAGCGACGCTCCGGGGCTGGGGATCACCCCGCGCGCCGAGGTCCTCGGCGCGCGCGTCGTCGACGTCCACTAGCCGGCCACACACTTCTACCTGGGCCGGCGCTGCCAGCCAAAGCCGACAGAGAGCGCGAGTGAGGGCGCGTACTGGCGCTCAACCGTCACCGTCGGGGCGACGTACCGGCCGGTTGGCGGTGTCAGGGGATACGAGTACGTCTCGAGATGGACGTCGTAGAACGGCAGCGTCACGTCGGCTTGTACGAACACGCGCGCAGACGTCACGCGTCCGATCTCATAGCCAGCCGTCAGGCCGGCCTGCAGCCCTGCGCCATGGCCGTTGCTCAGAAAATTGCCGGTGGTCGAGGTCTGGAGTGTCGAGGCCTGGAGCTCCGTCCGACCGTAGCTGAGACCGCCTCCGAAGTAGGCCGACCGGTTTGCGGTCGGATTGATGAAGTACAGACCTTGCAGCTTGATGAGCGACCAGGCGGAACTGCTCGGAGCGTAATAGCCGCCATCATCGTGCAGTTGACCGTTGAAAAACGAGACGTCGAGACCGAGCCGGTCGAATTCAGCGCGATACCCGAAGCCGAACGCCGCACCACTGTGCGTTGACTCGCCGAAGAGACTGCCGTATCCCAGCCGGGCGTACCAGGCACCTTCCGTATGAACCCGACGCGGAGGCAGATCCTGGGACGCGCTGACGTTCGTCCGATCGAGGACCCCTGTCCCCATTGGCTGGCCGGTCGTGAGCGAGCGGACCATCTGACTGTAGACGGCCGGCAAATCGTCGAGACCGAGCGCCGTGGCCTCCCGGCTTCCTTTGGGACCGGAGAGCGTCACGGTGATCGTCGTGCCCAGGCGAATATGGGACACCGTGTATGTCGCCGAGCAGTCCTTTTCGACCACTCGGTGCCCTGCCAGTTCGAACTGTTTCGCGACCAGGAGCCGCGCGGCCGTGCGCTCGTCTGGTCCGAGCATGTCGTGCTGTTCGTCAATCGCGACGCAGGTCTGGGCGCTCGCGGCACGAGCGGCGCCCGCTGTGAGGATCACCAGGAAAAGGGCTGACCGAACCAGGCAGTTCTGCATTTGCGCATCCCTTCGGCGGGCAAACCGGCCCTGCCAGGAAATGCGCAAACACGCGCCGAAGGAGCTCAGCGTGCTGTCCGACTCAACCGCGGAGTTGCCGATCGATGACGTACGCGCGACTGATGGCGTCAAGCCGCACCGTTCCCGCCTGCCTCATCACGGTGCGCAGCTCCTTGCGGAGGATGTCGAGTACCGCCTCCACCCCTTGCTGCCCGAACGCCGCCAATCCCCAGATGTAGGGCCGGCCGATCATGATCGCATTCGCGCCCAGCGCGAGCGCCTTGAAGATGTCGGTGCCGCGGCGGAAGCCGCCGTCGACGATGACCGGAATCCGGCGTTTCACCCCCTCGACGACTTCGACCAGACTCTCGATCGTGGCGCGGCCGCTGTCCTCGGCACGGCCGCCATGATTGGAGACGATCACGCCGTCGATACCGTGCTTCACGGCGAGCTCGGCGTCTTCCCTCGTCACGATCCCTTTGATCAGCAGCTTCATCGTGGTCGAGTCGCGCAGCCGTTTCACGTAGTCCCAGTCCGCGCCGGCGTTCTGATACGAGCTCACCTGTGAGAGGTCCAGTCCTCTGAACATCGCGCGAAGGCCATCGACGGAGGCCGGCCCCATTCCGCTCTGCCCGGCGATCTTGTCGGCGGGCTTGTGGCAGGCGGAGCAGTCGCGCGTGTCGCGCCGCTGCGCTCGAATGCCGGTTTCACGGTTGGACCCTCCCTGCAGGTCAGCCGTCAATGCCAACACCGGGCAGCCGGCAGCCTGCGCGCGCTTGACGAGCCCTTGGGTCACGCTCCATTGATCGGTCGGATAAAGTTGAAACCAGACTGGCTCGCCGCGCGCGGTGTTGACGGCTTCGATCGCCGTCGAGGTCAGCGTCGAGAGCATCTGCGGATGCTTGCCGGCGGCCGCGGCGCGCGCCGAAGCGATTTCGGCGTCCGCGTGAAACGCACGCTGACTGCTGACGGGCGCCAGGATGATGGGGCTCGACCACGTCCCGCCAAACAGCTTGACCGACATGTCGATCTCACGGACATCCACGAGCCGTCGCACGCGCAGCTGAAAGCGCGCGAACCCTTCCCGGTTCGCCCTGAGCGTGCCGTCGTCGTCCGAGCCGGTCGCGATGTAGCCGAAGTGGGCGACCGGCAGCCGTTCGCGTGCGACCGCTTCGAAGTCGAAGACGTTCAGCGCCTGGCTGGCGGCGTCGATGATCGGGTCGAGGCGCTGGCCCGACTGCCAGGCCGACGCGGCGAGGGCCGCGGGATACAGCAGCGGGCTTCCCGCCAGGAACTTGAGCAGCCGGCGGCGGTCGTACTGACTCGTCTCCAACGCCTTCTCCTTATAGTGCGTTCGGAACTCCGAAGGAGGGGCGGGCTTCAGCCCGCCCTCGCTGGGCCGGCTAAAGCCGGCCCCTCCTGCAGCCAGAGTTTTGAAGCGCACTCTATATGACTCGCGGAGGCTCGGCGTCGGAGTCTATCAAAGCGGGAACTTGTAGACGTGCGGCGTCGCGGTGTCGCGCCCGGCGCGCGCGAAATCAGACGGGCCGGATGCGATTCGCCAGCAGGCCCGTGGCCTCGCTGAGATCGAGATCGGCGGTGAGCAGGCCCGGCTGGCCGTACGGTTGGTACGCCATGAGCGCGCCATCGGGCCGCACGATGGCGGACGTCGTCGGTGACCCGCCGCTGGCATAGTTCACTGTCGCGAAGAAACAGGTGTTCTCGGCGGCACGGCAGAGCGCCGCCTTCTCGTGAAACGAGTTCGCGGGATCGGCAAAGCTGGTCGGCCGGTGCATGCCGGGTTCGTGTTCGTGGAAATGCGGGTGGAATACGACTTGCGCGCCGCGCTGTACCGCCCACCGGACCGTCTCCGGATAGCGCCATCCTTCATGGCAGATCGCGACACCGAACATCAGCGGGCCGCTCTGGAACACTCGCCGTTGCGTCCCCGGCGAAAACGCTGCCTCCTCTGAGGGATCGAGCTGAACCTTGTCTTGAAACCCGGCGCGCGACCCGTCGCGATCGAGGACGAGCGCAGAGATTCGCAGCGCTCCCTCGACGACGCGTTCCGTGCCGAGCACGACGGCGACGTTGGCCGCCCTGGCGGCCGCGGCGACCCGAGCCCAGGCGCGTTCGAGGAAAAGCGGGTCGGGTGGCGGCACGCGCTTTCCCGCGGCTCGATAGCCGGGCACGAAGCATTCGGGAAAGCAGATGATGTCGGCGCGTTCCTCCGACGCCTGGGCAATCGCATGCTCGGCCAATGCGACCGCGTGCTCCGGCGTGTCGGGAAACTGCAGGTTGGCCAGGGCGATCCGACTCGTGCTCATGGAGCTGGATCTACCACAGCAGCGAGTAGACTGGGGCATGCGCCTCATCGCATGCGCCGTTCCGTCGCGGAATTGCCGTCTCCTGATGACCGTGACCCTCGCATTCGGATTCGGATCAGGGCTGCTCGGTCAGGCGCCACCACAGAAGATCGTCCCGCCGGCGGCTGCGGCCTCGCCGCTCGCCATTGTGCTCGAACCGGCCGGCGAGATGCCGGTACACGTCAACCCCGCCGCACCGGTCGTCGCCGGCAAGGACCTGCTGCTGATCGATCAAGCCGGCAGCCTGTTCCGATGGGACGGCGAACGTGCCCATGAGGTGCTGACGTCGAAGGCTGCGCCATCGGCCCTGCGCTTGATCGGCACGGAACGGCTGATGAACGTCGCGGCCAACGCAGCGGGTTCCAAGATCTACGTCGTGTTCTTGTCGACCACCGTGCCCAAGGGCACGAAGCAACTCCCGTCGCGGCGTGTCGACAGCGACGCGTGGTACGTCGTGTACGAGTTCACGCTCGCGGCGGGGACGTTGAAGGAGGAACGGCCGGTCGTGGCCATGGCGGTGCGAACGGAGGGGCACACCGGTGGAGGCCTGGTGATGGTCGACGACCGGACGCTGCTGTTCTCGCCCGGCGACAACGGTGACTCGTATGAAGACGGACGCACCGAAGCGCAGAGCCTGTCCAACCACGTCAGCAAGATCCTGCGTATCGACGTGACCACGGCGGACGTCGCACCGGTGGCGGTTGGCGTGCGCAACTGCCAGCGTCTGGTGATTTACGGCCAGGGCGCGGAGGCGCGGCTCGTGTTCGTGGACCCTGGCGGCTGGGTAGCAGAGGAGTTGAACGGCGTCTTGGTACGCGAGCTGGTGGGCGCGGCCGCGCCGTTGAACTTCGGCTGGGGGCGTGCCGCCGTGGATGGCCGCTCGCGCGAAGGGTCGTTCTTCATCGACCAGCTGGGCAACTCGGTGGCGCCCATCCCGGCCGACGAGGCCGGCTTCGTCAAGCCGGTCGCCGAAGTCGGTCGAGGAAGCGCGCCTTCGTTTGGCTTGGCGGGACCCGTCAGCAGTCCGTCATTCCCGTCGATCACGGCGCTCGTGGCCGACCTGGTCGGCGGCGACGTCTTTGCGACGACCCGCCCGCTCGGCGAACGCAACCAGCCGGTCTATCGCGTCGGCGTAAAGGACGCGACGGGAGCGGCGACGACCTTCCTGCAGGTGTCAGGCGGCAAGCGTGCGGACGCCCGGTTCTTCAATTTTCCAGACGGCAGTGCCGGCGTCCTGTTCGAGCGCACCGGCCGATTCTACCGAGTGAGTGAGGCGGGGCCGAAGTAAGCGGGATCGGTGCTCTGCTACTCTAGACGGCCCCGGCCGGACTAGGAGGCAGTTGGCTTTTGTCGAAGTGGCGACGGCGGTCGACAGGTTTCTGTTACGGGTGAACCGACCGGTCCAGTACACGGTGATTGCCGCGACGGTCCTGCACATGATCGCCGTGGCGATTCCGAACGTCCCGCGGGCGTACGTCGATTACGCCAGATTTCCGCTGCTCAGTGGCGTGCACCAGCACGACACGTACGGCCCGGACACGATTGGCAATTCGTACGTCGCCAAGGTCGTGTTGAACGATCCGCTCGACATGTACACCAAGGCGCGCCTTGAACAGACACCGCTCGAAAAGGAGTTCTGGACCAGGGAGGAATCAGCTCCTTATCCGCCGGCGGCCTTGCTCACGGCGGCGGGGCTCTACGCCGTAGGGGCGGCGACGGGAATCGAGTTCTACGGCATGGTCCTGCTGCTCGCCGCGCTGTTCGTCGCGCTGTCCATCTGGTATTTCCTGCAGACGCGCTGGTACCTCTTTCCACTCCTGTACCTGAACTTCGCGTACTTCGGATATCGGTTCGTCTACGTGCAGGACGACACGTACCTCGCCATGCTCGTCGTGGTCATGATCGCGCTCGTCCTCGCCCGCGCGAGGCGCGAAGCCAGTCACCTGCTGATGGCGCTGGCCATCACAATGAAGCTCTCGCCGGCGGCGTACGCGTGGCAAGTCCTGACGATGCGGCGTGGCATGGCAATGATCTTTACCGCCATCTTGATTGCTGGTTTCGTGTTGCCCTATTTCATCTGGGACAACTACCTGACCATCTTCACATTCCACGACCAGGTCAAAGGCAACATCTACGACACGATCGCGGCGGTTGCGCTGGTTGTGCCATTCACGATGGTCCTGTGGTACGTCCAGGCCCGGCTCGGGTTCGACCTGGAGGATCGGATCGGATGGTCGCTCGTTCCGTTCGCGATGTTCGTCGCCATCAAGATGCGGGTCGCCCGGCACCTGCTGATCGTGCTCCTGGTGCCGGACAAGCGGGGTCCGCGCAACATCGCGGTATCCATCGGCCTCGCGCTCTACGCCGCTGCTCCGGATGTCTTCCGGCTCGGGTCGGTGCTGTACATCACGACCGTTCTGCTCTTCGCATTCCTGGCACTCTATCTGCAGAGAATCGGCTGGGCCACGGTTCGCGACGACGCGCGGCATCCGCTGCGCACCCTGAGGCTGCTGCTGTCGGCACCCCAACCAGGTTCTCTGGCGGCCTAGATGAACGCGAACCTGATGCGGGCCATCGACTACTGGGTCGGAATCCCGCTCGTGTTTCTCCTCACCATCGTCTCCCGCATCCAGAGATTCATCGGCCTGGCTAAATCTCCGGCCGGCAGGCCGCGGAACATCCTGTTCGTTCAGCTCGCCGAGATGGGGACGATGGTCGTGGCCTATCCCTCGCTGAGGAAAGCCCGCGAGCTGTATCCGGACGCGACGCTGCACTTTCTGTGCTTCACGCAGATTCGGTCGAGCGTGGAGATGCTCGAGATCATCCCATCGGAGAACATCATCACCGTTGACGCAAGTTCCGGCCTGTCACTTGTGCGCGACACGCTGCTGTTTCCGGGGCGTGCCCGCCGGCGCCGCATCGACACCGTGATCAACATGGAAGCCTTCGTCAGGTACAGCAGCATGTTGAGCTACCTCTCCGGCGCGTGCCGGCGCGTCGGTTTCCACCGCTTCAACCAGGAAGGGCTGTACGCCGGCGACCTGCTGACCCACAAGGTGCTGCACAACGCGCACGTCCATGCCGCGCACACGTTCCTCGATCTCGTGCACGCCCTCGACGCGCCGCCCGACCAGCAGCCGCGGGTGAAACGGCCGAGGACCATGGACTGCCTCGACGTGCCGAAGGTTTCGGCCGACGCGAGCGCGGCCGCTGGAATCTGGCGGAAGCTCCGCGCTATCCATGCCGACATCGGACCAGCCCGTAAGCTCGTCGTTCTCAATCCCAACGCCAGCGACAAGTTTCCAATGCGCCGCTGGCCGCTCGAGTCGTTCACCGAGCTCGCCCGCCGGCTGCTGGAAGATCCGGAGGTCTTCGTGCTGATCACGGGCGTGGCGAGCGAGAAGCCCGACGCGCAATTCATGTGCGCGCGGCTGGGCTCGTCACGTGCGCTGGACCTCACCGGCCAGACAACGATGACAGAACTGCTGCATCTGTTCGATCTTGCTCACGTACTGGTCACGAACGACTCGGGACCGGCCCACTTCGCGGCGCTGACACGAATCCACGAAGTCGTTTTCTTCGGGCCGGAGATCCCCGAGCGGTATGGACCGCTCACGACCAACGCTGACGTGATCCACGCCGGATACTCCTGCAGCCCGTGCATCGGTCCGCTCAACCAGCGCCGATCGCCCTGCAACGACAACCTGTGCCTGAAGAACATCAACGTCGAGGAGATCGCCGGTCTGGTTCGCTCGCGTCTCGAGGCGGTGCGGTCTTCTGCTGCTCCCGTTGACTGAGAGCCTCCTCCAGCCACTGAACCATCTTCTCGTCGTTCTTTCCGTATAACGCCCAACCTCGTGCAGTGCTGTTCCAGCGGTAGTCCTTGATGGTCATGTCGATGCCGCGGTCGATGAGAAACTGCATCGCTTCATAGTCGTCCTCGAATACCAGGGTGTGCAGGATGCTCGCCGGCTCGTGCGAGTTCCAGTTGGTGTTGATGTCGGCGCCGTGTTCGAGCAGGAAGTCGGCCACGTCGAAGTGATGGTTGAGCACGGACCAGGCGAGCGCGGTGTCGAGCACCTGCTGCACATTGACGCCGCCCCATTGCGGTTCGCGAGCGTGGACGCTTGTGGCCGGCGCATGATTCGCCACGTCACCCAGGGCAGGCTGGCCCTCCGCGTCGAACCAGCGTCTCACGCGCGCGAGATCTCCGTTCCCGGCCGCGTGCGGCAGATCGTCGGGCAGCGGCCAGATGCGCAGCAGCAGTGGAAGCAACCGCGTCTTTGCATACGTGAATGCGAACTCGATGGCTTGCGACGGGGGCGGCGGCTGCCGCCGCAGGACCGCGGGATCGAGGTCGAGCAGGGCCGTGACGAATTCCCCGCGATCGTTCAGCGCGGCCACTTCGATCAAGCGCACCTGGAATGTCACACACGCCTCCGACAACGTCCAGGCGTCGCGTCGCAGTCGATCGACAAAGGATGTCAGGTCACCGTGGTGCAGCGCGCGTCCGATCCGTTCCATGACGAAACCCCGCCACAGCCCGGTCTCGGCAACGTTGACGAAGTCGGGCTTGTTGGCGATGAAATGCCGGACAAATGCGGAGCGGCCCGGGCCGCGATCGACGTGGCTTCCCAATTCAGCGTCGAGCGTGATGGAGCGATCCAGCAGCAGTGACGCGATGGCCTCGTGCTGGAAGCGGCAGGCATGGATGAACGCATCATTGACGGAAGCCGGATCGTTGGCGTTTTCGCGAAGGGCCGAACGGACCGCGTCGAGGTCGCCAAGCGCCGCAAAGTACTTGAGTGTGCGGGGCAGCAGGGCTTTGCGCTGAAACAGCTGCAGCAGCCCCTTGGCGCGGGATTGGAGGAGGCCATTGCACACCGATGGCATGACGATCGCGCCGGCATCGATCAGCAGCTCAGCGCACGCCCCGCGGGTGAACCACCCTTCTCTCGCCGGGTCGCCCGCGTCGCCGTAGGCGCCGGTGGCGAAACCCATCAGCCCGCCATCATCTTCGTCGTCGTGCCAGGAAAGCAACGCCGGGTATTCAGTCAGCAGTTGCTTCAGACGTTCGACGTCGTTGTCGTGAATGACGCGTCGAGCCTGTGCCGCCGCCCACTCCAGGCTATTGCCGAGCCGTTTGCTCACCTCAGCGGTGAGATCCTGCCAGCCGGCGAAGCCGTACTCACGCGCGATGACGAGTTGCGCATTGCGCTGCGTCAAGGGCAGGTCAATTTTTGGCAAGTGCACGCGCGCACGTGCGATGGCATCGGCGTCACCGGCAGCGATGTCGCGCGCGAGTTTCTTGGCCTGTTTCCGGAGAGATTCGAGGGACGGACGAGCCGGCAGAGACTTCGGAGTGGTCATGGCGACCTTCCCTTGCCGCGGGTAGGTGGCGCCCTGTCAGCGCGCTCCCGGCAGTATCGCGGGAGGGCTTTTCGATGTCAATGCGGCGACAGCCTGAGTGCGGCGACAGCGTGAGTGGCAACAGTGTGAGGGTCGCGCGAGGCGCCCGACTGCGCTCTCTCTATCGGACGACTACCGCGATATCAAAGGTCGCATCCAGCCCCGCTTTGCGGCCGCCGCCCAGATCGACCGCCGGCGCTTTCGTCTTGAGCGTGCCGACGAGACGCGGCGATCGGGATTTCACGTCGAGCACGTACTCGTCGGCGCCGATGCTGAACGTGTTGTTGCGGCCGCCGACCAGGAATTCCTCGGTCATCAAGCCCTTCGGGCCGATCGTGAACGTGACGCCGGACAGCTTCTTGCCAATGTGCTGGCTCTTCCAGGCACCTTCGAACAAGCCGGCCACGAGCGGCTCACCCGCCCCGGTTCTGGTGTCTTCGGCGAACTCCTTCGCGTCGACGGGGCGGTCAGACAGCACCACGGAGACGAGCTGACCATTCGGTGCTTTGTAGGCGACGGCCATCCCGTTGGCCAGCGTGACTTTTGTCGTTCCGACCGTGGCGGTTCCCTGCACCTTGTTGCCTTGAGCGGGCAACGACAACGTGGCAGCCACGAGACCGACGCATACAACAGTCATCGAACGACCGTAGGCCATGGTTTTCTCTCCAGCGGGACGCAATCCGGGGCGGCGCCGACGACAGGGTAAGTCATTTGCCTCCACCCGCGCTGAAAAGAGTGCGCCTGGCGACCCGGTCAGAAGTCTTCCCGGGTACACTTCGGCTTCAGCCGCCCACTGAAAGTTGAAGATGAAGTCCTTCCTCTCCCCGCTCGCGAGAATCCCGGACGCCGCGCGCGTGCTCGTCGGTCTCGCGGCCGGATTCGGCATCGGCCTTGGTCTCGCGGGCACGACGCGCCCGTCGCTGCTGCTGCTCGTTGCCGCGGCAGAAACG
>Ga0111538_10003806_pt1 | contig 21053 bp, 12 predicted proteins | sample SoiMethybrSBSTD1_FD_79669 | JGI IMG/M metagenome (GOLD analysis project Ga0111538, IMG submission 79669) | Bulk soil microbial communities from a Populus tree surrounding site in Tennessee, USA - Soil MetaG P. TD hybrid SBSTD1 (version 2)... | ecosystem: Environmental > Terrestrial > Soil >... | reverse complement strand
GTCCATTCGATGCCCGCCCAAAAGAGCCGGCAGGTCTCTCGGCGAAATCAGTGCACCGCAGGCGCGAACATTTTCCTCCGCGCTTCACTGAAGCGCGGATACAGACCGAAAAGGATTTCTTGAGCGCCGAGGAGCGCCATTCGCCGAGACGACCTGACGGCTCGGATGGCGGCCACTCGCGTGTGCGTCTCGCTTCCGCGAACGCACTGAAGGCAACATGCGATGCTTTTCTCGCGAGACTTGCTTCAGAAGGAACGCGCCGAGAATTAAGCTGCGGCGCTTTCCGCACCGCAGGCCGGGCATTTGAGGACCGCCCCGGCAGAGCGCACTTTCTCGATCATGTAGGCGTTGTTGCAGTTCTCGCAGGGCGTGTCGACCGGACGGTCCCAGGTCACGAAGTCGCAGTTCGGGTAGTTGTTGCAACCGTAGAACGTGCGTCCCGATTTCTTGGCGCGCCGCGGAACGATCTCTCCTTGGCAGCCGTCTTTGGGACATTTCACGCCCAAGCCGATCGACTTCGTGTACTTGCACTCGGGATACGACGAGCACGCCAGAAAGCGACCGAAGCGTCCTTCCTTGATCACGAGCTTGGCGGAACACTCCGGACAAATCTCGTTCGTCTCGGTGACGCCTTCCGCGGGTGCGGTGTTGCGGCAATCGGGGTAACCGGAGCACGCCAGGAATCTGCCGTTGCGACCCCACTTCAAGATCATCGGCTGGCCGCACTTGTCGCAGTTCTTCCCGGTGGTCTCCTCCAACTCTTTCTTGATCTCGTCCGCTTTCGCATCGAGCGCGTCCAATGCAGAGCGGAACGGGCCATAGAAATCGTCGACCACACTCGCCCACTTGTCCTCGCCCGACTCGATGCGGTCGAGCTCTTCTTCCATGCGCGCGGTGAACTTCGTCTCGAAGATCGCCGGCAAACCCTGGACCAAGACTCTGAGCACGGTCTTGCCGAGCTCGGTCGGCTGGAAGCGCCCCGCATTGCGCTCGACGTATTTGCGTGCATCGAGCGTGGAGATGATCGTGGCATACGTCGACGGCCGGCCGATGCCTTCTTCTTCGAGCGCCTTCACCAGGCTCGCTTCGCTGTAGCGCGGCGGCGGCTGTGTGAAGTGCTGCTCCGGCCGCACGCGCTCGCCGGTCAAAGTCAAAGGCTCGTCTTTGGCGAGCACCGGCAGGAGGCGATCCTCGATGCTCTCGCCGTTCCCTTCGCCGTTCTTCTCGCCATTCTTTGCGTCGCTCGCCACCTTCTTGTTGTCGCCGCCGTACACCGCAAGGTGTCCCGGGAACACCAAGACGGATCCCGTCGCGCGCAAGAGACAGCTCTTGCCCTTGGCATCCGGATCCGCTGCTTCGATGTCCACCGACGTTTGATCCATCACCGCAGGCGACATCTGGCTCGCGAGGAATCGTTTCCACACGAGATCGTAGAGGCGGGCTTGATCTTTGGTGAGGGACGCCTTCACGCGTTCGGGATCCAGCGTGATCTGCGTGGGACGGACGGCCTCGTGCGCTTCCTGCGCGCGCCCCTTCGACTTGTAGACGTTCGGCGTCTCCGGCAAATAATCGGCGCCGTGCGCGGAGCGAACGTATTCCTGCGCCTGGGTCTGCGCTTCCTGCGAGACGCGCACCGAGTCGGTACGCATATAGGTGATGAGACCGACCAGCCCTTCGCCCTCGATCTCCACGCCTTCATACAATTGCTGCGCGACCATCATGGTCTTCTTCGCCGAAAAGCCGAGCCGCCGCGACGCGTCCTGCTGCAAGGTCGAGGTGGTGAACGGCGCGGTCGGCTTGCGCCGGCGCGTCTTCTTCTCGACGTCCAGCACGCGATAGCTCGAGCGCTCCAGACGTTCGCGCAGCGATTGCGCCATCTCGCCGTTTCCAATCTCCGCTTTGACGCCGTCGATCTCCCGCAATCCGGCGGTGAACGGGGCCTTGGCTTTGCCGATGAGATCGACGTCGATGCTCCAGTATTCCTCGGAGCGGAAGGCCGCGATCTCTTCCTCGCGCTCGCCGATCATGCGCAGCGCGACGGTCTGCACACGTCCCGCGCTGGTTCCGTAAGTGATCACCTTCCAGAGGAATGGAGAGACGAGGTAGCCGACCAAACGATCCAAGATGCGTCGCGCCTGCTGCGCTTCGACCTTGTTGCGATCGACGTGTCCGGGATGCTTGAACGCTTCCTGCACCGCCGACTTCGTGATCTCGTTGAACGTGACGCGATAAACCTCGTGCGAGTCCTGGGCGAGAAGCTCGGCCAGATGCGCGGCGATCGCTTCCCCTTCCCGGTCCGGGTCGGGAGCGAGATAGATGTTGTCCACCTTCTTGGCCGCGTCCTTCAGCTCCTTCAGAACTTTGGATTTTCCGCGGATCGTGATGAAGTCCGGCTCGAATCCGTGCTCCAGGTCCACCCCGAGCTTGGACTTGGGGAGGTCCTTCACGTGTCCCATGGATGCTTTGACGACGAAATTCCGGCCCAGGTACTTGTTAATGGTCTTCGCCTTGGCGGGACTCTCGACGATCACCAGCGACTTCGCCATCGAACGCACAACCTCGTGTTGAAGGGAACTCTCCTCTTTCCGGAGTCCCCATCGGTTCTCGAACCGGTCAGAATGAGCCAGGAATGGCCAAGGAGGTTCGGGAGTGTCTTGGCCTCGGAGCCGGGCAAGCTACCAGATCAACCTAGGCCCGACAACCCCGGCGGCAAGAACCTCGCCGGATCGATCTTGCAAGTCTTTGAGAAATAAGGAATTAAAAAATTGTCTGGGCGGCCCTGCTCCGGCCACCCCCTGCCTCAGGCATTTGCTCCATGGCATTTCTTGTACTTTTTCCCGCTCCCGCAGGGGCAGGGGTCGTTCCGGCCAACGGTGGGTCCTTTGGTGACCGGAGCGGTCGCGCGCTCTGTTTGAGGCTGAGAACCGCCCGGATCGCCAAAAGGATTGGAGGAGCCTCGGGAGAGCCGTGCTCCCTCAGGCAGCCGGCTTCCCTGAGGCATCCGCCCGGGAAGCGGTCCGGGAGCCGGCGAGCCTGCCGCCGCGCCGGCGAGAATCGGGCGCGCGGCCCGAGTGGCCACGCCCTGAGGCGGCGGAGGTGGGGGCTCCAAGCGGATCTCGGTCTTCATGAGCCTTTCGGCAACCTCGAGATCGATGCGATCCATCAAGGAGGAGAAAAGCTCGAAAGCTTCCTTCTTGTACTCGAGCAGCGGATCTTTCTGCCCGTACGCGCGCAGCCCGATTCCTTCCCGCACCCGATCCAAGTCATAGAGATGGTCGCGCCATGCCGCATCGATGGCGCGCAAATGGACGAAGCGCTCGAATTGGCGGAAGAGCTCCGGCCCTATCGCGCGCTCGCGCTCCGCGTAGTAATCGAGCGTGGCCTTCACCGCTTCCGCTTTCCAATCTTCGGGAGTCTTGTCCTCCTGGGCCAGCTTCGCAAAATCCATGTCCACGCCGAGCCGCCGCCCCAGTTGATGGCGCAATCCGGTGAAATCCCAGGATTCGTCGCCGCTCGCCGTGGACTTCTCCGTGAACTCCTCGACCGTGGCCGCGGCAATGTCCCCGACCAAGCTGTGCGACTCCTCACCCAGATCCGCGCCTTCGAGCGATTGCAAGCGGCGGCCGTAGATGATCTCGCGCTGCTTGTTCATCACGTTGTCGTATTCGAGAAGATGTTTGCGGACCCCGAAGTTCTGCTCCTCGACGCGCTTTTGCGCTTTGCCGATCGCGCGGGTCACGAAGGAATGCTCGATCACTTCCCCTTCTTGGAGACCGAGCTTGTCCATGACCCCGGCGATACGATCGGAGCCGAAGAGCCGCATGAGATCGTCTTCGAGCGAAAGAAAGAAGCGGGTGGATCCCGGATCCCCCTGGCGTCCGGAGCGACCGCGCAGCTGGCGGTCGATGCGCCGCGCTTCGTGGCGCTCGGTGCCCAGAATGCGCAATCCGCCCAGCTCTTTCACGCCGGTGCCGAGCTTGATGTCCGTACCGCGGCCGGCCATGTTCGTCGCGATCGTCACCGCGCCCTTCAAGCCGGCCTTCGAGACGATCTCCGCTTCCATCTGGTGATACTTCGCGTTCAACACGGAATGCGGCACCTTCTCGCGCTTCAACATGCGCGAGAGCAGCTCCGAGGTCTCCACCGACGTCGTGCCCACCAACACCGGCTGTCCTTTGGCGTGGAGCTCTTTGATCTCTTCGATTGCGGAGGTGAACTTTTCCCTCTTGGTGCGCAGGATGACATCTTCCATGTCCTGTCGAACGACCGGGCGATTCGTCGGCACGACGACGACGTCGAGCTTGTAGATCTCCAGGAACTCGGCTTCTTCCGTCTCCGCGGTGCCGGTCATGCCGGCCAGCTTCGCGTACATGCGGAAATAATTCTGCAGGGTGATCGTGGCGAGCGTTTGGTTGTCGCGCTCGATCTCCACGCCTTCCTTCGCTTCCAGCGCCTGGTGCAATCCGTCGGAGAAGCGCCGCCCGGGCATCATGCGTCCGGTGAACTCGTCGACGATGACGACCTTGCCTTCCTGCACGACGTAGTTCACGTCTTTCTCGTAGAGCGAATAGGCGCGCAGGAATTGATTCAGGTTTTGCAGGCGCGCGGCGCGCTCGTCGTACGTGGCGTGTAGCTTTTCCTTCGCGTCGCGCTTTTCCTTCTCCCCCAATTCGGAATTGGTTTCGATGCGGGTGAGCTCATCGGCCAGATCCGGGAGCACGAAATGCTCCGGATTCTGCGGCGAGATGAACTGCCGTCCCAAATCCGACAGATCGCAGTTGTGCTTGCGCTCGTCGACGGCGAAGTACAGCTCCTCGTCGAGCTCGTGCAAGGTCTTGTCGCGCATGTGATCGGCCTCGACGCGATCGATGATGCGTTTCACGCCGGTCTCGGCCAGCATCTTCAAGAAGCGGCGGTTCTTCGGCGCGCCGCGCTGCACTTTCAAGAGCAGCCGCCCGGCCTCGTAGCGGGCGTCCTCGTCCTTTTCCGCTTCCGCCTTTTCGAGCAGCTTCTCCGCCTCGGAGATCATGGAGTTCACGAGATCGCGCTGCTTGGAGAAGAGCCGCGTGACCGGCCCCTTCAATTCGTCGAAGCGATGCACGTCCGACTCCACCGGGCCGGAGATGATGAGCGGCGTGCGTGCTTCGTCGATGAGCACGGAGTCGACTTCGTCCACGATGGCGAAGTGATGCCCGCGCTGCACGCGGTCTTCCACGCGAACCGCCATGTTGTCGCGCAGGTAGTCGAAGCCGAATTCGTTGTTCGTTCCGTAGGTGATGTCGGCGAGATACTGGCGGCGGCGCTCCTCGCTCGATTGGCCGTGCTGGATGACGCCGACGGTCAAACCCAAGAAGCGAAACACTTCGCCCATCCACTGGCTGTCGCGCAGGGCCAAGTAATCGTTCACGGTGACGAGGTGCGCGCCCTTCCCTTCGAGCGCGTTCAAATAAAGCGGGGCGACGGCGGCCAAGGTCTTGCCTTCGCCTGTGGCCATTTCCGCGATGCGGCCGTCGTGCAGGACCATTCCGCCGATGAGCTGCACGTCGTAGGGCACCATGTCCCAGGCGAGCGGGTGGCCCACGACGTCCCAGGAACGCCCGCAAAGGCGCCGGCACGCTTCCTTGGCGACGGCGAATGCCTCGTAAAGGAGGTCGTCGGTCGATTCTTCCTCGGCGATGCGCTTCCTGAACTCTTCCGTCTTGGCTCGGAGTTGGTCGTCGGTCAGGCCGGAGAGCTTTTCGAACTCCTCCTGGATGCGCTTGACCTGAGGCCAATACTGCTTGAGGTCTCGATCCTGACGGCTACCGAAGATTTTCGTAACGAGTTTGAGCATGACGTCCTTGAAGAGGTCCGGCGAGGCGGAGCCCATCGAAAGGGCTCTGACGATGGCCGTCTAACCCCTGCCGCGGCTCCGAGGATGAAGAAAAACCGCTCGGAACCGATCGAGCCGAACGAGACTACCGGCGGCTCGGTCGAGTGTCAAGGAAGCGCCAAGGCCAACATCTTACCGTCGAACGTTCCGACGTACATGACGTCCTTCCCGCCGGCCGGCGAGGACCACACCTTGCTGCCCAAAGAGCGCTTTTCGCGAAGCGTCCCGTCAGCCAAGCTCACGAAGTGCAGCGTGCCGTCGTAGGCCGGTGCGATCACCGTTTTGTCCACGACCAGAGGCGTGGCATTGAAGCCTCCGCGTCCGGTCACCGACCAACGGCTCTTTCCGGTGGCGAGGTCGAGCGCATGCAGCTCGCCCTTCTCCGTACCGACCAGCGCGGTTTTCTCCGAAATCCGCGGGCGAGCGTTCACCGCCGATCCGAGATGCGCGCGCCAAACCGCTTCCCCGCGATCGGCGTCGAGACACAAAACGGTCCCGTCCTTCGCACCGACGACCACACGATTCGTGCTCTCGTCGTAGGCTGCGCCCGCCAAGATTGCGGAAGATGCCGCGCGCTTCCACATGGCCCGCCCGGTCTTCGTGTCCAAGCAGTAGAGCATCCCGTCGGTCGAGCCCACGACGACGCGCTCGGAGGCGACCGGCTCGGCGGTGGCACGCACTGCACCGCCGGTTGCGAACGACCACACTTTGTCGCCGCTCGTCAGCGAGAACGCATGCACGCGGGAGTCGTTCGAGCCGATGATGGCCAGATCCTCGGTGAGACACGGATTCGATGCGATGCGTCCGCCGGTCCGTCCCTCCCACTTCAATTCCCCGGACTTCAAATCCACGGCGAGAACTCTCCCCGCATATGTGCCGACCACGCAAAGATTACGGTTCGCGCGCGGTGAGGAGCCGATTCCCGATCCCGCGGGATACGACCACTTGGTTTGCCCCGTTGCCGCGTCCAAGCAGTAGAGCGTGGAATCGCGCGAGCCGAAGATGACGAGCGAGCCGACGACGAGCGGAGATGAGGTGATTGCGGCGCGCGAGTCGAACGTCCACTCGCGCTGCTCGGGCTTTTTCTCGGCGCCGTCCTCGGAATCGCCGGATTTCTTCGCCGGATCGGCGATCGCTTCCAGAACTTTCGTCTCGACGTCGGGCTGCACATACGCATCCAAACGCTCGGAGTCGGTGGACGCCGATGCGCCGTCCGGGCTGTGCGAGAACAGACGGAAGAGCACGAAGATCGCGAGCGCAACCCCGGCCCCGGCGATCGCGGCGATCCGCGGATGCGAAATGGAAGCGGGAATCTTGGGAATGCGCGGCGGCCAAGAGATCGGAAGGCGCCGGCGCGCCGGCGTGGGGGCTGCGGTTTCGGTGGCTGGAGCGTGTTCGGCCAAGGCGATTGCTGCACCGGTCGACACGGCGATCACCTCGATGCGCTGCCCATCGGCCAGCCGTACCACTTGCGGCTCGCCGAGCGTTTCGACGATGCCGTGCTCTTTCAAGAGATGAATCTGGGCGAGCTCGGAGGGATAGACCCACACGTGCTGATCGAGCGCGACGAGAAACGAGATTCCCTTGGGTGCAACGGCGGCGAGCTGCCCCAGTCTATGATCCAAGTCCGCGGGCCCGTGCGGATCGTGCAGCATCTCGAGCGCTCGGTAGAGCGCATCGGCCGGTTCTTCAGGAATGAGAAGAAAGATGGAGACTGCGCCGCGGCCCCGCCCCTCTTCGCAATGTAGGCGGCATCCCGCTACGGCGGACGACGGCGAAATGATTCCGACGCGACCCATCTTCCCCTCCCTTGCCTCCACGGACACCTCGCGTCCTCACCGGAGCCACTGTAACACCACTCCGGCGAGAAGCGGGATGCGGAAATTGTCGTCCACCGGAATCGGCAGGATCTCGACGATCATCGCCACGAGCGCGCCGGCGGCCAAGTGCTCGAGCGGAATCGAGGGAACGAGCGCTGCGGCCGCGGCCCACGACGCGACGAATCCGGCGAGAAAGCCCTCCAGCGTTTTTCCGAACACGCGCACTCGCCCCCATGCCTTCCCCACGATCGCGGCCGCCGTATCCCCGATCACGAGATAGATGTAGGCCGCGGCGGCGATCTCCTTGGAGAAGAGCCACGTCGCCAAGAGCGCGCTCATCAACATATAGGTGGAGGCCAAGAGCCCCCGGCGCTCGTGGCGGCGGATGAGCTGGCGGAAAAAGAGCGAGAAATAGCTGCGAATGCGCGGATGATGGATGCGCAGGAGATCGGCAATGAGAAAGACCACCGTGAACACCGCCAGAGCACGGCGGCTCACCGAGAGCGGCAGATAGAGAATCCCCAGAGGAATGATGATCGAAGTGAGATGGATCGCTTTGCGGGGTGCTTCGCTCTGCACGCGAGCCGCAGCTTCGCGAATCTCCCCGGCGAGATCGGGAGGCTCCGGAGCCTGGCTCACGAACGCGGCGCCCAGTGGAACGTGCGCGTCGCCTTCTTCTCGAACGAGGACTTCGAGGAATAGGTCGCCCGCGCCCGAATTTCCGCCACGTAATCCCCCGCCGGCACAACCGCGCCGTTCTTCGCCGTGCCGTCCCAGGTTCCGCGCGTCGTTCCCGCGGATTGGCGATCGTCGGTGAAGATCGAGGCGACGAGACGTCCCGATGAATCGAGAATGCGCAAGGTCGCGGTCGATTCCTCGGTGAGCATGTACGAGAAGGCGACTTCCCCCTGCCCCGTCTCGGCTTGAAAATCGCGCACGTCGGTGCCGATCCACAGATAGCGCCCGCCGTTTTCTTCGGTGATGAAGACTTGTCCCAGCTCGCGGTGAATGGCGATCCCGCGCGGCGAGAGGAATTGACCCGGCCCCTCTCCTTTCGATCCGAACGAATCGAGCGGCACGAGGTCGTCGCGCAGCTTGTGCACGCGATGGTGGGCCGAGTCCACTGCGAACACGTTTCCGAAGAAGTCGAAGTCGATGTCATCGAAGTGCGCGCCACCCGCCAGCGCCGACGCATCGCGGGTTGCGGCCAAGTTCCCTTCGATCGTGAAGGAGCGCACGCGCGCGCCGTCCTTGTCGACGATGGCGATGCGCCGCCGCTTCCCGGCTGCCATTCGATCCCCTTCGGCGATCGCGGCGACGGCAATGGGACGATCGAAGGAAATCTCCAAGCCAAACGGCGCGCGGCTTCCGGTTTGCGCATCGAGATGCACGACGGTGTTCGCGGAGCGATCGCACACGTAGAATCCGCCGCTTCCGTCGGCGGCGATTCCCTTGGGCTCCTGGAACGAACGGAATTCTTTTTCGCCGGCCAGCCCGCTGCCGTCGTGTTGCAAGATCACGACGCGGCGATTGCCGGTATCGGTGACTGCGACGCGCCCGGAGCGATCGATGGCCACGTCCGACGGATGCGAGAACGTCCCCAGTCCGCTGTGCTCCCGTCCCCACACGATGCCGTTCATGCCTTTTCCGTTGGAAAACAGGAGCCCCGTGCTGGAATCGAGCGCGACGAGCGTCACTTGATCTTTGCCTCCCGACTTCGAGCGCATGCGCGCCACCCCGATCCCCGCGGGCGACACGATGTGAACTCCGGGAAGAACGAGCGCCAACTCGCGTTCGGTGATGCGATCGATGCCGAGTGTATGGCTGGCCGGCGGGCGCACCAGCGTCGAGGCGTGCGCGCCGGGGCTCGCGACCAAAAGCGCGAGCGCCAGCGCGGCCGCTTCAATCCACGGTCTGCGGATTGGCCACCATCTCGCGCATGCGCGGCAGCGACTCGGCGTAGAGCGAGCGATAGATCTCGCGCGTCGAGAGGACCTTTTGCACGTAGTCGAACGTTTCCGTGTAGGTGATTCCGGCCGCGGTGCGATCGGCGTCGAAGCTCCCCTCTGCATCGGCCCTCCAGCGTTGGGCATTCTTTTCTCCCGCATTGTAGGCAGCGAGAACGAGGAGGGGCTCATTGCCGAGCCGGTCGAAGAGCCGGCGAAGATAGAACACTCCCAGACGAATGTTGATCGCGGGATCGAAGAGATCGCCGCGTTGGAAATCCTGCAGTCCGCTCTGCCGCGCCAAGTCCTGTCCCGTTTCCGGCATGATCTGCAAAAGTCCGCGGGCACCGGCGCGCGAGACCGCTTCCGGATCGAGCCAGCTCTCCTCGCGCATCACCGCCATCACGAAGAACGGATCGACGCCGTACTCGTCGCTCCAACGCAGCACTTGCTCGACATGCGCCAAGGGAAAGATGAGTCGCGCGGAAGATTCCGGGATCGTCTGGGAAAGGATCGAGCCTCCCAAGCGCGAGCGCACCTGCACGGCCGCGGCCATTCCTGCTCGCGGAACTCCCAAGCTTTCGGCGGTGGCGGCGAGCGCGCGCAGTCCCGGCACATCGGAGGAAAGCTCGCGGCGCAGAATCGCGATCTCGTTCTCGGCATCGTCTTGAAGTCCCCAGCGCGCCAAGACCGCGGCGCGCTGCAGCGCCGGATCGGCGGAATGCGCGGCGAGCGATCCCGATTCGAGCGCTCTCCACGTGCTGTCGGATCCGGCTGGCGCCGTCGCCGCGAATGCGCAGCGCTCGGCGCCGATGCTCTCACGCGCGCGAATGCTCCAGTATCCGTCGCCGCTCTCTTTCCACAGCGTTTGGAGGCGCGTGCACGCTTCGGGAAGGCGGCCCACGCGCGCCAATTCCTTGGCCAGCGTGTACGACGATTCGTCGCGGAAGGGAGATGCCTTCGGCAGCGCGCGCAGAAGAGAGTCCGCGACCATCGCGGAGTCGACCTGGCCGAGCTCGATCCACAGCCGCGCTTCGTGCCAGAGCGCATCATCGACCGCGTCGTCCTCCGGGTACTGCGTGCGAAAACGCGCCAGCCGCACGAGCGCATCTTGCGTGCGCCGCGCATCCTTCGCTTCGCGCGCCGCTTCCCACGCCGCCTTCGAACGAATGGCGGCGGGCGCGTCGGAAGCGGCGAGCGAATCGTATTCGGCAAGCGCGGTGTCGAGCTGGTCGAGCTTCCACAAGGTGCGGGCGCGCTCGAGCGCCGCTTGCGCACGCTCTTCGGGGCCGGCGCCGGCGGGAAGTTGCGCCAGCTCGTCGCGTGCCGCGAGCAATTTCCCGCGCTGCACGAGCGCGCGTCCCAGGATCAAACGCGCCTCTCCCTCGAGGACGGGATCGGGATGCTTTTCCAATTCATGGATCGCGCTTCGCGCGTGCGATTCCGCGAGCGCGGGCGCCCGCGCCGAGATTCCGATGCGCGCGTACGCCATATGCTCGGGCAGCGTGTCGTGCCCGTGCTTTTCGAGCTTCTCCACGGCGCGCACCGCGGCTTGGCTCGACGGCGCCTCCGCAATCAACTTCAAGAGCGTCTGCTCTTCCCCCGCCTCATCGCCGAGCACGCGGCGCGCGCCGGCCTCGAGCTCCAAGCGATCGGCGCGCGCGATCTTGGACGCGTCGGTCACCTTCTCGAGATTGGACAGGGCGCGCGTGCCGTCATGGCGCTCGAGCGCCAATTGCGCCGCCTTCCATCGCGCACTCTCCGCGAATTCGGGATTGCGCGAAGATTCCGCGGACAGCTCGTAAAGGCGCAGCGCCTCCTCGTCGCGCGACATCGCCTCCAAGACGAGCGCGGCGCGGTTCGCGGCGTAATCGGAGAGCAAAGGCTCATTCTCGAACGAGCGCACGAAGCTGGCCGCGGCGGACTCACGATCGTGCGAGCTTTCTTGGATGCGCGCCAGCGCGAACCAGTGGTTCTCGAAGCGCAGCTGATCGGCGCCGCCCCAATGTTCCACGCGCTCCAGCGCTTCTTCGGCGTGCCCGCTGCGCACGAGCGAAGAGAGCAGGGGCTCGCGCGCCCAGTCGGCGCCGGCGTCGATCTCGCGGCGCAAAATCCGCTGCGATTCGGAGACGAGCCCGATCGCTTCCAAATGAGAGATGAGCTCGGGCAGAGGAAGAGAGAAGGGCTCGGTCGCGGCCTTGGTGGGTGCGTTGGCCGCCGGCGCACGTGCTGCCGCAAGAAGCCCGGCAAAGAGCGCCAGAGCGCCGGCGGCACGCGCGTTCATTCCCACTCGATTGTGCCGGGGGGCTTCGACGTAATGTCGTATACGACACGGTTCACGCCCGGCACCTCATTGATGATGCGGCGTGAGCATTCGGCCAAGAACTCATGCGGGAGCTTCGCCCAATCGGCGGTCATTCCGTCCTGCGAAGTCACCGCCCGCAGGCAGATCGTCTCCTCGTACGTTCGGAAATCCCCCATGACGCCCACGCTCTTCACCGGCAAGAGCACCGGGAACGCTTGCCACGTCTCCCGCTCCAGATCCCACTCGCGCAAGAGGGTGCGAAAGATTCCGTCGGCGCGGCGCAGCGTGGCCACGCGCTCCGGGGTCACGTCCCCCAAGATGCGCACCGCGAGCCCGGGTCCGGGGAAAGGCTGGCGCTGCACGACGTTTTGAGGAAGACCCAATTCTTCACCGACTTTGCGCACTTCATCTTTGAAGAGATCGCGCAACGGCTCGAGGATTTCGAGATGCATCTTTTCAGGAAGTCCGCCGACGTTGTGGTGGGTCTTGATCCGGGCCGCCGCATGGTGCCCGACGCTTGATTCAATGACGTCCGGATAGAGCGTTCCCTGAACCAGAATCGACACGCCTCCCAATCGCCGCGCCTCCTCCTCGAACACCCGAATGAACGTCTCGCCGATGCGCCGGCGCTTTTCTTCGGGGTCGTGAACACCCTTCAAGCGTTCCAAGAATCGGTCGGAGGCGTCCACCCAAGTGACGTGAGATCCGGTCGTTCGCTCGAGGATATCAAGAATCGATCGAACCTCGTCCAGATTGCGATGCAGCCCATGGTCGACGAAGATCGGGTGCAGCTTCGATCCGATCGCCGTGCCCACGAGCGCGGCTGCGACCGAGCTGTCCACTCCGCCGGACACCGCGCAAATTGCTTCGCGATCGCCGACGCGCTCCCGAATGGCCCGCACTGCATCATTCACGAACGAGCCCATCTCCCAGTCCGGCTGGCAGTCGCAGATCTCGAAGAGGAATCGATTCAAGATCTCGCCGCCGCGCGGCGTATGCGAAACCTCGGGATGAAATTGAATGGCGAAGATGCCGCGCTCTTTCCATTCGAACGCCGCGACCGGACATCCGGGTGTGGAGGCCAACACGCGCACGTCCGGCGGCGGAGCCTCGACGTGATCGCCGTGACTCATCCACACGTCGAGCGATTCCTCGCGCGGACCCAAGAATCCAGTCTCGTCCACGTGCACCCGCGCCGGTCCGTACTCCCGCTTCCCCCCGGTCGCCGGCACCACTTTCCCGCCGAGGGCGCGCGCCAAGATGTGCAGCCCGTAACAAATCCCGAGAATGGGAAGACGGCGCTCGAAGATTCCGGGAGGAAGATCGGGTGCGCCCGGCTCGGTGATCGAGGAGGGGCCGCCGGACAGCACGATGCCTTTCAAGCCGGGGCGGGCGAGCGCCGCCGCATTCGTCGGCGCCAAGATCTCCGCATACACGCGCGCTTCGCGAATGCGCCGGGCGATGAGCTGCGTCGTCTGCGATCCGTAATCCAGAACGGCGATCCATTCGCGGGCGATGTCCCTTGCGGTGCCCGGCGGGGACTTTTCGGAAATGTTCGGGCTCGTTTCAACGTCCATCGTGGGTCCTCTCAATGCCGGAATACCCTCCTTCCCGTGAACACCATTGCCGCCCCTGCTTCATCGACGGCGGCCACCGTCTCGGCATCGCGCTTCGATCCACCCGGCTGCGCGATGGCGGTCGCGCCCGCGGCGAGTGCAATCTGCGGCCCGTCGGCGAATGGAAAGAACGCATCGGAAGCGACGACCGATCCCGCCAAGTCGTGCCCGAACTCCTTCGCCTTCTCGATCGCAATGCGCACCGAATCAACCCGGCTCATCTGTCCCGCGCCCACTCCCAAGACTTGGCCGCCGCGCGCGAACACGATCGCGTTCGACTTCACCGCCGCGGCGACGGCCCAAGCGAACTCGAGATCGGTGAGCTCGTCTTCGCTCGGCGCGCGCTTGGACACCACTTGCCACTCGCTGCGATCGCCGGCGCGTCCGGGATCGTCTTGGGCAAGATACAGTCCTCCAGGGAGCGTCTTCCATTCCATGCGCCGCGCGCGAAACGATTCCGGCGCAACCTGCACGATGCGAAGCCGCGGCTTCTTTTCCAAGCGGGCCAGCGCTTGATTCGTGAAACCGGGCGCCACCACGATCTCCAGGAACAGCGACGCCATGCGATCGGCGGTCTCGGCGGAAAGCGGCGTGTTGAACGCGGCAATGCCGCCGAATGCGGAAACGGGATCGACGGCGCGCGCGATCTCCCACGCTTCTTCCTGCGTCGGCGCCGTCGCGGCGCCGCAGGGATTCGTGTGCTTCACGATCACCGCCGCCGGATCGGGAAGAGAGAACACAACCTCGGCCGCCGCGGCGAGATCGACCCAATTGTTGTAGGAGAGCTCTTCCCCGCCCAAGACTTTCCATCCGCGGGGCAATCCCTCGCCGGGAGCATCGAGCCGCCGGTACAGCGCGGCGCGCTGATGTGGATTCTCTCCGTAGCGCAAATCGGAAATCTTCTCCAGCGAGACGTCGAGCTGGTCGGCGAGCGAAGGCGTGCGCACTTCGACGGCGTCGCCGCTCTCCAGCTCGCGGGCGATCGCGCGATCGTACGCGCTCGTTCTCGCGAATGCCGCTGCGGCGAGTGCGCGACGCGTCTCCATCGACAACGTGCCGCCCGACTCCTCCAGCTCGCGAATCACCAGCGGAATCTGCTCCGGATCGCACAGTGCGGCCACACTCTTCCAGTTCTTCGCGGCCGCGCGCAACATGGCCGGACCGCCAACGTCGATCTTCTCGATTTTTTCATCTTCCTCGTAGCCTTCACGCACTGCTTCTTCGAACGGATAGAGATTCACGTACACGAGATCGATGGGGCGCGCACCGGCGCGCTCCAATTCGGCGAGATCGTCGGCGACGTCGCGCCGCGCGAGAATGCCGGCGTGAATGTTCGGGTGGAGTGTCTTGACGCGCCCGCCGAATCCGGGCGCCAGGCCGGTGAGATCTTCCACCGAGAGCGCCGGGATCAGAGCTTCACGCAGCGCTTGGGCGGTGCCGCCCGAGGCGATGATGGTCGCGCCCCATTTCACGAGCGCGCGCGCCAAATCGGTGACGCCGGTTTTGTCGTACGCGGAGAGAAGTGCGTTCTCCACGCGGGACACGGCTTGGCCTTCAGTCGAGGCGGCGGCCGGTGAGGGACTCGAAGACATCTTGGTATCTCTCCCGTGCACGGCGCACGATGTCCTCGGGCAGAGGCGGCGCCGGCGGTTGCTTGTTCCAATCCAACCCTTCCAGATAGTCGCGGATCACTTGCTTGTCCCAGCTCTCCGGCGCGACTCCCGGTTTCCAATCCGCCGCCCTCCAGTAGCGCGAGGAATCCGGCGTCAAAACTTCGTCGATCAAGATCACTTTTCCGTCCACGGTGCCGAACTCGAACTTCGTGTCGGCGATGAGAAAGTTGCCTTCTTCGGCGATGCGCCCGCCTTCCGCGTACACGGCGAGCGAGAGAAGGCGCAGCTGTTCCGCGAGCTTCTTGCCCACGAGCTCTTCCATCTCCGCGAACGTGACCGGGCGGTCATGCCCCTCTTCCTCTTTCGTCGTCGGCGTGAAGAGCGGCGCGGGCAACTTGGCTCCTTTGGTAAGGCCGGCGGGAAGCTCATGCTCCATCACCCGTCTCGTCTTGGAATACTCCGCAAACGCGGATCCGGCCAGATAGCCGCGCACGACGCACTCGATGTCGATGCGCTGGGCCTTCTTCACCAGCATGGAGCGCCCTTCGAGCGAAGCGTCCTCGCGAAACGGTGAAGGAAAATCGGAACGGCGCGTGGAGAGAAGATGATTGCCGACGATCTTGCGCGTCTTCTCGAACCAAAACTCGGAGAGCCCGGTCAGGATGCGGCCCTTGTCGGGAATGAGATTCGGCAGCACGCAGTCGAACGCCGACACGCGATCCGTCGCCACGAGCAAGAGCTGGTCGCCGAGATCGTAGACGTCGCGCACCTTCCCGCGGTGCGCGGGTTCGGGCAACTTCGCGGAGCTCATCGGCGGCGATGTCGAAACCTTCATCACGATCCTCCCGGGATGGCTGCACCGGCGCGTGCGGGCAGAATGCGAACGCTGCGGCCCGACACGCGGAGCCGGTCTTCGGCGAGCAGGCGCAAGGCCTGCGGATAAATGCGATGCTCTTCTTCGAGAATGCGCTCGGCCAACGTCTCTTCGGTGTCGTCCTCGTGCACCGGAACCGATGCTTGCAGCACGATCGGCCCGGTGTCGACGCCCTCGTCGACCAGGTGCACCGTGCACCCGCTCACCTTCACGCCGGCGCGCAGCGCTTGACGCTGAGCGTGCAAGCCTGGAAATGAGGGCAACAGCGACGGATGAATATTCAAAACGCGCATCGAGACGGCGGCCAGCACTTCCGCGGGGACGACGCGCATGAATCCGGCCAAGCAGATTGCCTCGATCTCAAAGGTGGCGAGCGCCTTCAGAAACGACTGGATGCCTTCCGGTGACCAAGGCCCGCGGGGCGTGCCGGGTGAGATCAATTCCACCGGGACGCCGAACGCGCGTGCTTTCTCGAACGCTGGAGCGCCGGGACGATCGCTGAAGAGAACGGCGATCCGCGCGGGATAGCCGGGGTCGCGGGCTGCGCGGCAGAGTGCGTCGAAGTTGCTGCCTCGCCCCGACGCCAATACTGCCACCCGCAAGCAGCCGACCTCCTTGGAAGGGCCCCTCAGTCTAGGCCAAACCGCACTTTTCTTCCAAGGATTCGCTGCTGGCCCCGAGCGCAATGAGTCTGCTGGTTCGGAATCGTGCATTCTGCGCGTTGGCCCCAAATGCCATCCGCGTTGTCACGCGATTGACCAGAAGCCGTCAACCAGCACGTCGTAAAGAGGCTTCAGTCGGCCGACCGTCTGATCCGGTCACATCATGAACTGGAATCGGGTCTGGAAGAAATGGTTCGCGCCGGTCGTGCCGAACCGGTCCAGCTCGCCGTATCCGTAGCCGATTGTGAACCGGAACTCGTAAGAGGGGTACCAGGCGAGCATCGGACTCACCCTCCAGTACTTGCCGCCTTGAATGGTCCCGTCCTCGGCGTCCGCGTAGCTGGCGTGCATGGTCGCCTCGAAGGCGCCCATCCCGCCTTTGAAGAGCGACTTTTTCGGATAGACGAAGTCGAACAGCGCGCCGCGAGTATTGTACTTGCGAACCTCGCCGGTCATGAGCCATGACGCCCAGAAGTCGCCGCCCTGGAACTGATGATCCCCCTGGGAGGCCTCCGTCTCCACGAAGTAATACGCGCCTCCGAACAGCATCGAGTTGTCCCGGTACCACACCTCGGGGCCGAGCACCTTTTCATGCTCCGCGGGGAAGACTCCGGTGTCGAGAAAATAGGGTGCCGTGCTCGCCTCCGGTCTGGCCTTGAGCTGCGTTTTGTTGTCTTTCGGATTGCCGTACTTGAGATTCATGGCGAGATGGAGAACCTTTCCGTCCCTTTCGGAAAGAAGCGGCAGGTAGGCCACTCGCGCCGCGTACTGCTGGTCCATGAACGGATAGAGCGGATTGTCGAGAAGCGTTTCGTTGAAATACCCGAGGTTCCAGACCAGGCGCTGCTTCGGGAGGTATCCCATCCATCGGACGCCGTCGTTCTGGATCGGGATGGTCATGTCCTCGATCGCCGTGCGCTCCAGGCCCATGATCGAGGCTCCGGACATGTGCTTGATCATGGAAACGCCGAGCTTCGTGCGGCCGATGAAGAGGTGCCCCCAGATCTCTGGGACTGCGACGATGATGCCGGTCTCGCGCCAGATCCACTCATCGTTGAGGCCGTCGCGCATGTATCCGACCTTCCATTGGGTGAAGCGCCTGGACTTGGGGAACGTTCCGGAGGCGAGCAACCGGACATCGCGCCATTTCGAATCGGGGCTCTTCAGATCGCCCCACTGGTCGACGCTGCTACCGTCCTGGTCGATCCCGACAACGTCGTACATGGCGTTGATTCCGAAATGGAGGGTGTAATTCTCGCGATTGTAGTCGTTCCACTTGATCAGCTTCTGGTCGTACGGGGGGAGCGGTGTGTCCGCCTCGGCCGCCTGGATCGTATTGTCGATCGTAGCGCCGGCCGCGGGCGCCTGCTCTTGCGCCCGGGTGGGCGAGGCCAGCATGAGGGCGACCAGCGCAAGACCCACGTTCACGCCTCGCGCGACGACCCATCCGCGTCTGCTTACTAAGTGTCTCGCCATATCGTTGGGAGCGGCCACGTCGGTTTCCTCTTGGAATGGATGGCGTGAAGGAGCAGCACCGAATCCGCTCCATGCTGGGAACGCTGATCTACAGAACCACAAATGATGCCTGCCTGTTCATCCACGTCCTCCACTCGAACGCAGCGTCCCGTCGCTATTCGCCGGCGAAGACTTCGGAAAATCTGGGCTCATACCTTGCCGAGCGGAGCGAGGATCACGTAGGTGTCAAGGCGAGTCCTGGGGGTCAGTAGCACCGGCGGACTCTACCTCAGGGGGCACGAGGCGTCTATCCGTCTGAACCGCGCGAGAGTCCAGGTCCGCGGACGTGAACGTCCCAACTTTGTCGGTGTGTGCGTTCATAACACAACCTGCAATCAATCCGGAAAGCCCCGCTGCCAGCGGATGCGTGCGCCGCGCGTGGTGCGCGTGATCGCGACTGTGCCTTCGCGATCGGTGCGCAAAATCAGGATGCGGCGAGCGCGCAAACGTGCGAGCGTTTCGGCATGGGGATGGCCGTGCGTGTTCTTCCAGCCGCACGAGAACACGACGACGCGCGGTGAGCAGGCCTTCAAGAGCGCATCACTGTTCGATGTTCGGCCGCCGTGATGCCCGCCTTTAAAGATCCACGCCTGCAGCGATTCTGCTGGAGATGTGGCCAAGAGCGACTTCTCCCCCGCCTCTTCGAGATCTCCGGTGAAAAGTGCAGACAAAGGGTCGGCGCGCCAGCGAGCGATCAGCGAGAGATTGTTTTCTTCGCTGCCTGCCGGTGGGCCGGGCTCGTGCCAGGCGCTCGAGACTTCCAAGGCTCCATTCAAGAACGCGGTGCGATGGGGATGCAAAGACGCAGCAACGCGGCGCACGTGCGAAGAATCCGCCAGCGCTTCCAATTGCACGAGAAGATCGGGCACGGCATCCGCCGCGGCGCGCGGTGGGGTCACGAACGTCTTGGGAAGATGGGCGCGAATGATGGGCGGCAATCCTCCGCAATGATCCGCATGCCCGTGTGTCAGAAGCGCCGCTTCCAAGACGCGCGCGCGAGAAAGCGTGGCATCGGCGGCGAAGCCCAGTGCGCCTTGAGGCATCGCCCGCAACTCCGGTGGGCCGGCGTCGAGCAGGACAGCCCGGCTCCCTTCTTGGAGGAGGATTGCATCGCCCTGCCCCACGTCGAGAAACGTGATGCGCGCGCGGGGCAGAGCGCGCAACGCGGAAAGCATCGCGAGAATCAGCAGCGCGCGAAAGAGACGCGTTCCGATTCGTTCGCGGCGCGCCGCTTGGATCGAAAGCATCAAGAGGAGCGCAGTGAGCGCGATGCCCAATGATGCGGTGCGCAAGTCGCTGCCGGGAAGCTTTGCGCTGTGGCGGCAGATTTCCAAGAGCGCGTCCGCGGCGCGACGTCCGGAACGCGCGAACCATTCCATCCATCCCAAAGGAACGGGGGTGAACGCGGCGATGGCCCCCCAGCCGAGTGACGCGAAGCTGGGGGCGGCACTCAAAAAGCTCGTGATGGGAGAAAGAATGCTGCCGCGCCCGACGGTGCGCGCCAAATCGGCGCTTGTTCCGAGCACGATCGCTGAGGAGATCCACAAACCTTGTACGGTCTCGTCGAGCTTCGCGCGAATCCAGGAACGGGAGTGCAGTGCAGGCGGGCGCGCGGAAAGAACCAAAAGAGCCGTGGCAGCGAAGGACAATCGAAATCCGAGATCGTCCAAGAGTGCCGGATCGAGCAGCAACATCGCGCCGCCCACCAATCCCAGCGCATGCAATGCGTTCGATCGGCGCTGGAGAAGACTGCCTAACATCGTGAGCAGTGACGTGCCGCACGCGCGCAACACCGGCGCCAATCCATAGGTGATCCAAGTGAACCAAGAGAGAAAGGCCACTTGCGCGGCGAATGCCGCCGGTGCGGGAACGCGCGCCGCGCGCAAGATGGAAGCGAGACCCAAGGCCAAGAGCGTGACGTGCATTCCGGACAGCGCCAAGACGTGCGCCAGACCAGAGCGGCGAAATGCTTCGCGATCGTCGAGGGCCAAGCCGCTGCGATCTCCCAGAATGAGCGCGACCTGCAGCTCGCCGGAGGGACGCCCATCACCCACCAAGCGTGCACGAATCGCGCGGCGGGCGACGGTGGCACTGCGCCGCGCGTAGGCTAAAGCCCCCTTGGCGGGCCGGCTTGCTTCGATGGCGCCCAGAATGCGCCCGCGCCCGTGCAAGTGGCGCGTCGCGGCCCAGCGCTCCACGCGAAATCCACTGGGATCTTCGCGACCGCGGATCGCATCGATGCGCAGCTGCGCGAAGAATTCGAAGCCGGGCGAAATGCCGAGACTATCCGCGCTCGCCAACACGATGCGCCGTCCACCGGCGTGCACGACGGCGTTCGTGCCCTCTTCGCCGATCGATTCGATCCAACCGCGCACGAGCAGCGGCTCGCCGTTGCGCAGCCGCGCATCTCGCTCGCGTTGGTCGACGGTCGCCAAGTGGCCCCACGCGAGAAAGACCAAAGGCCAGGTCCGCGCGTTCCTCGCGGCTAGAACGATCGCAGCCGCGAACAGCACGAGCGCATCGGCGCGCGTGAACGGAAAGAGCGCGGCGAGCGCAATTCCGCACGCGACGGCGATTCCGAGGAACACGCCGGTTGAAGTCACACGATGGCATTTGCAACCGCCGGGCCGTGCGTTGAAGGTTTCCTTCGGTGGTTCGCCGCAGGAGCAAGCCGGTGCCTACGAGGCGAATGAGTACCGGAGGCGCCGCAGCGGTCGCCGCTCAGATTCCCGGTGTCTCGAGGCGAACTGTGTACCGCAGCGCGCCGGTAATGGAAGCGCGCGAGGACCTGCAGTGGAGACGAGAGACACCGGGAAGCTGAGCACAAGGC
>Ga0111538_10003805_pt1 | contig 21055 bp, 14 predicted proteins | sample SoiMethybrSBSTD1_FD_79669 | JGI IMG/M metagenome (GOLD analysis project Ga0111538, IMG submission 79669) | Bulk soil microbial communities from a Populus tree surrounding site in Tennessee, USA - Soil MetaG P. TD hybrid SBSTD1 (version 2)... | ecosystem: Environmental > Terrestrial > Soil >... | reverse complement strand
TGTCGGGATGACACCAATCAAAGCAAAGCAGGCCGAAAGCTTTCTCACCGGCAAGCAACTCGACGATGCAACGATTCAGAAAGCCGCCGAAGTCGCCGCTTCAGAGTCGCAGCCGATGGACGACATCCGAGGCTCGGCCGATTACAAGCGCGACCTCGTTCGCGTTCTTACCGCACGTGCACTGACCACAGCGTTGAATCGCGCCAAGGGAGGAGCTTAACAATGGCGAAAGTTCCTATCACCGTAACAGTCAATGGTGTCGAACACTCAACTGAAATCGAACCACGTCTTCTACTGGTCCACTTCCTGCGCGAAAATCTGCGCCTGACAGGCACGCACATCGGTTGTGACACGAGTCACTGCGGTGCGTGTACAGTCGTCCTCGATGGAAAACCGATCAAGTCGTGTACGGCATTCGCTGTTCAAGCCGATGGACGCTCCATCCTAACCGTCGAAGGACTGGAACAAGACGGCAAACTGCATCCGTTGCAGGATGGGTTCTTCCAGGAACACGGTCTGCAATGCGGCTACTGCACGCCCGGCATGTTGATGACCGGTTACGCCTTCCTGAAAGAGAACGACGATCCGACCGACGACGAAATCCGTCACGCGATCTCCGGCAATCTATGTCGCTGCACAGGCTACGTCAACATCGTCAAGGCATATCAATACGCGGCTCAGAAAATGCGCGAGGGAGGTGCATAAGATGGCGCCAAAAACATCGCCTGAAATCGGTGGCATGGGCCACTCAGTGAAACGCAAAGAAGATCCGCGTTTTCTTCGCGGCCTGGGCAACTACGTCGACGACGTAAACCTTCCCGGCATGCTCTACCTCGACATCGTGCGCAGTCCTTATGCACACGCGACGATCAAGAACATCGACATCTCCAAAGCGACCGCGATTCCCGGCGTGCTCGCTGTGATCACGGGCAAGGATCTCGAAAAATACAACCTGCACTGGATGCCGACGTTGATGTCAGACACCCAGATGGTCCTACCGGTCGACAAAGTGATGTACCAGGCGCAGGAAGTCGCTGCGGTGCTCGCGACCGATCGTTATATTGCCGCCGATGGCGTTGAGGCCGTTGAAATTGACTACGATCCGTTGCCGGTTGTCGTCGATCCAAAGAAAGCACTTTTACCCGATGCGCCGGTTTTACGTACTGATAAGAAGGACAAGAAAGACAATCACATCTGGCACTGGGAATGGGGCAATCGCGAAGCAACCGATAAGCTCTTCAGCGAGGCCGACGTCACGGTTAAAGAAGACATCTACATCCCACGCATCCACGTGTCGTCGATTGAGACATGTGGTTGTGTCGCGCATTTCGACAAGGTCAAGGGCAAGCTGACTGTGTGGATGACCACGCAGGCGCCGCATGCCATTCGCACCGTCTTCGCACTTGTCGCCGGCCACGTCGGTCTTTCGGAAGAGAAGATTCAGATCATCTCGCCCGATATCGGCGGCGGGTTTGGCGGCAAGGTGCCGGTCTATCCGGGTTACGTGATTGCGGTCGCGGCTTCGGTACTGACCGGCAAGCCTGTTAAGTGGATCGAGGATCGGATGGAGAACCTGCAAGCCGACTCGTTTGCGCGTGACTACCACATCACGGCTGAGCTGGCCGGCAATAAAGACGGTAAGCTCACGGCGCTGCGCATCAAGACACTTGCGGATCACGGCTACACGGATGCGGCCGCAAATCCGTCGAAGTTTCCCGCCGGACTCTTTCACGTGTGCACGGGTTCATACGATCTGAAAGCAGCACACGTCGAAGTTGATGGTGTTTACACAAACAAGCCGCCTGGCGGCATTGCGTATCGCTGTTCGTTCCGCGTGACTGAAGCGGTGCACACGATCGAGCGGATGGCCGATGTGATGGCCCACGAGTTGGGGATGGATGCGGCAGAGTTTCGCATGAAGAACTTCATTCAGCCGGAGCAGTTTCCGTATAAATCCGCGCTTGATTGGGAGTACGACAGCGGTAACTACGCCGCCGCGCTCCAGCTCGCGATGGATAGAATCGGTTACGCCGATCTGAGAAAAGAACAAGCCGAGAAACGCGCGCGTGGCGAGTTGATGGGGATTGGCATCAGCAGCTTCACGGAGATCGTCGGTGCCGGTCCATCGAAACATTTCGACATTCTCGGCATCAAGATGTTCGACAGTGCCGAGATTCGCGTGCATCCGACCGGCAAAGTGATTGCTCGCTTCGGAACGAAGTCGCAGGGACAGGGACACGAAACGACTTACGCTCAGATCGTTGCGGAGGAGCTCGGTTTTCCCGTCGACAGTGTCCTCGTCGAAGAGGGTGATACGGACACCGCGCCTTATGGGCTGGGAACGTATGCGAGTCGCAGCACTCCGGTTGCGGCGGCGGCGTGCGCGATTGCGTGTCGAAAGATCAAAGACAAAGCACGCAAGATCGCCGCGTACTTGCTCGAAGCGCATGAAGACGATCTCGAATGGGAGCCGGGCAAGTTCTTCGTGAAAGGTTCGCCCGATCGCGCGAAGACGATTCAGGAGATCTCGCTCGCCGCTTACACAAATCATCCGCCGGGCATGGAAGCTGGACTCGAAGCTGTCAACTACTACGATCCACCGAACCTGACGTATCCATTCGGCAGTTACATCTGTGTTGTTGATATCGACAAGGGCACGGGCGAGATCAAGGTGCGCCGGTTTGTCGCCGTCGATGACTGCGGCAACATCATTAATCCCATGATTGTCGAAGGGCAGATTCATGGCGGACTCACCATGGGACTTGGACCAGCGCTTTACGAAGAGATTCAGTACGACGAGAGCGGTAACATACTCCAGGGTAGTTTTATGAATTACCTTTTGCCGACGGCGGTTGAAACGCCGAACTGGGAGACTGACAAGACCGTCACTCCGTCGCCGCATCATCCGCTCGGCGCGAAAGGTGTCGGGGAGTCAGCGACTGTCGGTGCACCGGCAGCGATCGTTAACGCCGTTGTCGATGCGCTCTGGCACCTGGGCGTGCGACACATCGATATCCCGATCACGTCAGCAAAAGTTTGGAAGTTGCTGCGCGACGCCGGAATAAAAGGTTAGCCACAAAAAGGCACAAAAATCACAAATAAGATTTTGGACGTCCACGATCAATTTAATGAGTTAAGAGCGCGGGAGGAGGGGTTTGTGCTGGCCACGGTGGTGGCGTACAAGAGCCCGCAATCGGCAAAGCCTGGGTCGAAGGCGATCATTAAGGCTGATGGTGAGATGATCGGATGGGTTGGTGGTGGTTGTGTTCAGCCAATCGTTTTGCGTGAAGCTAAAGAGGCGTTGCGGAGTGGCAAGCCCAAGCTCCTCACTATTAGCCCCGATGAGCCGCGCGACGACTGGAAAGGAGTCGAGTCGTACCGCATGACCTGCGAAGGCGGCGGTTCACTCGAAATTTATCTGGAACCATTTCTACCGAAACTGCAATTGCTGATTGTCGGGCGTTCGCCCGTCGCCCAAACCGTCGCGCACCTCGGCCACATGCTCGAGTTCAAAGTTATCGTGGCCGATCCGGACGTAAAGAGCGGACACTTTCCAGACGCGGATCTCCTCTTAACTGATCTCAACGTTGTTCGCGATCACATCGATGAAAACACTTTTGTGGTCGTGGCGACGATGGGAAATGGTGACGAAGAGGGATTGCTCGCGGTCATCGGGAAGAGACCGCGTTATCTCGGTCTTGTGGCGAGTGAAAAGAAGTCGCACGCGCTGTTCGAATACGCGCGTGAGACTGGCGCAAGCGATGAAGATATCGCGGTATTCAAGTGTCCGGCAGGTGTGGAACTCGGCAGCGAAACGTTACCTGAAATCGCGCTGAGTGTTGCGGCCGAGATCGTTCGTGTGCGGAGAAGCAGTGTAGCGGAATCGGTATCGACGAGGGTCGCAAAGGATCCGGTCTGCGGCATGACCGTGGATGTCGAGGACGCGAAATACACCTCGGTTGTTAACAACGAAACAATCTACTTCTGCTGCCTGCGCTGCAAAGAGACGTTTGATCGTTCACAGATTTCGCAGATTACGCGGATTGGGTAATGAGGCAATTCATATCGGGACTGATTCTAGGCGCGGGTGCTTCTCAGCGACTTGGACCACCAAAGCAACTCCTGCCTTTCCGCGACACCACGATGCTGGGTTGGGTCGTACGGCAGGCTCAAACGGCGACCGGTATTGACGAAGTCGTCTCTGTTCTCGGACGTGCCGCAGACGAAGTGCGTGAGCGAGTGGATTTTGGAACCGCGCGCGTCGTGGAAAACAAAGTATTCAGCGAGGGCTGCTCGTCTTCATATCGGGCCGGGCTCGCAGCAGTGAATCCTGAGGCGCAGGCGATCATGATCATTCTTGGCGATCAACCCGGCATCGTGCCTGAAGTGATCGATAAACTTGCGGAGGCGTGGCGACGCACCGAAGCGTTGATCGCGCTCTGCTCGTATAAAGGTCGCAAGGGTCATCCGATGATCTTTTCGCGAGCGATGTTCGACCAACTAAGGGACTTGCATGGGGATAAAGCGGCGTGGAAGCTGGTTGATGCAAATGCGGATTTAGTTCAGGAACTTCACTTCGATCTTCCCTTCCCTGAGGACATAAATACGGCAGCGGATTTTGAGCGGATCATTTCATGAGAGACGAAGTCCGAGAAATCCAGCGCATGCTGGAAGAGCAGATCTACATCGCCGATCCGGCCGTCGCGACCGCGCTGTATCTCTCGATGGCACTGGGTAAGCCACTACTAATCGAAGGACCGGCTGGAGTCGGCAAGACTGAAATCGCGAAGGCACTCTCGAGTGCGCTCCGCACGAAGTTAATCAGGCTACAGTGCTACGAAGGTCTCGACGCCACAACTGCACTCTACGAGTGGAACTACCCCAAACAGTTATTGCACCTGAAACTGGAAGAATCGTCGCCAACGCCCGAAGCAGAAAAGGAAGCGACGATCTTCAGTGAAGCCTTTCTAGTCAAGCGACCACTGCTGCAGGCGATCACCGAACACGATAGTTCACCCGTCTTGCTGATCGACGAGATTGATCGCAGCGACGAGGAATTCGAAGCGTTTCTGTTGGAAGTGCTCTCCGATTTTCAGGTGACCATTCCTGAGATCGGCACAATCAAGGCGACTCACAGACCGCATGTGATGTTGACTTCAAACCGTTCGCGGGACCTATCGGATGCGCTCAGACGTCGCTGTCTTTACCACTGGATTGACTATCCTTCGCTCGAAAAAGAGCTCGAAATCGTGCGGGCAAAAGTTCCTGGGATCGGAGAGTTACTTTCGCAACGACTCACGCAAATTATGCAAGCGACCAGAACGATGAGTCTGTCGAAGATTCCCGGTGTTGCAGAGACGCTCGACTGGGCCAATGCGCTTGTCGCGTTGAAAGCCACTGAGTTGAATGACGAGATTATCGCCGAGACGATTGGTTGTTTCCTGAAAGACGAGAACGACATCGCTTCGTTTAAAACAGAGTTGCCACGGATTAACGCAGATTGATGACGGATCACGAGATAGAGCGCCTGGTTGTGTTTTGCAGGACGTTGAGAGAACACGATCTCTCGGTCACACCTGCGGAAGTAGTCACGGCAGCGGCCGCATTGCAAATTATCGATACAAAGGATCGAGACGAGGTTTTTCTTAGCTTACGCAACATTCTCACGACCAGCGTTGATGACTTTCCTGTCTTTGAAAACTTGTTTGCGACGTATTGGTCGCAAAGGCCGGCGAGTCTTGTCGCAAGTGAAACTGTGCAAACACGACGCACGGCTCCGGCGCGCGCCACCGGCGGCCTAGCATTCTTTCTCGAACACTGGCCGGCAGAGATTCGGTCCACAGCGCAACCTGTCAACGTGCCGGGCGCGAGTGATACCGAAGCACGTGGGGAAAAAGATTTCACTGCTTTTAGCCACGAGGAGCTCGAGGAGATTTCGCGCATTGCCCGGCGCATGGCGCGACGATTAGCAAAGCGGCCGAGCCGGCGCTGGCGTCCGGTGGCGCGCGGTCGCAGAGTAAATCTGCGGCGCTCGTTGCGGTTGTCTCTAAAAACTGGCGGTGAAATGATCGACCTCAGTTACCAGGAGCGCCGGCCAAAACGGACGAACCTGTTCGTGATCTGTGACGTGTCAGGTTCTATGGATTTATATACTCGTCTGTTGTTGCAGTTCATCTATGGACTGCAGAATAGTTTCGCGAAGGTGGAATCGTTTGTTTTTGCGACTACGCTGGCGCGCATCACCGGCGAGTTGAAAGGCAAAACTTACCAGCGGGCGCTCGATCGCTTGTCAGCGAACGTTAATGGATGGTCCGGCGGCACGCGCATTGGTGCAAGTCTGATGAATTTCAATCAGCAATGGCTGCGCCGCATCGACAGACGAACGGTGGTGATAATTTTGAGCGATGGGTGGGATACCGGAGCTCCCGAGCAACTCGCGGGAGCACTGTCGGAGTTGCAGCAGCGCGCCGGCCGCGTGATCTGGTTGAATCCGCTGCTTGGTTGCACTACCTATCAACCGCTAACGCGCGGCATGAAGGCTGCCATGCCCTATATTAATGTGTTTGCGCCCCTACACGACCTCAACAGCTTCCGCGCACTAGAATCACACCTCGTGTTGTAATCCGAAATGGACGAGCTCTTCCAGGACATTCAGAAACTTGCCCGCGCCGAGAAACGCGTCGCAATGGCCACACTTGTTACGACGCGCGGGACCAGCCCGAAACGCGAAGGCGCGAAGATGTGGGTCGGAGAGGAAGGACGCATTCTCGGCTCGGTGACGATAGGCGGCTGTGTCGATGCGCGCGTGATCGCCGAGTCAGAAAAGGTCTTATCGTCGTTCGAACCGCGACTGGTCGAAATGAAGCTCGCCGATGAGGATGCCTGGGAGATCGGTTTCTCATGTGCCGGCGATCTGGACGTGTTGATCGAGCCCGTCGATCTCGCCAACCCGAACGGTAATGTTTTCGATCTATATCGAACTGTACAGAACGCGCTGAATCGAGGTCGCAACGCCGCAATTGCCACGTCTCTCAAAGACAGTTCCTTCAAACTGCTGATTGTCGAAGGCGAGGAAGCTTCCGGAACGTTGGGAACTTCGGAGCTGGACCGTGAAGCTCAAGGCATTGCGGCTGAACTGATGAGAAAACATAGATCAGGCACGGTTTTGCTTGGTTCGTTGCCCGTGTTCTTTGAAGTTCATGGTCCACCACCAACTCTGATTGTCTTCGGTGCCGGGCACGTGTCCATGCCGTTGATTAGCCTCGCCCATGATCTTGGTCTGAAGACGATTGTTGTCGATGGCCGTCCGCGGTTTGCAACGTGCGAGCGGTTTCCTGACGTTGACGAACTGCTGATCGGAATTCCGTCTGAGATTGCGGAGACATTCGTCTATACATCGTCAACCTTTGTGGTGCTGACGGCTCACGACTACAAATATGATCTGCCGGTTTTGAAAGTAGTGTTGCCTGCTCGACCAGCGTATGTGGGCCTGCTGGGCAGCAAGCGGCGGGGCGCGGCAATCAAACAGTTTCTGATAGAGGGCGGGATGGATGAAGGCTTGTTGGACCAGCTTCATGTGCCAACCGGATTGGATATCGGCGCGGACACTGCGGCTGAGATCGCATTGAGCATTCTCGCCGAGATAGTAGCGATTAGATCGGGAAAATAACGATGCCCGTGCTGTATAGCGACGTCCTCCTGGACCACTTTCGGCATCCGCGCAATTACGGGAGTCTTGAGGCTCCGGATGTGAGCAATGAAGCGTTCAATCCGTTATGCGGCGATCGGATTCGGATCGAGTTGAGACTGGATAACGGGATCGTGATCGAGGCTCGCTTCAAAGGTGATGGATGCGCGATCAGCATGGCCGCGGCGTCGCTGCTTACGGAGCTGCTTGTTGGCACGGAAATCAGCGATTTGATCTCCGATGACCAGCTTATCTCAGCACTGCAAAGCGAAATCCAACCCGCGCGTATCCAGTGTGCAGTGCTCCCACTGACTGCCCTCCGGGAGGGGCTTAGCCACGGATAAATGCGGATTTAATCGGGATCTATCAGCCCATCGACCGATCGCTTCAAACTGACCTGTCACCTGTCAATCTGCCCTCCACATTAAAACCAATCGGCGCTTTTTCCTCAGCAAAGTAGCCAAAACCTATCTGGCACGGAGCTAGCACTGTGGGGCTGCTCGCATTTTCGGAGCGCTGCTCTTTTTGGAATTTCTTTGCCCTGGAGAAACTGAATGTCTCGCCCCCAAGTCCTTCAACGTCTCGTAGCAGTTGCTGTGCTCGTCGCCTTGTGCTCGGCGCTATGCCTCACCAGCAATACCAGAGTCCGAGCCGCCAACAATGCAGTGTCAAATACTTTGGCGACCAAAATTTCCCCTGACCTGCGAAAGCTCATTGAGTCAGGAAACGGCAGCTCGCGCGTGAAAGTCATCGTGCAGTCCAAGTCTTCGTCACCCGGATTACTCGGCGGGTTACTGAATACTGTCGGCGGACTCCTCGTCGGCGTTCTGACAAACCTGAACATCCGCATTGTCGATGTCGAAGCGAATTCGGTTGAGGTGCTGGCCACCGATCCTGATGTCGCTTACATCTCGCTCGATAACATAGTGCTCAGTTCAGGTCACGTCACAACCACAACGGGCGCGCAACAGGTTCGGTCACAGAAATCACTGCTCGGTTTGAACAACACTCTCGATGGTTCCGGAGTGACGATCGCAGTGCTCGATTCCGGCATCGACAGCAAACACAAATCATTCGCAACTTCAGGCAAGATCAAATTCAGCAAAGACTTCACGGGAGAAAATCGCACTGACGATCCGTGGGGCCATGGAACTCACGTCGCGGCGATCGCGGCTGGGGATGGCGCACCGACTGGTGGCGCCTACGAAGGTATCGCTCCCGGTGCGACTCTGGTCAATCTGCGCGTTTTGGACTCACAGGGACTCGGCAGAGTGTCCGGAGTGCTCGCCGCACTCGACTGGCTGGTCGCAAACAAGAGTAACTACGGCGTGAGGGTTGTGAACATGAGTCTTGGCACGCCGGCCATCAACTCCTACGAAGACGATCCCGTCTGTAACGCAGTTCGTAAGCTGGTCGACGCCGGCGTCGTGGTAGTAGCCGCAGCCGGTAACAACGGAAAAGACGCGAATGGTCGAGCGATTTACGGCGCCATTCACTGCCCCGGAAACGAGCCGTCGGCGATCACAGTCGGCGCCAGCAACAGCTACGGCACCGATCCGCGTAATGACGACTCAGTGACGAGTTACAGCTCGCGTGGTCCAACTCGCAGCTTTTCAGTCGATTCCTACGGCCAGGTCCACTACGACAACCTCATCAAACCGGATCTCGTCGCCCCGGGTAACAAGATAATTTCCGCCGAAGCCGCGGGCAACGCTCTGATCAGGAAATATCCCGAGCTCGAAACCAATAAGTACTCCACCAGCAACATGAAGCTCATGTATCTCAGCGGTACATCGATGTCTACGCCAATGGTAGCCGGCGCCGCCTCTCTGCTGCTGGAAGCAAATTCGAGCTTGACTCCCAACATGGTAAAAATGCTATTCATGTATACGGCGCAACCGCTGGCCGGCTTCAACACGCTGGACCAGGGCGCTGGTCAGCTCAACATCGCGGGCGCGGTAACTCTCGCAAGGATCGTCCGCACTGACCTGTTGGGCCTGCTGAAACCAACCTTTGGCTCCGCTTTACTTACTCAAACGGCGCCTGCTCCGCAAACCAACATTGCCGGTCTGACATTTACCTGGACCCAGGGACTGATCCTCAAGCGCACTACGATCACCGGCAAGGATCTTATCAACAAGTATCAAGTCAGCTACGGCCAGGGTTACGTACTGGGCGACGGCGTTAACGAAGGACTCACCAGTCAGAGTCTCAACTACAACATGTGGGTCAAGACCGTGGGTCTCGGAAACTACCTGACGAAGAGTGACGGTTCAGCGCTGTTTGGTGGTTCGTACGTGCTGAGCAACGTGCTGCTGCTCGGAGATGGTTACGTCCTGGGTGACGGCTACGTGTTGGGTGATGGTTATGTCCTCGGCGACGGTTACGTGCTAGGCGACGGCTACGTTCTTGGCGACGGTTACGTGCTGGGCGATGGCTATGTCCTCGGCGACTGTTCGTTAGGCGATACGACTGCCGGAATGAAGTAGGCACTGTCTTAAAAACTCGTGCGGAAATGAAGAGTCTAAGACAATACTCAACCGAAATTTACATGTGGCTGATCGTGGCGGCCGGCACCGCAAGCGTGCTCTACGCGGCCATCACGCTCCCCACAGGTATCATTGATGGTTACTTTCTGCTCCTCACGCTCGTCACTGCCGTTCTGGGTTCGCGAATTGCGATCCGCATTCCAAAGATAAGCGGCAACATCACACTCGAAGATACATTCGTATTCATTGCCCTTCTCCTTTACGGTGGTCAAGCGGCAGTGATGATTGCTGCTTTGGCCGGTATCTGTTCAGCCCTCAGGATTAGCCGGAAAGTGAGGACCGTGGCTTTCGCAAGCGCCGCACTCGCTTGTTCCATATTCACAACGGCGGCGGTTTTGAAGTTAGCTTTCGGTTCTACTACCAACCTGCTAAAGAATGGAGCCTCACTCGCTATCATCGCGCTTTGCGTGATGGGCCTGGTCCAGTACGTGCTTCACACTGCCATTGGAGCCACTGTCAGCGCGCTCAAAGCACGTGAGTCAGTCTGGCGAATGTGGACTCGCAACTTTCTCTGGATTTCGATCAGCTATTTCGCTGGAGCTGCCGGCGCCGGATTTATTGTGAGCAGTCTAGGCACGGCACGATTCTGGGCGTTTCTCGTCTGTATTCCAATCATCATCATCGTCTACTTCAGCTACGACCGTTACATGCGCGAAGTAAAGGCTTCCGCGCGACATGCGGAAGAAGCCGAACGCGCCCGCGCCGAACTTGAACACCAGCGCGCGGAACAGGCCGAACGACATGTGCTGGAGTTGAACAACTACATCGCCGAGCAGGAACGCATCAGCCGCGTCCTTGAAGAAACAAAAGAACACTTCCGCCACGCGGCTTTCCACGACTCATTGACCGGCCTGCCGAACCGGGCCATGTTCACTGAATTGCTCAAGGCGGAGATTGAAAGTTCGAGCCGTATTAACGGTCACAAGTTTGCCGTTCTCTTTCTCGACCTCGATCGGTTCAAGAACGTCAACGATAGTTTGGGCCACACGCATGGTGACCTGCTCCTGGTTGCCTTTGCTGAGCGTCTCGAACGAACCCTGCGTCCCGTAGACACGCTCGCGCGCTTCGGCGGCGATGAGTTTGCGATTCTGTTGAGTGGAATGAATGATGCGACGGATGCAGTCAGAGTCGCGCAAAGAATTCAGGATGAACTGAGCCAGCCATTCATGCTCGACAAGAACTCCGCTTCCGCTACGGCGAGTATCGGGATCGCACTCAGCTCCAGCGGCTATGATCGGGCCGACGACATTCTCCGCGATGCCGATATCGCGATGTATCGAGCCAAGGAAAATGGCAAGGCGCGTTACGAACTGTTTGACCAGGGAATGCATGCGCGCGCGGTTTCGCGTCTGCAACTCGAAAGCGATCTGCGACAGGCGATCGAAAAGAAGGAGTTCGCTGTTTACTACCAGCCTATCGTTGCGCTCACAACCGGACGTCTTGCCGGCTTCGAAGCACTCGTCCGTTGGAACCATCCGCGTCATGGGTTAGTTCAGCCGGGTGACTTTATTCCGGTTGCTGAAGAAACCGGTTTGATCGTGCCGATCGGCCAGTGGGTATTGAACGAGGCCTGCGCACACGTTCGTCAATGGCAAATCGATTCTCCGAGTCACCGCGCCCTGAGCTTGAGCGTTAACCTTTCTGCTCGACAGGTCGCTCAACCAAATCTATTGGACCGAATCAAAGAAGCGCTCGATACGAGTAGGCTCAATCCACACTGTTTGAAACTCGAGATCACCGAGAGTGTGGTCATGGAGAACGCCGAGGCAGCCGCTTTGATGTTCAAACAACTGCGTTCACTCGGCGTGCAGTTGAGCATCGATGACTTTGGAACCGGATATTCCTCACTCAGCTACCTGCACCGTTTCCCACTCAACTACCTCAAGATCGATCGTTCATTCGTCTCGCGGCTGACAACCGATAACGACAACGCGATCGTTCGTACCATCTCAACTCTCGCTCGCAACCTCGGGATGGAAGTCATCGCCGAAGGTATCGAAACCGAAGAGCAATACCAGCAACTCAAAATGCTGGGCTGCGAGTATGGACAGGGATATCTCTTCTCTCGCCCGGTTGACAACACCAGCGTCGAGCACCTGCTCGCACAGGATGCCAACCGCGATACCGAGCCGGACCTCAATCTCGTCGAAGCAACAGGTGATGAAGCAACGCTTCTGTATTCAATGTAAATCTTAGACAGGATTAACAAGATGATTTCAGGATTTACAAGATAATCCTGTTAATCCTGAAACATCTTGTTAATCCTGTCTAAGGTTTTCGTCTGGGCTCTTTTGGTTTAGACTGCCGTCATGCGATTTGTGAGTCTTAAATTAACATTTGCTCTTTTACTTACAACCCTTGTAATTCCAGCGCTTTCGCCCGTCCAGGCCCAGGACTCGGCCGCCGACGTGATCCTTGTCCTGCCGTTTGAAAATATCTCCAATCGTCCTGAATACAACTGGGTGGGGGAGAGCTTTGCCGACGCTCTGGCCGAACTGCTGAACAAACCAGGCCTCGTGGTTCGCTCCAGCGATGAACGCGAGCTCGCGTACCATCAACTTCGCCTACCGGAAACGGTGATTCCGACCCGAGCGACAGCCATCAAGCTCGCACGCCAGGCGAAGGCGACCATCGTCGTCATCGGAAGCTATTCGGTAACGCCGCCCATTGAACCCAAAGCCAACAGCACGGAAAAGGTGCCAACAGACGCGTACGTGCAGGTGAATGCCCGCGTCATCAAGGTCAACGAAGGTCGCAACTTCGGCGAAGTAAAGGATGGCAATTGGCTCTCTCGTCAATTTGATCGGGGAGACACTCTGACGTCTCTTCAGGAGATTCACGGCTGGCTCGCGTATCAGATTCTCTATCAACGCGACAAGGCGTTGCCGTATTCGCAAAACCAGATCGTCCAGGAAGCCACGAAGATTCCGCAGAAGGCTTTCGAGGCTTATGTGAAGGCAGTGCAGTTACCGCTGCGTAATGATGCCCGCTTCATTTATTTAAAGAATGCGTTGCATTACTACGCTGAATCGCTCGGCGGCGCGGTTTATCCGCAAGCAGCATTCGAGCTTGGGCGCGGCTACATGGACCTCGGTAATTGGAAAGAAGCCACCGAGTATTTTTCGAAGCTTCAAAAAAAGGAGCCTCATTACGCGGAGGCTGCGTTCTACGCCAGTCTTGGCTACATGAAGCTTGGCGATTATGGCCGCGCGCTGGCGACCGTGGTTCCGCTCTCGAGCGATTTGCCGCTCATCGCGGTTTATAACAACGCCGGGGCAGTTGCAGTTCAGGCAGCCCGCGAGAACAAGAACGAAGCTGAGAGAACGCGTCTGCTGGGCCAGGGTAACGAATTTCTGTCGCAGGCTTCGAAGTCGGCCCCATCGGATCAGATGGTGCACTTCAACTACGGCTATGCTTTGTTTCTCTCGGGAAAGTATTCGGAAGCTGCGGAACACTTTCGTCCGGTGATCACTTCCGATCCGCAGGACGGACAAGCCTATTTTCTTTTTGCGAAATCGCTCGCCAAACTCGGCAACACAGAGGCTGCGACGGCTGCGGATGATATGGCGCGTCGTTACCTGCGCACTGCCTATGCGAAATGGGAAACCGAGTGGCAGAAGTCGCAGACAACGAGTGGCGTCGTTTTGCGCACACGTGACGTGCTGGATCGAATAGAAATGCTCGGAATCCTTCCGCCCGACACCGGCACAGGCACGCCGAGTTCTGCCACACAGGATCTATTAGTGAAGGCCCGCGATCTTTATCAGGCGGGACGAGATGAAGAAGCGTTACCGGAACTCCATCGCGTGGTAATGATCGAACCAACCAACGCAGAAGCCTATTTGCTCAGCGGTCGCATCAATCTTCGACGCAGCGATCAGGAAGCGGCGATTGCAGCGCTGAAGACAGCGATCTTCTGGGATCCCAAACTGATCGACGCCCACATTCTCCTGGGCCGAATCTTCCTCGAACGCGGCGATCGCGGCGAAGCGCGCAAATACGCCCTCAGCGCCATCACCATCGACCCCAACAACCAGGAAGCCATCGCTCTTCAGAGACAGGTCACAATGAGCAATTAAGTTTGCTCATCGGTTTCTGGCACAGCGCGTGCTCAATAAATCGCGGCACGACACGGAACACGGAAGTCGTCGACCGTGCCCCCGCCGCCTACATCCCCTGAGCGCCGCCTGCCGCTGCGCCAGCTACCTTCCGAGCGTTCCTTCAGTGCTTCCCCCCGAACCGCGGACCCAGTCAGTAATGACTGGGTTCTCCTGCTTTAGGCCACAAAAGGCACAAATCGAACTAGCCACAAAGAAGCACATAAGGCACAAACAATTTTCCATTGAAGAGCGGCGTTCCTTTTTCTGACTTACTTTCTTTTGTGCTTTATGTGCCTTTTTGTGGCTGGCTCTTATTCCTAATCGTGGCCCATTTCCAGAAAAAACTTTTTTGTGGCATGCGAGGTGCTCAGAAGAGAAGTGGCACGACGCGGAATAGACGCAGAGTTGACCGAGTCCCCGCCGCCAACTTCCCCTGAGCGCCGCCTGCCGCTGCGCCAGTTACCTTCCGAGCGTTCCTTCAGTGCTTTCCCCCCGAAACGTGGACCCGGGTCAGTAATGACCGGGTCTTCCTGCTTTTAAAGCCTAATTACAAAAAATTGCTACCGACGAAATTTGTCACTTCGGCAGTGACGGTTTCTGTCTTTTTGAGTCAAAATTCAGCGAATTGACCTCTCTCAATCAGCTTGAATTCGTGACTGAAAATATTTTTTTGTTAAACTCAGCGCGTGGTTGAAGCAGTTTCTTCGGTGGTGGTTCCTTCGCGCAGGTTCTCACGAGCTGTCGCCCACGCGCGTGTCGAAGCCCCGACTCTACACGAGTGGGCTTTGACGGCAGTCAGTACAGGTCTCCTCATACTCTCTTTTCCAAACTTTGAAAACTATCTCCTGGCGTGGATCAGCCTGGTTCCACTCCTGTGGGCCATTGCCCGGCGGCCGTCTCCAACGAGAGCCTTAATGATGGGCTGGGCAATGGGGACCGTTTTCTTCTACGTCTCCTGTTACTGGCTCACCTATTCAATGATTCACTATGGCGGCCTTCCTACGGTCGTCGCCTATTTACTATTGATCCCCGCCGCGGCGGTCGTCGGATTCTTTCCCAGTCTGTTCGCGTTGCTAATAGCACTCGCGATTCGCAAATGGGGTTCACTGGCGCTGGTGCTGGCGCCGATCTTTTGGCCGGCTCTTGAATGGACTCGGCTCGTTGTTACCGGACAGCTATGGAATGCACTGGGCTACTCGCAAGCCTACAATCCGCTCTTGATACAAGCGGCAACGTGGGGCGGAGTTTACGCTGTGAGCTTTCTCATTCTGATAATCAACTCGGCGATTGTCTTGTTGATGATCAGGAGAGATAAGTGGGCGTTCGCCGCTGCCCTCGTGATGATCTTCTATGTGGCGTTCGCAATCCCACTGTCGGGCCTGAGTCCCATATGGGAATACCGTCCACCAAGATCCTCTTCTTATGAAGAAAGGCCTTCAGTCGGCGTCGTAGCAATCCAACCAAACGTACCGATGACGCTCGTCAAGTCTCCGGCCGAAACACAAGAGCTGCTCGAACGGCATTTCACGTTGAGCAAAACCGGCCTCGCTCAAATAGGAAACGGTTATGGACCAAGACTCGTGATCTGGCCTGAGTCGCCGATGAATTTTACTTACAGTTCGGATCGGGTTCTCCAGGAACGTTTGGCCGGGTTCACTCGAAACAATCGAACGTCTCTGCTCTTCAACTCGCAGGAACCTTCAGTCGATGGCTTTTACAATTCAGCAATGCTCATAAATGAAGAAGGTCGGCTGATCTCGCAATATGATAAGATTCGCCTGATGCCGTTTGGCGAATATGTGCCGCTCCCGCGCTGGTTGCCGGGAGCTTCTTTGATATCCGGACTCGTCGGCGAGTTTACTCCGGGCACCAATTACACATTGATGCCGCTTGGTGCTAATGGTAGTCGGGCAGGTGTTTTTATCTGCATCGAGTCGGCGTATCCGTGGATCGCTCGCACGATGACACGTGATGGCGCCGACTTTTTGGTAAACATCTCCAACGATGGATACCTCGGACCAACCGCCGTGATGAGACAGCATCTGGCGAATGCGATCTTTCGCGCTGTGGAGAACCAGAGAACGGTCCTGCGCGTTACGAACACGGGCTTGACCGCGGAGATTACGCCACAAGGCAGGTTCCTTGACCCGCCCTCGGCATTTAGCGCTGACGCTCGGGTGTGGACAGTATCGTCAGAGTCAGTTGACATCACTTTTTACACAAAGTACGGCGACGTTTTTGTCCAGGCGTGCGCCGCCATCACGTTATTGCTGTTAGGCGTGATCGTGTTCACCAGGAGAAGGAGCTCTAAGATTTAGGATGACCGAACCTTTAACAATTCAGGAATTACGTACTTCGTTTGACGACCTCCGCGCGCGTGTAGACCAGCTCGGGAGGTTTCTTTGATGTCCCGGCGCGTCGCGAACAGTTGAATAAGATCGAGGCTCAGGCCTCCGCGCCTGATTTCTGGAACGATCAGGCAGCTGCACAGAAACTACTGCAGGAACGCAGTCGACTTGAAAAAGAAGTAGAGCGGCAGGAACAGTTCGAATCGGAAAAAGACGACGCTGAAGTGTTATTTGAGTTTGCGGAAGAGGACGAATCGTCGCTAAAAGAACTGCAATCGTTGCTCGAACGGCTGGAACACGAGTTGAGCCAGGCCGAAACCGAGATGTTACTCGCGGGCGATAACGATCGCCGCAACGCTATTTGCACCATTCATCCCGGCGCAGGCGGCACCGAGTCTCAGGACTGGGCCGAGATGTTGTTGCGCATGTATCTCAAATGGGCCGAGCAACGTGGCTTTAAAGCCGAAGTGCTCGAGTATCAACCAGGCGAGGAAGCTGGACTGAAGAGCGTTACGTTCAGAGTTGAAGGTGAATACGCCTACGGGTTGCTGACAGCCGAAGCCGGGGTACACCGCCTCGTCCGCATTTCACCGTTTGACCAGGCTGCGCGGCGGCACACGTCGTTCGCTTCCTTGTTTGTTTATCCGGAGATTGACGAGGACATCGAAGTAGAGATCAACGACAAAGATTTACGCGTCGATACCTACCGCGCCACTGGTGCGGGCGGACAGCACATCAACACCACGGATTCAGCAGTTCGCATTACCCACATCCCCACGGGCATCGTCGTATCCTGTCAGAATCAACGTTCCCAACATCAGAATCGAGCAGTTGCCATGCAGGTGCTGCGCTCACGTCTTTATGAACTCGAGTTGGAGCGCCGGCAAGCCGAAACTGCCGAACTCGAAGCCAACAAGGCCGACATCTCATTCGGTTCGCAAATCAGAAGTTATGTACTGGCTCCCTATCAGTTGGTAAAAGACACTCGCACTAAACTGGAGCGAGGTAACGTCGAGGCAGTGCTCGGCGGCGACATCGACGACTTTATCAAGGCCTTCTTGCTCGCTCGCAAGGCTGCATAGGTCTTGGCGTTTGCAGTTGGAGTATCAATGGCAACAACTACACACATTGAAGAAAAGCCGCGCGTGATCATCCCGCGTGCGGGTCGTGGCAACGAGATTCTCGCGATTCTCTTTATCGCGCTTGGATTGCTGCTGGCGCTTTGCCTCATCTCGGCAGCGTTCTATCCGAACGATCCGTCGTGGAACTCCGCGGGCCAGACTGAAACGCAGAACTGGGCCGGATCGATTGGCGCGAACGTCGCGGCGATGGCGTTTCAGTTTATTGGTCTCGCAGCCTTTTTGTTGCCCCTGCTTCTGTTCGCCGCCGCATGGCGACGTTTTCACACTGCGGCTATTCATAGTCCCTGGACGAGAATTGTTGGACTCGTGGTGCTCGTAGTTGCCGCCGCGGCGCTGCTATCGATCTCACATCTGCATCCACTATTTGACTCGAGTGTGCAACCGGGCGGACTGCTCGGCGCTGTGGTCGCACAGGGTCTCGCAAGCGGACTGAGCCGTGTAGGCGCGACGGTGCTGCTCGTCGCGATTGCCGCAACCGGACTGTTACTCGCCACAAATTTCTCATTTGTTCGACTCTACGAAATCGTCGTCAATGCGATTAGTACCCGCTTTGCGTTTGTCGGCAAGCTTCCTGAGCGTTTCAGAGCGTGGCGGCAAATGCGTGCCGAACGTGCGCGATTGAAGAAAGAAACCAAGGCCGCAATCAAAGCGGAGCGCGAAGCTGCGAAAAGCACGCTCAAGCAGACGCTGAACCTGTCTCCGGCCGAACGCGTTGCGGATTTCATGAAGGAACCCATCGCGCCTGAGCTGCCACCACCGGTGATTCGTACTGAAGCGAGTCGAACCGCGCTTGATCTCGCCGGGCCGCAAGCTCAAGCAAGCGCTGCTGCGGCAAGCGCGAGTGCGGCGGGCGCGGGCGTTGGCGTTGCGACACCACCGGCGACAATTGTCACGGGTCGATCGGGACGGCGTTCGATCTTCCCGACTGCGGAGGTCGAGGATGAAGAGGGCGCGGAAGAGATGGTGAAAGGCGCGTCCGTGTTGCGTATGAAAGCCGAAGCTCCGGCCACCGGCAAGCTGCCTTTCGACGCGGCGCGTAAAGTTAACTACAGCGATTACGGTTTGCCGCCGATGGAGTTTTTGAATGAAGCTCCGCCACACAGCGAACAGGCTGACACTGAGTTGCTGAGCCTCGCTACGCGGCTCGCGGAGAAGTGTAAAGAGTTCAACGTCACCGGTCAGATCAAGCACATTTGTCCGGGTCCGGTTGTTACTACTTATGAATTCAAACCCGATCCGGGTGTGAAGTATTCACGTGTAGTTTCCCTCGTTGACGATCTTTGTCTCGCGCTCAAGGCCGAATCAATCCGCATCGATCGCATGCCGGGCAAGCCGCACGTCGGCATCGAAGTGCCGAATCCGCGTCGAGAAACGATCTTTTTACGCGAAGTGATCGAGTCGCGGCCGTTTCGTGAATCAGGTTCGAAACTCACGATTGCGCTTGGCAAAACGATCGACGGTCTCAACTACGTGGCCGACCTCGCGAAGATGCCGCACTTGCTGATTGCCGGTACGACTGGTTCGGGTAAATCAGTCGGCGTGAATGCGCTGATCGTCTCGATTCTTTATCGTGCACGTCCGGATGAAGTGAAGTTTATCCTCATCGATCCGAAGCGCCTCGAGCTCGGACTCTACGAAGACATACCGCATCTTGCGGCGCCGATCATCGTCGATCCGAAACTGGCATCGCGCTCGTTGAAGTGGGCCGTGGCGGAAATGGAGCGCAGGTATCGTGATCTCGCCGGCTGGGGTGTGCGCAATATCGACGGCTACAACACCGAGATCATGCGCCGCAATCTCGTCAAGGAGTACGACGAAAAAGGTGAGCCCTGGAAGCCGCTGCCTTACATCGTAATCATCATCGATGAGCTCGCCGACCTGATGATGACTTCGGGCCGTGAGGTCGAGGAGTCGATCACGCGGCTGGCGCAAATGGCGCGCGCAGTCGGAATTCACCTCGTGCTGGCAACACAGCGGCCATCGGTAGATGTAATCACGGGCTTGATTAAGGCAAACTTCCCTTCCCGTATTTCATTCCGCGTGTCGTCGAAGATCGACTCGCGCACCATCATCGACACGAACGGCGCCGAACAGCTTCTCGGTCGCGGTGACATGTTGTTCCTGCCGCCGGGTACGTCGCGTTTGATTCGTGTTCACGGCGCTTACATTGACGAGACCGAGATCGGACGCATCGTGGCTCACATCAAGGCGCAGGGTCCACCGTCGTACGACGAGAGCATCACTCAATCCGACGAAGAAGCACTCGGGCTCGAAAGCACTGGAGGCGAGCACGACGAACTCTTCGAAGAAGCGTTGCGGATTTGTGTGGAGATGAAGCGTGCGTCGACATCTGTGCTGCAGCGTCGTCTACGCATCGGCTACGGTCGAGCGGCAGCCATCCTCGACATAATGGAACGCGAGGGACTGATCGGCCAGGCTGACGGCTCACGCCCACGCCCCGTCCTCGGTCGCGCCTACGAGATGGTCGCCGACTGGGACGAGATGGCTTCAGCCGACGTTTAGCCCACAAAAAATTTTAGCCACAAAAAGGCACATAAAGCACAAAAAAGAAAATCCTGTTCATCTTGTTCAATCATGTAAATCCTGTCCAACTGCGCCTACATCAACAAGCCCGCTCAATCTTTAATCACGCCCTCTCGTCCGTAGATCCTCGCAAAGCAGTCAAACAAGAAATCCGCGCGCACACTTCAACGCCCCCGATTTACTCGATCGCCATCGGTAAAGCCGCGACCTCGATGGCCCTCGGTCTCGACGACGCTCTTGGCGAGAGATTGACCGCCGGCGTCCTCGTCTCCTCCACCCCACACAACTCCAAACGCTGGCACAGCTTTATCGGCGGCCACCCATTACCGAACGAAGCGAGCCTCGCCGCGGCGCGTGCGGCATTTGCCCTGCTCGATCGCGCCAACGCAGAACAAGCGACAATCTTTTTTCTAATCTCCGGCGGTGGCTCAGCGATGATCGAATGGCCCGTCAGCGACGACATCTCTTTACACGATCTCAGAGCCGCCAATCAGGATCTCATCTCCTGTGGCGCAAGCATCGCAGAAGTGAACGCAGTTCGCCGCGCATTCTCGGCCGTCAAAGGCGGTGGATTGGCGCGCAAAGCACCGCGAACAAAAATGTTCACCCTCATCGTTTCCGACACGAATCCCGGCGACGAAGGGAGCGTGGCCTCCGGTCCCTCACTCGCACCCCCGCCTGATGC
>Ga0111538_10003804_pt1 | contig 21057 bp, 13 predicted proteins | sample SoiMethybrSBSTD1_FD_79669 | JGI IMG/M metagenome (GOLD analysis project Ga0111538, IMG submission 79669) | Bulk soil microbial communities from a Populus tree surrounding site in Tennessee, USA - Soil MetaG P. TD hybrid SBSTD1 (version 2)... | ecosystem: Environmental > Terrestrial > Soil >... | reverse complement strand
ACCTGGGGTACGGCGGGGATTCAGATCGCTTCGGCGGATGCAAGCGGCGTGGTTACCGGTGCCGCAATCGGCACCACATCGATCACTGCAACGGCAAATGGTTATTCGGGATCGGCTCAGGTGACCGTGATTCCTCCACCAGTCGCTTCCCTCATGGTGAGCCCGAGCAGTGCCACGGTCATTGTGACAAAGACGCAGCAGTTGACCGCCGAAGTAAAAGATGCGGATGGAAACGTCCTTACTGATCGCGTGGTGACATGGACGAGTTCTGACAACGGAATCGCGACGGTGGATGCGAACGGTCTCGTGACGGCCGTATCGCCGGGTAACGTGACCATTACGGCAATATGTGAGGGGATCTCGAGTACGGCCGCCATCACTGTGATCGTGCCGCCGGTGGCGAGCGTTGTAGTCACTCCCGATCCGGCGTCAGTAATCATCGGCAAGACGGTCCAGCTCATCGCAACCGTGCGGGACGCCGACGGCAACGTTCTAACAGGTCGAGTCGTGACGTGGAGCAGTGCTGACGGTTCGATCGCGACCGCCGACGCCAACGGTTTGGTGACTGGCGTCCATGCCGGGACTGTGACCGTGACGGCGACGAGCGAGGGAATCACTGGCAGTGCGCAGGTCATCGTCCAGCTACCACCGGTCGCAAGTGTGGTCGTCACGCCGAACCCGGCATCGGTCATGACCGGTGGTACCGTGCAACTGATCGCGACCGTGCGAGATGCTGACGGAAACGTGCTCACGAATCGCGCCGTGTCGTGGCACAGCGGCAACGTTGTGATCGCCGTTGTGAACGGTGTTGGCCTTGTGACCGGGACGCTTCAAGGCAGCACCACGGTGACAGCATCCAGTGAAGGCGTTACCGGCAGCGCGTTGGTGATTGTCGAACCACCGCGCGTTGCCAGCGTCGTGGTAACGCCGAACCCCGCGTCTGTGACAACAGGTGGAACAATAGAACTCACCGCGACGGTGCGGGATGCCGTTGGCAACGCGCTGACTGGTCGGGTCGTGTCATGGCAGTCGAGTAATCCGAGCGTCGCGACAGTAGATGTGAACGGTCTGGTGACAGGTGTTACACCGGGAACGGTGACGGTGACCGCAACGAGCGAAGGGGTCAGCGGCGGAGCCCAGGTTAACGTTACCGCTGCTGGACTCTTCCTCGCATCGCTGACAGCGGGCGCGCGGGTGACCTCTTGCGGACTCGATGCGAACGGGTCGGCCTTTTGTTGGGGGAACGCGAATCCGCGGCCGACTAACCTCAATTGGGGATTCCCGCTGAAGCAGCTCACGATCTCACTGTTCAAGACGTGCGGTCTAGCCATGGATGGCACGGCCTATTGCAAGGGAGAATTCGTGTCTGGCGGATATCCGCACAGCACGACACCCGTGGCCGTACCGGCGCCAATGAAATTCGTTGAGCTTACCGAGCACGGGTTCGCCGGCCCAGTCTGCGGACTAGCGACTGATGGTACGGCTTGGTGCTGGGGATACTATGACGCGTACGGCAGCCAGCCATATCAGATCAGCTCTACCTTGAGATTCGTGAAGATCCTCGGAGGCGAAGGTAATAACTGTGGACTCACCGCCAATTACGAGCTCTGGTGCTGGGGTACAAGTCTCTCGGGGCCGATTACTCCAGAACGAATCATGAGTGGGCACCAGTTCAAGTATGCCACCGTGTCTGGCTCGAGCTGCGCGCTGGATCTCGACTCCTACGTGTGGTGCTGGGGATTCAATGATGATGGTGAATTCGGTAACGGAACGACCATTAGTCAGCCCCATTGGGGGCAGCCTGCTGTGCAGGGCATGAACGGAATGCGTTTCAAGTCGATTCACGTTGGAGCGGGGAAGATGTGTGGCATAGCGCTCGACGATGGAGCTGCTTACTGCACTGGCCGTGCTTACATCGGAGATGGAACGTCGGTCCGCAGCCTGTATCCCAAGCGCATCAGCAGTCCTGAGCCGCTGGTCGACGTAGTACCGAGTGAATTGGGTCATGTCTGCGGACTGACCGCAACCGGTGCTGTCTACTGCTGGGGCGAAAACACAGTCGGTGAGATCGGAGATGGTACATTCTCGGCGCCGCGCCTAACGCCCGTGCGCGTTGTTCGGCCGATACCGTAAGACCCACGGAACTTACGAGGCAAGTTGCTGGAGCGACTTCACTGGACTCCCACCCGGCGAATCGCTCCAGCAACTCTGCACTAGTCAGCGTTCGTTCCCCGGTGGCGGCGGCACCATCACTCCGTGCACGTCCACCATCGCCTGCACCTGCGCCGCCGTGATCTGCCCAGCCTTCCAGTACGACTTCGGCGCCGACTCGGGATGATTGCCTAACTGCGCCATCGTCGCCGCGTCGAAGATCCGCCCGTTGATCATCACATAACGAATCGACGTGCTGTTCCTGATGTTCAGCAGCGGATTCCGGTCGAGCACGAGCAGGTCCGCCAGCTTGCCATTTGCGATCGACCCGATATCCCCATCCAGGCCGAGATACTCGGCGCCACGGATCGTGGCCGCCTTCAGCGTCTCGTGGTTGCTCATGCCGCCCTGCTGCAACATCCACAACTCCCAGTGGGCACCCTGGCCGTGCAGCTGCCCATGTGCGCCCAGCTGCACCTTGCCGCCCTTCTGCGCATACGCGTTCACCGACTTCGACACGTCGAGGTACTGGTAATCATCGTCAGCCGCCATCTCGCGGCGGCGGGCGCGCGAGTCGAGCACCGCGTCAGGCGAGAAATGCCGCAGCCGCTCGTTCTTCCACACCTCATCGTGCTGGTACCACCAGAACTCGCCGTTCAAGCCGCCGTAGTTCACGATCAACGTCGGCGTGTAGCCGCTCTTGCTCGACGCCATGAGGGTGAGCGCGTCATCGTACAGAGGCGCCACCGGCACGTTATGCTCGATGCCCGTGTGGCCGTCGAGCACCATCGTCATGTTGTTGGCGTAGTTGCTGCCGCCTTCCGGCACGACCATCATCTGCAGTTCGCGCGCCGCCTCGATGATCTGCTGGCGCGCGTCACGGCGCGGCTGGTTGTAACTCTTCACGCTGAACGCGCCCACGGCCTTCATCCGGCGCAGGTGGCTCAACGCATCTTCGTACGAAGTCGTGATCGCCTTGATGCTCCCCTCGGCGCCGTACAGGATCGTGCCGGTGGAGAACAGCCGCGGACCCAGCACGTCGCCATCCTTGATCATCTCCGACGTGCTGAAGACCATCTCGGTGTTGTTCGACGGGTCGTGCATTGTCGTCACGCCGAACGCCAGGTTGGCCAGGAACGACCAGTTGGTGCGCGGCGCGATGCCCTGCGACCCCGTGCCGATGTGCGCGTGCGCGTCAACGATGCCGGGCATGATGAACTTGCCGCGCGCGTCTATACGACGCGCGTCAGCAGGGATGCTGACGCGTCCGGACGGCCCGACCGCCACAATACGATTGCCGTCGACGACCACCGTCGCGTTCTGGATCACCTCGTTGCCGTTCATCGTGATCACGGTGCCGCCGGTGAGCGCGAGCCTGCCGGTGGGCTTCGCGAACGCGCGCTTGAGGCCAATCGGTGTGCCGGTCGCCTCTGGTTCACGATGCAACGTCGTGGTATCCGTGGTCTCGAACGCGAACGTCTGCGAAAGATCGCGCTGGTACAGATCCGGACCTAACGACCAGTAGACGCGGCGTGAATCCGGCGCCCAATGGAGGTAGAGACCGGCGTCCTTCGAGATACGCCTCACAGGGTAGTCCGCAGTAGACGGGCCGATGTCGACGCCGGCGCCGGTCAGCGGCAGCGGGGCCACGTACGCATTGAACCGCTCGACCCAGGCGACGTATTTCTCGTCAGGCGACGGCACGAACTGCGTCGCGTTTTCCGCCGTGACGTGCACCCGCCGGTCGCCGCCGGTGAGATTCACCGAGACGAGCGCGGCACGATTGTTCTGTCCCGATGACAGGAAAATGCGCGTGCCATCCTTGTTGAACCTCGGCTCGGATCCTTCCTCGGTGACGAGCTTCGATTCACCGCCGGCGGCCGGGACGACGAAGATGCCCGTCGTCTTCGAGTAGAGGTTTCCACGCAGCCCGTCTCCGCCGGTTCGGCGATACACGACCTGCTGCCCGTCGGGCGAAAAGCGTGGTTCGACGTAATGCCCCGGCCCACGAGTGAGCACGCGACCGTTGCGACCGTCCGTCGAGACGATACGGATCGAGCCGAGTGAGTCGTCATCCCACGTGGCGTACACGACCGAGTTGCCGTCATTCGACCAGGCGGGGAAGAGCTCGAAGTGCGTCGCACTCGTCAGGCGGCGCGGTGTGCCAGACGGAAGATCCTTCACCCAGAGCTGGCCAACCGCGTTATAGAGCACCTTGCGCTGGTCGGGCGAAACGCTGACCCAGCGAAGCATCTTCACGTCGAACGAATCCGGCGCGACCTTCTGCGGGAAGCGCACCGCGTCGGTAATGACCTGCGAGACTTTCGCCGTGAAGGGAATCGGCGTGGCGCGGCCGCCTTCCAGTTCGACGCTCCAGAACTTTCCCTGCGCCGAGATGACTATCCGCTGTCCGTCGGGCGCCCAGGCGTAGCCCTGGTACGTGCCGTAAATCGCCCACGCTTCCTGCTGATCACGATCGAGCCCATCCCAGAGCGTGCGTTCGCGTCCACTCTCGACGTCGCTGAGCATCAGGACGCTCTTGCCGTCGACGCGCCTGATGAACGCGACGGTCTTCCCGTCCGGTGAGACCTGCGGGCGGATCGATCCTCCGGCGCCGTTGATCCACGTGCGACGCTGGCCCGTCTGCCTATCGAGTCGCTGCACGACGTACACGCCGGTGTACGGATCGCGGTTGTACTGGAACCCGCCGCCTGGCGAGACGTCCTCACTGAAGAAGAGGTACCGCCCATCGGGTGAGAACGTCGGCTCGGTTGCGTTCTGCTCCCAGTTACGGCGATCGGTCATCTTCAAGCCGCTGCCACCCGCGATGTGATAGAGCCACATCTCGCCGGCGCCAACGGAGCGCGTGTTCCTGAAGTGTTTCCGGCCGACGATGTATTGCCCGTCAGGCGCCCACGCGGGATTGGAGACTTCGCGCTCGCGCTCCTTCGTGACCTGGCGAAGGTCGCCGCCGCGCAGGTCCATGGTCCACAGGTTCATCAGGCCATCGCGGTCGGAGGCAATCGCGATGCGCCGCCCGTCGGGCGAAAACCGCGGCTGCATCTCCCACGCCGGCCCGCCCAGCACGAGGGTAGCCGATCCGCCAGCGACCGGCATCGTATAAATGTCGCCGAGGAGGTCGAAGACGATCGTTCGCCCATCGGGCGAGACGTCGAGCGACATGAACGTGCCCGTCGATGTCTCGAACGTGAGATCCTTGGCGGTGGCGCGACGCGCGGAGACGTCCCACTTGGCCGGAATCGTGGGAGTGGCGGTTGGCGCTTGCTGCGCTTGAAGCGTCGAGGCGATGGCGATGAGCGCCAGAACGAAGGCTCGTTTCATACAAGGATGGCGGATGGCGGATGGGCGGACAACGACAATCAGTCCGATTCGATCGCTAACCTGCGGCCGACCGGTGCGCCGCTCAATGGGCTTCGGGGTAGACCGTACGATTAACGTGGCCGGACGAACCGTGATCGCTTGGTCGCTGGTCGCTGGTCGCTGGTGCCGGTCGCCGGTCGCCGGTCGCTTAACTGATGGGCGGTGTCTTGTCCTCTGGTGCCGCGAAGTTCGACAGGAACAATCGCTCCTGCGGCGTCAGCGCAGACATTCCGTGCGCGCTGATCTTGTCGAGGATGCGATTGACCTCTTCGCGATTGACTTCGTGCACTTTCTGCAGGTCGACCGTGGGGCGCTTCGTGAACGTCAGCTCTCGCACCGGCGCAGCGGCGGTCGCTCGCTTCTTGAACTCTGTTCGCTTGCGCTGGAGCCACTTGAGATAGAGCCACGCGCCCAGGTATCCGCCGAGGTGTGCGAAGTGCGCGATGTTGCCGCCCGCGCCGCCGAGCCCGCTCCAGAGCGTGAGGACGGTGGTGATGATCACCAGCATTCGCGCTGGAATCGGCAGAACTCCCCAGATGTAGATCGGCGTGTCCGGCCAGAACCAGGCGAACGCCAGCATGACGCCGAAAATGCCGCCGGACGCGCCGACGATCGGACTCGTTTGCTGCATGATCAGCGACAGCAGCGCGCCCGTAATCCCGCTGATGAAGTAGAGGAACAGGAAGCTGCGGGATCCCAATCGCTCTTCGACACGCGGCCCGAAAAAGTAGAGGCCAAGCATGTTGAAGATCAGGTGCATCGGTCCCGCATGAAGGAACATGTACGTGACGAGCGTCCATGGCCGGATCAGCACGAGCTGCGGCACGAAGACGAGCGCGTAGTACACGACGTCGAGCGTCTGCTGCAGGAAAAAGACGCCGATGTTGGCGAACAGCAGGGCGCGAACGTAAGGAGTCATCCGAATGCAGAATGCAGTTGCAGAGTGCAGAATGCAGAACGGGACTACCCAGTCCCGTCCTTGAACTTAAGGCCGCAGCCGCCTCGTCGTCGCCTTGGTGAGTCGCTGCGGGTAGCGCACAACGGAAAGTACGCGCAAAATCAACGTCCCGATTCACTTCCGCGAGTCCTTCCATGTCGCATTTCCCACGTCGTATCGCCGCCCTGCCGGCCCTCCTGCTCATTGCTTTCACGCAGCTCCAGGGGCAGGACCCTGCCGCGCCCACGCCTCCTCAAGGCACGAATCCGCCGGCGCAGGGAGCGGGGCGCGGAGGCAACCAGCGGCCGCGGCCCTACAATCAAGTCATCACCGATAAAGCGAAGTCCGATCCTGGCGGCATCACGGTGCACCAGGTCGACGACCGCTACTTCTTCGAGGTTCCCGACTCACTCGTCGGGCGAGACTTCCTCCTGGTGAGCAGGATTGCCGGAGTGCCGGCAAACATCGGCGGCTTCATCTCGGCGGGTTCCTCGGTTGGGGAGCGACTGGTACGATGGGAGCGGCGCGGCGATCGGGTGTCGCTCCGGAGTATCAGCACGGAAGCAGTCGCCGATGACTCCCTGCCGATCGCGATCTCCGTAGCGGAGAACAACGTCGGCGCGATCCTGATGTCATTTCCAGTTTCGGCGTATGGACGTGTGGGGTCGCGTGACAGCGCCACGTACGTCATCGACGTCACTGACTTTTTCGGCGGCGACACGCCCACCTTGAGCGGCCTGAGTGCAGCGCAGCGCCGCACGTACCAGGTGCGACGGCTCGATCCCGCACGGAGCTTCGTCACCGCGGTGCGTTCGTTCCCGCTCAACATCGAGGTGCGCCACACGCAGACGTTCGACGCCGCCGACCCGCCGGGTGATCAGCGGAGCGGGGCTGTGTCGCTCGAGATGCGCCAGTCGCTCGTGCTGCTGCCGCGCGTGCCGATGCGCCCGCGTTATGCGGACGCGCGCGTCGGGTTCTTCACGGTCGATCACGTGAACTACGGACTCGATGTCCTGAAGGCGCAGTCGCAGACGTTCATCAGACGCTGGCGTCTCGAGCCGAAGGATCCAGCGGCGTACGCGCGCGGTGAGCTCGTCGAGCCGGTCAAGCCGATCGTCTACTACCTCGATCCCGCCACGCCGACGCGGTGGCGCGCGGTCATGAAGCAGGGCGTGGAAGACTGGCAGAAGGCGTTCGAGAAGGCGGGCTTCAAGAACGCGATCATCGCCAAGGACGCGCCCACGCCCGAGGAAGATCCGGAATGGGACCCGGAAGACATCCGCTACTCGGTGGTGCGCTGGGCGGCGAGCCTCGTGCGGAACGCGGTCGGGCCGAGCACGTCCGATCCGCGCACTGGCGAGATCATCGAAAGCGACATCACCTGGTACCACAACCACATGCGGTCGTACCGCAACCGGTTGCTGATCGAGACGGCGGCGTCCAATCCGGCGGCGCGCACACTCGATACCCCGGATGAACTCATGGGCGAGACAATGCGGAAGGTGGTGACCCACGAAGTCGGTCACGCGTTAGGCCTGCCGCACAACATGGTTGCGTCGAGCTCGTTCCCGACGGACTCGCTCCGGAGCCCCGCGTTCACGCGAAAGTACGGCGTGTCGGCAACGATCATGGACTATGCGCGCCAGAACTATGTCGCCCAGCCCGGCGACGGACTACAGCCGAAAGACTACATCCGCCGCCTGGGCCCCTTCGACGACTTCATCATCAACTGGGGTTACCGCGTCCTGCCTGACGCGAAGACGCCGGAAGCGGAGCGCCCGACGCTGAACAAGTGGCTCACCGAGCAATCGGGGCCGATGCCGTACCGCTACGTCGAGCAGAACTACTCTGGCGTCGATCCTCGCGCGCAGACCGAGGACCTCGGCGACGATCCGGTGAAGTCGAGCACGTACGCGGTGGCGAACCTGAAGAAAGTGGTGCCGAACCTGGTGGCGTGGACCACGAAGAACGGCGAGGACTTCGAGGAGCTGACGGAGTTGTACAGCGAGACGATCGGGATGTGGGCCCAGTACATGGGCCATGTCACGACGCTCATCGGCGGCGTGTACGTGGACAACAAGACCGCCGACCAGTCAGGGGCGGTCTATCGCGCGGTGCCGAAGGCGCAACAGAAGGCGGCGCTCGATTTCCTGACGGAGAATGTGTTCAAGTCCCCCGACTGGCTCGCGCCGGCGAATGTCATGTCGCACCTCGGTCCCCCGAGCGGTGCCACGTCGCTGGTCACTCGTCAGGCAGCGGTCGTGACGTCGCTGCTGAACGCCGGCAGGCTGGGACGGCTTGCGGACAGCGAAGTCCTGGAAGGAGCGAAGGCCTACACCGTCGCCGAGTACCTCGGGGATGTGAAACGCGCGATCTGGGGAACGGCGACCGCAGCGCCGGAACTCGACGCCGGGCGTCGGGCGATGCATCGCGTTTACCTCGAGCGGCTCGAAGCGCTGATTTCGCCGCCGGCGCCGCCGGCCGGGCCACCGGGCGGAGCACCAGCCGCCGGTCCACAAACGCCACCGGGACCATTCCTCGGCGCGCCTAACGTGACGAGGAGCGACTTCCCGGCGCTCGCCAGGGCGCAGGTACGCGCGATCCGTGACCAGGCGCGTGCGGCGGCAACCGCGGCGCCGGCAGGTTCAGTCGCGCGAGCGCATTGGCAGGATATCGTGGATCGGACGGATAAGATTCTCGAGCCGAAGTGAGTTCGAAGTCCAAGTTCAAGTCCAAGTCCAGGTTATTTCGACCTTCAACCTGGACCTGGACTCGAACTCGAACTCGAACTTCACCTTCTATTCAGAGTGAACAGCCGGCCCCTGCGCGCCCGCGGGTTTCGTCTGCCTGACGAGTAAGAGCAGCGGGAGCGTCAGCACCAGGATCACTCCACTGAGCAGGTAGACCTTCGAGAACGCGATCGCGCTCGCCTGGCCCAGCAGCTGGCGGTCCATCACCGTGAGCGCCATGCGTTGCGCGGCATCGGCGTCCGCGCCTCGCGCCACGAAGGCGCGCGTCATCGCCGACAAACGCTGCAACACCATCGGATCACCAGCGCCCAGGTGCGCGCCGAGCGCATCGCGCGCCTGCATCGTGAAGCGCGTCAGTAACGCGGCCATGCCGGCGATGCCGAACGAGCCACCGAGCTGGCGGAAGAAGATCGAAATCGCCGCGCCGTCCTGCACTTCGCGTGTCTCCAGGTCGGCGAGCGTGATGTTCGTCAACGGAACGAACATCAGCCCCAGTCCGAGTCCCCTCCAGAAGAGTGGCCAGAAGAAGTCGTTCGCACCAGATAATGGCGTGATGTGAGACAGCTGCCACATCGCCACGCCGAACAGCGCGATGCCGGTCGTGATCATCACGCGCGCATCAACACGATTGGAGAGCCGGCCGGCAATCACCATCGAGACCGCGGTCATGATCGCGCCCGGAAGGATCACCATGCCGGTCTGCATCGCCGACATGCGCAGGTTCCCCTGCAGGAATATCGGAAGGATGAAAACGGATCCGAACAAGGAGACACCAAAGACCACGCCGATCACGACGCCGATCCAGACATCGCGATGCCGCAGCACGCGGAAGTTGATGACGGGATGATCGACGACCAGCTCGCGCCACACGAGCAGCGCAACGCCGATGCCCCCGCCGATCGCCAGCGTCGCCATGAACGGTGAATTGAACCAGTCATCACGCTGGCCGTGCTCGACGAAGTACTGCAGCGCGGATACGCTCACGGCGAGGATCGCGATGCCGAGGAAGTCGATGCTCTTCGCCTTCACGTGGTGCGCCGAGTCGTGGACGTACGTGGCCGCCATGACCGCCGCCGCGGCGCCGATCGGCAGGTTGATGTAGAAGATCCACGGCCAGCTGTAGTTGTCGGTCAGCCAGCCGCCTAACGTCGGTCCGATGGTTGGGCCAACCATGACGCCGAGCCCGAAGACCGCCATTGCCGTGCCGACTTCGCGACGCGGAAAGGCCTCGAAGATGACGGCCTGCGAGGTGGAGAGCAGCGCGCCGCCGCCGATGCCCTGCACGATGCGCCAGAAGATGAGCGTCGGGAGGCTCGACGAGGCCCCGCAGAAGAACGAGGCCACCGTGAAGGCGATGATGGACGTCGTGAAGTACTTCTTTCGCCCGAAGTAGCCGGCCAGCCAGGCGGTCATCGGGATGACGATGACGCTGGCGAGGATGTAGCCGGTGGAGACCCACGCGATCTCGTCGATGCTCGCGCCCAGCTCGCCCATCATGTGCGGGATCGCCACGTTCACGATCGACGTGTCGACCACCTGCATGAGCGAGGCCAGCGTGGCGGCGAGGGCGATCCACCAACGGTGCGGATCGCCCTCATCCAGCGCTACAACGTCAGGCGCGGCGACGGCGGTCATGAGCCACCCGAACCACCCGTATGGACCACCGCCTCGACGGACATGCCGGGACGGAGCGGACGGTCCTCACCACAGTCATCCAGGACCTGGATGCGGACCGGCACGCGCTGCACGACCTTCGTGAAGTTGCCCGTCGCGTTATCGGGCGGGATCAGCGCGAACCGCGCTCCCGTGGCCGAGCTGATGCTCTCGAGCTTCCCGTGCATGTGGCAATCGGGATACGCGTCCACCGCCAGGTCCACTTCCTGGCCCGGATGCATGACGGCCACCTGCGTTTCCTTGTAGTTCGCGGTGACCCAGACGCTGTCCGCGGCCACGATGGACAGGACCGGCTGGCCCGCCTGCAGGAGTTGTCCGACGTCGACCGTCTTGCGGGCGACCAGGCCGGACGCCGGCGCAACCACGGTGGCGTACGACAGCTGGAGCGCGGCGTTATCACGCGTGGCGCGAGCCGCTTCATACCGCGCCCGTGCGAGCCGGACGCCGGCCTCGGCGCCGGTGACACTGGCGCCCGCCGCCGCGACCTGCCTTTCCAGCGCGGTGACCGAGGCATCCGCCGCGTCGACCGTCGCCTGCGCCGCGTCCAGTGCCTGACGAGAGACGATCTGCTTGTCCGCCAGGCCCTTGATCCGCGTGTAATCCACGCGTGCCTGACGAGCCTTCAGGCGCGCGGCTTCGAGCTGTGCCTCCAGCGACGCCTGTTGGCCGGTCGACGCGACGATCGCGGCCGCGGCCTGGCCGACCTGCGCGCCACTTCCCGCCATCGCTTGCGCCGCCGCCAATTCCGCCTCGGCCTGCGCCAGTCGCACGCGAAGCTCGGCGTCGTCGATGACGAGAATGGTGTCGCCCAATCGCACGGTCTGGTTCTCGCTGACGTTCACGCGGGCCACGTACCCGGCGACCTTGTTCAGCACCGGAATGATCCGGCCGTCGACCTGCGCGTCTTCCGTTTTTTCCCGTTGGCGGCCGGAATGCCACGCGCCGTATCCCCACACGGCCACGGCGACAAGGACGACGGCGGCGACCGCCACGATGATGGAGCGTCGATTCATGCTATTGGATCTCAGCAATGCGCCCTTCGGCGCGGGCCAGTGAAACCTGCGCATAACGAACCGACGTGCCGGCGTCGATGAGTTGCGTGCGCGACGTAGTCAGTGCGAGCAGGGCGATGATGACGTCGGCGTTCCCCGCCACTCCGGCGCGAAAACGCTCCTGCGCCTGCGAGAGTTCTGCCTCGGCGAGACGGAGACGCTCACGGGCCAACGCCACCTGCTCGGTGGCCGAACTGAGGTCGAGCAACGCACTCCGTACTTCGAGCGATACCTGCTCATTCAGGTCGGCGACTCGCAGTTCCGCCGCGCGAAGGATGGCGTCCTGCTCGTCGACGCGTCCGTCGGAGCGTCCGCCCTCGAAGATGGGCACCGACAGCTGAACGCCGAACGCGTACGTGCGCAGGAGGTGTCCCCATCCACTGCTCGTGTAGCCCTGGTCCAGGAACGCGGATACAGCTGGCAGTTTCCCGGCGCCGGCGGCGTTGCGAGCGAGTTGCGCTGCATGCGCGCCGGCGGCCGCAGCACGCAGCTCCGGGCGTGCCTGGAGCGCCATCGTGATGGCTTCGGATTCCACCGGCACGGTGGCTGGCGGGGCGTCCAGCGGATCGGTGAGGACGATCAGTTGCGTGAGCGGCACGCCTAACGCGCGCCGCAGCGCGAGCATCGCCTGGCGTTGCTCGTTGCGCGCAGCGGCCGTTTGCGTGCGGCCATTCGCCGACTGTGCTTCGGCCCGCGTGACGTCGAGGGCAACGCCCACGCCCGCCTCCAGCAACTGATGCGCGATCTCGACGAGCTGGGCGGCGTTCGACGAATCGGCGGCGCGGGCCGCGAGGTTGGCGTCCGCCCGGAGGGCTCGGAGATACGCGGTCGCCGCGACGAGCGCGGCAGCATCCTTCGCGGCTTCGTGACCGAGGTCGGCGCTGTCGGCAACCGCCTGCGCGCCGTGATAGCGCGCGCGAGCCGCGGGATCGTAGAGGTTCATTAACACGCGGGCACGCATGTCGACCGTCCGCACGGGACCGATGATCGATCCCTGCGGATCGAAGCCTGGCAACGGCAACCCGAAGGACGCCGTGTTGTACGTCCGGCCGCCATCACCGACAGCGACGGAGACATTTGGCAGGAGGTCAGCGCGGCGCTGCGGGACACGCGCATCGATTTCGTCGGCGCGAATTCCCGCGAGCACTGCTGCCGTGCTTTGTGTGCGCGCCAGCGTGATCGCGTCGTGGAGCGAAAGTCGCAGTGGCGCTGCCTGCGCGAACGCGGCGCCGGGAATGAACGCGAGTATCATCGCGAAGCGCAGGACCCGGGATAGGGCTCGCATCACGCCACTCCTTTGGAGGCCGACTTCCACTGCGCGAGCGCACTGGCGGTGAGTGTACTGATCTGCTCACAGGCCGAGGCGAAGGCGCCGAGCCGGCGACTGATGGTCGGTGACGCCGAGAAGGACGTTCGAGCGCCGGCGACGCAGGCCTGCATGCGTTGGAGCTTGAGCAGGCGCTGCTGCATGGTGTTCCCGAAGACGTCGTCGGCGACGCGGTAGTAGTCGCGACGATCGGCGGCGCGACTGACCTTCTCGATGACGCCGCGCTGCTCCAGCAGCCTGGCATTGGTACTGACGCTGGGCTTGCTGACGCGGAGTCGGCGGGCGATGTCGTCGAGCGACACTTCGTCCTCGGTGATCAGGAGCAAGGCGAGCACGCGACCGCCGATCCGGGGGAGTCCATCGGCGGCCATGATCAGGCCCATCTGCTCGATGAAGCGATCCTCGGCCTCGTGGGCGCGGGGTCGCTTCTGTTTGGCATTGCGTTCGTTAAGCACGGACTAAACGTACTTAACGCCCTGCCTGGTGCCAAGGCCCCCCGTTATCGATCCATGTTTCAGGCTCGGAAAAAAGCTTGAACCACAGAGAACACAGAGTCGAACAGAGGAAAGCAGTCCTCTGTGATCCTCCGTGTCCTCTGTGGTTCAAATGCCTTACGGGGCTTTCCCCCGAAATCGGAATTATTGCGAGCGCTACCTGGGCCAGACGTTGTCCGATGGGTCCTTATCAGGAAATCGCCCGAACGGATCGAGCGTGACCTTCCGGATGGCGCGTCCGCCGAAGTCGAGCGTGGCGCTGAACGTCCGGCTGCCGCTGAACCAGACGTTTACCGGCCAGGTGACAATGGCCGCGTTGGCGCCCTCCGCCTTGGCGTTAGGCATCATGCGGATCGCCGCACCGGCGGGCTCGAACTCCACGCGCAGCACCACCGGCGAGGGCATCTGGCCGTCCTGGCGCACCGTGACGGTCGTCTTCGTGCCTGACTTCGTCACCGACCTGATCGAGCCATCCACGCGCTCGGTCGTGAAGAGCCAGTAATACCAGAACCAGCCGAGGTCCTGCTGGAACTGGTTGCTCATGAAGAACATGTAGTCCCACGGCGACGGATGCTTGAAGGCCCACGCGTGCGTGTACGCGCTCTGCGCTTTCTGCACCGCGCTGTCGCCGACAATCCCGCCGAGCATCGAGAGCATGAGGGGCGTCTTGGAGTACGTCTGAAAACCGTACATCGGGCCGGCCCAGTTGGCATTCCACATCATGGGCGCTTCCCACTCGTCGCCACTGGTGCGGCCGTAGCGCTGGCCGAGCGTGTCGAGGTTCGGCGGGTTTTTGTCGTAATCGGCGTCGGACAGGATGTTCATGTACTGGTTGAAGCCCTCGTCCATCCAGCCGTACCACGTCTCGTTGTTGCTCACCATCATCGGCCACCATTGGTGACCGGTCTCGTGGTCGGCCGCGCTACGATTCGAGTTGATGACCATGGGGTATTCCATGCCCGCGCTGGGACCGTCCTGCAGCGTGAGCTGCGGGAAAGCATACGGCGCCCAGAGCTTCGAGTAGAACTCGAGCGCGTGCCTCGCGATCTGGCCGGCGTCGCGGAACAGGTTGGCTCGGCCCGGCAGGTATACCATATGAATGGGCACCGGCCCCTTCGTCGGGATCGTCGCGCGTGTCGCTGTCCATACGAATTTCTTCGCCGTGGCCCAGGCGAAGTCGTTCACCTGTTCGGCGACGAGGTGCCACGTGAGCCATTCGCCGGCGGCGGTCGCTACTCCGGGTCCGACTTCGCTCTCGCTGACGATCATCGTGACCGAGTCCGAGCCAAGCACTTTTGCCAGTCGCTCGCGCGCTGCCGGCGTGAGAACCTCCTCCGGGTTTTGCAGCACGCCGGTGCCGCTGACGATCCAGCCACCGGGTGCGGTAATCCGCACATCGAACCGGCCGAAGTTGTTGTAGAACTCCGAGGGGCCGAGGTAGAGCTGCGTGTCCCAGCCGCGGAGGTCGTCGTAGACGGCGACGCGTGGATACCACTGGGTCGGCTGGAACAGCGTGTCAGCCCAGCGCTGCGTCATGCGATGGCCGGAACCGTTAGGTCCGCCTGGAAGTTTCGTATGCCAGTCGATCTGCAGCGTTGCGACCGCTTTCGGTGGAATCGGCGAGGCAAGGAAGATCCGCGCATTGGTCTGGTCCATCAGCGTCGCACGCAGCGTGGCGGGCTGCCCTCCGCGCCCACCACGGCCGGCCGCGGGCGGCGGCGCGTTCAGGTCCGCAGCCTGTCCGTTGATGACGAACCTGGTGACCACCATGCCGTCGGTTGTTTCGGCGGGCACGGAGAGGCCCTGCGTTACCGTTGGACGATAGATGTTGTGGTCGAGCCGCAGGCGGATCTCGGTCAGCGGCTCCGAGCTCTCGTTATGCAGCGCGATGGTCTCGCTGCCGGTGATGACCTGGGTCGCCGGGTCGATCCGCGCCTGGATGGTGTAGTCGGTGCGGAGCTGCCAGTAGTTCCGGCCCGGCTTGCCCGTCGAGTCGCGCGTGCCGGCTTCGTATGCGCGCCGGATGGCGTTGGTGATCGGGATGTCGCGCCGGATGGCGCGTTCGGGGGCGGATGGGCCGGCGGTACCGCGACCGGAACCCTGGGCCAGGGCTAAACCAGGCAGCGCGGCCAGCAGAACAAGCGAATGGAAACGGTGCATCGGCGACATGTGAGCGGTTGAGGGAGGCTTGATCGAAACTGCAATCGAGGATAGCCGTACCCACGGCGACGCGCGAGAGGCGCGAGGGCCTTGGTTGCGGATCATCATGGCGGTCTGAAGGTTCCACGCATCATTGTCCCGGCAAGTCCCTGAAGATGGGGGTAATAATGAACGTGAGCATGCGCAGCTTGAAGGACGCCGATGACCGAAGCTGAAGTCGCGGGCCTGCTGGAGTTCCTTCGGAACGCGGAGCGACTCAAGGTCGTCACGCGCAGCGCGTACACGTCAACCGGCACGCACGAGAGCGTGGCCGAGCATACGTGGCGCGTCGCGCTCATGGCGACACTGCTGGCGCCGCAGTTTCCGGACGTGGACGGATGTCGCCTCGTTCGAATGTGCCTGGTGCACGACCTGGGTGAAGCCATCGGCGGAGACGTGCCCGCTCCGGAACAGGCGAGGCGACTCGCGGAAGGCCGCGAAGTAAAGTCGGCCGACGAGCGTCGCGACTTGCTGACGTTGCTCGAGCCGCTTCCCTCATCGCTGCGCGGCGACATAACGAGCCTGTGGGATGAATACGAAGCGGCAGAGACTCCCACCGCCCGCCTGGCAAAGGCAATCGACAAGCTCGAGACCATACTGCAACACACGCAGGGACAGAACCCGCCGGCCTTCGACTACCGGTTCAACCTCGAGTACGGTCGTCAGCATACGGCAGCGCCGCCGCTGATCGCTGCCATTCGCGAAATCCTCGATCGCGCCACCGAAGATCGCGCCGTCAGCGGCTGAAGACACCATGGCTATCCGCGTCGTTCGTCTCGGAACCGATCGCCTGCCTGGCGAGGGGCTTCGCATTGGAACGGTGCGTCGCCCTCCGCGCGGCGTTCCCAAATCAGAATTCGCGTCGAGAAACTATTACGACGTCTGGTTGCCGCTGCTCTCACCGAGTCCCGAGACCGTGAAACTGGGACTCGGCGCAGAGACCGATCGCGAGTGGGCGAAGTTCGTCAAACGTTACCGGGTCGAGATGTCGAAGCCCGAACCTGCTTCGACACTGAACCTTCTGGCCGCACTGTCGAAGCACGCGGACTTCTCCGTCGGCTGCTATTGCGAGGATGAATCCCGCTGCCATCGATCGATCCTTCGCGAGCTCCTTCGCGAACGAGGTGCCGTGCTGAAATAGCGAGATGAAGCACAGCTTTACCCAAACCCCAGTCTCGGAGCCGCCCATGCGGAAGTTGTCCTGGTTTGCCCGATTCGCGAAGACCACATCGAGACTCACGGGCCGCCCGATGGCGTTCATGCTTGCCTTCGGCATCGTCGTGCTGTGGGCACTGAGCGGTCCACTGTTCGGCTTCAGCGATACGTGGCAGCTGGTGATCAACACGGGGACGACGGTCATCACGTTCCTCATGGTCTTCCTCATCCAGCACACGCAGAATCGCGATACGGAAGCGCTTCAGGTGAAAATGGATGAGCTCATCCGCGCCACGGAGGGAGCGCATAACGCGCTGCTCGATCTCGAGGAGCTCGAGGAGGATGACCTCGACCGGATCCGGTCGGCGTATGCGAAGCTTGCGCTCGAGGCGAGGTCGATGAGGAAAAAAGGAAAGGTTGACACCGACCGGCCGGCCGTCGGGGAAGAGAACGGAGGGTGACGCCTTAACCGCTCCGCAACACTTCGACCGGATCGACCCTCGCGGCTCGCCGCGCCGGCGCATAAGCGGCCAAGGCAGCCACAAAAACGAGACCTGACGCCACCGAGACCAGCACGACCGGATCGGTCGGACTCACCCCGTACAACAGGCGCGAGAGCAGCCGAGTCGTCGCCCACGCCCCGGCGAGCCCGATCACCGCACCTAACGCCGCGCGTCGCAGCGATTGCGCCAGCACCATGCCCGACACTTCGCGCATCGACGCACCCAATGCGATCCGAACGCCAATCTCCGGCTTTCGCTGGGTGACGAGATAGGAAACCACTCCGTATGTGCCGACCGCGCTCAACGCGAGCGCCACGGCCGCCGCAATCCCGAGCAGCAGCATCACGAACGACGTCCGCGCCGTCGATTGCGTGAATACATGGTCCATCGTCCGCGGATTCACATACGGTATGCGAGAGTTCATTTCGGCCAGCAGCCGGCGCGTGGGTGCGACGAGCGCCTGCGGATCGCGCGCGCGCACCAGGTAGGTGAAGTAGTTCACCGCGTCGCTGCGCTGGTCAGGTGTGAAGCCCGTTGACGCGTAAAAGACGGCTTCTGTCGCCGGCTGGTCGAGTGCCTCGGCACGCAGCTCCGATACCACGCCAACCACCTTGTACCAGGTAGTACTCTTCGATCCGTTGCTGTTGATCCCCTGGCCGACAGGATCCTTGCCGGGCCACAGCCGGTCGGCGAGCGCCTGCGTCACCACCACTGCCTGCGTCCGACCGTCGACATCCTCCCACGACGGAATGCGACCGCGCACGGGAATTCGTAACGTCTCGAAGAAACCGGGTGTCGCGACGGGCGTCGACACGCAGGGCGGTTGAGCCCCCGGCTCATACGGCAGTCCCTCGCGCCACACGACGGTGCATCCTGTTCCGTATCCCTCGAGTGGAACGCCGGTAACGCTGCCTACGTGTTCGACACCAGGAATGGCAGAGATGCGCTCCTGCAGCTGGCGATGAAACGCGAGCGCCTTTTCGCGTGTGTCGTATTCGGGGAACGGAAGGCTGACGTCAAAGGCGAGCACATTGGTGTGGTCGAAGCCGGGCTTCACGCTACGCAGCTCGGACAGGCTCCGGATCATCAGTCCCGCGGCGGCCATGAGGATCACCGCCAGCGACAACTGGCCAACGAGCATCACATCGCGCGCGGACTGGCGCGTGTGGGACGCAGTCTGGGTCCGTCCATTCTCGCGCAACACTTCTGACTTGAGCGACCGTGACAGCGCCGGAAGGGCGAACACCATGCCGCACACCAGCGCAGCGACCGCGGCGAAAGCGATCGTTCCCCAGCCCATTCCCACCGTCGCCAGTCGCGGGATTTCCGGTGGCGCAATGGCAAGCAGCAGGCGCAATCCCGCGAACGAAAGCCAGACGCCGAGTGCCGCCGCTGCAACGCAGAGCACGAGACTTTCGGCGAGGTAGTGCGCCGCCATGTGGCGGCGATCGCCGCCAAGCGCCACGCGAACCGCCGACTCGCGCCGCCGGGATTCATGCCTGACGATGAACAGGCCCGCGACATTCGCGGCCGCGATCAAGAGGACCAGCATGACCGCGCCGAAGAGCATCCACATCGTCCGCGGCAGGGTCGTCCCCAGCACCGAGTCCCTGAGCGGCGCCGCCTCGCCCCGGAAGTTGTACTCCCGCATGAAGCTGGCGTTGTAGGCGTTAGGCACGAGGTCGGGGAGCTGGCTGGTGAGCCGCGTGATCTCGGCCTGCGCCTCCGCGACGGTGCGGCCCGGCGCGAGGCGGCCCACGCCGACGTTCGGGTGGCTGTTCCAGTGCGGCCCGGCGCGGTTGAGCCGCATCGGCAGCCACAGGTCCAGCGCTTCGCCGCTCATCGCCCGTGTATTCGCGAACGGCCCCGGCATCGGAAGCGTCAGGCCAGGTTGCGCGATGCCCACGATCTCGCGCGATCCGTCGCTGGTGGTGAGCGTGGAACCGATCACGGAGCGATCGCCACCAAAGCGTCGCTGCCAGTATTCATACCCGAGGACGACGATCAGCGGCCCACCGGGAATCCCATCCTGCTCGGTGAACAGCCGTCCATGTGCCGCGCGCGCGCCGAACACGTCGAACATCGACGGCGTTATGACGCCTGCCTGCGCCACTTCAGCCGGTCCGTCGCCCGTCACCGTGACGGAATTCGTACGGTACATCCCGAACGACTGCAGCGTCTTCGTGTTTTCCTTGAAGTGGAAGTAGCCGCCGCTCGAGAGTCCCCATCGGCGTTCACCACTTCCCGGGACCGTCGCGGGGTGAAGCACCGAGACCAGTTCCTGTGAATCGTGATATGGCAACGGACGGAGCACGACGGCGTCGAGGACCGTGAAGATGGCCGTGGCCGCGCCGATGCCGAGGGCCAGTGTCAGCACGGCGATCAGCGTAAAGCCCGGCTGGCGAGCGAGCGCACGGACCGCGCGCTGCGACTCGGTGCGGACTGTATCGATCAGGTCGAAGCGCCGGGTTTGTCGCATGGTCTCCTCGTCGATCTGCCGAGTCATGTCGCGATAGGCATCCTGGTCGCCAAAGCGGCGGCGCACTTCTTCTTCCGCGTCGGCGCGCGACATCCCCGACGCCACGAACTGTTCGATGCGCTCGGCAATGTGGAACTCGATCTCGTCGCGAACTTCGCGCTCGAGCCGATCGCGCGAAGCGGGCAGGCGGACGTCGCGCTTCCTGGGCTGGTCGTCGCGCGGCATCAGGCTGTTCCTCCGCGCGCGGCGAGCAGCATCCCCACAGCTTCGGTGTACCGCGACCACTTGGAGATTTCGACGGTAAGCTGTCGCCGGCCGCGTGCTGTTAGGCGGTAATACTTTGCCTTTCGATTCGACTCAGACCATCCCCACTCGGCATCGATCCAGCCGCGTTGTTCGAGGCGGTGGAGCGCCGGATACAGCGCGCCTTCTTCGATCTGGAGCCGGTCTTCCGTAACGCGTTCGATCCAGCGCAGGACACCGAGCCCGTGCATTGGGCCCCAGCTCAGTGTCCTGAGGATGAGGAGGTCGAAGGTACCGCGCAGCAGCTCGAGGTTGTCGTCCGCCATGTGCCTCCCGGTTTCACCCTGAGACACACGGATCTCACCTAAGGTTTATAGGTGAACCCCGAGGTTGGTCCGACCTGGCGTCCTCCTTATTCCGCGCGAATTGTCCTGGCCGGATCGACGGAACTGGCCCGGCGCGCCGGAATCCACGCCGCCAGCAGCGCCACCGCCAGCAGGACCAGCGTAACGGCTGACAGCGTGAGCGGGTCGCCAGGCTTCACGTTCACGAGCGTGGACGAGAGCACTCGCGTCGCTCCCCACGCCAGCACGAGCCCGATTGCCGCGCCGATCACTCCGGTCCGCAGTCCTTCGCCCAGGACCTGGTTCACGACGCGAGACCGCGTCGCGCCTAACGCGAGCCGGATGCCCATCTCGAACTGGCGCTGGTT
>Ga0111538_10003802_pt1 | contig 21072 bp, 18 predicted proteins | sample SoiMethybrSBSTD1_FD_79669 | JGI IMG/M metagenome (GOLD analysis project Ga0111538, IMG submission 79669) | Bulk soil microbial communities from a Populus tree surrounding site in Tennessee, USA - Soil MetaG P. TD hybrid SBSTD1 (version 2)... | ecosystem: Environmental > Terrestrial > Soil >... | reverse complement strand
TTCGTCTCGATGACGTACTTCTTGATCAGGCTGTCGACGTCCGGCGGCAGTTCGTCACCCTCCGGCTGCTGCGTGTCGAGGATGCTTGCCACCTCGATCGGCGTAGCTTCTCGCTGCGCGAGCGTCTCCTCTTCCTTGAGCCTCCGCTCCTCATCCTGCTCGAAGACGACGGCATCGATGAATCGCCGGTGGATCGTCATTTTGCCGTGCGGCCAGCCGAGGATGACGACATTGTCGCTTCGCTCGACGATGGGGCCCTGGATGATGTAGCCGTTCTTCATGAAGACGCTGCCGGTCCAGGCCGTGCCCGGGAGGCCGATGCAAATCGCGAGCGCGCAGGCCGCCAGCGCGATGCTCGCCGCCGTGCGACGCGTCCGCATTTCGTTCTTGTGTTCCGTGAGCTTACTCATTCTTCACCTCACCCCCGAATCCGAGATCCAATGACAGAAGCACCTTGCCGCGCACTACAGCTCGCGCCGCATTTACGGCGGCAGCAGCAGCTCCCTCGCCGGACACCGACGTCTCGGCCCCCTCGGAGCCAGCCGAGTGGCCGGCGCTAGGGTCCGTGGCTCCGCCGGTGGCCACGGCAACAGTGAACGGGCCCGCGCCGCCTTGCGCACCCGGGCCAATGACGAAGTAGTAGTAGTAGCCGCCCGCGGCGCAGGCGAGCAGCGCCGCCGCCGCGAGGAACACCTTTCCGGCCCGACCGCTGCGTCTCTCCAGACGCGCGGGGCGTGCCGCCGCCGCGATGCGCGAGGATGATCTGTGGCTCTCGCCGGTGAGCACCTCGTCGTCGAGGTCCGCGGCGATCTGGTTCATGTTCTGCGTTTCGAGGATGTGGGTGTCGGAGCCGATTCCGGAAGGCAGGTCATGAGGCAGGCTGTCCATGACCTGCACGGTGTCCATAGCTTCCGTTTCGGCCGCCATGTTGCGGAAGCCACTCCCCGGCGTGTCCCCGAAGTCGGGCACCTCGTCGACGATCTGGGTCTCGACGATCGGGATGTCTGCGGCCTCGCCTTCCGGGAGGATCACGTAGACGTCATCCCCTACGGGTTCCGGCGCCGCCTGCGTCGGAGGCTCAAAGCTCTCCGTGGGCTCCGGCTCGAGAATCAACATGTCCTCGACTCGCTCGGTTTTTTTGGCCGACCCGAGCGAAGCGTGTTCGGTGTCGTCGAGCACCGGATTTTCGAAGTCTCGTTCAGTTCGTGCCATGGCCTCCGCCTCCGCGGACGTCCCTCTTCCGTAATCCCTAACCCTGAATATACTTAAGATGCTTGAAGGCGCGTAACGCCTAAGAAGAGTACCTTGCTTCTCCCAAAACCGTCAAACGGGCCATGGGCTGAGGGCCCGGAAAGGCTTCGGACGAGGCGCGGGCAAGCCGCCAAGTCTTTTTTCGGGGCAACGGTTGCAGCGACTTTAGCGTCCTAGAAAATAGCTCTGAATCCCGCGCTGCACGGAGATCCCAGAAAGTAAAGTAACAACATGCCTCGCCAGCCTCCCGAGCCAGCCCAGGACGCCCGAGTGATCCGAGAGATCCTCGGAAGCAACGATCGCGTCCAGCGCGAGGCCGGTTTCCGCTGGCTCATGAACCGGTACTGGAAGTTGGTGGCGGTCGTCGTCGCGCAGAAGCTTCGAGACCGCCGGGAAGCCGAGGACGTGACGCAGGAAGCGTTCCTCCGCGCTTTTCGGGCCCTCGAAAAACTGGAACAGCCCGCCGCGTTTCTCGGCTGGATCCTCCGGATTGCGCAGAACCTCTCGACCGACCGGCTGCGAGCGCGCAAGCCCACGGTTTCCCTCGACATGCTCGGGGACGCTGCGGCGGAGTCGCGGCCCATCAATCCGAACGACGAGGTGGCGAGCGTCGAAGGCGCGCTCGAGAGCGAGGAGGAGTGGGCCAGCGTGCTCACCGCTCTCGGCGAGCTGCCGGAGAGTTACCGGGAGGTCGTCACGCTGCGTTACCTCGAAGGCCTCGACGGGAAAGCCATGTCGCAACTCCTGGGCGAGCCCGAAGGAACGATCCGGAACCGTCTTTTCCGCGCGCTCGACAAGATCCGCCGGAACCTGGAAGCCAAGAGGCTCTTGAACTCATGAACGAAAACCGAGATAGCAGCCTCGACTGCACCCGTTTCCTTGCGCTCCTCGAAGAAGCCTGGGTAGGCGCGAACGGAGTCGAGCTCTCTCCCGAAGCGTCGGGGCACATCGATTCGTGCCCGGAATGCCGCGGAGCGGCGCAGAGCGTGCAGAATATCGATTCCAGCCTGAGGCAGGGCTTCGCAGAGCTCGGGGATTGGGTCGGACCTCCCAGTCCAGCGCGGATGGAGGAAACGCTGCGCCTCATCTGCCCCCCCGCCATCGACGCGGACGTCATCCGCAGGATGCGGCGCCCGCTGCGGCTCCTCTTCTGGAGCCTGTTTTTCGCGTTCACGCTGCTCGGCTGCTTCGCGCTGGCCGTCGCCGTGCTGAAAGTGGCCGCGGGCCACTGAAAAACTCGGGCTCCGAGGCCGCCGCGATCCTTGCGCGCCGCCCTCGCGCGCGGGATTACGTCTTCAAGTTCAGCGGGCGCGCTCTCGAGCTCGCACCGAAGACGAGCTCCGTCTCGATCTCTTCCTTCGTGATGACGCCCTTGCGAATGAGCAGATTCACGAGCGCTCCCGCCAGGTTGTCGGGCAAAACCAGCGCCGACTTGCCCTCGGGCCCGTGAATGAGGTTGCGGGGCCCGCTGGACTCCGCGGGGGTCGCGGGGCGTGCCGCCGCCTCGCTGTCAGCCGCAGGACGCCGGTGCGCTGGATCCCCTTTGCGCTCGGGAAAAATGACTTCCCTCGCGAAGGACTCCTCGAGGCGAAGCGTCTGCAGATCGACGCCGAGGATGCTGCGGAGCTTCGCGGCGATCTCGGGCCCCAGGTCCTTGCCATGGCCCATGATAATCTTCCGCGAGTCGCCCCCGGGCCTCGGGAAGAAGGGCACGAGGAGGAAGCGCTCTTGCACTTCTTTGGGGATCTTATCCAGGAGCTTCCGGTGGACTTTGAGCTCCGTGATATCCACGGTGGCGGGATCGAGGGAGAGCTCCACCTCCCCCTCTTGCACCGGAGCGTCGAGCAGCGCCGGGTTGCGCACGAACTCGTCGATCTGTGAAGCCCGCACGAGATCGAGCTTCACGAGCACGTCAAGGAGCTTACCGCCCAGTGACTTCTGGTAGTCCATCGCGGCCTTGAGCTGGCCGTCGGTGATCACTTTGCGGCGAACCAGCGCGAGGATGACCTTCGACTCATCCGGCGTTTTCCTGGTTTCAGTCAGAGAGCTCATTCCTCAATGACTCCATCCACGGCGACCGTGTCGAGGAACCTCGGTTGAATCAACGGCGCCTCGCATTCGAGGCATTTGTAAGTCTTGGTGGGCACCGTCCGGAGCACGTTGAAGTGCGCCTCGCAGACGGGACACATGAGGATCGTCTTGCCCTGCTCGTTGAGGATGCGGAGCACGTCGCCAGTTTTCAACTTGCCTTGCGACACGAGGACTTCGCCGAGGCAGAACTGAAGGTTGAGCTGCGCCAAGCGCTGCTGCTCGAGGATCGCCGCCTCCAGGTCTTCCAGGCTGATCAGCCCCGCCTGCGTCGCAAGCGCGCCGAACGATCGGTTCGCGTCCCGCGACTCGTCGGGCTTCTTGTGACGTTTACGACTCTTCTTCCGGCGAATCGCCAGGATGGTGTTCAGCTGCTCTTTCGTCAGGTACCCGCGCTCGAGCAGAATGTCTCCGAGGAACCGCGGCTCCGGGGCGGCGCGCTGCAACGCCAAGCACTCTTCGAGCTGGTCCTGGCGCAGGTAGCCGTTGAAGACCGCGATTCTGCCGCAGAGTGTTTCGTCGAGAGTGGGCATGGCATTGCCGTCACTGACGGGCAGGAAAGAGTACGATGTCCGCGTTCGATCAGGCCATGAGCTCGACGATCACTCGGTCCGCGACGCAAAGACCGTTGCGCGTCAGCCTTATCTGCCCTGCGCTCTCGTGGACGAGCCCCAGTTCCAGTAAATTCGAGAGCTTGCCGCCGCAGTACTCCTCGAGGCCTCGGCCCGCGAGCGCCTCGAAAGCGTCGAGCGAGAGCCCTTCGCGGGTTCGCAGAGCGAGGAGGATGTGCTCGCGGATTCGGTCCTCCGCCGTCAAGCGCTCCTCTTCCCTTGGCGGGACGCCCGACGCCTCGATCTCGCGGACGTAGGCCTCGAGGCTCCTCGCGTTCGTGTACCGGCGATTTCCAAGCGTGCCCGTGGCGCCAGGCCCGACCCCCACGTAGTCCTGCTGACGCCAGTAGGCCTGGTTGTGCTGGGACCTGTGGCCAGGCCGCGAGTAGCTCGAGACTTCGTAGTGCTCGAATCCTGCGCCCTCGAGCTGATCGATGGTTTCGAGAAACATCGCGCGCTCCAGCTCTTCATCGGCAGCCCGCAGCGTCCCGGCCTCGATCGCGCGCGTGAGGGGAGTATTCGGCTCGTGGATGAGGGAGTAGACCGAGAGGTGATCCGGACCAAGCCGGATCGCCGCGCGGAGGTCTCGGCTCCAGGCTTCGAGCGTCTGGCCCGGATGCGCGAAGATGAGGTCGAAGCTGATGCTCGGGATGCTCCCGCGGAGGCGGCCGAAAGTCCGCTCGATGTCGTCCGGCGAGTGGCTGCGCCCCAGCATCTGGAGCGCGACGGCGTCAAAAGTCTGGACGCCGAAGCTCACGCGACTCACTCCGGCCGCCTGCAGCATCGCGATCTTCCCCGCGCGGGCGGACAGCGGATTGACCTCGACCGTGAACTCCTGGCCCGGCGCTCGGTACGGCTCGAGCAGGGTAAGCAGGCGCTCGAGCTGCCCTTCACGCAGCGCCGACGGCGTGCCCCCGCCGACGTACAACGTGGCCGGGCGGGGATCGCGCGGCACCGAACTGAGCTCCCGCTCGAGGGCGCAGAGGAACGCGTCCGCTGCAGATTCCCGGTAGCTCACCCTGTAGAAGCTGCAGTACGTGCAGTCCGAGTGGCAGAAGGGGACGTGCACATAAAGCCCGGGACCTGGCATCGTTCGGAGTTCTGGCCTTCCGCAAATCCTCTGGGCGGGCTTGGCTCCCCCGCTCGGCTTGCCGGGCTGATGGTAGCCATTGTATTGTCAAACAGCCAACCTCCTTCGCGGCCAGGAGAGGACTTTAGCAAGCAAGAGCCATGCTCAAGGGCGATCTTTCGCTGTTCAACATCGGGGAGATCCTGCAGTCCCTGTCGCTCAATGCGCACACGGGGACTCTGCAGATCAGCACTGGGAAGAAAGGCGAGAAGTGCGTCTGCTTCCAGAAGGGCGACATCGTCTTCTATTCCGATGGCCCGCCGCAGGGCCGCGTGCCCCAGATCGGCGAGATCCTCTTGCGGAAGCAGGCGATCACCGCGGCGCAGCTCGAAGAGGCGCTCGCGGAGCAACGCGCTACGAAGAATCTCGTAGGCGAGATCCTGATTCAAAAAGGCTTCGTGACGGAGCAAGGCATCCGGAAAGCGCTCGAGCTCCAGACGCTCGAAGGCCTCTACGAGCTCTTCCTGCTCAAGCAGGGGACGTTCGAGTTCCAGATGAACTTCCTGCCGGACGCGCTCACGGATGGCATCCTGAAGCGCCTCCCCATCGCCCTGAACACGAACAGCGTGATCATGGAAGGGCTGCGGCAGGTCGACGAGTGGGTTGCCATCCATCGCACGGTCCGGACGTTCGACGAGATCTTCAAGCGCATCGACGTGTTGACCACGCCGCCCATGGACTCTTCGGGGCTGCTCCTCGAGATGGTCAACGGCATTCAGCCCGCGAGAGACTTGTTCAAGTCCTACCCGGGCAGTCGATTCGAGTGCAGTAAGAAGCTCTGCGAGTTCGTCGAGAAGGGGCTCATCCGCGCTCTGACCGTTGAGGAGTGCCTGCAGCTCGCGAAAGAGCGCGTCGATCTCAAGCAGCACGCTCAGGCCACTGCGTTCCTGACGTTTGCCGCGCAATTGAGCCCAAGCGACGCGGGGATCCGAGTTCTCCTCGGGGACACTTTCACAGCCGCGTTCGAGGAAACTGCCGCGAAAGATGCCTACCTCGAGGCGGTCCGTCTCTACTACGAGGCGGAGGATTTTTCGAACGTCGCCGCGCTGGGCGAGCGGCTCTTGCCCAAAGTCACGCTGGACGCGGCGGATCTCGAGAAGCTCTTTTTCTCGTTCGTCCGTCTGCAGAACTTCAAGCGCGCGGCGTCGACAGGCAACCAGCTCGTGGCGATCCAGCAGAAGCTGGGACAATTCGAGCAGGCCGCCGTCATCATGGAAGCCATCGCGGCGATGGCCCCCGAGGATCTCAACCTCAAAATCCAGGCCGCCACGCTGTTTGAAAAAGCCGGCAACCTCACGCTCGCCACGAAGGAGCTCGAGGAAGTCTCGGCGACGCTCGAGAAGCAGAAAAAGTACCGCGAGCTGGTAAAGACGCTGCGACTCCTGTCGCAGTGGTGCCCGGACCGGATGGATCTCAAGCAGAAGATCACCGCGGTCCAGGCTCTGCAGGAGTTGCTCGACAGGAAGCGCAAGTACCGGATGACGATTGCCGGGATCAGCGCGATCGTGGCGCTCATCCTCACGGTGATTCCCGTCCTCTACGAGATCAAAGCCCGGGAGTTTTTCTCCCACGCCGAGCGGCTCGAGCAGGCGGCGCTCCTTTCCATGAACTTCGCGCGGGCCAAGGAGGCGTACCTCGAGGTGGTGAAGAACTACTGCTTCAGCACCAAGGTCGCCGAGGCCCAGTCCGCGCTGGAGCGAATTTCTGACGCCGAGCGGACGTACCTGACACGGATCGACCTCGAGGACACGGTGCGGCGCGAGGAGCACGAGTCCAAGATCTTCGCCATGAGGGAGGAGCTCGTCAGCAAGCTCCGGGAAGCCGACGCCGCAGAGAAAGCGGGCGACGTGCAAACGGCGAATTCGATCTACAAAAAGCTGACGGTCGACTACGCCGAGATCCCCGCCACGAAGAACTTCCTGTTTCCGCTCCGCATCACTTCCGAGCCGTCGGGTGGGACCGTCACGGTGGACGGCGCCGAGGTCGGAAAGACGCCGATCATCTATCGCTTCAAGCCGGGCACGACCGTCAACATCACTGTCGCCCGGTCGAGCTGCGTCATTGCGCACCAGACGATCCGCCTCCTCGATCAGTGGGACCTTCACTTTCACCTGGACAGGAGGCCCGCCGGCGAGATGTCGCTCGTGCCGGTGATCCAGCAACCCATGCTCGTGGCCCCGCGGCGGCTCGTTATCGCGTCGAGGGACGGGAACCTCTATGCGCTGGATCCCGTGCAGCGGAACGTCGCGTGGCAGAGAGTCGTCGGCAGATTCGGCGACAGGATCTCGAACCTCGAGATGCGCGGCGGGCAGATTTACCTCGGCACCGTGACGGGCGAGGCCACGTCCATATCCGTCGCCAACGGAAAGTCGCGCTGGATCGCAAAGCTCGGCGCATCGATTCTCGCGCGCCCGGCCGTTTCCGAAGACGGAAGGTGGGTAGCCTTCGCAACCACGGCAGGCACCGTGCACGTCATCGCGAACGAGAATGGCACGGAGGCCAGCAGGTTCAGCACGGAAAACGAAGTGCTCGCTCAGCCCCTCTTCGTCGGGACGTCGCTCATCGTGGGCAGCACCGACAACTACGTCTACTCGTACTCTCTGCAGAGCCAGAGCGTCGAGGCCCAGAAAGACATCACGAGCGATGTCGTCTCCGATCTCGCGCGCGACGGCGAAGCCGTCCTGATCGTCACGCGCGACGGAATCTTGCATCGATTGCGCTCGAGCAGCCTGGAGGTCATCTGGTCCAGGCCACTCGGAAGCGCGGTCAGCGCGGCGCCGATCGCGCTTCCGGGAGGGATCCTGATTGGAACCTCGTCCGGGCAGGTGTTCCTCCTCGACCGCGCCACGGGAAAGAGCGTCTGGGAGGCGCCCCTCGGCAAAGGCGCCGTGGCCGGCGTCGCCCTCACGCAGAAGCGCATCTACGCTTGCCTCGAGTCGGGCAAGCTCGTCGTGCTCGAACTCGACAAGGGTACTGTGGCGTGGGGCTTCCAGTCCGACATGGCGCTCTCGGCGCCTCCGGTGCTCATCGACGGCATGGTTTTTCTCGGCGGCGCGACCGGAAAGATCCAATACCTGGAGGTCATCGAGTGATGAAGGCGCTCCTCGTCACGCTCGGGTTCTGCAGCGTCATGGTCCTCCCAGCGAGGACCGAGGCGCAGGCGGAAGTGCACCGGGAGATCACCGTCGATTCTCTCGACTCTTCCAAGCTGGAGGTAGGAGCGCATGTCCGCGTCACCGGCAAGTACAAGGAGCTCGTGGGCAACGACCTCCACCTCTACGGTGGGAATCTCCCCTGCACCCTGGAGCGCCAGGACCTGATCAAGCGCGCGCTCGACTTCAAGACCCATCGCGACAATGTCACCGTGGTCGGCACGGTAGTGCAGGGGCCCACAGGCAAAGCTCTCGAGGTGCAAGAGCTGATTTCCGCGGAGAGCGATTTCGAGACGTTTACGCGAGAGGTCGAGATCCTTTCGAGAGGCACGGTGGACAGCCGGCAGGATTTCACCGCGCTGCTCAAGCGCATCCTGTCGACTTACGAGTACCAGGCGGACCGGGAGCTCGTGCCGTTGATTCTCAAAGTATTCAAGCTGAGCCTTCCGCAAGGCCCCGCGCCGCTCGAACCGGCCACTCTCGAAGAGAAGCTGAAAGCCCTCCAGGAGATCCACCGGGTAGTGCGGGATCCCGAGGTCGCCCTCGAGCTGGCGCTCGAGCTCGAGCGCGGGACGCCTCGCAGCGTGGGCGTGCTGGGCTTCTTGAAAGGACTCCACTGCCTCCGCTACGCCGGAACCTGGGTGACCTACGAGACGTTCAAGCGGCGCGAGGGCTTCGTCGAGCTCGACGGCCGCTGGGTCAAGCCGTGGGAACGGCACTTCCAGCAGACGCTCCAGGAGCTGGGGTCCCTGCGGCAAACGAACATGGTCCTCCGGCGGCGCACGGACCGCGAATACAGGATCCTGGCGGAAAACGGCACGGTCGAGGAAGGCATGAAGCCGCAGGAAGTCACCGCAGCGTGGGGACTGCCCGACCGTGTGGAACGTCGAATCCTGCTCGGCAAGGAAGTCGACCAGTGGGCCTACGGCAGGAAGTTCTGCTACTTCCACGAAGGCGTCCTGGTGAAGAAGCCCGGGCAATGACGGCGGCGGCGGCGGCGGTGGCGGCCGCCGGCGCTCGGGCCGCGGCCTACTCTTCGCTCGCGGAGTCCGCCTCGTCCTTCGGCAGGTCCAGGTCCGGAGGCGACGGAGACACCTCCGGCGACGGAACGCTCGGCGCCGCATCGGGACCTGCTGCGCCAGTTTCCACTTCCGGCGAAGGCGCCCCCTGCACAACCGGCGGGGTTACAGCCTGCACAGCCTCCGGGCCGACGATTGCGGGAGTCGCCTCGGGCGCGGCGGGCACGGGCTCGACTCCCGTCTCGTTCTTCCGAGCCACGTAAGGACCTGTCTGCTGGGTGACGTAGGCTTTCTCGCCGCGCCCTCGCGGCGTGAACTCCACTGTGCCCTCTCGCACCTCCAGCTCCGTCTGCTGGTCCTTTACGCGAAGGTCGAAAACGGTCCCCACCACCCTCGCATCCGCATGGGGAGTCCGAATCTCGAAGCGCTCGTCGCCTCCTTTGGGCTCCACGCGCGCGCGGAGGTTGCCCTGCTCAAGCCACCCCGAGAACACTTTGCGGGTGGCGTGAGGATCGACCACGAAACGCGTCGGCCCATTGAGCGTGATGTCCGCGCTCTTTTTATCGCTTTCCGAGACGAGGTTAAGGATCGCGCTCGCGCCGGCAGGCACGACGCACTCCATGCCCGAAAGGATGGCCCCCGTACTGGGCACAGGCTCCGAGGGGCCGAGGAGCGGCGGGTTGCCCTCGATTCGGCGGAGGTAGCGTACGGTGATCGTTCCGCCGGAGGCAGATAGCACTCCGAGGCTTCGAGGAACCGGCCCATTCGAGATGATGCCGATCGCCACGACGGCGGGGATCAGGAGCAGCATCGCGGCCACGGTCAGGAGTCGATGCGCGCGGCCCCGGTGGATGAGGTACAGGAGCTGCCCGAGCTTTCCCGACGGCGCTTCGAGCCGCGAGCTCGCTGCCGCGCTCCCTCGAGGACTCCGCAAGGATGACGGCGGCGGCGGCGCCGTCGGGGCCGGCGGGGCATCGGCATTGAGTAGGCCCTCCTCCGCCATTTTCCGCCGGAGCTTCACGGCGAAACGGTCACCGAACGGGCTGTCCGCGAAAGCCAAGCGGTAGGAGCGTGCTTCCTTGGCGCGCTCGAGGTAGAGAGCCGAGCAAGGCGGGCACTGCCGGAGATGCGCGCTGATGGCGGAGAGATCCGACGCAGAAAGCTCGCGGTCGATGTAGAGCCAGAGGCTCCGATCTACCTCGGCGCACGAATAGGAAGGCGGGTGCGGCGATTTCATGAGTTTCTGCGGGTCTCTCAGGTCTTCGTGGGGTCGAGTCGCTTCCGTAGCTGCTGGCGGGCGCGGAAGAGACGCGACTCGATCGAGCTCACGCTGGCGCCGGTGATGTCGGAGATCTCTTTGTACGACAAGCCTTCCATGTGCTTGAGAGTGACCACGATTCGGTCCTCCCGCGGCAGCTCCCGGATGGCTTCGAGCACTTTCTGCTTGGATTCCTCGCGAGCTGGATCGTCCTCCAGGCTCCGGAACTGGCCCACGCCGTGGAGGCGCTCCGCGAGCCCCGATGCCTCCATGCTCACGGCGTCCTCGGCGACGCCGACCTCGGTCCGCGAGCCTTTTTTACGGAGCGCGTCGAGGGCCTTCGTCCGCACGAGCCCCGCGAACCAGCCGCGGAAACGGCCCGCGTCCCTCAAGGTGTGGAGGACCCGAAAGGCCTTCAGAAAGGCCTCCTGGGTGACGTCCTCCGCCTCGTGGAAGTCGCCGATGATGCCGAAAGCGATCGCGCCAGCCATGCGGTTGTACTTTCGCACCAGGGCCTCGAAGACCTCTGGCTCGCCAGCCAGAATGCGCTCGACGTACTCTCGGTCTTCGGAAACCATCTGGTCTCACGGCCGGACGGAGGCCATCCGGCTAGGATTCACTCAAGTAGACGCACCCCGGGCTGGGGATCCTGCGCGAAAACTTCCACGAATCAAAGCATACCCCCCCGACCCCTTCCTTCAAAGAGCGTCGAGAGGATCTGCAAGTAGTTGCGGTACCTCAGCGGATGTACGCCCCCGGAATCCAGGGCCGCCCGCACGCTGCACGCCGGCTCCTCACGGTGGATGCAGTCAGGATAGCGGCACCGCCGAGCTTCCATCGCCGCGCGGAACTCGGGGTAGTGGCGCCCGAGCTCGGTAGGGCGAAGGTCGGCTGGTAGGAACTCCCGGAAGCCCGGAGTGTCCCCCACGTACCCCCCACCGGGCAGTGGGTGCAGCGTGACGGCGGTCGTGGTATGGCGTCCCTTGCCCGTGACCACGTTGACCTGCCCCGTGAGCAGGCCCAGCGAGGGGCAAAGCCGGTTGAGGATCGTCGATTTCCCCACGCCGGAATGGCCGGAAAGCATCGTCATTTTGCCGCGAAGCCACCCGGCGAGGTCCTCGATGCCATCGCCGCGCGATGCGCTGAGGAGGAAGCACGGGTAGCCCAGGCTGCGGTAAAGCTCGACGATGGGATGCGGGTCCTCGTCGCCGGACGCCCCCTCCCGGAGCAAATCGAGCTTGTTGAGGGCGATGCCGGGATCCAGCCCATCCCTTTCGGCGCCCACGAGCATCCGGTCGACGAGCGCCCACTTCGGAGGGGGCTCCCGCACCGAGAGGACCACGAGGACCTGGCTGACGTTGGCCGCGATCAAGACCGTCTCGCGGCCGCCCGTCCAGCGGATGAGCTCGGACTTCCTCTCGAGGACGCGCTCGATGACGCCCTCGCCCCCGCCGAGCACCGACACCACGACGCGGTCTCCCGCCACGACGGAGGTGCTCGCCCAGCCGGAGCGCAGCCGCCCCCTAAACTCGCAGCGCAGCAACTGCCCCTCGCCGATCTCGACGACGGCGTGTCGGCTGGACTTGCCGACCACGACACCTTCCAGCTCCCGGCTGTCAGACACGGAGCTCGGGGGTGGAAGGGGACTGCGCGGAAGGATAGCGAGCGAGCACAGGATCCACTTCGTCTCGGAAGAAGACCTCGACCTGCTCCGGCGCACGGCCGACGTGCTGCGCCGGGTCCGCGAGCTGCGCGATCCTCGTGCGGACGCGCGCGAACAGGGGATCCGCGGCGAGCCGATCGAGCAGGTCGTTGCGGGCGCCTTCGGTCCGGCGGGCGGCGGCCACTTCCATCGCATGGCCGCGGATACACTCGTGGAGGACCTGGCGGTCTCCTCCTTCCCGCGTGGCGAGCATGAGGAGGCTCTCGCTCAGCATGAACGGCAGCTCATCCTGGACGCGACGGCGGATCACCTCCGGGTGAACCTCGAGACGGGAGACGACGTTGTTGAGGATGATCAGCATCGCGTCCGTCGCGAGGAATGCCTCCGGGATCGATATGCGGCGGTTGGCGGAATCGTCGAGCGTCCGCTCGAGCCACTGCGTCGCGTGGATCCACGCGGGATTCTGGGCAGCGCAGATCACGAGCTTGGCGAGCGAGCCAACGCGCTCGAGCCGCATCGGGTTCCGCTTGTACGGCATGGCCGAGGAGCCCACCTGATGCGTCTCGAAAGGCTCCTCGAGCTCCCCGAAGCTCTGCAGGAGCCGCGCATCGCTGGAGCATTTGTGCGCTGACTGCGCGATGCCGGAGAGCACCTGCATCAACTGGTCGTCCACTTTCCGCGTGTACGTCTGCCCCGTGATGCGGAACACTCGCGGGAAGCCCATTTTTTGGCTGACGCTGCGGTCGAGGGCTTCCACTTTGGCGGCGTCGCCGTCGAAGAGCTCGAGGAAGCTCGCCTGTGTCCCCGTGGTGCCTTTCACGCCGCGGAATCGCAGGCCCTCGAGCCTTCCGTTCAGGTCCTCGAGGTCGAGGAGGAAGTCCTGCGCCCACATGGCTGCCCGCTTGCCGACGGTGGTGAGTTGCGCCGGTTGGAGGTGCGTGTACGCGAGCGTCGGGAGCCCTTTCCACGTGAGGGCGAAGCTTCGAAAGCCGGCGAGCAGCGTCACGAGCTTGTCGCGAAGGAGCTCGAGCCCACGGCGCATGAGGATGAGGTCGGTGTTGTCGGTGACGTAGCAGCTCGTCGCCCCCAGGTGAATGATCGGTTTGGCGAGCGGGCACTGCTCGCCGAAGGCCGTGATGTGGGCCATCACGTCGTGCCGCAGGTTCTTTTCCACCTCGGCGACGCGCGCGTAGTCGATGCGGCCGACGTTCCGCCGCATCTCCTCGATCTGGGCGCTCGAGATCGACAGGCCCAGCTCCGCCTCCGACTCCGCGAGCGCGATCCAGAGCTCGCGCCAGGTGCGGTAGCGCCGGTTGGCCGAGAAGTTCTCGAGCATCTCCTGGCTCGCGTAACGCTCGGCCAGCGGGTTCTGATAAGTGGAGTTCGGGTCCGTCATGCCGATATTCTCGGGCGCGGCGAGAGGCGCCGTCAAGAGCTGCCGGAGTTGGGTCGATAAACCCAGCGGTGCCATGCCGATCGAAGCGCTAATCCTCAGTCTCGCCATCGCCGTCCAAGGCGACGTGGTGATCCTCAGCAACGGAAACGAGATCCAGGGAGAGGTGCTGAAGGAGGACGGCGACCGCGTCGTCGTCAAGTTCCAGGGGGGCACGCTCGAGCTCCCGAAGAAAAACGTCCGCGAGATCCGGCGGCAGAAGCGCATCGAGTATCTCCTCGAGGAAGGCGAGAAACTTTCCCGCCGCGGGGATCATGACGAGGCCGTGGAGGCGGCGCTCGAGGCCACCGAAGCGGAGCCCGACAGCCAGCGGGCGCGCAGCGCATTGCTCGACACGAGCGAGAAGCGCGCTCTCCACCTTGCCGACCTCGGCCGCTACGAAGAGGCCCGCGACTCCTTCGTGAGCCTCCTCAAGCTCGATCCGTCGAATGCAACGGCGAAAGAGGAGATCCAGGTCATCGACAAGATCCTGGAGGACGCCCGGCTGGAGGAGCAGAAAGGCCGTGCGGAGGTCGCGAGCGGCAACCTTGAGCTCGGCGTCTGGCGCCTGAAGAAGATCTTCGACAACTTCCCGGGCCGGCGGAAGGAAGTGGGCCCTGTGCTGGCCGCCGGCTACGTGCGGCAGGGAGACATCCTCCTCCGGAAACAGGCCTGGACAGAAGCAGAAGCCCTCTACCTCCAGGCCCTGGCCGCGGATCCCGAGTCGGTCATCTTGCTGCGCGCCCAGTTTTCCTTCTCGAAAGCGAAGCGCATCGAGCCGCTCGTGGGCCGCGGCGAGTTCCCCGAGATCGAGAAGCTGGCGCAGGAAGGCCTGGACGTCGATCCGGCGAACGAGCCGCTGCGCTACTACCACGGCCTCGCGCTCGAGGGCACCGGCAAAGCGCGCGACGCGGCGGAGGAGTTTCTTGCGATCCTCGACGTCAAACGGCCTTCGAACCCTGAGAAAGTGGTCTCGGAGCTACGCCGTCAGGTCGAGGCCCGCCTCACAGAGCGCGGCGAGACGAGCCCGACGCCCCACCCGCGCTCCCGCGAGGTCCTACCGGGCGATTTCCGCGAGCTACGCACGAAGCACTTCGTGATTTCCCACAGGAACCTGGCCGTCGCGCAGGACGTGGCCTTCGTCGCCGAGCAGTCCTACGCCGCAACGTTCCGCGAGCTCGGCTGCGCGACGCATCTGCGCAGCCCGATTCGCATCTTGATCTATCCCACGCGAGACGATTACCTCAAAGGCGCGGGAGTGCAGTCTTGGTCGGGGGGCGCGCACCAGGTCGCGCGGGCGATGGGCGATCTGAGTGAGCACAGAATCTGCTCCTACCAGGAGCAGCCCCGGTTGACCTCCGGCGTCCTGCCGCACGAAATCGCGCACGCGCTCTTGAGCCATCGCCTGAATTACCCGCACGAGATCCCCCTCTGGGCCAACGAGGGCTTCGCGGTCCTGAGAGAGCCCCGGCATCTGCACAACTACTACCGCGCCGTCATCCGGCAGGAAGCGAAGCGCAAGAATCTCTACCCTGTCGCCTCGATCCTCGGGGCGACCGCGTACCCAATCGACCGCGTCGAGCTCTTCTACGGGCAGGCGTTCTCACTGTGCGAGTTCCTGATCTCGCTGGAGGGCACGAACACTTTCGTTCGCTTCCTCAAGGCCATCGAGGCGAGCGGATCCGTGGACACCGAGATCCGTCGCTTCTACCGGATTGCAGGCATCGAAGCGCTCGACAACCGCTGGCGCAGCTGGTTCGACCACAGCGAGCCGTGAGCGGCCGCGCCCGCCGCGTCCGCTGAGCTCAAGAGAAGAGATCCGCCTGCCCCTCGAGGACGAGCACCCTCGACGTCGCCTCGGTGACGCGGAAGGGATGAGCAATCCGGTGGCCGACGACCCAGACGATCTCGCTCCCGGCCACGAGGAGCGGGACTCCGTCGCGCTGCCGCGGCACGACGCGCCGCTCGCGGAGGAACTCCTTGAGCTTCTTGGCCCCGGGCGCGCCGAGAGGCCAGAAGCGGTCGCCCTCGAGGCGGCCTCGCACATGAAGCGGCCCCGCGCGCTCTACACTGTCCGCGTCCACGAGCTCGAGCCGGCCCGCAGCGCGGCTCGCCCGCGGGATCTCCGGCGGCAGCGCGGCTTCTCTCACGCCGATGCGCCACACGCCCCACCCGAGCTCACAAGGGAAAGAGCCGCAGGCGCTCGAAGAGCGGTCCCGTCGGACGGTGTCTCCCCGCGCGACGCGGAGCACGCCGTACCGTAAGTCGACCTCCCAGGGGGCCTGGGCGTCTCCGCGAGCCGGCAACGTCCAGGAAGACGCACCGCCGGCGATGCGCTGGCTCAATCGGTCCCAGACGTCTCTCCAGGCGCGCGCGCTGAGCTGAAAACCTTCTTGCGGCTCAGCCCGCCGCCCCGCCGCGAGCAAGGCTTCCCGGACTACTGACGGCGGCCATTCGAGCAGCGCTGCGACGGACAGCTCGACCGCGCCGGAGCTTTCCACGAGCAACGCCTCGCCGAGCGCGCGCTCTCCCAGTGCCTCGAGATCCGCGATGGCTTCGCGGGCGAGCTCGCCGAGCCGAGCCAAGGCGAGCGACGCGCCGGGGTGGACGGCTTTCGCGAGCAACGGAAGAGCCTCGTGGCGTACGGCGTTGCGAGGGATCGATCGATCCTCGTTCGTCGCGTCGACCTCGTACGTCCGCCCGCGCTCCTCGAGGAACCGTAGGATCTCCGCGCGGCGCCAGCGGAGGAGCGGGCGGATCACACGCGCCGAGCTGCCGCCGCCGAGCGGCCGTGACGGAGGGATGCCGGCCAAGCCGCGGACTCCCGCTCCTCGCGCTGCCCGCAGAAGCACCGTTTCGGCCTGGTCGTCCAGGTGGTGCGCCAGCGCGACGGCGTCAAGCGCGTGGCTCCGAGCCCAGTCGCGGAAAGCGTCGAACCGGAGCTTCCGCGCTGCGACCTCGCGCGAGACCGAGCTCGCGCTCGCGAGAGCGCCTGCCTCGACTCTACGGACCAGGAACTCGAGACCCAGCTCGCCTGCCAGCGACCGTGCGCGCTCGAGGTCGCGGTCCGCTTCGGGGCCGCGCAGACCATGGTGCACGTGGCCGACGAAAAGCTCGAGCGGGCCCGCGAGGCCGCCCTGCGATCGAAGCTCCGCGAGGAGGTCCAGAAGCGCGGTGGAGTCCGGGCCGCCGGAGCAGCCCACCAGGACACGCCGCGCGCCGAGGAGGAGGCCGCTCGTGCTCAGGTCGGCCCGAAAGCGCTCGAGCCAGGCGTTCACGGCAGCCCCGCTCCCGGCGGAAGCCTTCCCCGCTGCCCCGGGCCGCCCGGAGCCAGGAGGTGAATCTTAAAGCCGCTCGCCAATGACCTGGATGGTCCCGTCCTCCGCCACGAGGTAGATGCGGCCGCGGTCCCTTGCGGAATTGTTTGTCGGCACGAAGTCATAGCCGGGGATCGGAATCCGGAACTTCTCTTTGCCGTTCGTGAAGTCGATCGCGACGAGGCTTCGTTCCGCCCTCGTCTTGCTGTCGGAGATGGCATAGACCTGGTTCTTTCCAATGCCCACCACGCGACGGATGCCGCGCGCTCGCCAGACTTCCGTCCCATTCTGCAGCTTGACGCAGAAGAGCGTGCGCGTCTCGCCGCCCCCCGTGCGATCGACCGTGACGCAGTAGACGAAGTCCTGGTTCGTGCGGTGGCTGAGCACGACGGGAGCTTCCTCGATCGGCGCCTCGGCCGGGAACGACCAGTAGAGGCCTCCGTCACTCGTCTCGAGGCAGTAGAGCTTGTAATCCGTCGAGGCCACGAGGACCCATCGGGACGCGGCCACGGGGTCCGCGACGATGCGCGCGCCCGTCTTGAAACGCCACGACGTGCCGGCCAGCCAGCCCGTGGGGCCCGCGAACTTGTAGACGCTGCCATCCGTCGAGCCAACGTAGAGGTTTGGGGGCTGGATCAGCGGAGCCGTGCGCACGGCGTCTCCGGTGAGATAGGTCCAGTCCTCCACCTTCGACTTCTTTCGGAGGCCGAAGACGCGGCGGTTGTCGGAGCCGACGTAGAACCGCTCATCGTCCGCGACGACTCTCGTTGCGATCGGGAAATCGACCTGCTGCTTCCACAGAAGGTCTCCGAAACGGAGGTCGACGCAGTAAACGGTGTCCAGCTGGCTGAAGTAGACCTCGTTCATGGCGGAGCTCGTCGTCCCCGTATACGTGAAGATCGAGGGGGGATTCTTCAACGGGCTCTCGATGTCGAAATACCAGGCCGTGTGGCCGTTCCCGCGCTCGACGAGGCGCAAGTAGCCGGTCGTCTTCCCTTTTGCGAGCGAGGAAAGGAAGAGGCCATTTCCCTGAAGCTCCGCGAGGTGAACGCCGTTGTCCTCGGCGCGCGGCGCGTCGAACCACACGGACTCGAGGCCGTGGCTCAAAAGGACGTCATCCGGGATCCGGCTCGCGGACGCCGCACTCCCGGCGTCGGCCTTCGCCACCGAGCCGGAGACGTCGCCCATCTGGCTGGGTTCCGAGGAGCAGCCGCAGACCGCCAGAGCCCCCGCAAGGAATCCGGCACCGATCATCGAATGGTCCCGAGTCATCATTTCTCCTTTTTCCCTCCCTGCGCCAGGCGGCTGCAGTCTTTTAATCTTCGGCTGTCCGGCGCTCGACCTGACGCGAGCCGTTGCCTAATCGAGCTCTCTCTCCGTCGAGCTCCGTCCGTCGCCGTCGGTTTTCAGCCTTTCGTCTCTCCTTCGGACAGGGCCTCTTGGCTGATGTACCTGCCGAGGTCGACTCCATGTTCTCTTTCGTAGTCGTCGAGCTTGCGGATGCGCCCGAGGTCCTCCTCGATCCTACTCTGAAGCTTGATCACGTAGGGCTTACCGCTGCGGCGCGCCTCCAGGTCTTTCACCATCTCCACCCACGATCCATCGTAGAGTATTTCACGGAGGGCCAAAAGCTGCACCTCCTCGCTCGGGAGGGACCGGAAAAACTCTTCGTGACGGTCCATGAGCGGGACGACTCCGCGGGGCGGTGCCCGGTTCTGCGGCTCGATTGCTTCTCTACTTTTCCGACGCTTCGGGCGCAGGGGGGGAATCGTCTGAGCCACCCTCGGCGCCCGCCGAGCCTTCCGAGCCGGCACCCGCCTCGGGCGCTCCGCCAGCTTTGGCGGCGGCCTGCCGAGGGCCGGCAGCGCCGCTGGCGCCGCTCCCTGCGGGCACCTGGAGCTTGGCCCAGTCCTTCCCGACGAGCCGAAAGCTGTCGAGCGTGATCTCGTGCTCGTCGCCGGGCCGATCGAAATAGAGCTCACGCACTCGATTTTCGAGGAACCGGTTCCCGTCCTCCTTCACGACTTGCTTGATCTCGTTCGTGAGGCCGGAAATCCGGACGGTGATCTTATTCGCATTGTGATCCAGCTGATTGAAGACAGCGACGCACTGCCGCTTCTCCCCCGCTTTCATGGTGAAGTAGTTGTACTTGGGATCCCCGGGCTTCCGCTTCGCTTTCAAGATGAGGTCGAAGAGGTCGGTCTTCCCGAAGAGCGTTCGGTTCTCCTTGCGCTCGATCCCCCGCTCGATCGTCGGCAGGTAGATGTCGGCGTACTCCTTGCCGCCGTCGGAGTTGGCCGTCACTTCGATGTTGACGTCGCGAGGCTCCTTCGCGGGGTTCTCGAGCGTGTACAGCATGTACCAGTACACGTTGCCCGTCCCGAAGCCCTGCTTGGGTGAGATCATCCGCAGCGACTTGAACTCGAACTCGAGCGACCAGTAGTTGCTCGGCGCTGCGTTTGCGGCCGTGGCGACGGCGCCGTCCGCGGGAGCCGCGCCGCCTTCATCTGCCGCCTTCTCGGCCTCAGCGGGCTCGGCGGGCTCCGTGGGAGTCTCCTCCTGCGCGCCAAGTCGCAGCGCGGCGAGGCAGCAGATCACGCAGCAGGAGATCCATCGGCGGGTCCTCGAGGAATGAAACAGCGGGGATCGCATGAATATCGAACGCCTTTCTCCAGGTGCAACATCGAGGCGGGGCTGGGCCACGCTGGCGCCAATTCGTAGAGACAAGCTGCGGAGCGCGTCGGGAGGCGCGTGAGAGCGCGGAGCGGACCCACAGGCGGGACGTGAAGACTCGATTTTATGCAGCTTCGCGGGCATTGTCAAAGCTGTCGCCGCGCCGCGGCCGTGCGCAGCTGGGTCGAGGAATGCGGTTGTTCCGCTAAGTGGGTTTGGGTATGATCGCCTTCGGCGTTTTTGTGTCTCCATTTCCCAACCCTTTTCATCCAGGGAGGTTTCGATCCATGATCCAACACCGAGCCCAAGAATCTTCGAGGGCGAGGCAGGGCTTTACGTTGATCGAGCTTCTGGTTGTCATCGCAATCATCTCTATTATCGCCGGCTTCCTCGTCCCCACGCTCCTGCGCGGCCGCGGTGAAGCCTATAAGGCGCAGTGCCTCAACAACCTGAAGCAGCTCTACACTTTGGCCCTCGGCTACTCGCAGAAGAAGGGCAACAACGCGTATCCGATCGGAGACGGCAAGGAGCCTGCGGCCCACGAGTCCCTCAACAAGCTCGTCGACTACGAGGACGATCTCAACCCGAAACTCTTCATCTGCCCGGAAGGTGAAGCCAGCGCTGCCGAGAAGGACAGCTCCTCCGGCAAGTTCACGCTCAGCGCTGAGACCCTGAGCTACAGCTGGGTCAAAAAACGGATGAAGAGCACTACCCCGAACAAGGCCCTGTCTTCGGACAAGTACATTCAGGGCTTTGAAGACGGGACGGACACCCACCAGGGCCATCAGAAGGGCATGGTGGTGCTCATGACGGACGGATCGGTAAGCTTCGTCGAAGAATCGGACCCGATGCTGTCCACGGAGGACAAGATCCCGGACGGTCTCACCCGGTAAGGTCCTACTCCGTCGAAAGACGGACTCCGTCGAGTCAGGATGCGGCCGCTCCGTTTAGCTGGGGCGGCCGCTTCTTTTTCAGCTCCCCGGAAGGCCGAGCGGTCGCTATCCGTTCACGCTGCCGCGTGAGCGTTGCTATCAGCGTGCCCACGTCACGAACCGGGCGGGCGCTTTGGCTGCCCGCCGCGGCCGGGGTCACTTCACGTCCGCACGGAAGGAGGCTGCGCCCGTGTCGCAAGAGCTACTCCCGAAATCTTTCCCCGTTCGCCCTATCAAGCTGGTGCTGCTGCTGTTGGCGGGTGGCGCCATGATTGGACTCAGCATCCCGCTGGTGTGGAGAACGACCAATTGTAGCTACAGAGGTCATTGCACGAACAACCTGAAGCAGCTCTACAGTTTGGTACTTGGCTACGCGCAAAAGCAGGGCATCAACGCCTGTCCGATCGGAGATGGCAGGGAGCCCTCGGCTCACGAGTCCCTCAACAAGCTCGTCGACTTCGAGGGCGAGGGGCTCAACCCGAAGCTCTTCATCTGTCCGGAGGGTGAAGCGAGCGCTGCCAAGCTGGACAGCTCCGGGAAGTTCAAG
>Ga0111538_10003801_pt1 | contig 21074 bp, 23 predicted proteins | sample SoiMethybrSBSTD1_FD_79669 | JGI IMG/M metagenome (GOLD analysis project Ga0111538, IMG submission 79669) | Bulk soil microbial communities from a Populus tree surrounding site in Tennessee, USA - Soil MetaG P. TD hybrid SBSTD1 (version 2)... | ecosystem: Environmental > Terrestrial > Soil >... | reverse complement strand
GGGGGTGATGAGAAGTGGTGATGAAAAATGGTGATGAGAAGTGGTGATGTACAGTCGCTCGCCCAGTACCTCATCACCAGTACCTCATCACCAGTACTTCATCACCAGTACCTCATCACTTCTTCAAAGCATCGGGGTTGACGACGTTGATCGGCTTGCCGTCGAGCCAGGCCTCGATATTCTTCACCGACTCGCCGTAGAAGTGCTGGAAGACGTCGGTGTTGAGATATCCGAGGTGTGGCGAGAGGGTGACGTTCTCCATGCGCCGCAGCGGATGATCGAGGGGTAGCGGTTCGCGCGAGTAAACGTCCAGCGCCGCGTGCGCGAATCTGCGTTGCTCGATCGCCGCGATCAACGCCGCCTCGTCCAGTATCGGACCGCGGGAAGTGTTGACCAGTATCGCGGAGGGCTTCATGCGCGCGAAATCGGCCGCGCCGATGAGACCCCGGGTGCGGTCGCTCAGCACGACGTGGATGCTGATGAAGTCCGAGGTGGAGAAAAGCTCGTCCTTGCCGACGAGGCGCGCGCCGCACTCTGCGGCTCGTTCCGGCGTGAGGTTCTGGCTCCATGCCACGACGTCCATGCCGAACGCCTTGCCGTAGCCCGCGATCTTGCTGCCCAGCCGGCCGAGGCCGATCACACCAAGGCGCCGCCCTTCGAGCACTGTGCCCACGCGCAGCCCTTCGTGCCAGCGTCCCGCCCGCATGCCGCGCTCGGCATGCGTGAGGTCCCGTGCGGCGGCGAGCAGCAGCGTCCACGCCATCTCGGCGGTCGAAGCGCCACCTTCGCCGCCGTGGGTATTGCTCACCGGGATACCTTTTTCCGTCGCTGCAGCGATATCGAGGCTGGGCGCGCGGCGCCCGGTCATGGCGATGAACCGGAGATTCGGCAGTTTTTCGATCAGCGCGCGGGTAAAGTGCGTGCGCTCGCGCAGGAGGTTGACGATCTCGAAGGGCGCGAGCTTCGCCACGGCGTCGTCCGTCGAGGCGAACGCCGTATCGAATACGGTGATCTCCACGCCGCGGCGGCGGATGCCTTCCCAGTCCGCGGCGGCGAGCGCTGCTTTCGAATAGTCGTCGAGGATGGCGAGTTTCATGGCGTGACGGGTTCGGGTGTTTGCGGAACCCCGGAGTGTAGCCGAGTTGTGGCCGGCGTTGCGGATGGCGGGGTGGTATAAACTGCCGCGAGCCATGCCACGGCCTCTCGAAATGTCCGCGCGACACCTGGCTGCCGCAATCGCGCTCGTCGCGCTTGGTGCGTGCACGCCCCAGACGCAGCTGTTGATGAGTCTGATCCCCGACGGGACCATTCCGATGCTGCTGAGCCATTTCGAACGGGTGGACGACACCAACCGGCGGCGCATCTCCGAATTCGAGCAGCGCCGGGATTGGGACGGGCTGGCCCGTTTCGCCGAAGAGAACCTCAAGGTGGACCAGTCGAACAGCGACTGGTGGACCGTCGCGGGTTATGCCTACTCACAGGCCGGGCAACGCAAGCGGGCGACCGCCTGCTACTCCGAGGTGGTGCGCCTCTCGCCGGAGGACCAGCTGGGCTGGAACCTGCTCGCGCAGTCCTATCGTCTCGATGGTCAGCCGGAGCGTGCGCTGCAGATCGTGAACCGGGCGCTGAATGTGAACAAGGAAACCCCTCCGACATGGATATTGCTGGGCGATATCTACAGCGACCTGGGCCGGTTCGAATCTGCGGTCAAGGCTTACCAGGAGGCGCTCAAGCTCGACCAGCGAATCGGTCAGGCCTGGCTCGGCATGGGTAAGGCCTACGCGCGGCTCGGACGGAGCGCGGAGGTCAAGGAGGTTGCAAAGACGCTGGAAAAGCTCGACCCGGCGCTGGCGCGGGAGCTGGCGGCTTCGACGGCGAAGTGAATTACGGGCTACGAGCCGCGAGCTGCCAGCTACGAGCTGCCAGCTAAACCCGCAGCCCGCTTAGATGCGCTTCAATGCCGGCGTGAGGTGTGGTTTTATCGTTTGCAACAGTTCAGCGAAGACCGAGGGATAGACGCCGTGACTCGGTGACGCCGGAGGAAGGCGGCCGAGTGCGGGAACGGCGGCATCCCAAGGCGGGCGCTAACGGTGCCTCAATGAAGGTGTCAGGTGCGGCGCTATCGTCTGCAACAATTCGACAAATACCTTGGGATTGCCGGCCACGACGTTGCCGGACGTGAGATAGTTCTGTTCTCCTTCCAGGTCGCCCACCAGGCCGCCGGCCTCTGTGATCATCAGCGCGCCGGCAGCGATGTCCCAGGGGCTCAAGCCGATTTCCCAAAAGCCGTCGAGCCTGCCCGCCGCCACGTAGGCGAGATCGAGCGCGGCTGATCCGGCTCGACGCACGCTGGTCGCGTTCCGCATGACGTCGCGCAGCATCGCGAGATAGGCGTCGAGATGCGCGTGCTGGTCCTTGAAGGGGAGCCCGGTGCCGATGAGGCCAAGCCTCAGCGCCCGCTTGCCCACCCGCATCCGCTGGTCGTTCAGGAAGGCTCCGCGCCCGCGGGAAGCGGTGAACAGATCGTTGCGCCCGGGATCGTAGATCACGGCCTGGGTGACGACCTCCTTGTGCATGAGGGCGATCGCGACCGCGTACTGGGGGAAGCCGTGGAGGAAGTTGGTCGTCCCGTCCAGCGGATCGACGATCCACTTGTACTCCGATTTTCCGGAAGCCCCGCTTTCCTCGGCGAGGATCGAATGGTCGGGATAAGCCTCGCGCAGCGTCCGGATGATCGCCTCCTCCGCTTCCCGGTCGACTTCCGAGACGAAATCGTTTGCGGCTTTCTCCTGCACCGCGACGATATCGAGGTTGCGCGTCGCTCGATTGATGATGCCCCCGGCGCGGCGGGCCGCTTTCACGGCAATGGTGAGCATCGGATGCATCATAGGGGCGTTTCCTGCCACAGAGGTCACAGAGATCACAGAGAAAGGCCGTTACGCGTGCCGCAGCCGCGCATGCCGGATCGCTGTTACTCTCTGTGTCCTCTGTGTTCTCTGTGGCTGAAGGAAGGGCCGTATTGTAGTGAACATGGACGATCCGCTCAAAAATATTCGCGTCGTCCTGTGCGAGACCGCGCACCCGGGCAATATCGGGGCGGCTGCGCGCGCTCTGAAGACGATGGGGCTCGCGCGCCTCGTGCTGGTCGCGCCCAGGCGCTTCCCGGATCCGCAAGCGGACTGGCTCGCGGTCGACGCCGCCGACGTGTTGCGGGATGCCCGTATCTGCGCCACCCTGGAAGAGGCGCTCGACGGCTCGGTGTTCACCGTGGCCTGCTCGGCGCGCGTGCGCGAGATCGCGACCCCGATGGTGCCGGCACGCGAGGCTGCAGCGCGCGTCGTGCGCGTGGCGCGCGCGCAGGAGGCGGCGCTCGTATTCGGGAACGAGGCCTTCGGCTTGACCGGCGCGCAGGTGGACAAGTGCCAGCTGCTGGCGACCATACCCGCGAATCCCCTTTATTCCTCGCTCAATATCGCGGCGGCGGTCCAGGTTCTCGCGTACGAGCTGCGTGTTGCCGCGCATGGTGAAGAGGCGAGGCGCGAGCCGCCGCAGCCCCTCGCGAGCTTCGAGGAGCTGGAACGCTTCTACGAGCACCTGGAGCGCACGCTGCTCGAAACCGGCTTTCTCAACCCCGGATACAACAAAAAGCTGATGCCGCGGCTGCGTCGGCTGTTCGGGCGCTCGCAACTGGAAAAGGAGGAGATCAGCATCTTGCGGGGAATGCTGAAGACGCTCGTCCATCCCAAGAAGAAGTGACCTGTGACCCGTGACCAGTGACCCGTAGCCACACATAACCGGGACCAATGCTGCCCTTACTCTCAACCCGAGGTGCTGAACTCACCAGGGCCGCAGCCTGGAGGCGATGCGCTGCTTGCTGACAGCAGCTTGCTGATCACCAGTCACGGGTCACCGGTCACCGTAGTAAAGTTGACTGGATTACTAGGACATCGTAAGCTCGAGGCCCTGATCGCCGTGTCCGTAACGGGATAGGGCCTCGTAACTCATTAACTTTAAACAAAATGTTAGATCATCTTCGGGAAGACGTGGCGGTCGTTTTCGAGCGTGATCCGGCGGCGCGAACGACTTGGGAGGTCGTCACGTGTTACCCCGGTTTCCATGCATTGTTGCTGCACCGGGCGGCGCACCGGTTGTGGGGCTGGGACCTCAAATGGCTCGCCCGTTTCATGTCCCATCTGACGCGCTGGCTGACCGGAATCGAGATACACCCGGGCGCAAGGATAGGCCGCCGCTTCTTCATCGATCACGGCATGGGCGTGGTGATCGGTGAAACCGCCGAGATTGGCGACGACTGCACGCTCTACCACGGCGTCACGCTCGGGGGCACGTCCTGGAACAAGGGGAAGCGTCACCCGACCCTGGGCAACGGCGTTGTCGTCGGCGCCGGCGCCAAAATTCTGGGTCCCATCACCGTCGGCGAAGGCGCGAAGGTCGGTTCCAACGCCGTCGTAGTGAAGGAAGTTCCTGCGGGTGCGACGGCGATCGGCATACCCGCTCGTATCGTCGAGGTGCAGGACGCATCCCAGGCCGGGCGCTTCGCCGCCTATGGCGTGGTGCGGGATCTCAACGATCCCCTGGGCAAAGCCATCCACGAGCTGATCAATCACAGCGCCGACAACGACCAGCGCATCGAGCGGATCCTCGAGGAATTGCGGCGGCTGGCCGGAGAACTGGAGCGGCGGAATGCCGCGCCATCGGACGAGAACTATTTGAAGCGAATGGTTGACTAATTCACTCAGGATATCTAAAGTTGAAAGATGGCAGAGCAGAAGCGATTCCTCAGGCGATTGTATTTATTGGACTTTTTGTGAGAGGTGGCGCATGAGGCTGACGACCAAAGGACGTTTTGCTGTAACCGCAATGATCGATCTCGCGCTCCAGCACGGTAGCGGGCCGGTGACGCTCGCCGAGATCAGCACCCGGCAGAAGATATCGCTCTCCTACCTGGAGCAGCTGTTCGGCAAGCTGCGCCGCCACAGCCTTGTCGAGAGCGTGCGCGGTCCCGGCGGCGGCTACTGCCTCGCGAAGGACCTGTCGGCCGTGACGGTCTCCGAGATCATCCTCGCGGTCGATGAGCCTATCGATGCCACGCAGTGCGGGGGCAAGGAGAACTGCCGCGACGAGCAGAAATGCCTGACCCACGACCTGTGGGCGGCGCTCAACCAGCGCATCTTCGACTACCTGGGCTCGGTGACCCTGCAGCAGATGGTGGACGAGCAGAAGGCGAAGGACGCCCGGGAGGCCGGTGTCGCGCAAATGCACGACATGCGGGAGAAGACGGTCAAGCGTACGACCACGGTCTCCGCGTGATTCAGGCAGGCACGCCGTTGGAACACATCTACTTCGACCACAACGCTACCACCCCCGTGGACGAGCGCGTCCTGGAAGCGATGCTGCCTTTCCTGCGGGGGCGCTATGGCAACGCATCGAGCCGTCACGAGCTGGGCACGGTGGCGCGCCGCGCCCTGGATGCCGCGCGCGAACAGGTGGCGGCGCTGGTGAACGTCCGCCCGTCGCAGGTGATATTCGTTTCCGGCGGCACCGAGGCGAACAATGCGTTCATCAAGGGCACCGCGTCGTATCTCAAGCCGTCTCAGGTGGCGGTGAGCGCGATCGAGCACCCCTGCGTGGCGAAGCCGGCGCAGGAACTCGCGCGCGCGGGCTGGAAATTGAGAAAGCTTGCGGTAACCGGCGACGGGGCGCTCGATCTGGCCGATATCGAGACGGCGCTCCGGCAGCCGACCGGTCTCGTTTCCGTCATGCTCGCCAACAATGAAACGGGCGTCGTGCAGGACGTCGCGGCGGCCGGGGAACGCGCGCGCCGGGCCCGGGCATTGATGCACACGGACGCGGTACAGGCGCTCGGCAAGATCCCGGTGGATTTCCCGGCGCTCAACGTGCACGCGATGACGCTCTCCGCCCACAAGATCTACGGTCCCAAGGGCGCGGGCGCGCTCATCGTGGACAAGCGTCTGGAGCTCCGACCCCTCATCCATGGCGGAGGCCACGAGCAGGGTTTGCGCTCCGGCACCGAAAATGTGCCGGCCATCGTCGGATTTGGCGTGGCGTGCGAGCTTGCCGCGGGCCGGTTGGGCGAGCTGGCGCCGCGGCTCGAGGCGTTGCGCGCCCGCCTAGAGCAGGGACTGCGCGGCATGGGGGCAGTCATATTCGGCGCCGCCGCGCCGCGCATCCCCAATACGTCCTATTTCGCATTCGATCGCATCGAAGGCGAAACGCTGGTGATCGAGCTCGACAAGCTTGGCTATGCGGTCGCGCCGGGAGCGGCGTGCTCCAGCGCGAATCCGGAGCCCTCGGCGACGTTGCTGGCGATGGGTGTCGATCCCGAGCTCGCGCGCGGCGCAGTACGATTCTCTCTCGGCGCGGGCAATACGACGGCACAGATCGATGAATTCCTGAGGGCGCTCGCGCTGGTGGTGGCGCGCCTGCGCGGCCTGACGGCGATGGTTGCCTGAAACAGTGACCGGTGACCAGTGACCAGTGACCGGTGTGACCAGAGACGAGAAACGAGCGACGAGAAACGAGTGACGGTGAACAGATGACGATACATTTAACGGAAAACGCAGCAAAACAGATACGGACGCAGCTCGCGAAGCGCGGCCACGGCATCGGGTTGCGCGTGGGCGTCAAGGAAACAGGCTGCTCGGGCTTCGCCTACACCTACGACTACGCGGACGAGGTGCGCGCCGGCGACAACCTGATCGAGACCCACGGCGCGAAGGTCGTGATCGACACGGAAAGCCTGGCGTTTCTCCAGGGCTCGACCCTCGACTTCGTGAAGGAAGGGCTGAAGCAGATATTCAAGTTCGAAAACCCGAACGTCGACGGGACGTGCGGCTGCGGCGAGAGCTTCAGCGTCAAGGAAAAGGCGTGATACCAGTGTTGAGTGCTTAGTGTTGAATGTTTAGTTGATAGCGGTTCGAACTCAAAACTCAGCACTCAAAACTCAACACTAAGGACATAGAGGCGTTTCCATGAGTAGCGTGTTGGACAATCTCGTCAACCAGCCCTACAAGCACGGGTTCGTGACCGACATCGAGTCGGACACCGCGCCCAGGGGGCTCTCCGAGGACACGATCCGCTACATCTCGGCGAAGAAGAGCGAGCCGGAGTGGCTGCTCGAGTTCAGGCTGAAGGCGTACCGCCACTGGCTCACGATGACCGAGCCGGCGTGGCCCAACGTGAAGTACCCGAAGATCGACTTCCAGGACATCAGCTACTACTCGGCGCCCAAGCCGAAGAAGCTCGCGAGCATGGACGAGGTGGATCCGGAGCTGCTGCGCACCTTCGAGAAGCTCGGCGTCCCGATGAACGAGCGCGCGAAGCTCGCCGGCGTCGCCGTCGACGTCATCTTCGACTCGGTGTCGGTCGCGACCACCTACAAGCAGAGACTCGCGGAGGCCGGCGTTATCTTCTGCTCCATATCCGAGGCGGTGCGCGAGCACCCGGACCTGGTGCGCAAGTACATGGGCTCGGTCGTGCCCCCGGCGGACAACTACTACGCCGCGCTCAACTCGGCGGTCTTCACCGACGGCTCGTTCTGCTTCATCCCGAAGGGCGTCAGATGCCCGATGGAGCTGTCGACCTATTTCCGGATCAACACCGAGTCCTCCGGGCAGTTCGAGCGGACGCTCATCGTCGCCGAGGAAGGCTCCCACGTTTCGTATCTCGAAGGCTGCACGGCCCCGAAGTTCGATACCAATCAGCTGCACGCGGCGGTGGTCGAGCTGGTGGCCCTGGACCATGCCGAGATCAAGTACTCCACGGTGCAGAACTGGTACGCCGGGGACGAGGAAGGGCGGGGCGGCATCTACAACTTCGTCACCAAGCGCGGCTTGTGCCAGGGCGTGAATTCCAAGATTTCCTGGACCCAGGTGGAGACGGGCTCCGCGATCACGTGGAAGTATCCCTCGTGCGTGCTGGTGGGCGACAACTCGATCGGCGAGTTCTACTCGGTCGCGCTTACCAATCACCACCAGCAGGCGGACACCGGGACCAAGATGGTGCACGTCGGCCGCAACACGCGGAGCCGCATCGTTTCCAAGGGCATCTCGGCCGGGCAGTCCAACAACAGCTACCGCGGGCTCGTGAAGATCGGGCCGCGGGCGGAAGGCGCGCGCAACTATTCGCAGTGCGACTCCATGCTGATCGGAGCGAAGAGCGGCGCCAACACGTTTCCCTACATCCAGGTGCAGAACGACAGCGCCACGGTGGAGCACGAAGCGAGCACCTCGAAGATCGGCGAGGACCAGCTCTTCTATTTCGCGCAGCGCGGCATAGGCGCCGAGGCCGCGGTATCGATGATCATCAACGGCTTCTGCCGCGACGTGTTCCAGCAGCTCCCCATGGAATTCGCGGTGGAGGCGACCAAGCTCCTGGGACTGAAGCTCGAAGGGAGCGTCGGATGATACGCCCCGGCGCAAAGACGCTGCTCGAAGTGCACGGGCTCCGCGCGCGGGTCGGCGGCGTCGAGATCCTGAAGGGCATGGAGCTGAAGGTGGCGGCGGGCGAAATCCACGCCGTCATGGGGCCTAACGGCTCCGGCAAGAGCACGTTCGCCAAGGCGCTGGCGGGACATCCTGCCTACGAGATCACCGGCGGCACGGCCTTCTTCGATGGGAAGAACATCTTCGAGATGGCGCCGGAGCAGCGCGCCGCCACCGGGCTCTTTCTCGGCTTCCAGTACCCGGTCGAGATCCCGGGCGTTTCCAACAGCGCTTTTCTGCGCCTGGCCTACAACACGGTGCAGTCGCAACGCGGGCGCGACGAGCTCGATCCCCTCGAATTCGACGACTACGTCCGCGAGAAGATGAAGCTGCTCGACATGGACGCGAGCTTCCTCGATCGCTCCGTCAACGAAGGCTTTTCGGGCGGGGAGAAGAAGCGGAACGAGATCCTGCAGATGGCGCTGCTGGAGCCCCGCCTCGCCATCCTGGACGAAACGGACTCCGGGCTCGACATCGACGCGCTGCGGGTGGTGGCGAACGGCATCAACCGGCTCTCGACCGCCGACAACGCGCTCGTGCTGGTGACGCACTACCAGCGCATGCTGAATTACATCGTGCCCGATTACGTGCACGTGATGGAGGGCGGCCGCATCATCAGGACCGGCGGCAAGGCGCTCGCCGAAGAGCTCGAGGCGCGGGGCTACGAGTGGGTGAGGGCGGCATAGGAATGAGTACAGTTTCCGCACCGCGCGCAGCGCATCCCTACGTCGCGGCGCTGCTGGCCGGGTTCGAGCCACCAAAGGGCGATCTCGCGTGGTTACGCGAGCGGCGCGCCCGCGCGCTGGAGCGCGCCAACGCGCTTACCGTGCCGACTACGCGGGACGAGGAATGGCGCTTTACGGACATCACGCCTCTTACCCGGATCAACTTCCAGTGTGCCACCGGAGCCTCCAGGCTTGCGTTGGGCGACATCGCACCCTTTGCCGCCGCCGAAGCGGAGACGCGGCTCGTATTCGTGGACGGCGTGTTTGCCCCGCAGCTTTCGGCTGCTGCCGGCCTGCCCGAGGGGATTACGGTCACGAATCTCGCGGCCGCGCTTGCGGCGTACGGCGCCGCGATCGAGCCGCATCTCGCGCGCCACCTCGCCCTCGACAATGACGTGTTCGCCGCGATCAACACGAGCCATCTGCAGGACGGGGCCTTCGTGCGGATAGCGAAAAACCGGAAGTGTCCCGCGCCGGTGCAACTCATGTTCGTGTCCACGCGACCACAGACGGTGAGCTACCCGCGCTGCCTGGTGGTTGCCGAAGCGGGCGCCGAGTGCAAGCTGATCGAGCAATACGTGGGGCTGCCCGACATCGTGTATTTCAGCAATTCCACGACGGAGGTCGTCGTTGGGCAGGGCGCACGCGTGCAGCACGTGAGGCTCCAGCAGGAAGCCCCCGGCGCGTTTCACATCGCGAGCTGCGCCGTTGCGCTCGACCGGGACGCCCGCTACACCTTACAGGCGGTGACGCTCGGCGCGCGCGTGTCGAGGCAGGACGTCCGCGTGCTCCAGCGCGGTGAGGGCGTCGAGGCGCAGTTGGACGGCCTGACCCTGATCGACGGGCGCCAGCTCGCGGACACCCACACGGTGATGGACCACGCCGTACCCAACGGGAAGTGCCGCCAGTTGAACAAGTGCATAGTCGGCGGGGCGGCACACGCGGTGTTCAGCGGCAAGGTGATCGTCCGGCAGGGCGCGCAGTCGACCGATTCGGCGCAGCAAAGCCGCAACCTGCTCCTGTCGGCAAGAGCGCACGTGGATACCAAGCCGCAGCTCGAGATCTTCGCCGACGACGTCAAGTGCGCGCACGGCGCCACCGTCGGGCGGCTCGACCCCGAGCAGGAGTTCTACCTGAGGAGCAGGGGGCTCTCCGCGGGCGCCGCGCGCAATCTCCTGACCTACGCATTCGGCGCGGAAGTGATCGACCGCATCCCCGTTCCGTCGCTGGTCGAAGAACTGGAGAAGACCGTGATGGCGCGGACACAGAAGGCGGAAACAGAATGAACGCCCCTCATACCGGGCTGCAGGCTGCGGCGGCGCTGGACGTCGAGCGCTATCGCGCGGATTTTCCGATCCTGAGGACGAAGGTGAACGGAAAGCCGCTCGTCTTTCTCGACAACGCGGCTTCCAGCCAGATGCCGCAGCCGGTACTCGACCGCTGGATCCGTTACCAGACGACGCAGCACTCCAACATCCACCGGGCGGTGCACTACCTGTCCGAGACGGCGACCGCGGAGTACGAGATGGCGCGGCGCAAGGTGAAGGCGTTCATCAACGCCGCCGAGGACCGCGAGGTCATATTCACCAGCGGCACCACCGACGCGATCAACCTCGTCGCGCACGGCTACGGCCGCAAGTTCCTGGTCGCGGGCGACGAGATCGTGTTGACGACGCTGGAACACCACTCGAACATCGTTCCGTGGCAGATGCTGGCGGAGGAAAAGGGCGCGACGATCCGCGTGGTGCCCATCAACGATCGCGGCGAGCTCTCGATCGGGGCTTACGAACGGCTGCTGAACCCCCGCGTGAAGCTCGTTGGCATGCCCCACGTTTCGAACGCGCTCGGCACCGTCAACCCGGTGCGCGAGATGATCGCGGCCGCGCATCGCCACGGCATCCCGGTCCTGGTGGACGGCGCGCAGGCCGTGCCGCACATGGAGGTCGACGTGCAGGCGCTCGACTGCGATTTCTACTGCTTTTCCGGGCACAAGATTTACGGGCCGACGGGGGTCGGTGTGCTCTACGGCAAGGCCGCGCTGCTCGAGAAGATGCAGCCGTTCAAGGGCGGCGGCGACATGATCCTGTCCGTCTCCTTCGAGAAGACCACCTACAACGTCATCCCGCACAAGTTCGAGGCCGGCACGCCTCCCATTGCCGCGGTCGTCACCCTCGGCGCCGCGGTGGATTATCTGACGGAGATCGGCGTGCAGCGCGCCGGAGCCCACGAGACGGATCTGCTCGACTATGCGACCGAGCAGGTGAACCGGCTGCCGGGCGTCCGGATCATCGGCACCGCCGAGAACAAGTGCGCGGTACTGTCCTTCGTCGTGGACGGCGTGCACCCGCACGATGTCGGCACGCTCCTGAACGAGGAGGGCGTCGCGGTCCGGACGGGCCACCACTGCGCGCAGCCGGTGATGCAGCGCTTCGGTATCCCGGCGACCTCGCGCGCGTCTTTCGCGCTCTACAACACGATGGCCGAGGTGGATGCCCTGGTCGCAGGGATCAGGAAGGTCCAGCAGGTTTTCAAGTAGTGATGAGTAATGGTGATGAGAGATAGTGATGGGAAAAGGGTGATGAGAAACCCGGTTTTCATCACCAGTATTCATCACCAGTATTCATCACCACTATTTCATCACCGGTATCAGAGCGATGAGCGAGAGCAAACAGCTCTACCAGGAAGTGATCCTCGACCACAACCGCAAGCCTCGCAACTGGGGCTCGCTTGCGGCGGCGACGCACCGGGCGGAGGGGCACAACCCGTTGTGCGGGGACCACATCAGCGTGACGCTCGAGGTGGCGGGGGATACGGTGGAAGCGATCAACTTCCAGGGCGAAGCGTGCGCGATCTGCAAGGCGTCGGCGTCGATGATGACTACCGCGGTCAAGGGCGGGAACCGCGGGAACGCGGTGGAGCTGATCGGCGAGTTCCGCGACATGGCGACGGGCAAGCTCGATCTCTCGCAGCCGCACCATCTCGGGCGGCTGACGGTTTTCGCGGGCGTGCGCGACCTGCCTACCCGCGTGAAGTGCGCGATCCTTCCCTGGCACACGCTGCACGCGGCGTTGAATTCGATCGCCAGCACGACGACCGAAGCCGACGAGGACCCGATGCACGCGCCTATAGGAGGGAGTGCTTAGTTTTTAGTGTTGAGTGTTGAGTTAACTCAGCACTCAAAACTCAAAATTCAAAACTCAACAATGGCTTATTGACGTGCCCAAGATCGCCGAAATCGAACCCACGCCCAACCCAAACGCGATGAAGTTCGTGTTGAAGGACCCGCTCACCTGGGGCGTGTCGCGCTCGTACGCCAGCTCCGGCGAGGCGAAGGACGACCCGCTCGCGGCGGCTCTCTTCGACATCGAGCACGTGTCGAACGTGTTCTACGTGGATCACTGGATCACGGTAACGCAGGACGGCGGGGCCGACTGGAAGGAGCTGACGCGCAGGCTGGCGGTGCCGATACGCGAGGCGCCGGCGGCCGATGCCGATTCGGCCAGGTACGCCGAGCAGGCGGCGTCCGGAACGAACCTGGAGAAACTCTCCGAGGCGGACAAGCAGAAGCTCGACCGTATCAACGAGCTGCTCGACGACCAGGTGCGCCCGTACCTGCAGGGCGACGGCGGCGACCTCTACGTCGTCGGACTCGAGGGCAACAAGCTGATGGTGCACTACCAGGGAGCGTGCGGGAGTTGTCCGAGCTCGATTTCCGGCACGCTCGCCGGGATCGAGAGCCTGGTGCGGCAGGTCGAGCCGGAGATGGAAGTCGTCGCGGTATAGAGCGACCGTGTCCGGCTGGATCACAGCAGCGACAGAGGGCGAGCTTGCGCCCGGCCAATGGCGCGTCGTCGAGGCTGACGGCGCCCGGATCGTGGTTTTCAATCTCGCCGGCGACTACTACGCGATCGAGGACGTCTGCACCCACGACGGCGGCCAGCTGACGGGCGGGATGGTGCAGGGCGAGGAGATCGTCTGCCCGCGCCACGGGGCCCGCTTTTCCATCAAGACCGGCGCCGCGCTGTGCGCGCCCGCTTACGAGGCGACGGCGAAGTTTCCCGTACGGGTGGAGAACGGGGAAATCCAGGTGCGCGACGACCGATGGGACTGAAGCGAGCCGGTCAGCCCCGCATCGCGAAGAAATGGTCCGTGGGGCCGTGGCCATGGCCGATTGCCAGGCCGTGCCGGATTGCTTCCGTGATATAGATTTTCGCCGTCCTGACCGCATCGATCAGATCGTTTCCCAGCGCCAGCTTCGCAGCGATCGCGGACGCGTACGTGCAGCCTGTCCCGTGGGTGTTGGCGGTCTCGATGTACTCGCCCGGAAGAATCGTGAACTCGCTTCCGTCGAAGAGGATGTCGGTAGCCGGCTCGTCCAGCCGATGTCCTCCCTTGATCAGGACCGCTCGGCAACCCAGCCGGTGGATGGCGCGGGCCGCGGCTTTGGCGTCGTCGGTTGTCTTGATCGAGCGGCCGGTCAGCCGTTCGGCCTCGAACAGGTTCGGAGTGACCAGCCGGGCAAGCGGGATCAGGTCATCCTTCACCGACTCGATCGCATCCGCTTGCAGGAGATCGTAGCCGGACTTGGAAACCATCACCGGATCGACGACGAGATTCTCCACCGCGAGGGACTTGAGCTTGCGAGCGACGGCCTGGACGATGTCGCTGGAGGAGAGCATCCCGGTCTTGACCGCGGAAACCTCGAAGTCCTCGAAGATCGCGTCGATCTGGGCTTCGATGAGGGGGATCGGGAGGTCATAGGCCGCGGTGACGGCCCTGGTGTTCTGGGCGGTGATCGCGGTGATCACCGACATCCCGAAGACCCCGGCGGCCGACATGGCCTTGAGATCGGCCTGGATCCCTGCCCCTCCGCCGGAGTCCGACCCGGCGATGGTCAGCACCTGCTTTAAATGGGCCACCGTTCCTCCCGCCACGCCATCTCCCAGAACGACCACTCGTAGCGGGAGGAGATGACAAAGGCTTCTTCCATCCGCGCGCGCGCAACCGGTCCTGCTTCGAGGGTCCAGCGGTCGATCGCCTCCCGCATCCAGCGGGCAACTTCGGCAAACTCCGGCGAGCCATAGAGGGCGAGCCAGTTCTTATAGGGATGGCCCTCGGGCGGGGGGCCTTGCCGGCCGAAGTGGACCCCGACCTCGCAGTAGATCCAGGCGCAGGGGAGCGCGGCGACCAGAATCTCGGCGAGCGCCCCGATCTGGGCGATCGAACGCAGGTGCCGGGTATAGGCGTAGTTCGTCGGCGCCATCGGGACCGAGGCCATCTCGGCCTCGCTCATGCGCCATCGCTTCGCGTAATCCTGGTGCAGCGCCCGCTCGAGCTCGATGGTGTCGACCTGCAGCTTGGAGAGGTAGGCGATCGTCTCGATGTCGCTTGCCCTGGTCGCCGCCAGGGCGAAGAGCTTGGCCAGCTCGAACAGGAAGAGCGCATCCTGCAGGATGTAGAACTTGAACTTCTCCTCCGGCAGCGACCCGTCTCCGAGTCCGAGCACGAACGGGTGGCGCAGCTGGGCATCCCAGATCGGCTGTGCGGATTTCTTGAGGTGATCGGAAAACCCCATCGCCCTTCCTGCCTTCCTCGCTGAATCGACCATCGCATCTTAGCGAGGTCGAGCAACGCAGGCAAAAGGGGGGAGGTTCTAGTTCCCGCAGGCCGCGCGGGCGGTGTGCGTAGGTGGATCTCCGGCGACGACCACCCGGTTGCGCCCGGCGGCCTTCGCCTCGTACAACGCGGCATCGGCCCGCTGCAGCAGCGCATCGGGCGACTCGCTTGCGGACTTCCAGCAGGCGATGCCAAAACTTGCCGAGATGGGGATCAGCGCCTGACCGAACCGCGCACCCTCCGTCTCCACGGCGCGGCGAACGCGTTCCGCGACCGCGCTCGCGTTCATGACGCCCGTTTCGGGCAGCAGTATGCCGAATTCCTCGCCTCCCAGCCGTCCCAGCACGTCCTCGCCGCGCAGTTCCAGCTGGACGATTTTTACGAAATGGCGCAAGGCCTCGTCTCCACCGCTGTGGCCGTGGCTGTCGTTCACTTCCTTGAAGTGATCGATGTCGACGACGAGCAAGCTCATTACGTGCCCGTAGCGGCAGCAGCGCGCGACCTCGGCCTCCAGGCACGACTGGAAATGCCGCCTGTTGGAGCACCCGGTGAGCGGATCGATCCTCGCCAGGTGGTCGAGGTGCTCGTTCAGACGGTTGAGCGAGTCGTTCTTCGCTTCCATGACCTGGCGGTGCTGGCGCGCCCGCAGCACGTAGGCGCGCGCGCCCATGGCCAGCGCGATCACCATGATGCCCGAGAACGAGACTGACAGGAAAAGCGCGAGGGCGTCTGCGCGCATCTCGGCTATGCCCCGGACCGGCGCGAGTATGTGTACCACGACGCCGTACTGGGGCCGCTCGCTCGTGGCGCGAACGTGCGGGTGCGTGGAACCGGCAACGCGCAGCAATCCCTCGGAGCCGCCGACCGCGTCCACCTGGAGCGTGCGAAAAGACTCGCGCTTGTAGCGCGCGCGCCGCTGCTCGACCGGCAGGTTATGGACCGCGGCGCCGGGCACCGCCATCATCTCCAGGCCGGGATCCGCGGACAGAATGATCACGCCGTACTCGTCGGTGACGTACGCATGCGGATGGCTCAACCACGGAGCGAGACGGGGAAGATCGATCTTGATCGCTACCGCTCCGAGGAAGCGGCCGCCGGGTGCCACCGGCGCGGAAAAAAACAGGCCGGGCACGTTGGTGACCCGTCCCATGGCGTACTGCCGTCCGCGCCTGCCGTCCTGCGCCGAGCGGAAATAGCTGCGATCGGCGTAGTTGGTGCCGACGAAGCTCGTCGCATCCGCGAAATTGCTGGCCGCAACGCAGTCGCCCGCCGCATTCATCAGCCAGATGACGTCGACGTCCATTTCCTCGGCAACCAGCACGAGGCGCTCGGAGAGTGCGAGCAGGTCGCGGCGTTCCGTCCATGCGGCCCTGCGCGCGGGGAGGGGGGTACCCGCCGGTGCAACGCCCGGACCGAACGATTCCAGCGATTGGGCAAAGTCGGGCCCGGCAGCCAGCACCACCGGCAGGCCCTGCAGGCGGTTCAACACGCGTTCCAGGTTCTCGCTGATGCGGTGCACGTCGCGGCGGGCGTTAGCGGCCTCCTCGGCCACGAGAGTGGCCGTCCGGCCCCGTATCAGCCAGTCGGTCCCCAACGAGGTGGCGAGGCTCCACAGGAGCGCGATTGCGCCGAACAGGACGACGGTACGCCGGTTGAAGGGCGAAAGCCTGCCTGGGTGGCGCGCGGCGGAAATCGGGTTGTCGGTCACGCAGGGTACAGTCGTATGGGCGCCATTCGTTCTGTTAACGGCGTGTGCGCCCCGTTCTTTAGGGGATACCCATGGATTTACGGCCTGTTTTCCGGCGCCTGAAGCCCTTGTGGTACAACCCTTTAGAGCGCCTATCCAAACGAAAGATAGGCGCCCTGATGGGAGCCTGTGGGGAGGGATCCCCTCATTTTGTAAGGTACTCCTTATGGACACGCTGACCCACGCGCTCTCCGGTGCATTGCTGGCGCGGGCGAGCGCGCCGCGGTCGTCCCCGGCTACGCTGCCTGGCGGGCGGCGGATGCTCGTCGGGGCGCTGGCGGCTTCCTTTCCCGATCTCGATTTCGTCACGGCCTACGTTTCCCCCATCTTCTACCTCCAGCATCATCGCGGCATCACGCACTCGCTCGCCTTCGTGCCGCTGTGGGCGCTCGCAATTGCCTGTCTCTGTTCGCTGGCCTGGCGGCGGGACCGCAGCTGGCGCGCCTATTTCGGGATCGCAGCCATGGGCGTGGCGCTCCACATCCTTGGTGATCTCATCACCTCGTACGGCACGATGATCTTCGCGCCGTTTTCCGACGCGCGTTACGCCTGGGATACGACTTTCATCATCGACCTCTGGTTCAGCGGGATTCTTCTCGCGGGCCTGCTTGCTTCCTGGGCATGGCGACGCTCGCGCGTGCCGGCGGCCGCGGGCCTTGCGGTGCTTGCGACGTACGTGGGATGGCAGGCCACGCTGCAGCATGTGGCCGTCGAATTCGGCAGGGCCTATGCGCTGGGGGCGGGGATCAATGCGCCGCGCGTCACGGCCCAGCCCAGGCCGGCTTCTCCGCTCAACTGGATGGTGCTTGTCGAGGAAGGCGAGCGGCTCGACTACGCCATGGTGCGCCTGTCGCAGGGCGAGGCGCCGCCCCCTCTCGCGGCCGACGCCGGCTTCCTCGCCAGAATCTCCGCTCCGTATCTTCCGCTCAACCACGCCATATGGGTGACGACGAGGCGCTTCGGGGGAAACCCGCAGGACGCGAGCCTCGCGCGCGCAGCCTGGCAGCAGCCCGGGTTCGAGTTTTTCCGCTGGTTCGCGGCGTACCCGGTGGTCTACCGTGTTGATCACGATGGCCGCGGCAATCCCGAGACCTGCGCCTGGTTCCAGGACCTGCGTTTCTTCACTCCCGGGCGGTCCACCATTCCGTTCCGCTACGGCCTGTGCCGGGAAGGCGAGGGGCCATGGCGGACTTACCGGTTGATGGAGGACAATACGAAGGTCCCGGTGCCATGACCGGTACCGGGCACATCCCGCAAACCCGAGAGGAGTTTCCCGATGCACGCCAGGCCTCTGTCAGTCGCCGCGTTCGTTGCGTTTCTCGCGATGGCTCCCGGCGGCGCGCACGCTCAGGCCACTTACAAGCAGCTGCCCGTCACCAACGAGGCCTACGTCAAGCCCTTTCCTCCGCTGCGGATCGTGGGGAACCTGTATTACGTCGGAACCTACGATCTTGCGGTCTACCTGATCACCACCAGCGCCGGCAACATCCTCATCAACACCGGGATCAACGATTCGGTGGCGGGGATCCGGTCCAATATCGAGGCGCTCGGCTTCAGGTTCGCGGACATCAAGCTGCTGCTCGCCACGCATGGTCACTGGGATCACGTGGCGGGCATGGCCGAGATCAAGCGCCTGACCGGCGCCAGGATGCTCATGCACGAGGATGATGCGCCGATGCTCGAGGACGGCGGCAACTCGGACTACCGCTATCTGCAGGGGCGCGGACCGATCTATGAGGCCGTCGCGGTCGATCAGCGCCTGAAGGACGGCGACAAGGTCCGGCTCGGCGACACCGAGTTGACCGTGTTGCACCATCCCGGGCACACCAAAGGCGCGACGAGCTTTACGTTTACCACGCGCGACCGCGGGCGCGACTACAGCGTACTGATCGCCAACATGGCCTCCATCAATCCCGGAGTGATGGTTGGCGGCATGCCCGGATTCCCGGGTATCACCCAGGCGTATACCCAGACGCTGGCGAAACAGAAGCAGTTGAAGCCCGATATCTGGGTTGCGTCCCATGCGGCGCAGTTCAATCTTCACCAGAAGTACAAGCCCGGCGACCCGTACGATCCGAACCGCTTCGTCGACCCGGACGGCTATCAGGCCAAGCTCCAGTTCTACGAGAAGCTCGTCCGGGCAAACCTGGGTAAGGACCAATAAGGCGCGGATATGGCGGCAGGACGACTTTCGCTGCTCGCGGTACTGCCGGCGGTGCTGCTCATCGGCTCCTGCGAGACCGTCCAGACCACACAACCGGGGATGGTCGGAGTCGATCGCAAGCAGTCGATGATGCTGTCGTCCGCCGAGGTGGACAAGGCGGCGGCGCAGGCCTACCTGCAGACCTTGAACGGCGCCGCGAAGAAAGGGACCCTTAACCGCGATCCCGACCAGACAGCCCGCGTGCGTACAATTGCGACCCGGTTGATCCCGGCGACGGGGGCTTTCCGCGGCGACGCTACCTCCTGGAGGTGGGAAGTGAACGTCGTAGCATCGGGTGATGTCAACGCCTGGTGCATGCCGGGCGGCAAGATCGCGGTTTACACCGGCCTGATCGAGAAGCTCAAGCCGACGGACGACGAGCTGGCCGCGGTGATGGGACACGAGATCGGGCATGCGCTGCGGGAACACGGCCGCGAGCGCGCGTCGCAGCAGATGGCCCAGCAGGCGGTAGTCGGCATCGGCGCCGCGCTCCTGGGTCTCGGCGACGCGGGCGCGAGCCTGGCGAGCGTCGTGGCGGACGTCACCGTGGGTCTCCCGTACTCGCGCGAATTCGAGCGCGAAGCCGATCGCATCGGCGTCGAGCTCGCCGCCCGCGCGGGATACGATCCGCGCGCCGCGGTGACGCTGTGGCAGAAGATGGCGCAGGTGGGCGGCGGCGGCACGCCGCAGTTTCTCTCCACTCACCCCTCGCCCGGAAGCCGCATCGCCGACCTCCAGGGCTACGCGGTCAAGGTCATGCCGCTCTACGAGAGCGCGCGCAAGCGCTGATCCCATGATCGCAGTCCCGGACGATTTTCCATCCGTTTTTGACGGCTCCGAGGCCCACCAGCGGGCCAAGGCGCTGGGCGAGGTGCGCTTGTTCACTGAACGAGGCGCCGACGACGAGGCCGAGCTGGCGCGGCGCATCGGCACCGCGCACGTAGCGGTCAACATTCGCGCTCACGCCCGGTTCACGGACAAAGTCCTTGCTGCATGTCCCGATCTCAAGATGATCTCGATCTGGGGCGTGGGCACGGACAACATCGATCTTGTCGCTGCCGCGCGCCATGGCATCACCGTGTGCAACACGCCGGGCGCCAACGCCTACGCGGTGGCCGAGCATACGATCGCGCTCGCGCTCGCCGTGGCGCGCAAGATCCCGCAGATAGATCGCGAGATGCGGGGCGGGGCGTGGCCGCGCGAGATGCTCATGCAGCTGTGCGGCAAAACGCTGGGCGTGTTCGGCACCGGCAGCATAGGCGCGCGGGTGGCGCAGCTCGGGCGCGGGCTGGGGATGGAGGTGCTGGCGTGGAGCGCGCGCAAGGATACTCCCGCGGCGAAGGACGACATTCTGCGCCGCGCGGACGTCATGTCGCTGCACATACGGCTCACGCCGGAGTCGCAAGGATTCATCGGTGGGCGCGAGTTCGGGCTGATGAAGCCGGGCGCGATCCTGGTGAACACCGGCCGCGGCGCTCTGGTGGACCGCGATGCGCTGCTCGCGTCGCTCGGGGCGGGACGTATCGCGGGCGCGGGGCTCGACGTTTTCCACGACGAGCCGCTCAAGGCCGACGATGCGCTCCTCGGTTGCGTGAACGCCGTGCTCTCGCCCCACAACGCGGGCCAGACCCCGGAGGTAAGGCGCGACGGCCTGCTGCGCGCGATCGAAAACGTCGAGAATTTTCTGGCGGGCAGGCCGACCAACGTCGTGCACTCATAGCCCGCGGCTCGCAATGAATTGCGCGGATATTTCCCTCTTGTTTACGGTATTCGTCCCGTAACGGGGGCCTATTATTTTGGCTGCGGGCCACGAGCCGCCAACCGCCCGTAGCTGTACGTTCACGCACTGACTAACCCGATTCGGGCTGGCATCCTCGTTGCCAAGGCTTGGACAGGCCCCGTATCGGGTCGAACAGAATCGATAGGCGAGGCGACGATGAGCTACGTGAAAGGGGCTGACTTCTGCTTTACGGGCTTCACGGTCGTATGGCCGGTGATGCTGTGGTCGGGAAATATCGAAGCCGGTGTCGCGGTGTGTGCCCTGCTGCTGTACGCCGCTTCGCTTTTCGGGATGATGGCTGACGACGGCGCGGACCTGTAGTTCCAGTCGCGCGCAGTCAACAACGTCTCAATCCAGTACGTGCGACACGAGCCCGTCCACTAGCTTGGGCTCGAACCAGGTCGATTTCGTCGGCATGACCTTGCCCGCTTCGGCGACGGCCATCGTGTCTTCCATGGACGTGGGATACACCGCGAAGGCG